>Ga0075021_10000270_pt1 | contig 28599 bp, 27 predicted proteins | sample ColStrG_CSR_2012_FD_72749 | JGI IMG/M metagenome (GOLD analysis project Ga0075021, IMG submission 72749) | Freshwater sediment microbial communities in response to fracking from Pennsylvania, USA - Cold Stream Run_MetaG_CSR_2012 | ecosystem: Environmental > Aquatic > Freshwater > Creek >...
CCCGAGCGTCAGCCCGAGCGTCAGCCCGAGCGTCAGCCCGAGCGTCAGCCCGAGCGTCAGCCCGAGCGTCAGCCCCGGAGCAAGTCATCGATCGTAACGACACTGCCTTGGGCAATGGACGTGTTGGCGGCGATGCCGATCAAGATGCTCAGCGCGCCCGCACGCGAGCCAGCCATATGGCCAAGCGGATCTGGGATGTCTGTGCCGCTAAACAAACGTTGTAACAAGCGGTCATCGCCGCCGCCGTGGCCGCCCTTACTCACCGGCACACGGTCGACGATGCGCCGTGGCTCTGAGGAGCCTTTCGACCCGTAGAAACTCGGCCACTTGCCGCCTGGGTAGGTCAGCACGACCTCGAGCGTATCCGTGTTCGTGCCTGGCCCGCTCTCAATTTCGAGGAGTTCCATGCGGCCCTTGGTGCCGTTGATGGCGGCGCGCCAGCCTTCATAAGCGCAGTGCGCATTCAGCGAGTAGCTCAGGAGCGCCCCGCGACGGTAACGGACGCTCGCGCTCATGGTGTCATAGATATCGATCTCATCACTAAACACGCAGCCGTCGCGCCAATACCCATCTTCGTGCTCGGCCTCAAAATACAGCGGCCGTAGCTGCGGGTCATGGGCAAAGTCTTTGAAGAATTCACAGGTCCTGGTATAGCTGCACGTCGAGCAGCGTTCACCCCGTTCGGCCCGGGTCGGGCCATAGAAGCGCCGCTCGCCAAACGCGCTCACTCGCGCCGGTTCGTCATCGATCCACCAGTTGATCAGGTCGAAGTGATGGGTGCTCTTGTGGACCAATAGCCCCCCGCTATTGGCCATGCGCCGGTGCCAGCGCCGGAAATAGTCTGCACCATGCGAGCGGTCAAGCAGCCATTCGAAGTCAACGCTCAACACATCGCCGATAGCGCCGTCGTGGACGAGTTGCTTGATGCGGGTCGTGTAGGGTTGAAAGCGGTAATTGAAGGTAACGGTAATGCACTTGCCGGTGCGCTGTTCAGCAGCCAAAACCGCCCGGCACTTTTCGGCATCGATGGTCATCGGCTTTTCGGTGATCACATCGCAACCAGCCTCAAGCGCGCGGATGATGAATTCGTGATGGTAACGGTCGACGGTGGTGACGATCACACAGTCGGGCCGCACATCCCGCACCATGGCGTCAAAGTCAGCGTAAACCGGTGGACCGCCGCAGGCATTGCTTAGCAGCTTGGCCCGGGTCTGGTTCACATCGAACACACCCACGGCCCGGGCCGACGATGCGAACTTCTGGTGGATGGGTTTGGCGTACATACCCACGGCGCGGCTGCTCGCGCCAGCGAAGGCATAACGTTTCATGATGGCAGACAGTAGCATCAGCTCCCGGTCCTGACAAGCTCTGGAGCGTCTTAACCGGTCTACTGCATCATTACCCGTTATCACCCGTTTTCACCCTCAGCATGTGTCTTGCCATCCAGGGGACGAGGCACATACTGCTCGGCCTGTGCGGTATACATCGCGGCATAGCGGCCACCCTTCGTCATGAGTGCCTCGTGGCTGCCCTCCTCGATGATTTTGCCGTGTTCCAGAACGAGAATGCGATCAGCCATCTTGCAACTTGCCAGCCGATGCGAGATCAGCACGGTCATCTTGCCAGCCGAAAGGTGCACAAAGCGCCGGTAAATATCACGTTCAGCCAACGGATCGAGCGCAGCCGATGGCTCGTCCATGATCAGAATCTGCGCTTCTCGCATAAAGGCTCGCGCGAGTGCCAGCCGCTGCCACTCGCCACCAGACAGGTCCACGCCACGCGCGATGGTTTTGCCAAGCATGGTGTCCAGGCCGCCCGGTAAGCGCTCGAGCACAGCCGTCGCGCCGCCTAACTCAGCTGCGTGCCGGATGCGCACCTCGTCCGCGAGCCGTGTTACGTCGCCAAAGCCAATATTCTCACGGGCGCTCAGATGAAATTGTGGGTAATCCTGAAACACGGCGCTGACCTGTCGGTAATAGGCGTGCTTATCGTAGCAACGCAGGTCAACGCCGTCGAGCGTGACGATCCCGCTGGTTGGGTCATATAGGCGTGCGATCAACTTTGACAAGGTGCTCTTGCCTGCGCCGTTTTCGCCCACAATCGCCAGCCTTTCACCCGGGCCTAGTTCAAACGACACGTCATCAAGCACAGGCCGGTTGGACTCGGGGTAAATAAAGGACACATGCTCGAACGACACGCCGCGCCGGATCGGCGTCGGCACGGGCGTCATCGTGGCGCAGTCAGCTCCCATGCGGAGCGCGCCAGGCACAACATCGACCGGCATATCCAGAAATGCAAAATAGTCCGATAGGAAGGGGTTGTTGCTATACAGATACCCCAGTTGATCGAACACTGTATCGAAGGTCTGACCAAGCTGCTGCACGCCCTGAAACACTGCCGCCAAGCCGCCAGCGGTCACGCTGCCCGATAGCGCCTGCACTGTGGCGATCCCCCAGGACACACTTGTGCCGAGAACGGATAGTAGACCAACCGGTAACATCGCTCTCTCGCGGGCCAGAATGATCTCTTGGTTGCCGCGCAGATAGTCGGCCGTAAACGCGCGGTAGCGCCCCATTAAATACTCGCCCAGCCCAAACAGCCGGACGTCCTTAGCCGCGGACGACTGGGTCAAAAGACGGCCGGTATGGCCGGACAGTTGTGCCACTTCATTTTTGCCTGTGTAGTGGGCATACAGTCGATGGGCGAAATAACTGCGCACGAAGACCCGCGGCAACACCGCCAGGCACAGGACGATGGGGATGAGCGGGCTGATGGATAGCAGCAGCCCAATCAACGTGATACCCGTAGCGAACTGGCCGAGAACGGTGATCAACATTGTCGTCGAGTTGTACAGACGCCAATTCTGGCTCGCAAGCAGTTCAAGCCGCCCCGTCTGCTGGCCCGAATCGAAAAAGGCCAGATCGAAACTGCACGCCTTTTCATTGATCTCGAAACGGCTTTCCGCGTATGTCCGGTCTGACATGATTTCGTTCAACCCACCTTGAAGGGTTGTTGCAGCATGCGACAAACCCCACAGGACGGCAAAGACGAGTAACGGGAAGAGCATGCTCGCTGGTGTGATGGCTCGTGCGCTGGATGCGACAGCCGACACAATCCGGTCGATGACCGCGGCGCTGATCCAAATTTGCAAGGGCCCGCTGACGGCCCCAAATAAGGCTAGCACGGCGGCCGCAATCAGCCGCCAGCCGTTCGCCCGCCAGATCAATTTCAGCACCCGTGGATACAGCCTCACGAACGGCCTGATCACATGTTTGATACGCAGCAGCAAAACAATTTCCTCCCCCGCCCGGTGTCGCGGTTGCGGCCCTGGCGTTAAGATAAGCCGAGAAACGGCACCGACCGACAAGGTTTATCGCCAAAGAATTTGAGACGCGCACTGGCCAGTGCCAAGTAGCGCGAACGAAGCGCAAACACCCGCTCGCAGCCATAGGTGAAGCGAATTGTGAGGGCCCATGTTGGCCGGTGCTGGCTGCGACTGCGCTTTAGAAAACCAGGCCTCATCACTGACCGGGGCACTATAGTCCCGTGGCCCAAGCCACAAATCATTTGACGAAACTGCCTGTCCATCCCACCATGTCCGTTATGAACCTGAACGACCTTGAAACCCCGGCCGTCGTGGTCGACCTCGATCGCTTCGAGGCCAACCTCCATAAGCTGCAACGCTATCTGTCGTCGCACCACATCGCCAATCGGCCTCACATCAAGACCCACAAGATCCCCCAGATCGCGCACATGCAGACCGAGGCTGGTGCAGTAGGCATCACCTGTCAGAAGCTTGGCGAGGCCGAAGTCATGGCGGATGCTAGCATCACCGATATCTTCCTGCCCTATAACATTATCGGGGGAAAGATCGCCCGGCTGGCGGCGCTGATGAAGCGGGTGGCGATCAGCGTGACGGCCGATTCGGCCGAGACCGTGCAGCACCTCAAGCAGGCGGCCCAACTTGCCCGCCGTAATGACGGGAAGCCGGACAAGCCGCTCGAGGTGCTGGTTGAGTTTGATAGCGGTATGCATCGCTGCGGGGTGCAGACGCCCGAAGAAGCAGCCGCGCTGGCCAGGCTCATCCATGCCACAAGCGAACTCACTTTCGGCGGTCTGATGTGCTACCCAAACACGGCCACGCTCGACCCGTTCGTGCGCGCGACGCGCGCGTTGCTGGCCTCCGATAAGGTCGAGATCAAGCGCGTCAGCGGTGGCGGGACGGCCTGTATGTGGCATGCGCATGAGCACGCAGAACTGACCGAGCATCGAGCGGGGATGTATATCTATGGCGACCGGGCGACGATCAAGAGCGGCGCGATGACACAAGACGAGTGCTCATTCCGGGTACTGGCAACGGTCGTCAGCCGGCCAACGGCCGAGCGCGGCATCCTTGACTGTGGCAGCAAAACGCTGTCATCGGACTTACTCGGTCTCACCGGCCATGGGCTGATCGTCGAGTATCCCGACGCGGTGATCTACGCCCTATCCGAGGAGCACGGTCACACCGACTTCTCCAAGTGCCCAACCAAGCCACACATCGGCGAGCGCGTCACAATCATTCCCAACCACTGTTGTCCGGTGACAAATCTGTTCGACGAGATCATGCAGGTACGCGGGGATGAGGTCGTAGGCACGTGGAAGGTGGCGGCGCGGGGCAAAGTCACGTGACCTTGTCAGATTTGTCGCACCCTACCCTCGGGGCAGAGGCGTGGGCCCACACACGCGCTCAACTCCAGCCGCTCGCGCCCTTGGTGCTCCAGACCGCACCGGTGGTATAGGTATTGCGCTCGGAGGTCAGGAACTCGACCACCTCAGCGACTTCCTCGGCATCAGAATATCGGCCGATGGGCACACCTGGATTGGCGAGGTGTTCGGGGCTGAAGCGCGGCACCACCATCTGCGTTAGTGCCCTACCCGGCTCGACGCCGTTGACAAACACGCCCTGGTGCGGAAAGGCGTTCCCCAGCGCTTGCACGAACGACCAAACCGCGCCCTTGCTCACGCCGTAGGGCACATTGTGGGTCGCGCCCAGCCGGGCGCCGCTGGTAATCGTCACGCATCGGCCCCAGCCTTGCTTGAGCATGAGTGGGATAGTGGCCTGGTGGGCATAGTGCACACCAAGCACATTGATCCTGAGGAAGCGCTCGAACGTAGCGGCGTCGATGTCGAGATAGGGCGTCTCTTTGCCAAAGATGCCGGCACAGCACACCAGGATGTCTACCCGGCCAAATACGTCGACAGCGCGGCCAGTCATCGCGTGCACAGCCGCTTCGTCGCTCACATCAGTCTTGATAAACAGCGCCCGCTGACCCATCGCCTCAATCTTCGCCAGCGTGTCATGCGCCCCATCCTCAAGCACATCGGCAATGACAATATCGCGGCCTTCCTCGGCGATGCGGATGGCGCAGGCGCCGCCAATGCCGCGTGCGCCACCGGTGACGATGGCTACCCGACGCTCCTTTGGAGCGGAGAATCTGAGGGTTGGCATGATGACAAACGAGGCTTGGCCGTCCAGGTCAGCTTTGGTCTAGCGTGACCGGGCGTCCCTTGAATCACACGACGATCTTGATCCCCAGTTCCGCTGCCAAGCCGCGGAACAGGGCGACGACGCTGATCAGGTCTTCAGTGGCGCAACCCTCGGGCAATACTGGGTAATCAGGAGAAAGGGCGTCCATGCGGCGCAGCACTGTTCTGAAGTCCATATTGCCTTTGCCTGGACAGCCGTCTTGCAGATGCACCGCCAGCTTATCCTCGACCCAGATATCTTTCGCGTGGCAACTGGTGATGTGCCTCCCTAGCACGTCAAAGTGCCGGTTGATGGCCGGGGAAGTGTCGTAGACCTCTTTCAGCGTGATCCAGTTGGCGCTGTCGTAGTCGCTCGTCACCCACGGTGAACCAACCTCATCCAGAATCTCAGCCGTCAGCTCCGCGCTCTGGAGTGTGACGAGTTGATGCCCTTCCATGCTAAGCAAGACATTGCAGTCCTGCGCAACAGGCGCACAGGCTTTCAAGCTCTTGACCAGTTGCTTGCGCGCCACAAGTGTCCAGTTGTCCGGGTGTGGGAACCACGGTCCGTGCGGGCTATTGCTGCCGGGGCCGGTGTCGATCGCCCGCGACCCCATCCAGCCAGCCAGCTGAATCGCCGCCTGCAAGGTGCGCACGCTTTCGGCCCGCCTTGTCTCATCGGCCGCGACCAGATTCTGCCAAAAGCCCGTCGCCTGATACATCGCCATACCGTTATCAGCCAGCACCTGCCGCACGCGGTCGGCTTTGTGTCTGGGCGTGTCACACGGATCATTGGCGCGAAAGCGGGTGAAGATGCCACTAAAGCCCACATCGCGCACGCGCTTGCACAGCTCAGGCGTGATCTGATCCATGTCGTCGGGGAGGAAGCAGCCGTTGAGTCCGAGTCGCATGATGATGTCAACACTTTGACGCGATTTTCAAATTCGTATGTGTGTCCTGCAAATCGCCCGCTTTGGATCTGATCTGGTCCACACAATCAGGCGTGACCCAGACTATGAGCCAGCAATGATGCGGCTCTCTTCGCATTCTAGATGGGCGCTATGCATTGTCAATCTTGCTGCCATTTGCAGCGAGAACCGCCTGGTCAAAAACAGTCACGCGCCTAACGCTTTCCCGACGCAGTCAACCATCATTAGAGAGTCAGCGCCTCAGAAAATCCGATCCAGAACCATTGACGTTAGTGTCCACATCGAGCGGCGCACAACTGACTTTGCAACAGCCCTATCACAATCAGCGTCCATTTTGACAAATGTTAAAATAACGATGTCCGCTGCGGACGAACGTCGGCTCCATGCCGTGTGTGACGGCAGCCTGTCTGCCTGATCCTAGTCCTGCAGGGACATTTTTATCTTGTCGCTATACCGCTCGCCGTAAGGCTTGTTGCGTCTGTCGTCCAAATCCATGATCAGACGATACCCACCCGACAGCACGGCAAAAATCGCTCCTCATGTGTCTCACACAGGCGCTGCAACGCCCACAGGTAGTAATCAATCACTTGTAATCCGGCAGATGACGACGGATAGGCCGACTCGATCTCGGTGGGCACGTCGTAGTAATGCCCCCACTTCGCGCCGAAATGACGCTTGGCGGCGGCAATGGCCGATAGCAAGGCTTCCTTGCGATCTGACTTGCCACGCCGGGCGAACAGAATCCGGTTCACATCGGTTTTGTGCAGCAGATTGCGAAACACACGCATCACCATGTCGTCATACATGTCGTCTGCTCTCAGCTTTCGATCGTAGCGAAAAAGTGCTTCGGCTTCTTTAGCCATCGTTCGCTTGCGTCGAATCGCAACAGGCATCTTTGCACCGAGCGTTGGCAGCACGCGCAACACCTCACGCCGAATCTCCGGCAAGTCGTCTTTAGCGTGAAAGGCAATGGCGGTCTTCTTTTGCCCCGGTTGCATGGAAGGCACGCCCCGAAAGTAGGCACCGGCCAGCAACGTCGCGCGGAGTGAGTCGAGCTGTCTGGTCGTGTCGTCAGGGTCGGGTATGTAGGCCACGCCAACCATGAAGTATCGCGACACGCCGATCTGCCTGACAATGACACGACCCTTCTTGTCGAACAGGGTCAAATCACCCGCCTCGTCAACGAAGAAACACCGTTCAATCATCATTCATTACCGTCCATCATCCGCTCGAGTGGCGTTAATCTCCCTGTTGCGACTGTCCAGTCCATTGTGACACAGAGGGGTGCCCACCTGCTCAAAAGTCTCTGGATATATGGATATCCTGAGACTTTGTTGTTGTCACTGTGCTGTATGGTATAACTATAGCCATCCCCCCGGGGGGGATAGGATCAGGTGAGATCAGGAAAAACAAATGGAGACCAAAACCTTTCAAGTCCCAGCTATTGGCTGCGCGGGCTGTGTACGGACGATCAAAAATGAAGTGGGCGAGATCGCGGGCGTGACATCGGTGCAGGCCGACGAACACACCAAGCAAGTCGTTGTTGCGTGGCACGCACCGGCAACGTGGGAGCAGATCAAGGCAGCGTTGACCGAGATCGAATACCCGCCGGTTGAGAGCAACTAGTGACCGGCATGGATACCGGCCATAGTTTGCAAGTGATGTTCTTGTGAATACGATCAATTTGCAGGTCACGGGCATGACCTGCGCCAACTGCGCCAGGACCGTCGAGCGCACGCTGCAGAAGACCCCAGGGGTCGAGAACGCCTCGGTGAACTACGCCAGCGAGCAAGCCCAGGTCACATTCGATCCCAAGCAGGTCAAACCAGCCGAGCTGATCGAACGGGTGCGCAAAGCGGGCTACGATGTCGCGCTCGCCCATGCCGATTTGCCCATACTGGGCATGACATGTGCGAATTGTGCAAGCACCGTCGAGCGCACCCTGAGGAAGCTGCCCGGTGTGAACAGCGCCTCGGTGAACTACGCCAGCGAGCGCGCCAACATAGACTATGTGCCCAGCTCAACCAGCATTGCTGATATGGTCGGGGCGGTGCGTAAAGCGGGCTATGATGTGCCATCGGCCGGGGCATCAGCAGCGGGACACCCACCGGCGACGGACGTTGAAGCGGCGCGTGAGGCAGCGCTTCAAGACCGCAAACGGCGAATGATCATTGGCCTAGCGTTTGCCTTACCAGCGTTTGCGCTGAGCATGAGCCGTGATTTTGGCTTGCTGGGCGTGTTGTTTGGGCCGGACTTCGCACCGATGAGCCCGGCGATGATGGCGATGAGGCATGCCCCGCCACTCGCACAGACCCTTATTAATTGGGGGGTATTCGCGCTCACACTGCCAGTCATGGTCATCACCGCCCGGCCATTTTTTGTGCATGGCTACAAAGCCGTCCGCAATGGTGCCGCCAATATGGACGTGCTTGTGGCCCTAGGCAGCGGGGTCGCATTTGTCTACTCGGTGCTCACACTCTTTGGCGTGTTCAAAGGCCATGTGTATTTCGAGACGGCGGCCATGATCGTGGCGCTCATCAGCATCGGCAAATACCTTGAAGCCCGGGCCAAAGGCCGTACCGGTGCGGCCATCCAGCGCTTGATGGGCCTCGCACCCAAGACGGCGCGTGTCGTGCGCCAAACGGCTGGCGACACCTGTGAAATCGAAATCCCCATCAACCAAATCAATATCGGCGACGTTGTTGTTGTCCGGCCCGGGGAACGGATTGCAACCGACGGGATCGTCATCGCAGGCCATAGTGCCGTGGATGAGAGCATGATCACGGGCGAAAGTATGCCGCGCGACAAGAAACCGGGCGGGAGCGTGATCGGCGGCACGGTTAACAAGGAGGGCCTACTCAAATTCGAAGCCAGCAAGGTCGGCCGGGACACCATGCTCGCAAACATCGTCCGGCTCGTCGAACAGGCCCAAGGCAGCAAGGCACCGATTCAGGGCCTAGCCGACCGCATCTCGGCTTGGTTTGTGCCGGCCATACTCGCGATCGCCACGCTGACGTTCATCGGCTGGCTGGTCATCGCGCACGCACCCCTGGAGACGGCCCTCATAAACGCCATCTCGGTGCTCGTCATCGCCTGCCCGTGTGCGCTCGGCCTTGCTACGCCGACTGCGATCATGGTAGGCATGGGCAAGGGCGCTGAGAGCGGCATCCTATTCCGCTCGAGCGCAGCGCTCGAACGGGCGAGCGAACTGACAACAATGGTGCTCGATAAAACGGGGACGATCACTCAAGGGAAGCCGGCGGTGACGGATGTGATCGAGATCGCAGACCCGGTATGCGCACATTCACCTGCCTTGCCCAGTCCGATTCCTGACGCACGTAGCGCTCGGTATTCGCCGCTGTTGCAATTAGCCGCCAGCGCTGAGGCGGGCAGCGAGCACCCGCTGGCCCAGGCCATCGTCGCGCATGCAAAAACGCAAGGTGTGCCTCTCCTGCCGGTGCAACACTTCCTGGCCGTGCCTGGCAAGGGTGTGACAGCCGGCGCCAGCGGCAACCAGGTGAGCGTGGGGAACCTAGCACTCATGCAACAACAGGGCATCGCACTTGATGAGGCAGCACTCCAGCGCATCTCGTCACTGCAACATGAAGGCAAGACAACCATGTTTGTCGCGCTCGACGGTGTGCTGGCTGGTCTCATCGCCCTCCGCGACTGGATCAAACCGGGCTCAGCCGAGGCAATAGCGGCACTGCGGCAACGCGGCGTGCGCGTCATCATGCTCACTGGCGATAACGTGCAGAGTGCACAGCGAGTCGCGCGGGAAGCAGGCGTAGATGACGTGATTGCCGATGTGCTGCCTGGCGACAAGGCGCAGGTCGTGCAACAACTCCAATCAAGCGGAGCAGGGGGGCCTGGGAATATCGTTGGCATGGTTGGCGACGGCATCAACGATGCACCTGCACTCGCGCAAGCCGACGTTGGCATCGCACTGGGCACGGGCACTGATGTAGCGATGGAAGCAGCCGATGTCACACTTATCAGCGGTGACTTGCGTAAGGTGCCGGAGGCGATGGCGCTCAGCCGGCTGATCGTGCGCGGCATCCGCCAAAACCTGTTCTGGGCTTTCATCTACAACATCGTGCTCGTCCCCACTGCCATCGCCGGCGTCTTTAGCCAATATGGACCGGTCATCGCCGCTGGCGCGATGGCGTTTAGTTCGCTGTTCGTGGTGGGAAACAGTCTGTGGCTGCGCACGAGGAGAGTTCGCTGAGCCTCACCTCAGCGCTCGTTTCAAGTTCACTTTCACCACCCGACTAAGATTTATATGGACGCAACGACAAAAACAAAAACGATCCGCCGCATGCAGATCATCGAAGGTCACGTGAAAGCCGTGCAGCGCATGCTTGAAGATGATGCATATTGCATCGATGTGATTCAGCAGATCAATGCCGTGCAAAGCGCCTTGAATAAGGTTAGCCAGATCGTGCTTGAACAGCATCTTCAGCACTGTGTAACTGAAGCGGTGCGTGGCAGCGATGGCAAACGCCGGGAGCAGGTGCTTGAGGAAATCTCAGCTCTATTCGAGCATGCAAATGGGCGATAACCGGTGCTACGTGGGCACACAAGCACCCCAACTGTGGCCTTAGCCACCCTGGTCGAGGGGCCAGAGGCTTTGGGCTGTCCAGGGTGCGAGACGTCAGACCCCGTCCATCACAAAGCTGACAACGTAAATCTCAAGTTGCCCAAAACCTTTCAGCTACTCATCCTTGAAGCGCCGGATGAAATCGGCACTGTCAGATGGGTCATCCACATCAATCGTGAGCTTGGACAACTCATCCGCATAGCGCCGGCCATCTTGTGTCTACACGCCCATAATCGGCTGTGGATGATATGACAGCGCGCCATACACACGCGCATGACCTCGCGGCCGTCATGAAAGGTCCTTGGCAACAAGATTTCGTAGCGGCGTTTACGCATCAGGCTTCTCGCGCTTCCACTGTTTGAAAACGCCGAGCAGCGCGCTGCGCGCCTCCGGCGCCACTTCATTTAGCTCGTCTGACAGGCGTCCCACGGTCTGAATCGTCTGGCGCATCTGCTCCAAGTAGAGCGGGCACGATGAGCACTGCGCCAGATGGGCATCGAAGCGCTTGCGTTCGTCGCTTGGCAGCCGGTCCTCCAGATAATCTGTGACCCATTCAACGAACTCCTTACACGTCAGTTCGTCCACCCATTCAGCGTTGTAAAACGTCCTCTTGCCGTTCGCCACGTTCACACCTGCTTTATCCTGCGTTGAAGGTTTGATGTCTGTCTAATGCCCGTTGATATACGCGTCCAGCGCCAGGCGCACCTTGGACCTGGCGCGATGCAGCAACACCCTTTGATTGGTCTCGCTCACGCCCAAAACGTTACACACCTCTTCCGAACTCCAACCCTCCACATCTCGAAACATAATGACCTGGCGTTGGTTGGGTGGCAGCACATCGATGGCTGTCTGGGCGCACTCGCGCAACTCAGCCGCTAGATAGGCAGCGTCTGGCGAACCACCCCATGGATGTGGATGGGTCTCCGGCAACCACCAACCGTCGTTGGCGAAGCAGCGTGGATCAACTGCCGGTTCGAATTCACTCGCTTCTTCTTCCGGGGATTCGAGTGCCGAAAACGCAACAGACCGCCGCTCGCGCTCGCCCTTGGTCTTGGCCCGGTTGGTGAGGATGCTAAATATCCACGTTTTGAGTGACGCGCGCCCTTCGAAACGACTGATACCCTTGAGCACGGCTAGCCACGTCTCCTGCACGACGTCTTCGGCCTGAGCACGATCCCCAGTGTAAATCGTCGCCACCCGCACCATACAGGCGTGATAGGCATCGACGAGTGCGACAAACGCATGCTCGTCGCCGTTGCGTAAGGCACCTACGAGTTCCGCATCGGGCGCGAGCTGAACGGGCTGCATAACCAGGATTGTATGGGCAAGCGAATGATCTTGCAGTGCGGATGTTACGCAGCTTTGGATGAGACTCGCTCGTGCGACGGTCTTTATGCCTCCGATGCGACAACCTACAGTTGGATGACTGAATGTTCATCTGTTTTGGGTTCAATGTCAGATGGTTTCTTCTGAAAAAACGAGACTGTGGCATGACCGACGAAGCTGGGCGACATCCGGCAAAATTCCCGACTGCAAACGGCCTGGGTGCGCGGAATTCGTCCGAAACGTCGTCAATCGGGCTACACTCTCGAAATAACCTGCATTTTCGTCCGCTGGGGTGCGCCGACTTTGGCGCATGATGAACTTTCCTGAATTTGAGTCAAATGACCTACGCGCAGATTCCGGATTTGGGATTCCGGCTAGAACCGCGAAGCATGCGCTGTGCGTTGAACATGGTAAAGTGCGCAGCATCTGCCTCAATACGCCATGACGCGATTGCTCTGAGCAGATGCGTCCGCCACGATCATCCTGCTTGCTCATTTGTCCTCGCAGCGATGAAATACGGTCAAGGAGGTGAAGCGCATCGGTTCTTACAAAGAGTCATGAAATGTTTAGTATCTCTGGGGGTAACATTCGAATTTGAACAGATGCGACGCTGCACGAAACTATCTTGCGGCGTTGTCTCGATTCGCGACATGAGTATGTGATCCGATTTACAGAGTTTTAAGGAGTGAGAAGACACATGTCTGCAACGACCGAAACGCGTTTGAAGCCGGACAGACTGCTGACCATGCTCGGCACCGCCACAGTTTTAACCGTCTTGTTGGCCGCCTGCGCCACGCCACCCGCCGCGAGCGGGCCACAAAGCCCAGCAGGCGGCGCGGCAACTGCTGTCCCTGCAGCTACAGAGCCTTCCAAGGCCACCGCGGCTCCAGCAGCCACCGAGGCTCCAGCGGCCACTGAAGCCCCAACGGCGGCGGCAGCTGCGGCCCCGGCCAGTGCCGGCGGCGCTGACATCGTCACCTGGTATCAGTATGACGAGAAGAACACCGACCCCAAGGCCGATGAGGCTGTCGGGAACGCCTATCTGCGCGACAACATTCCAAAATTCAACCAAGCGTTTAGTGGCAAGCTGACCTGGGTGAATCAGCCTCAGCAGTGGCAGAAGATGACCACCGCGCTCGTGGCTGCGGTGCAGGCTGGCGGCGAAGTGCCTGACCTGATGCACACCGGCGCGAGCTCATTGCCACTCTACTTGAAGAACGGCACGGTGCAAGATCTGACCGACTGGATTAAGGCTCAGCCGTGGTTCGGGGACCTCGATACTGCCGCTGTCACCGCTTGCACTGGCCCAGACGGCAAGATCTATTGCGTCCCAGTCGCCGAGCAACCGTCGCTCGTGTTCTATTGGAAAGACTACTTTCCGAATGGCTACCCCAAGACTGCCGATGACTTCCTAAAACAGGCCTCAGACCTAAAGACGAAAAACGTATATGCCATCACCTACTTCGGTTCGACGGCCTTCGACGGCGACGCCAGCTCGCGTTACTTCTGGAGCGTGATCAGCTCGTTTGGCGGTTCATACGACGATGGCAAAGGCAACTTGAAATTGAATACGCCGGCTAACGTGAAGGCAGTCGAGTTCATGCGCGCAGTCGTGGCGAAAGGTTACTCGTCGGACGACGTATTCCTGGGCGACTTCAAAGAGGAAAATGACCTCAAAGGGCTCGACCCCAACGCACCACATGCTGCCTCGCTCCCCACGGGCATCTTCGGCTATCGTTATATCCAGCCCGTGAAGTCGCCCAACGGCACACAATACGGCAAAGACTTCGACCCGACCGGCGGCCCGATGCTGGAGGCAATTGCCAAGGGCGACATGATTGTCTCATCGATGTTTACCGGTGGCGATACCAAGCAGCCGTCCTGTAACCTAGGGGTGAGCAGCTTCGTCATCCCAGTTGGAGCCAAGAACCCCGATGGCGCCAAGACCTACATCAATTGGATCATGGACATCAAAAATGGCATCGATTGGGTCCAGCGGCCAGGGGGTGGTTTCCCAGCCAGCAAGATGTTCTTGCAGGATAAGGTCTTTGACACGCCGTTCTATAAGCAGGCCGCGGCAGCAACCGCGGGTATCTGCAAACCGTGGACCGGGTCGCTCGTGCGCGTGACCGAAGCACAGAAGATCATCGCGTCAGCCATCTTCGACCTGATCAAGACCAACCCAACGGCCGACATTGCTACGACGCTGGGCAAGGCCGACGACGAATACAACCGCAATAACTAATCGCTCCGCGCCTGTAGCCTGCAGCCTGCAGCCTGCAGCCGGACGCCAGACGCTTGGATGGGCGGGACCACCAGGATAGTCGTCGCCCTAAAGACATCGCGGATAGCTTGCTCAGAGCAGGGTATCCGCGATGCTGTCATGGCGCCAAGCCGACTATAGATGTTCAGATTTGAATCTGGAGAATGACGTAGCGCAAATGCCTGAAAACAAAGGGTTTCGGCGGTCCATTTTCCACTTCCCACTTTCTTATCTGAAGATCTATAGCAGCGTGCACGGTTCACGGTTCACCGTCTGGCGTTCGCTATCCAACGGCCAGGATTGCCGGGTCCCAGTGCTGGGATCCTAGCGCCGGTGCCCGTGTTTTGACCGCTGTTTGCTGCCATGTCTCCAACCACCCCTCGCTCCAGCCGGTTTATCGCCCGCAGTTTGCCGCTGTGGCTCTTGCTGCCACCCCTGGTGTTCATCGTGTTCGTGCAGGTCTATCCCGGTTTTTATACTTTCTACCTCAGCCTCAACAACGTGAACGCGGGGGCGCGAAAGTTTGTGGGCGGACAGAACTTTGAGCGCGTTTTCGGCAGCGCAGCCTTTCGTGCCAGCCTGGTGCACACCGTCGTGTTTTTGACCGGCTTTGTCACCCTCACCTTAGTGTCCGGCTTCATCGTCGCGCTGGTGCTCAACCGCAAGATGAAGTTGTCGCCGCTGTATATCACCCTGATCTTCATCCCTTGGGTGCTATCGGATGTGATCGTGGGCTATGTGTGGAAGTTGTATGTCGATCCCGGCACTGGGTTACTCACTGAGTTTTTCAAGTTGCCGCTATTTGGCCTAGGCGGCTCGCCGCTCTTGATCGCATCGCCACCCCCGCAAATTGCGCCGGACGTGCCGTTCCCGCCCGCACCCGCCATGCTGTATCTGATCGCGGCTGCCTCGTGGAAGGCACTGCCGTTTACAACGCTACTGCTCCTGGCTGCACTCCAAACCGTGCCGCGTGAGGTCATCGAAAGCGCGCGTATCGACGGCGCGACGTCGTGGAACACCTTCCGCTTCATTCTGCTGCCGCTGATTTTGCCCACAATCCTGGTGGCGCTGTTTAACCTGACCTTGAGCGGCATGAACGGTGTTGGTATGGTGTTCAGCCTGACCGGTGGCGGCCCCGGCACAGCGACCGAGGTGCTGAGTTATTTGCTCTACAACATCGGCTTTAGCCGGCTCGACTTTGGGCAGGCGGCCGGGCTATCCGTGTTCATCTTTGCCATCAACTTGGTGCTGATCGGCGTCTCGCTGCGCGTCTCGCGGGCGCGAACCGAGCTGACGTGACTGGGCCAGGGGCAAACGCATGGCAACCCACATTTCGTCCAATACACCCTCAGGGCACGCTGCATCGCTTTCAGCGCGCCAGTATGCCGCACGAAAATCGGCTGTCACTATTGCCGCCAACATCTCCGCCATCATCGTGTGCTTCATCATGGTCTTCCCCGCCTTTAGCACGCTGGTGCTGTCGTTCAAACAGCAGGCCGATGTGGTTCGCACTCCGCCTCTCCTCTTCCCATGTGATACGCCGAGTGAGCGCTTCAACCCGTCGGCGTGCCGCTTCTTTACCGAGGGCTATCAGCGCATCCTCGATTTGGGGCCAAACCCCAGTGCGCTCTTTGGCGTTGAAGCGCGCGGGCGGATCATCAATACCTATCTCCCCAACACGATTCTGTATGCCAGCGCCGGTTCGCTGCTCGTCACGCTGCTGGCGGGTATGGCTGGCTATGTGTTCTCGCGTTACCCGTTTCGCCTCAAACGCCTGCTCCTCGTCAGCATCCTGGCGATCACGGGCATCCCGCTCCTGACCAATTTGCTGGCGCTCTATCAGCTCGTCGTGGACTTCCGCAAGGCAACGGGGCCTATTTTTGACCAGCTGGCCGCATCGGGTCAGTTGACGAAAGATGTGGCCCGTGGGCTGAAGGATTGGCAAGACCGGATCGTCTTGATCGCTATCTATGTCGGCTTTTACTTGCCGCTCAGCATCTGGATCGTCAAGGGCTTTTTCGACGCGATCCCGCGCGAACTCGAGGAAGCGGCCCTGATCGACGGCGCGACACCGCTTGAGGCGCTCTTACGCGTCATCGCGCCGCTGGCCGCACCAGGCCTGATCGCGGCGTTTTTGCTGACCTTTGTCAATATTTGGAACGAGTTTATCGCCAATTACCTCATCGTCGGCACATCTAAACAGGCCCTGCGCGGGGTCATCGTCGGTGTATACGATCTGACCGGCAACAACTTGATCAACTATCAAGTATTAGCAGCGGCTTGCGTGCTGGTGATGCTGCCGGTCGTGCTCGTCTTTCTGTTTGCCCGGCGCACGTTTTTCCAAGCCATGATCGAGGGCGCTGTGAAGGGTTGAAACCCTCCGAGCATCCCGATTAGCAAACAGTGCCGCGATCAACCACAAACGATCGGCCGTGACATAGGGCCCACGGCCCATGTGAGCCGGGGCTCGCCCGGCCCCGCATGGTCATCACAACGATTCACGCTGAACTTGAGCGCCGAGCACGCTAGCGGCGCTTTGCAGCAGTGCCTGGTTTATTTACAAGGTGTTGGGCCACTGCGACACCACGCTTCGACATCACCGACACCCCATCATAGGTGGGCACAGTGATCCTCTTGGATTTGCCTCGCTATGCCAGTGGCCGCGCCCATTTCCTCCAACATCGCATGCCCCCGCATCGGCGGGGCAAGACCGCGCGTTTTGGATAACAAGTGCATCTTGCGCGCCAGTCCAGCGTCGCCAAAGAAGCACCCGCCAGTGACCGGGGCGCCGGATTCGAGGCCCTCAGCGATGTCTTGGGTGCGCTCGCGGTCTGTGTCCATATCGCAGGTTATCCCCGGCGTCTGGCAAATCCAAGTCGTCGGCGCGTTGCTCTAACCAGCACTGGCGCTATGCACCTTCTCGGCGTATTTTGCCAGAATCGAGGCCACAGACGATTGCTCTGCCTCGGTAAGTGGCACATCCGGCGCGCGGGTATAGTCGATCAAATCGTCGTAGGCCCCGTCTAGGTAACACTGGTTGAACACGCGCTGTAAATCAAGCGCTACATCCGCATCCGGCGGCGACAAGGGCATCGCGAATTTTGGTAGCATATCGCCCAGCGAGAACGGGTAGAGCACATACTGAGATCGATCTGACGCACGGCTGACGCCGATCATGTAGCGACAGGCCGCGGCATCGCAGGCCTCTGGCCGTGGGAATGGCTGGATGCCTTGCGAAAGCATGTCTATTTCGACCAAATTCGCGCGGCTGTGCAACAGCTCGATGTGCTTGCGCCGGTATTCCTCGGTCCCCTGACCGGTCTTGTTGGTTGGGCTGAGCAGCTCGATCACGGTCACGACCTCACGCGACGTGGTGTTGATGATCTCGATATACCTTTCCGGCGGTGGGTCATCGTCATAGGCAACGATCCATGGGCGTGTCAGCGGCCGGTCCTGTCCCGCGTCAACCGGCGCCACCCAGTCATACATCCGTGTCGGCGTTTCATGCAGGCCACGACTGGCGATGTTCACGTCCGCGTCGATGGCCGCTGGGGCCGCGCCTACTCGCCCAGTTGACAACGATAGTCGTTCTTCAATACGGGCATTGTATTTCGGACGTAAGACTGGCTGCAGCGCCGCGCAGATATATGCGATCAGACAGGTGTGCACGCCCCGCCAGAAGGCGGCCAGCTCGAGATACGGATCCATGCCTGGGAATGGACTAGGCATCGCTTGGGGATTATAGGTCGCATGTGTGGTGAAATTGGGGCATGTCGAAAGTGATTTTCATGGGCACCCCCATGTTCGCCGTGCCATCGCTGGCCGCACTGCTAAATCACGGCCACGAGATCGCCGCCGTCGTGACCCAGCCCGACGCGCCAGCGGGCCGTGGCAAAGCGCTCAAACCATCGGCCGTCAAGGAATACGCGCTCAAGCATGCGCTCAGTGTGCTGCAGCCCGAGACGCTAAAACCCCCGGAAGTCGTTGAACAGCTGCGGAGCTTTGAACCCGATTTGATCGTCGTCGCGGCGTTTGGTCAAATTTTGCGCCAGAATGTGCTCGACCTCCCGCGCTATAACTGCATCAACGTGCATGCGTCACTGTTGCCGCGCTGGCGCGGCGCCTCGCCCATCAGCGCTGCCATCGCAGCGGGGGATCACGTAAGTGGCGTCACCATCATGATCATGGAAGCTGGTCTCGACAGCGGTCCCATCCTGTCACAGCGCGAAATGCACATCCAACCCGATGACACCACCGGATCACTCACCGAGCGGCTGGCAAAGCTTGGCGCTGAACTATTAGTCGAAACGCTACCCAAATGGATCACACACGAAATCAAGCCCAAGAAACAAGATGAAGGCCACGTCACGCTGGCTGGCCGGCTGCGAAAGGGCGATGGCAAGCTCGATTGGTCAAAGGGTGCGCCGGCGCTGGAACGCCATATCCGGGCGATGACGCCCTGGCCGGGTGCGTGGACGACGTGGCAAGGCAAGCAGCTCAAGGTATTGCAGGCCGAGAACGGCATCACCGATGGTCTTGATAAGCGCAAACACGCGAATGGCACGGTCATCGTCAACCGCAATCACGTGCATGTGCAGTGCGCCAGCGGTCTCCTGCGCCTGGTCGAGATTCAGCTCGAAGGCAAGCGAGCTATGAACGCCGATGACTTCGCGCGCGGCCATCCCAACTTTGATGGGGCGCTGCTCGACGCATAGCCCGGGCGTTGATGCCCCCCATTACGCCTTTCGTGCGCCGGAAATGCAGCGCACCTAAGACGGCGTAGAACCAGATACAGTTCACAGCTTCGCCAGATGCACACACGCCCCAGACGCATGTCAGTGGCATTCTAAAGCGGTGTGATAATTCGAGGGTCTCACGACCTTCGATGGACTACGCCACTAGCCTTGACCCGACCCTGCTCGCGCTCGTCGCGCGCGGTGACCGGCGCGCATTTGAGGCGTTGTATGAACGCTATGCCGGACATGTGTTCGGTTTGGCGCTGCGTGTCTTACAAGCACAGGCCGCGGCCCAAGAGGTGACCTTAGAGACATTCTCGCAAGTATGGCAACGGGCCGGACAATTCAGCACGACCAGTGGCAGCAGTGTGCTGGCGTGGCTGCTGATGATCACCCACCGCTTAAGTATCGATTGCATCCGCGGTCCTGGGGTGCAATTAGCCACGGCTGGCATGCCCGCACCAGGCACAGCAAACGCGCCACAGGCACCCATCCCAGGCGTAGTGGCAGAGCGTGCGCGCAGCGGCCCGTCAGGTGACTCCGCCCTCGATGATGCGGCTGTGCTTGCGCATCCGTTCAGCACCCTGACGAGCGTCCAGGCGCACGAGGCGGTATTGCGTCTTGATGAACAGTATCGGCGCGTGATCGAGCTGGCCGTGTTTGAGGGCAAGACCCTCAGCGACATCGCCAAACAGTTGCGTCAGCCATACGATACAGTCGAGCTGTGTGCGTTACGTGGGATGCGCGCCTTAAAAGCGTCACTACGGCTAGAGTAGACATGGTAACCGACGAGCAGATCACGTTATACGCGCTTGGCGCACTGGACGCCCACGACGCTACCGAATTTGAACGCCAGGTCGCCTCATCGCCTGACTTGCGTCGGCGCGTGGCCGAGGAGAAGGCGGCCGCGATCGCGTTCCTTCTGGCAACCCCCCCAGTCACTCCCCCGGCAGCACTCAAGACCAAAGTCATGGCGCGCGTCGGCGCAGACATGACCAGCATGACCAGCATGACTAGCGTGCCCAGCTCGACCAACGCCACAAACGTCACCAGCCTGGGTCAAACTGAACAAGCTGTGAAGCGGCCGCGCGCGCGCCGGGCGAACATCGGACGCATCCTCTTTGGTGGACTTTCAGCTGTTATGGCCGCGCTCGCGCTGATATTTGGTATCGGCTGGTATCGCACCCAATCACAACTGGTGCAACTGCGCAACACCTTTAGCGATACCCAGGCTCAGTTGGTGGTCAGCGAAGCCCGTGTGAGTGATCTCAGCAAGAATTTGGCCCAAGCCAAAGCCGACCTCGACCAAATGCACGTGACGCTCAAGACAGCCGAGACCGACACCAGCCAAGTCAAGACCGATCTGGCATCAGCGCAGGCCAAAGTGGATCAAGCGGCAAGCGACTTGGCCGCCTCACAGCTTGAGCTGGCGGTGTTGCATCAGAGCGTGGTGCGCACCACCGCGTTATCGTCCGGCCGGGCGGGTTTTGAGCATGGCATCGTCCACGTCTTTTACTCACCCGACGGCAAGAGTGCGCTCCTGACGGTCTCAAACCTGCCCAAGCTCGGCGCCGACAAAACCTATGAGGTGTGGTTGATCAAAGGCAGCCAGCGGCTGCCCTCAAACGTATTCAACGTGAGCGACGACGGCACAAGCCATCTGGTCGTGCAAAGCACCGAGCCGTTTTCGGCCTTTCAAAATCTAGCCATCACAATTGAGCCGGCCGGCGGCCGCCCAACGCCTAGCCTTGACGGTCCAGTCTATTTGGGTGCGCTGAGCTGACCGTCTTGCCCCGGGTGTCCTGCGAGCACCCCGACGATATCCTGTTTGAGCTGAACATAGGTCAGCTGGCTGAGCCGGGACTCGACGATGGCGCCGGTAGCGTCGACGATCACCACTTGCGGCTGGGCGCGAAAGCGATAGAGGCGCATGGCCGCACGGCTGTCCTGCGCGTCGATGTTGTAGGAACGAAAATCAAGCTGAGCGCCAAATTCGGCTTCGAGCCTGTCAACGACAGGCCGCGTGCGCATGCACTTCTCTCACCAATCGGCGTAAAACTCGATCAGCATCGGCCGCCCGGATCCGTCCGCCGAAGCGTGTGCGCTAAGCGGGACCGATGTGACGCGTGTGGCCAAGGTGTGGGTAGGTGCACATGCGCTCAAAAACAGCACCAAAAAGAGCGCACACACGCATATGAGGGATCCACCCCGCCGCCAAGCCCGCATACGCCAACTATAATCCTCTTCATCGTATCTGTATTGCCAATCCGAATTACATTTTCGATTTAGATAGAGCGATGGCCGATCCACTCCTCATTGCCAGAAGCCTGAGCGGCGACTCTGGCGCAGCCGCCACCGATTGTTTCCTTTTACCGCGCATGGCGAACCGCCATGGGGTCATCACCGGCGCGACCGGCACCGGCAAAACGGTGACGCTTCAGGCCATCGCCCAGAGCTTTAGCAAGATCGGCGTCCCGGTGTTCATGGCCGATGTCAAAGGCGATCTGAGCGGCATCAGCCAGCCAGGCAGCCCCAGCAATGCACCCCTTATAGCCCGGCTCGATCAACTCGGCCTCCGGTCCGGATGGACTTGGGACGCCTGCCCGGTCACGTTTTGGGACGTATGGGGGGAGCAGGGTCATCCCCTGCGGGCGACGATCAGCGACATGGGGCCACTGCTGCTCAGCCGCATCTTCAACCTGAATGACGTTCAGGAAGGGGTGCTCAATATCATCTTCAAGTATGCCGACGACAACGGCCTGTTGCTCCTTGACGTGAAAGACCTGCGCGCCATGACGCAATACATTGGCGACAATGCGGGTGACATGCGCCTGCGCTATGGCAACGTCAGCACGTCGAGCATCGGAGCCATCCAGCGCGGGCTGCTGGTGCTCGAGCAACAAGGTGCGGACAAGTTCTTTGGCGAGCCGGCGCTCGAACTCGAGGACCTCATTCGCACGGATCAAGCCGGGAACGGCATGGTCAATATCCTGACCGCCGACAAACTGCTTGAGTCGCCGCGGCTGTATGCGACCTTTCTACTCTGGCTGTTATCAGAACTATTCGAGCGTCTGCCCGAAGTGGGTGATCTCGACAAGCCAAAGCTGCTGTTCTTCTTCGACGAGGCCCACCTGTTGTTTGACAGCGCGCCCCGCGAACTGCTCGACAAGATCAACCAAGTCGTGCGCCTAATCCGCTCCAAGGGTGTGGGCGTGTATTTTGTAACCCAGAACCCGATCGACATCCCTGACGTCGTGCTTGGACAAATGGGCAATCGCGTGCAACACGCGTTGCGCGCCTTCACCCCCCGCGACCAAAAGGCCGTCAAAGCCGCCGCTGACACCTTCCGCCAGAACCCAGCCATCAACATCGTGACGGCCGTCACCGAGTTACGCTTAGGCGAGGCGTTGGTTTCGTTTCTCGATGAGATGGGCATGCCCAGCATGGTCGAGCGCGCATTTGTGGTGCCGCCGCACAGCCAAGTTGGGCCAATCACGCCCCTTCAGCGCCAAGCGATCATTCAATCGTCGGCGCTGAAGGAACGCTACGAAAAACAGCTCGACAGTGCCTCAGCCTTCGAACTGCTGGGCGGCAAGGCCCAACAGAGCCAACACGCACCAGCCACAGCTCCCGGCGTGGCGCCCCAGGGGGGCGAAACCCAACCCCAGACCAGCCCGGATGCCGCCCCGCCTGCTCCCTTAGGTGCGCCCGGCACTTCTGGTGTCAGCCTTGGGCGCCAAATCGTGCGTGGCTTCTTGGGCGGCCTGTTGAATAACAGTCGTCGGCCAGGGCGGCCCAACCGGTATTGATGCACCATGGCACGTGCGCCAGGTCTGCCGTTCGTGCTGACCGGTTCGAAGAGCGTTATGCTCAGTCAGGTAGACACCCGAATCAAGACCAACGGCCACTCAAGCGTTCATAGCCACAGTTAATTAGACGACTAGACGACCGTGAAAAGATATGAAATCGACACGTATGACAAACTTCAAGGGGCGTTTTAGCAGTGCAGTGCTGGCGGCCACGCTCATATGGGTTTTGGCGGCCTGCAGTCGCCCGCCCAGCCTGGGCAAAGTCGGAGAACGGCTCGAATACGGAGGCTATGCGATGACGGTGCTAAACGTCGAGTTTGCGAAGACCTTTCCTGGGGCACGCCGGGCACTCGCGGGCGAGACGCTGGTCGCGGTCGAACTCCTGATCGAGAGCAACGCCAACAACGTCCAGGTCAGCCCGACGCACATGTGGGTGATCGAGTCAGGTGGCAAAGAGCACCGGGTGCATATCACCGGCCACGCGCCGATCCTACAGGCCCAAGCCAATCTTCCAAAGGGTCAGCGCGTGCAAGGCTGGCTGACATTTGCCGCCCCGGAAGGCGCAACCAATCTACATTTCGTGAACGAGCTGCCAAAAGAGTTCAATCACGTCCTGCTCAAGGTGGCCCTAAATTAGCCAAAACGAACCGCCCGCCGGTTTGTAGCATAAAGACCGGGACCTACGGCCGCTGACTTACTGCAGCGTCGAGCGGTAGAACGCCGTCACCCGCGCCATCATGGTCGTGAGCGCTTGTCCTTGTAAGCTGTGCCCTTGCCCAGGATATTCAAATAATTCCGCGCGCTTGCCAAGCGTCTTGAGTTGCGCAGCCAGGGCCGCTGACCACCTGGGTGGCACTTGGTTGTCGCTCGCGCCCGCGTGAATCTGGACGGGCGCGCTGATGTCAGACAGGTAATTCACGGGCGAGATGTCATGCCAATACTGGCTGGGCACATCCTCTTCAGCGATGTGTTGACCCGGCCGGAATACGGTCGTGATCTGTTTGACGTTGAGCGCTTCATCGGCGTTCATCGCGCCATAGAGCACGGCCGCCTTGACGTCCTTGCTCACCGTGAGCACACGGATTGCGATGCCACCGCCCATCGAATGCCCAAACAGGCCGAGCGCAGCTGGTTTTGCGTCCGGCATCTTCTTCACGTAGGCGATGAGGTTGAGCACGTCGATGGCATAGCCCACCCGGAACAGATTGTTCGCACCCTCAGCCTCCCCCTCACTCCGGCCATGCCCGCGATAGTCTGGGTGAATCACCAGGAATCCTTGCCGCGCCAGCCAATCTGCATAGCGCTGGGTGTAGGTATAGGGCGTGCGATAGGCACGCGGGTCGACATGACCGTGTAGCACCAGCACCACTGGAAACGGCCCTTTGCCCTTGGGCGTGTTCATGAAGCCGTATATCTTCAAGCCCTCACTGGTAAAACTGACCAAGGTGCGCGTAAAGGCGTCCGTTACCTGGAGCGTCTGCTCGACTTTGAATTCACCCTGGCCAAAGTTCCGTTCGCGCAGCCCGGCAATCGTGATACGCGCGAACGGGTGCGGCTCGAGCGCCGGTGTGGGCGACGGCGTCTGAGCGACAGCCGGCCCGTCTATCGTCAACAGGCTGACGAGCACCAGGAGCGAGAGCCAAATTCTTTGCATGCGTCCCAGGCCAAAATCCGCGTCCATCTCAAGCAGCACGCGGGCTTGACACGTGCGTCTTACGCGATGGAATAGGTCAGGGTATAGCCCCCGGCATTGCCATCACTGGTGACGGTGTGGTCGCCTTTGCCCCAGTTGTTAGCCGCTGTGAACGCCTCTTGGAATTGTCCGCTTTGGGCCTCGCTGTCGAGGTTGCGATAGTCCTGGGCGCTTATGTCGGGTGTCTGGATCAAATTGACATTGCTGGCGATCGCGCCGCTGATGACGAGTGTATCGCTCGGTTGGACGCTCACCTTCACCGCCTTATTGATACTGGCCGTCGTGCCATGCTGGATGCTGCGCGTGCCGCGGGCCGGCCAGCGCACCGTTTGACCGTTGATCTTAAACTCAAACGCCAGGTCACCGGCCGCATCGGGCTCATCCTCGTTGCTAAAGGCCAGTTGCTTGAGCGTCACGGTGAGCGCAGCTGGGTGGAGCAACTGCTTGACCGGCTCAGGCGTCACGGCATCGACCGCCGCACCGATGGCCTTGGCAGCACCAGCGGCGGCACCAGCGACGGCACTGGCAGCGCTGGCAATCACGGCCGTGATGCCCGCGGTCAAGTCCGGCGGCGGCTGGTGTGGCGCATAATCCTGAACGAACCAGCCGCGCCACTGTTCCTTGCCTGGGCTGCTCTCGGCCCAGCCCGCATCATTCGGGCCTGAGACAAGCGTGATCTCCTGATTTGGCCAGTTCACATCATAGATATACACCGTCTGCTTCTGGCTGGCGGCGTCATAGTCGTAGCCATACGCCACCACTTGATGATTGTGACCAAGTGAATTCAGGTCACGCGCGACGATCAGGCCAATGGGCACCGGCACATCGCGATCCACCGAATCACGCAGCTTGGCGAATTCATCCTCTTTCGTGCGGCGCGTGACACCCTTGACCAGGAAGTTGCCGGCATCCGGTGCTAGCGTCCAAGTGACGAACTTGACGGCGGTCAGGGTGAGAAAACTGTCGAGCTGACGGTGGAAGATGTAATCGGCCAACGCCGTGCCATCGGGCGGCACACCCGGCTTACCAAAATCGCTTGAGGTGTAACCGGGCAGTTTCACACCCGCCCGGTAACAATCCAGGGCTGAGAATGCCATGCCACCGCACCGGCCATACGTTTCGATCTTGCCGATGCCGGGCAGGTTTGCCACTTGGTTCTCGAAATAGTTCGTGAAGTGATACCCGTTGGTTAACGGTGAAAAGTCGGTCTTGGGCATTGCGCAACTCCTTGATCGCTACTGGGTCCGATTCGAAGTCCAGCTATTTTGACAACTCCCCGGCCTAACCCCCTTCTGGGGGCAGGCGGCACGGGGATTCTTGAGCGTCAACAATGGCTGCAGGCAAAGCCCGGCTTACGCCATCTCCTCTCCACCCCAGCCCATGCGGGCCGCCATGGCCGACGGACGGGGGACACGACGTTGCCCCGCCGTGTTTGATCATCAGGGCCGCATTCAAGTCCCTGTGGACTACTGCCCCGCACTGACAAATCCACTGCCTGTCGCTCAGCTTCAGGTCTTCGTTCACCCACCCACAATCGAAGTGGAAGCCACCCTTCGAGGGGTGGGTCTTGCTTGACGCTAACCAGCGCTCGCGTTAAGTGGCCCTCTTAGGGGCCATCCCAAACGCTTTACCGTTGGTCGTCAGCTTGTAGTCAAGCTTGAGGGTGAACGAGTAGAAAGCTAAGTCCGATACCTTGCGGCCCCTGGCCCAGCCCCTCGAACGGGCCGCGCGGCCTCGAAGGGCCACTTGCCAGGGCCTTCATCCCCCTCAGGTTAAGGTCCTCGATCCAGATGGTATCGAAGGTCTCGGTCAGCTTGCGCGCCTCTTTCCATTGCCAGTCCTCGCGACGACGTGCAATGGTGCGATGCACGCGCGCCAACTGTTTGACCGCCTTCTTTCTGTTGCCAGACCCCTTCTGCGCACGCGTCACTTTCCGGTTAGCCTTTGCGATCGCTTGACTGCCCTGCCGAAAGAACTGCGGTGATTCGATTTGCGAGCCATCGCTCACGGTCAGAAATGTCTTCAGGCCAAAGTCGATGCCAGCGGTCTTACCCGTCTTGGCAAGCTTCACTGCCTGACTCACTTCACATGTGACCACCCCTCGATGGCCCCTCAGAGGGCCACTTGGGGTGGCTTACGCTACCCAGAAATCGCCCACGGCATCCCGCTTGATGGTCACGGTCTTGACAGTGCCTTCGATCGGACGACTTAGCGCAAACTTATAGGTCCGGCCATCCACCCGAATGATGTTGTCTTGCACCAACTTCCAGCCAGTCTGCTTCAGTGTGAACGATCTAGCCTTATTGATCTTGCGAAACGACGGTGGCCGTATCTTCTTATTGCCTTTCTCGCGTTCACTGAAGAACAACGCATAACCCTTCTCAATCCGCTGAATGCTGTCCTGGATTGCCTGTGCATCCATCAAGCCCAGCCACTCAAAGCCTTCGATCGTCTTTAGCTTTGTAATGTGCTTCATCAACGCAAACTGGTTCAAATGCTTCCCAAACAGCCCATAGAAGCGTTTGTGTAATGCGATGCAATGGTTGTGCAACCGGCCATGCAAGTTCACCAGCCGATGAAGATTCGCCACCTTCGGCAAGCCCCCGGCTGCCGGGGGTTGCGATAGATCTTGAACTGGTATGTTTTTAGCATGACCTTGACACTGGCCTCCGCTATGTCCACTTCTGATCTTAGAACCTATCTCTAAACTCACGTGAGCTTCACAAAATCGCATGTCAAAACGAGGACTTGCCTAGGTTTAGAGATAGGCTCTTAGTTGCAAATGCGGACAATCTGCGCCCTAATTCGCCTTACCAACTCACTCTCCATCTAACGGCTTTTATCATGTCGCTTGTCGCTTGTCGCTTGTCGCTTGTCGCTTGTCGCTTGTCGCTTGTCGCTTGTCGCTTGTCGCTTGTCGCTTGTCGTCCATTAAGATGGACAATCTAAATCGTCAAGTAAAGACTGGCTTCCGCCGACCCGCTTTCACCACCGGGTCAAACCCGGTGCTCTCCCGCTCGTGTCTCGTAGCGACGTAGAGACACAGCACCGCCACGTGGCGATTTCAGTCGTCAAGCGAGCGCAGTGAACCCTCGTGGTGCCCCGGAACACATATCAAGATTGCAAAGCAGCGCAGGCTACGCCGAAACATAGCCTGCGCTATCACAGTCTCACTAGCGGCGCACGACTTTGGTAATTTCGGGCAGATTGATATCGTCTGTCGCGATGACATACAGATCGCCAGGTGGCCACTGGGGCAAGGCACGCGAGAACGAAATCTGTCCTTTTACGCCGGCGCGCACTTTACCCAGCACCGTTGCCGGACTGCCGGTGGGTGATGTGCTGAGGCTGATCGTGATCGTCCGGCTGGGCACCCAACCTGCACCGCCAACGCTCAGCCGATCGCGCAGCAAGACCGCCGTCACACTCAGTGGGTGTGTGCTCGTTGGAGTCAATGTCGGCGCGAGCGTCGGCTTTGGCGTCTTCGTCGGTGGCACTGTTGTCGCCGTTGGCACTGTTGTCGCCGTTGGCGCCGTCGTCGCCGTCGGTGGCACCGCCGTTGGAGCCTTCGTTGGAACCGCTGTCGGCGCAACCGTTGGCACCGTGGTCGCCGTTGGTGGCACTGCCGTCGGAGCCTTCGTTGGGACCGCTGTCGGCGCAACCGTTGGAACCGTGGTCGCCGTTGGTGGCACTGCCGTCGGAGCCTTCGTTGGCGCCGTGGTCGCTGTCGGTGGC
>Ga0075021_10000275_pt1 | contig 28360 bp, 25 predicted proteins | sample ColStrG_CSR_2012_FD_72749 | JGI IMG/M metagenome (GOLD analysis project Ga0075021, IMG submission 72749) | Freshwater sediment microbial communities in response to fracking from Pennsylvania, USA - Cold Stream Run_MetaG_CSR_2012 | ecosystem: Environmental > Aquatic > Freshwater > Creek >...
CGCGCTGCAGTATCTTCTTCTCGACATCGTCAGGTGGCGATTCCCGTTCGGAGAGTTCGTCGAGCAGGCGGCGTTCATGGCGTCGACGGCGATGCTACCGACCATGTGTGTCGCCATCCCCATTGGCGTGACACTGCAGATCCAGCTCGCGCTGTTGGCGGGCCAGGTTGGTGCCACCTCGTTGGCCGGCGCGGCCAGCGGGCTCGCGGTCATCCGGCAGGGCGCGCCGCTTGTCGCCGCGCTGCTGATGGTTTTGGCGGTTGGCTCAGCCAGTTGAGCGGTTAGCGACCTCATCGCCCCGGAGTTCCTGCCCATCACCAGTTGAGCACGTCGTCTGGACCACCAGGGTTGCATCCTGCGTTGAACAACATCGTGTTGGACACGACCGGCCGCCACGGTTCGAGATTCCACGTACCGACCTTGCCGGGATTGGTGAAGCTCGCCTGCTGCCAGTAGCAGAAGAACTGATTCTGCATGGTCAGGGTGTTCGCCTCGGGGGCGTTCTCGAGCAACTCGGCCCACGCGTCGTAACTCTGTGCGCCGTTGGTGAACACTCCCGCCGCGGCCCATCCCCACGCCGTCGGGAAGACCCGCAGGGTAGCGCGATCACCGTGATACTCCCACTCGGTGTGGTCGATGTACTGCGGCGAGCCCGGCGGACGGGCCGGTAGCGGGTCGGCATGCGCAACGCCGGTAGCAAGCAACGCGGACATGACTCCTGCCGCGACGCTCATCATGCGGTGTCGCCTCATACGCACCTCGTCAGTCCACCAGTCGGATCGCTCGGCTCGGACAGGCGCCCGCGGCTTCCTGAGCGGCGTCGGCTTGCTCCGGCGAAACGGAGATCTCGACGACCACGCTGTTTCCGTCGTCGTCGACGTCGAAGAGCTCCGGTGCGACGGCGTAGCAACGGCCGTGCCCGTTGCACCGGTCGTGGTCCACGATCGCACGCACGTGGGCCTCCTAAGCGGCTATCCGACGGGCCATTGAAGTGCCTTGTGCTGCAAGTACTCCGACAGACCGAACTGACCGAACTCACGGCCGATCCCGCTGTGCTTGTACCCGCCGAAAGGGGCAGCAGGGTTGAGTCCGCCGCCGCCGCCATTGATGACGACCATCCCGGTCCGCAACCGGCGCGCGACGGCGGCGGCACGCTGCGGATCGGCGGACCAAACGCCACCCGCGAGGCCGTACCGGCTGTCGTTGGCGATCCGTGCGGCCTCGTCGTCGTCTGTGAACGGGATCACCACCGCGACCGGACCGAAGAACTCCTCCTGTGCGATGCGCATGCCGTTGTCGACGCCGACGAAGAGCGCGGGTTCCACGAAGAACCCGCGGTCCAGGTGGGCGGGACGTCCACCCCCGAAGGCGAGCTGCGCGCCCTCGTCAACGCCGGTGGCGATCAACGCCTCCACCCGCTGGCGCTGGACGTCGCGGATCAGCGGACCCATCAGGGTACCGGGGTCGGCGGGGTCGCCCACGGTGATGAATCCGAGTGTGCCGACGATGCGTGCCACGAGTTCGTCGTGCAGCGACTGGTGCACGAGAATCCGAGTTTGCAGGGCACAGCCCTGGCCGGCGTGCGTAATGAACCCTGCCAGTACGCTTTCCATGACCTTGTCGAGGTCGGCGTCGTCGAGGATGATGTTCGCCGACTTTCCGCCCAGTTCGAGCACGACCTTCTTGATGGACTCGGCACCCTGCGCATACACCTTGCGGCCGACGACATCCGATCCAGTGAAGCTGATGATGTCCACCCCGGGGTGGCGGGTCAGCGCCTCGCCCGCGGCGACGTCGCCCGTGACGATGTTCAACGTGCCCGGTGGCAGCCCAGCGGATTCGGCGATCTCGCCGAGGATCAGAGCCTCCAGGGGCGTGTATGGCGACGACTTGAGCACGGCGGTGCATCCGGCCGCCAGGGCTGGGCCGAGTTTGGCGAGGTTGAGAAGGAACGGGAAGTTGAACGCGGTGATGAGTGCGGCGACCCCGTAGGCTTCGCGGACAATGATGCCCTGACCGATGCCGCTGCCGAAGATGGGCGCGGCCGGTTCCTCGAACGCAAACTGGGGCAGTACGCGGTGGGCCATGTCCGCGAAATGGTCGATCGGCGTTCCGACTTGCAGGAACTCGGCGAGAATCCGGGTGGATCCGGCCTCGGTGATGTTCAGTTCGACCAGTTCGGCACGCCTCCGGGAGAGCTCGTCGGCCATGGCGGCCAGGATGCGCGCACGCTCGGCGGGCTTCATCGTCGACCACGGCCCCTCGTCGAACGCCCGGCGCGCTGCCGTCACAGCCGCGTCAATGTCCGCCGGAGTGGCCTGGGGCACCTCGGCGATCGTCTCCTCGGTCGCGGGGTTGAGCACCGCGAGGGTTTCGTCACCCACTCCATCGGTCCACGCGCCGCCGATGAAGAGCCCGCGGGTCGCCAGTGGTGTCGATGTCATCGGTTCCTCCTGAATGGGTCGAAATGAGTAGACTTATTTATGTAATTGGACATGAGTGCGCTCGCTCAGCGCGAGCGACGAGGAATGGATGGCGAGATGGACGCGGTGAATCGGGGGAGCGGCGCATCGAAATTGGTGCGAGCGCCGAAGACCGCCGAACTCATTGCCGATCACGTGCGCAGCAGCATCGTGCGTGGGGTGCTGAAGAAGGGTGACGCCCTGCCCACCGAAGTGGAACTGGTGAAGCAGTTCGGCGTCTCCCGCCCGACGTTGCGTGAGGCGTTCCGCATTTTGGAGAGCGAATCGCTGATCGTGGTCCGGCGTGGTTCGCGTGGTGGTGTCCTCGTGTGCTCTCCTGAAACATCTGTGGCAGCACGCGATTTCGGGTTGCTTCTGCAGATGTCGGGTACCACGTTGACCGATGTGTACGAGGCGCGGAAGGTCTTCGAACCGGCCGCGGCGGAACTTCTTGCGCAACGTGCGACGCCCGACGACATCGCCGACCTGAAGGCGGTCGCGGGCGCGTTGGCGGTGCTGGTCAACGAAGGCACCAAGGGAGCGGACTTCGGCGAGTGGTCGGCCGCGACGTTCCGGTTTCACGACCTGATCTTGGAGCGGGCCGGAAACAACACACTGATGCTCGTCGGCGCCGTGCTGCGCGAGGTGATCACCAGGCACATGACACGTGCGGTGAGTGCGGCGACGAGCCACGCGGTGATCGAGAAGCAGTTCAAGCAGACTATTCGGGTCTTCACGAAGTTCACCGCGCTGATCGAGTCCGGTGCTGCCGTCGAGGCCAGGGAGTACTGGGCCGCCCACATGGACCGGGCAGGCCGCAACATGCTGTGGGGTGACCTTGCGAACGAGACGGTGATCGATCTCTACGTCTGACATGGCCGTCACCCCAGCGCACCGCCGTCGCGCAGCGTGCTGATCTCGTCCCATTCCCACCCGGCCTCCAACAGCACCTCCTCGGTATGCTGCCCGAGTTCGGGGGCGGGGCCGGCAGGGACACCGGGCACGCCGTCGAACTGGTAAGGCGGCGCCACCAGCCGAAACGATCGACCGTCGGCCCCGGTGACGGTGGGCAGGTATCCGTTGTACGCAACTTGCGCGCTGTCGCAGACTTCCTCGAATGTCGCTGCGGCCGACCACACCCCGGAGAAACCGGCCAGCACCTCGCGCCATTGGTCAAGGGTGCGGGCACCGATCGTGGTGTCCAGTTCGGCAACGCAGGCCACCCGGTTGACGAAGCGGCCCGTGATATCGCGGAACCGCGTGTCGTCAGCCAGTTCCGGCCTGCCGATGAGTTCACATAACTCGGCCCAGAACCGATCGGACTGCAGGCACACAAGATTCAGCCAGCGATCATCGGACGTGCGATACAGGTTGACAATGGGGTTGGGGGCATCGAGGCGGTTCGGCCGGGGCAACTCGCCGCCGCCCGCCGCGGTGGCGGCGATGTCCGGACCCATCGTCCACATCCCGGTGTTCAACAGCGACACATCGACCACCCCGCCTTCGCCCGTCCGTTCGCGCCGGAACAGCGCCATCGCCACTGCGCCCGCGATCGCGCTCGAGCCCTGAAGGTCGAAGAATGCGGCGGGCTGCGCGGCTGGTGCCTCGGCGCTCGGTGCGGTCAGCTTGTGCTGTACACCCGCCGCCGACCAGGCCGCCGCGGAGTCGAAACCACCGGTGTCGGCCATCGGACCCGCAGTGCCCCAACCCGATCCACGAACATAGATCAACCGGGAATGATTCGCGCGCAGGTCGTCGACGTCGATGCCGAGTTTGGTCCGGACCTTCGGAAGATAGCTGGTGAGGAACACGTCTGCGCTCTTGGTGAGCCGCAGTAGTGTTGACAGCCCCGCCTGCGAGACCAGGTCCAAGGTAATGCTGCGTTTACCGCGATTCGGCACGTGCAGAAAGGGGTTCGGGACCGAGTCATCAGCGTTGATGAGGTTGCGCAGCGCTCGTTGCGGGTCGCCGTTCGGTGGCTCGACTTTGATCACGTCGGCGCCCAGGTCAGCCATGATGGCACCTGCGCCGGGAACGAACGTCCACGAGGCAACCTCCACGACACGAACACCTTCAAACGGTCCGGTCACGGATTGCTCCTTCTTGGTCGGATCACTGCAGGCCCTGAAGGGCATCGAGCATGCGGTCGAAATGCCTTGGGTGCCAGATGTCCTGGTCCTCTCCCCAGCCGATCCGGCCGTCGAACTCCCAGCGCATCAGTGCGGTGCTTCCACCGCCGTGTTCGCAGATATGGCTGACCGTGAAGCCTTCGGCATTCATGGTGCGACCGGCTAGGTCGGTGAGCCGGACCTCCATGTGGGCGCTCCACCCGGTGACCGCGTCTCGGTAGTTCCTCATTCGGCTGGAGGACTTCTCGAGGCGTTCGAACCGGCCGTCGTGGAGTAGCCATCCGTGGTTGAGTGGCGACCAGCCCGCGGCGTCACCGTCGGCCACCCGCGCGAAGGCCAGGAACCCGACGTCGCCGCCGGCATGGCCGAAGATGTATTGAATGCGACCCCGGCCCCGTTCGCGCTCGATCTCCCGCCACCGCGCCCCCCCAGGATGACGGACCCGACTGACGTCCTCGGATGCTGGCGGCGGCTTGCTGCCCGCGGGGCGGGGCTCACCCCGCGGTGCCCACGAGCGATCCCGGATGGAATAGCAGTCGACCGGAATGCGCTCTCCGGAGAGCACGAGTTCACCCGTCACATGGCCGAGTTGGTCGAGGTGGCTGTGCTCCATGAAGGGGGGCTCGCCAGGGGTAAAGCGACGTGGGTCGTGGACCCCTTCGAACACCAGTCGAACGGCGAAGTCTGCTGCCGGGTCGAAGAACTCGATGCGATAGTCTCGCAGCGGGCGCAGCATCTGGACGCTGAAGCCGCCACCAGCAATGGTGATGTCGCGCAGGTCGGGCGCGGGATCGCCCATTGGCACGTCGGTAGCCATGCGGAAGTAACGCAGGTCGTCGGGCCGCGCGCCGCTGGGATCCCACACATATACGCGCCACGTCACCGTGCCGCGGTTGGTGTTGAACTGCGCGTGTAGCCAGCAGCCCAGCTTGCGTTCGGGCACGTTGAAGGACCACCAGGTGGTCTCGGACCAGAAGGGATTGTCGTCGGGGGATTGGTGGAAGTCGTCGTCCGCGGGAAGGAACGGGGTGTCGGCGGTGACGACCGCTGCATTCCCGGCCGCCGTGTCCGGGGTGACCGCACTCACCATCGTTCGATCCTAGCGTAAAGGATACTTATTTAGGGAATACTTTCGCGGGAGGCATCGAACAGCGATTCTTGGGCGAGGCTGGCCAACAGCGCGCCCTGCTCGTCGTAGAGCTGCCCTGTGTACATCCCTCGCCCACCGGCGGTGGCCAGCGGATTGAGGTCGATGAGCACCCATCGGTTGGGGTCGCCGCCGCGGTGCAGCCAGACCGCATGATCGACGCTGGGCAGCAGTCCCACCTCTTCGATCTGCGGGGCCCGGGACAGCCCCGTGCACAGGTCCGACAGGAACACCACACCGCAGGCCCTGATATTCGGATCGTCGGCGAGGGGTTCCCGGATGCGCAGCCATAGTCGCGCCGGCCAGCGATACCAGGGGTCGGCATCCTCAGGTACGCGCGCCTCCAGATCGAAGGTGCGCGCAGCGTTGAGCTGATAGGTGACCAGCTCGGCAGGACGCTGGACGTCGGGCATCGCGACAGCTTGGAATTCCGGGGCGCCGCTCTTGGGCCGGGAGAACGAGCAGGCCATCGAGAAGATCACCGCCTCACTCTGGAGTGCGGTGACCCGACGCCCCGAGTAGCGCCCACCGTCGCGGTCGCGTTCGACCTTCAGTTCGAGTCGGGGTCGTTGGCCCGGTATCCGTGGCCGTCCGGTCGCGCCCCGGAGATTGTGTCGTGCATGGAGTTGACCGTGCGACAGACTTGTTCGGCCACATTGGTGGAGGCCGGCGCCACCCCGAGAAAAGAAGGCCAGGGAATGCCCTGTGCGCGAGGCCATCCCATTCGTGTCGAACTGCCCGGTCGGGATACCGTCTCGACGTTCCAGAGCCCGGCTGTGTTCGTAACCCATCCACGCCATGCTCGGGTGGAGCGTCTCCATCATCGCTGCCGCCGCCAGCCCGAGTTGCACCGTCGGGAGGTGCTCGTGGACATACCAGACGGCCCTGTCGGGGCCGAACCATCCGGGATCGCCTGCTGGAGCGGTGAATTGGACATTCCTGAAGAACTCGCGCCGTACCGGGTCGAACATCTTGTCCGCGAAGCGGTCGGCCAGTGCGACGTTCTCAGTAGGTTGACGTGTCATGGTCGTGCAGCCTACGGCTCGCCTTCAGTCGCATACCATCCTCGTTTCCGCTTCTTCCGGAGGTTGTCATTACACGGCCGGTACCTCGAAAAATGCTGCGGCAGAAGCGATCCAGACGAATGGTGGATCGGATTTTGGACGCATGCACTCGCAATCTGGCCGCGGACGGATATGACAGTGTGTCGACCTACCGCATCGCCGAAGTGGCCGGCGTCAGCTCGGGGAGCCTGTATCAATACTTCCCCAACAAGGACTCGATCGTGGTCGCCGCGGTGGAGCGGATGATTGCGCGGGCCGGGGCCCAGTTGGCGGAGCGCCTCGGGGCCTCGGCCGTGGTGCCGGCCGAAATGCAGATTCCGTACATGGTGACCGCAGTGCTGGCGGCGACTGAGGAGAACCGCGATATTGCAAGGGTTTTGGTGGAGCACATGCCACGGCTGGGCGGTTCAGCCGAGATACTGGCGATGGAGCGCCGAGCCACCGACGTTCTCACGGGATACCTGGCCGGGCTCAGCAACGAGGGGGCGTTCGGCAGGAGGCCGGCGGCGGTGTGGACCGCGGTCCAGGCAGTTCAGCTGGTGCCCATCCGATATGTGCTCGACGAACCGCCGATCACGCGCGACGAGTTCATCGACCAGATGAGTCGGTTGATCGCAGCACTCCTTCCGCGGCATGCAGATCGTTTGATGCCCTGGGAGGAAAGACGTGGTCGTCGCGGGGGCCGTCCCGCATTCGACCCTCTTCGTCACACCTGCCGGCCGGCCTCGGCCCAGTAGGCGTCGCGGAGCTGGCGCTTGATCAGCTTTCCGGCTTCGTTGCGTGGCAGCTTCGATTCGAAGTCCACCGACCGCGGGCACTTGAAACCGGCGAGTCGGGCGCGGCAGAAGACGATGAGTTCGTCGGCCAATTCGGCGGATGGCTCGGCCTCGCCGACGAGTTCGACTACGGCCATGACCTGTTCGCCCCACTCGGGGTCGGGGATGCCGATAACGGCGACGTCGGCCACCGCCGGGTGGCTGGACAGTAGGCCTTCGACCTCGGCGGGATAGATGTTCACTCCGCCGCTGATGATCATGTCCTTGGCGCGATCGCAGATGAACAGGTAGCCGTCGTCATCGAGGTATCCGACGTCGCCGATGGTGAATGCGGATCCGCGGTGCACCGACGCTGTCAGTGCGGCGTCGTTGCGGTACTCGAAACTCTGCCCGTCCATGCGTTCGATGTAGACGTCGCCGATCGAGTTGGGCGGCAGCGCGTTGCCCTCGTCGTCGAGGATGTTGACACGGACGCCGCGTATCGGGCGACCGACCGTGCCAGGCTTCTCCAGCCAGCGGTGAGGTTTGGCGATGGTGGCCGGACCCTCGGTGCCGCCGTAGGTCTCCCAGATCACCGGTCCCCACCAGGCCATCATGTCCTGCTTCACCTGCAGCGGGCACGGAGCCGCGGAATGGATCACCGACCGCAGACTGGACAGGTCGTACTTGTCGCGGACCTGCTGAGGGAGTTTGAGCATCCGGACGAACTGGGTGGGGACCATGTAGGCGGTGGTCACCGAATGCCGTTCGATCGCCGCAAGCGTCTGCTCGGCGTCGAACCGGCCCAGGATCGCCAAGGCTTGCCCGACGTTGAGGGCGCCCAGGTAGAAGCTCTGGCATCCGGCGTGGTGCATGCCGGTCGACACGAGGTGGACGCCTACGCGCGGCCGGAAGTCGAACGCACGGCCGAAGATCGCCAGCGCGTTGGCGGCCGCGGAGGGATCCCGTCCGTCGAGCGGGCGGACGATGCCCTTGGGCTTCCCGGTCGTGCCCGAGGAATACCGGATGGCATCACCCTGCGTGCGTTCGGCGGGCGGCGTTGGTGGCTGTCCGGCCAGAAAGTCCGCTTCGGCTTCGAAACCGGCCGGGGCTCCCGCAGAATCGCCCACGACGACCCGAAGCCTCGCGCCATCGGGCACCGCGGTGAAGCCGTCGAGGTAGTCGGCGTGCGTGACCAGCGCGGAGGCGCCGGAGTGCGTGAGGATCGAAGCGAACTCGTCGGCCGAGAGCGCGGTGTTGAGCGTGAGATAGCGCAGCCCGATCTCGGTGGTGGCCAACTGCCAGACCACGGCGTCGACGTCGTTGGGGAGGGCGTAGGCGACCACGTCGCCGACGCGGAGGCAGCGCGCACGCAGGGCGTTCGCCACCCGATGTGCTGCTGCCACCAGCTCGGCGAAGGTCAGGGTCCGACCCGAGGGTGAGTCGACGATGGCCGGTGCGTCGGGGTGATCGTCAGCGATCCACCACACGCCAAGACGCCGATCCCACGGATGCTGCATCCATCCTCCCATCCAAATTAGATATAACAGTATCCTTAATGAACCGTGGGAAGTCTAGCGGCGCAGCCGGGAGGCGCGCGGCCTACGTCAGAGCGAGTCCGGCGAGGTCGCGGTCATGTGGGCGCGCATCCGCATCACCGCCAGCTCGGCATCACCGGCGAGGAGCGCGTCGGCGATGCCCCGGTGTGCGGGCCCGACCGTGGACGGAAGCGCCCGGGACACTGCGCCCACCCGCGGATCGTCGACGGCGAACTGCGAGAAGAACTGCCAACCCAGCCGCATCGTCACGCTGTGCACCAGCCCAAGCGCACGGTTGCCGGTGAGCGAGCCCAGCATCGAGTGAAAGTCCTCCCCGTGGCCGAACGCGAGCGCCAGCCCTTGCTCGGACTCGGCGTGCAGCGCGCGTTCGATGGCCACTGCGTCGCTGCCACCGGAGCGCAGCGCGTCGGCAACCCGCGCCACCACCGCGAGTTCCAGCCCGGTGCGCAACTCCGCAATGTGACGGACCTGCACACCGTGGCGGCGCAGGTAGATGGCGATGGTGTCGGCCACTGCCGAGATGTCGGGCTCGGTGACGAACAAACCCCCGCCGGGACCCCGCCGGGTCACCGCAATCTGGTGATACTCGAGAATTCGGATTGCCTCCCGCACGACCGCACGGCTGGCCTGGTACTGCGACATCAGGGCAGCCTCGGACCCGACGAACGTGCCCGGAGTGGCACCCGTGTTCGCGATCTCGGCGAAGATCTGGCGGGCGAGCGCCTCGCCGCGTTTGTCGCCGAACGTCCCGGCGAGCGTGACCGCGGGGTCGAGGCGTTGGACGGTCGCGGGTTGCATGCGGATGAAGTCGGCCTCCGCGCTCAGATGGCGCCGCATCCGCTCGCGGGCGAGCCCCGGATCGTTGGCCAGGATCGCCTTGGCGATGCCACCGTGGGCTTGGCGCACTTCCGCATCGAAATCGTCGGGCAGGGCCGCCTCGTCGTTGAAGTGGAAATTGCTTACCCGGCTGAAGGTTTCGACGAACAACTCGAGGACGGGATTGGCGGTCAGCACGGCAAGTTGGGTGTGCAACAACCGGAAGTTGTCGATGCTGCCTGCCGACTCGCGCTCCAGGGTTTCGCGAATCGTCGTGACGTCGGCTTCGATGACGCGTTGCGAAGCGAGCTCTGCGACCAGTCCCTCGAGGACGATCCGGGTGTCGAAGGTTTCGTCGAGGGTGGCGCCGACGCGCAGCAGGTAGATGACGGCGGGTCCGATGACTGCGTCGACGTCGGGTTCGTCGATGACCAATCCACCCCCGGTGCCGCGGCGCATCCGTGCGACGTGTTGGTGTTCGACCAGTCGGATCGCCTCGCGTAGCACGGCCCGGCTGACCCCGTACCGCTCGAGCAATTCGGTTTCCGAGCCAAGCACCTGCCCGACCGGCCAACCCAGCTCGATGACGTCGGCGACGATCTGTTCGGCGGCGCGGCCGGCGAGCTTGGCCCGGCGCGAATCGACGCGCGGCGCGATCAGTTCAGGGTTCATGGTGTCACCGGTAGATGGGCGGCCCGTTGCGGCGTGGGGCCGCCCGGCGCTCGGTCAGCGGCGGGTTGCCGATGTGGGTGTAGGCCATGCCGTTCTGTAGCGCGGTTGACCTGGTCATGTCTAAAGACTCCCATATCGCGCGGATACTGCCCTGGATCGCGGCGGGACTGCGCGCTGCAATCGACGCCGCGATCGTCTGAGCGCGGTGCCACAGGTCGGCCCGTGGGACGACCTCGGATACCAGCCCGATGCGCAAGGCCGTCGCAGCGGAGATGCGTTCCTCGGTGCCCATGAGCGCCCACCGCAGCACCTCACCCAGTGGCACTCCGCGGTGCAGCATGCCGATCGGTTCCAATGCGGAGACGATCGAGGCGTTGGCGTGCGGATCGAAGAACGCTGCGTCGTCCGAGCAGATGATGATGTCCGACTCGTTGAGCAGGTACTGGGCGCCACCGGCCGCGAACCCGTGTACCGCGGTGATCACGGGCTTCCAACACCTGTGGACGAGTTTCGGCGCGATCACCGTGCCCGGGTCGAAGGTATTCCACACGTTCGACCGGAAGAACCAGTTGCCGTCGCCCTTGACGTCGACGCCGGTACAGAAGGCGCGCTCACCTGCCGCCCGAAGGACGACGGCGTGGATCGCGTCGGTGTCGCGCACCGTCTGCCATGCCCACGCGAGCTCGTCGGCCATCCGGGCGGATATCGCGTTCATCGCGTCCGGACGGTTCAGTGTGATCGTGGCGACGTGGCTGTCATCAACGCTGAACTCGATGTCGTGCGGTTGGAGGGCGGCGCGCCCGTCGCCGTCCAGATCATCACAGGGGGTAGCGGAAATCATAGTAATCAGTGTACTAATAAATTCCAGATCGAAGACGAGGTACGGAGAAGTCGACATGGGGATCCTCGACGGGCGCAACGACCGCGCGTTCGGCGGTATTGCGAGTAAGCGCCGAGGGGAGCAACCATGTCGAAAGTGATTGGCAGACTTGAGAAGACTAATCTGGGCTCGCGGGAGATGCTCGACACCCCGCATGCGCGCTTCGCGTACCTGCGCGAGCACCAGCCGGTGTCCTGGGCGACGGCGCCGATGCTGCTCCAAGGCAACGGCGGCTACCTGCTGACCAAGTACGACGACGTCGTCGAGGTGCACAGCGACGAGCGGTTCTCCACCGACATCATGACGAACACGTCGGCCGGCAGATTCGCCTGGCTATTGCCGCCGAGCATCCGGATGCTGACCCAGACGATGGTGTTTAAGGACGACCCGGACCACAAGCGGCTGCGCACGCTGGTGCACAAGGCCTTCACGCCCAAGCTCGTCAGCACCATGGCACCGGACATCACCAAGATCGCCGAGCAGCTGGCCGACGAGGTGGCCGCCAAGCGTGAGGTGGACCTGGTCCACGAGTTCGCGGTCCGCCTGCCGCTGGCCGTCATCGCCACCATGCTCGGGGTCGCCGAGGAGGACCGGGACAAGTTCCACGCACTCGTCGAGAAGCTCGGTGACGACTCGGCAAAACCTGGTGGGATGTTGCGCGGTGTCCCGACCGCCCGCAAGCTGACGAAGTTGTTCGAGGCGTTGATCCAGGATCGAAGAGTTCGCCCAGACGACGGGCTGATCTCGGAGCTGGTGCGTGCCAACGAGGGGGGTGACCGGCTCAGTCACAAGGAGACCGTCGCCATGGTGTTCCTGCTCCTACTAGCCGGGCACGACACCACGGCCAACCTGATCGGGAGTAGCGTGCTCGCCCTCATCGAGCACCCGGATCAACTGGAGCTGCTGCGTCGGCAACCGGAACTGTTGGAGACGACCGGGATCGAGGAGCTGTTGCGGTTCACCTCGCCGGTCGCCGATGGCGCCGCGCGGCTGGCGATGGAGGATCTTGAGATCGGTGGTGTGCCGATTCCCCGGGGAGCTCAGGTGCTGGGCTCGATCACGTCCGCCAATTTCGACGAAACGGTGTTCGAGCACGCCGAGTCGATGGACCTAACCCGGAAACCCAACAGGCACTTGGCGTTTGCGTTCGGGATCCACTACTGCCTTGGTCACCAGCTGGCCCGGCTGGAAGGCCGCACCGCCCTGACGACTCTGCTGCAGCGCTTCCCGAACTGGGAACTGAAAGCCCCACGAGACAGCCTGCGCTACAAGCCCACAGTGTCGCTTCGAGGATTGACCACACTACCGATACGGATGTACTGACATGACCCAGACCGAACAGGCTCAGGACTTCGACCACGCGATCAAGGACGACGACATCGAGCGCTCCAAACTGCTGCTCGGTCTCGACGCCCCGATCAGCATCGACGAGTTCTTCCGTGAGCTGAGCACCGATGCGATTCGCAACTTCGCGCGTGGCTACGGCGATGACAACCCGCTCTTCGTCGACCCCGACTACGCGGCGACGACACGGTGGGGCGGTCCGATCGCGCCCCCGATGATCCATTCCGCACTGTCGCGCAAGATGCTGGGCGATCCGATCCCCGAGGACATCCGCAAGGCCACCAGGGGCTTGTTCTCCGGCGTTCACCTCTTCGTGTCGGGCCAGCACACCGAATGGTTCCAGCCGGTCCGGCCCGGCGATGAACTGTTCGGATTCGGCGGTATGGAGTCGACCGAGGTCAAGGCCAGCGAGTACGCCGGCCGCTCCGTCATCCGGATCCGGCGCGCAGTCCGCATCAATCAGCGCGCCGAGGTCGTCGCGATCGAGCGCACCATCCTGATCGCCACCGAGCGTAAGGAGTCGCGTGAGCGCGGCAAGTACATGGATCTCAAACCGGCGACCTATACCGACGAGCAGATCGCCGAGATCGACGCCATCTACGCGGCCGAAGGTCCCCGAGGGGCCGAGCCGCGGTATTACGAGGACGTCCAGGTCGGCGAGGTGCTGCCGAAGATGGTCAAGGGACCGTTGACGCTCACCGATGTCATCTGCTTCCACGCGGGCGGCTACGGCTTCGGCCCGTATGGAATCGGCGGCGCGCGAGTCGGTTACAAGAACCGCGTACGCGTCCCAAAGTTCTACATCAAGAACGCTGCGGGCATCCCGGACGTGGCGCAGCGCCTGCACTGGGAGAACGAGTGGTCGCAGTCGATCGGCAACCCGATGGCCTACGACTACGGGGTCATGCGGGAATGCTGGCTGACGCACTACCTCACCGACTGGATGGGCGACGACGGCTGGTTGGTGCGCCAGCACGACGAGATGCGCAAGTTCAACTACATCGGTGACACGCAGTTCATCACCGGTGAGGTGGTCGGCAAGCGTGTCGAGCACGGCAACGCCGTAGTAGATCTCGAATTCCGAGCCACTAGTCAACGTGGTGAGGTAACCGCTCCGGCCACCGCGACGGTCGCGTTGCCGAGCCGAGAGTTCAGCCCGGTGGTGCTCCCGGAACCGGACGAGGAGTTGCGCCGGAAGGCCGTAGCAATGATGGGCCGGCACAACGAATTGTCGCGCGGTAAGCCACGGTGACCTTGACCCCAACGGGCAACATCGACACCGGCACGGACACCGTGCTGGCCGAGCAGGTCGACGGGGTCGCCGTCGTCACCTTCAATCGGCCGCAGCGCCGAAATGCGTTGCACCCCGGAATATATGAAGCGATGCCGAGGCTGTTGGACCGGTTCGCCACCGACGACGCGATCGGGTGCGTGCTGGTCACCGGCGCCGGGAATGCGTTCTGCGCAGGCGGTGACGTGCGCGACGGTGGTTCGGCGGAGGACGTGCCCGCCGGCGACCGGGAGGAGCAGATTCGGGCGCGCAGTGCCATCCTCGCAAGCAACGCCCGCATGGTGACGTTGCTGCACTCCATGCCGAAGGTGACGATCGCGGCTTTGACTGGCGCGGCAGTCGGGGCAGGGATGAGCATCGCCTTGTCCACCGATCTGCGCATCGCCGCGAGGTCGGCGCGGCTCATCCCCGGGTGGTCGAAGCTGGCGTTCTCCGGCGACTTCGGGGGCGCCTGGCTGCTCACCCACCTGGTGGGTCCTTCGAAGGCGCTCGAACTGCTCGTCGCCGACGCTCCGATCGACGTCGACATAGCGGAGCGCCTCGGCCTCTTCAACCGGGTGGTCGACGACGCCGAGCTACCCGCCGCGGCACTGCGCTGGGCCGCCGAAATCGCGGCGGGTCCCACCGCAGCGTTTGCCGGCACTAAGGCGAACATCCTTGATGCACAGCGCCTTTCGCTCGAGGACGCGCTGCTGCCCGAGAGTGAGCGGATGGTCCGCACCGCACTCACCCAGGAGCATCGCGACGCGGTCAAGGCCTGGCTGGCGGCCGCGGCGAAGAAGGTCGACGCCCGGTCATGAGCACGGAGCTCCCAGAGATCTCCGTCGACCTGCGCCAGTGGATCGCCGCGGTGACCGGTGCCGAGCGCATCGAGGTGAAGCAGGTGCCGGGTGGGGCGAGCAGGCAGGCCTGGTTTGTCGACGCCGGTACCGGATCGGACACCCAGCCGCTCTTCCTGCGCTACGACCCGCGGGCACCCGATCCCGCCAGCGCGTTTCATCCACTCCAGGTCGAGGCCGAGATCATGGCCGAGCTGTATCGCCACGGCGTGACGGTGCCGCGGGTGATCGCCGCACACCCGCAGCAGCAAGCGGTGTTGTTGGAGCGGGTTGGGGGCGACACCTGGTTCCGGTTGATCAAGGACCCCGACGAGCAGGTGCGCACCGCCAAGGACTTCATCGACAAGTTGGCCGCATTGCATCGGATCGACGCCAGTGAGCTGGCGATCGAGAGCCTCGGTCCTGCGGGCCCGGTCGCCGGGCACGTCCGCGCGGAAATCGCCGCCATGCACGAACGGGTGAACGGGTATCGAAAGCCGGCCCCGCTGTTGAGGTTCTGCATCGACTGGCTGGACCGCAACGTGCCGAACTACGACGGGCCGACCGTGTTGGTGCAGGGTGACACCGGCCCGGGAAACTTCATGTACGCCGACGGCGCCGTCACCGCCATCGTCGACTGGGAGCTGGCGCACTTTGGCGATCCGATGGACGACATCGCCTGGTTGTCGCTACGGACGGTGCAGGACACGTTCACCGACTTCCCGGCTCGCATCGCCGAGTACGAACGGTTGTCCGGCCACCGCATCGACGAGGACCGGGTCTGGTACTACCGGCTGTTCGCAGAGACCCGGCTGGCGTCGATGAGCCCGGGCAGCGTGGACATCCGCGCGTCGGCGCCGGCAGATTCGCCCGACGCAGGCAACAGCCTGATCTACGGCATGCTGCACCGCCGACTGCTCGTAGAGGCGTTGGCGCACGCCGTCGGAATTCCAGAGGTCGAGGTCGAGCTACCTGACGACAACCATCGGTCGGAGTACTCGCCGGTATACGAGGCGGCCGCTTCTGCGATGTCTGCGGCGTCGGCGAGGTCAACGGATGCACTCACTCAAAGGTACGTCAAAGGCGCTGCGCGACTGGTGAAGTACCTCGCCGAGGTCGATCGCATCGGCGCGGTCGTCGACGCCCAAGAGACCGCGGAACTTACCAGCGTCCTCGGGCAGCCGCCCGCCTCGGTGTCGCAGGGGCGTGCCGCACTGGCCGAGTTGGCCAGCCGCGGCGACATCGCCGAACGCGACTACGTCGCCCAACTGTGGCGCGGCATCAAACGCGATGACTACTTGACCCGCACGGCTTCCGGTGCATTGGGCCGGCGGACGTGGCCACCCCTGACTCATCCCGTCGACCAAGGAGATCGAGACCGTTGGGTATCGCAATCACCGAAGACCACCGTGAGCTAGGACGCATCGCCAGGGACTTCCTGGCAGCCCGAGGTGCGCGCTCTCCGCGGCGCGCGAACTGCCCGACGCCAAAATTGAAGCGCGACCGCCTTTCTGGGCGGAACCGGCCGGCCTTGGCTGGCTCGGACTACACGTCTGGGAGGAATACGGTGGCGCGGGCTACGGACTGCCGGAGCTCGTGGTAGTGGCCGAGGAGTTCGGCCGCGCGCCGGCGCCCGGACCCTTCATCCCCACGGTGATCGGCTCGGCGATCATCTCCGCGGCGGCCACCGATGCCGCGGCCGACATGTGGTCGAAGACGGCGCTGAGGCCCAGCGATGTCGACCTGGCCGAGCTCTACGACGGCTTCACCTTTCTGACCCTGGCTTGGCTCGAGGCGCTCGGCTTTTGCGTGGACGGCGAGGCGGGCCCCTTCGTGGAAGGCGGGCAGCGCATCGCGACCGACGGGGACCTGCCCTTGAACACCTACGGCGGCCAGCTCTCCGCCGGCCGGATGCACGGCTACTGGGTCCTGTACGAGGCGTGCCAACAATTGCGCGGATGCGCCGGACCGACGGCGCTGCCCACGCGTCCCGAGGTGGCGGTGGTGTCCGCCGGTGGCGGTCCGATCGCGGGATGCGTGTTGTTGTCATGCTGACGGACAACGACATTCACCCGGCGCAGCCGCAACTCGGCGTCGCCGACGCGATCGTCACGGCCGCCGCCCAGTACCCGAGCACCTTGGTAGAGGTGCACAGCGACGTCAATCCCGCCTCCACCACCCTGGGCGACCTGTTTGACGAAAGCTGCCGGGTGGCCGCAGGACTCGTCGCGCTGGGCATCCGGCCTGGTGACGTGGTGGCGGTGCAGCTGCCGAACTGGCGCGAGTGTTTCACGGCGCATGCGGCGAGCTGGCTCAGCGGGGCGGTGGTGTTGCCGATCGTGCCGATCTACGGACCCGCCGAGGTGGAGTTCATCGCACGGCAGTCGGGTGCGCGGGCGCTCATCCTCGCTCGCGAGCTGCGCAAGCGCGATGCCGCACGCACGCTGGCGGCAGTGGCCGAGGTGCCCGGACTGGATCACCGCATCATCGTCGGCGAGCCGTTGCCCGGAACGGTGTCCTATGCCGAGCTGGCCGACGTCTCGGCGATCGGCTTCACCCCGGCCGCCCCGGTGGATCCGCACGACCGGTGCCTGCTGGTGTACACCTCGGGTACCACCGCGCAGCCCAAGGGCGTCCAGCACACCCACGCGAGCCTGCTGGGCGAGCTCCGTGCCATGGACGAGCTGCGTTCGGCCGGAAGGGACCTCAGCATGCTGTCGGTGTTCCCTTCCGGGCACATCGCAGGCACCTTGGGAATCCTGCGGATGTTCTGCCGAGCCAACACAACCTTTGCGATGGATTCCTGGAATGCCGAGACGGCGGCTCGGCTCGTCGACCGGCACTCGGTCGGCGCCTCCGGCGGAGCCCCGATTCACTTGAGCGGGATTCTCGACGTCGCCGAGCGCGATGGGCTCGACGTCTCGAGCCTGACGGAGTACGTCACCGGCGCCGCCGGGGTGGCGGGAACCTTGATTCGCCGGGCGGCCGAGTTCGGAGTGGGGGCGTTCCGGTGCTACGGGTCGTCCGAGCATCCCACCATCAGTTCGGGGCGTCCGGAGGACCCGCTGCACAAGCGTGCCGATACCGACGGCCGGATCTGTCCGGGCACCGAAGTCAGAATCGTCGACGACGTCGGCCGGGCCGTCGAACCCGGGGGTGCGGGCGAGATTCTGACACGTGGACCGGAACTGTTCAGTGGTTATACCGACAGCAGCCACACCCGGGCCGGCATGGTCGACGGCTGGTTCCGCACCGGCGACATCGGACGGTTCGACGGCGACGGTTACCTCACCATCACCGATCGCAAAAAGGACATCATCGTGCGCGGCGGGGAGAACATCTCGTCCAAGGAGGTCGAGGACGTGCTCGGCAGCCATCCGGCGATCGTCGAGGCGGCCGCTGTCGGGGCGGCTGACGACACCTATGGCGAGCGGGTTTGCGCATTCGTCGTCGTCAATGCCGGGCAGCGGTTCGGACTCAGCGACGCTGCGCAGCACTTCGCCGAGTGTGGGCTGGCACGTCAGAAGACGCCGGAGCGCATCATCGAGGTCTCCGAACTGCCCCGAACGGCCAGCGGCAAGGTGCAGAAGCACCTGCTCAGAGCGCAGCTGACGCCAACCAACGCATCAACGATCACCGACTGAAGGGTATGGATATGGGCAGAGTCGAAGGCAAGGTCGTGCTGGTCACCGGCGGGGCGCGGGGGCAGGGTCGCCGCCATGCGGTGCGGTTGGCCGAAGAGGGAGCCGACGTCATCCTGTTCGACATCTGCCAGAACATCGAACACAACGACTACCCGCTGGCCACCGAGCACGACTTGGAGGAGGCGTGCCGGGAGGTCGAGAAGTCCGGCCACCGAGTCGTATCCGCCGCCGTCGACGTCCGGGACCGGCCGGCGTTCGAAGCGGCCCTTGCGGCTGCGGTCGCCGACATGGGCAAGCTCGACGTCGTTGTCGCCAACGCCGGCATCTGTCCGCTGGGCGGCAACCAGCCGATCGGGGCGTTCGCCAATGCGTTCGACGTCGACTTCGTCGGGGTCGTCAACACCGTTCACGTTGCACTGCAGTACCTTTCGGCGGGCGCGTCGATCGTGACGGTCGGATCGGTGGCCGGGTTGCTGGCCGAGAAGGCCGGGCCCAGCGGCGCGATGGGACCCAGCGGCGCCGGGGGCGCCGGATACAACCTCGCCAAGCAGTTCATCGACCGCTACACGATGGCGTTGGCCGCACAACTCGCCCCACTGTCGATCCGCGCCAACGTGGTGCACCCGACCAACGTGAACACCCCGATGCTGCACAACGAGCCGATGTACAAGATGTTCCGGCCGGACCTGGAGCATCCGGGTTTGGATGACGCGCTGCTGACCTTCCCGATGATGCAGGGCATGCCCATTCCCTTCGTGGAGCCCGAGGACATCTCGCACGCGGTCACGTACCTGGCCTCCGACGAGTCCCGCTACGTCACCGGGGTGCAGCTCAAGGTGGACGCGGGCGCGAGCCTCAAGTTCTGACTGGCCCGAGCGGACGAGTCGCGATGAAGTGGGGAATGCCTTGGCCGGGAGCGGAGCTCGCGCGCAGGTGTGAGGACGCCGGCGCGATGGCCTTCTGTGCTGGTGAGTTCGCCGATGCCAGTGCCTACGTGACGGCCTCGGAGATGGCTCACACCACTACCGTGGCGAAGACGGGCCCCGGAATCGCCTACGCGTTCGCCAGATCCCCGTTCGTTCACGCGGCGTCGGTGCGGCACCTCGACAAGGTCGCGCCCGGTCGGGTCTTCCTCGGCCTCGGAGCCGGTACGGGACGAATGAACCGCGACTGGTTCGGGGTGGACTCGTCACACCCGGCGCCGCGGATGAAGGAGCTCGTCACGTGCATCCGGGCATTCCTGGACGCCGAGAACGATCAGAAGGTTACCTTCAGCGGTGACTACTATTCGCTGGACGCCCACATCCGGGCCCCGGTGTTGGGTGCTATCGACGTGCCGATCCTGTTGGGCGCCTTCAACGTCCACATGATTCGCACCGCGGGCAGCGTCGCCGACGGCGTGCTGGGGCACGGGCTCTTCACGGATCGCTGGTGGAGCGAAGTGGTCGACCCGCAGCTTCAGGTGGGCGCCCAGCGCGCGGGGCGGGATCCCGCCACGCTGTCGCGGTGGGGGTGGGTCATCACAGCCGTCGACGACGAGGATCCCCAGCGGGCGGTCGAGGACGCGAAGCGCCAGATCGCGTTCTACCTCACCGTCAAGACCTACGACTCGCTGGTTGCGCTGCACGGGTGGCAGGACGAGGTCGCCGCCATCCGAGCTGAGTTCGCCGCCGGAGATCCGCGCAATCTGGGCCAGCACGTGAGCGACGAGATGCTGTGGTCGATGGCGGTATGCGGTGACACCGCCCAGGCCCGGGAGATGCTGTCGCACCGGGCTCGGCTTCCCGAACTCGGATTCCTTTCCCCACCAGGATTTCTGGTGAGTCCACGGCGCCGGAGGAACTACGGCGCGCACGTCGTCGAGGCCTTCGCAGAGATGGGGGTTGTCAGGTGAGCACAGACCAGACCACCAGCACGAAGCGTGGGGCCAGCCAACGGCGCGGCAGGGTATCGAAGGACTCGCCGCCGGCCGTCTGGCTGGCCCGTCTGGGCGCGGTATTCGTGCTCGTGCAGGCCATCGTGTACCTGCGGTGGATCTTTTCGGACAAGTTCGTGTCCACCCCGAGTGGGCCCGATGCGGTGCCCGGCTCGACGATCGCCTGGATCCGGTTCTGGGAGATCGGTTGCGTCGTCGGCGGGGTGATCTTCCTCGGGTGGATTGCGCGCAAGGCCAACCGGGACAAGGAGTTACCCGCGATCGGCGTCTTCGTGGTGGCCTGGCTGCTGGCTGCGTGGCAAGACGTCGGCGTCAACGCCATTCGCCCGGTGTTCGCCTACAACAGCGGCTTCGTCAACCGGGGCACCTGGGCGGAGTTCATTCCGGGCTGGGTGGTCAAGGGGGCGGAGAACCCCCAGCCGATCATCTACTTCCTCGCCAGCTACATCGTCCTGACGCCGCTGGCGATCATGGGCATCGACCAGGCGATCGCATGGATTCGCAGGGTGGTACCTCGCATCAACACGGCGGGCGTCATCTTCGTCATGCTGGTGATGTTTACGGTGCTGGACATCGTGCTCGAGCAGTACTTCCACCGGATCGGGCTATGGACGTACCTGCGCGTCAATCACGACTGGTCGCTCTTCACCGGCACGTTGTTCCAGTTCCCGTTGTACGAGGGCATCGTCTTCGGTGGGGTGGTCAGTGTGCTGTCCATCGCCATCTACTGCTTCCGTGACGAGGACGGCAAGATGATCACCGATGCCGGCATCGAGCAGGTGCGGAACAAGCGCGCCGTGCCGGTGGTGCGCATTCTGGCCCTGACGGCGGTGTTCAACCTGATCATGCTGGTCTTCAATCTGGGCTTCAACCTGGTCAACCAACACGCGGATACCCAACCGGCAGAGCCGGTTCCGAGCTACCTTCACCACGAGATGTGTGGGGTGGGACCCAATCCGCCCTGCCCACCGCGGCCCTGATCCCGGGTCGGATGCTCAGCCGTTGGCGCCCAGCTCGGCGACGAGCTGTCGGCGCAGCACCTTACCCGTCGCGGTGGTGGGGAGCTGATCGCGAAGGACGATGCGGTCAGGAGTGCGGGATCCGCGCAGACGTTTGCGGACGAAGGCCTGCAGCCCTTCGGCATCCGGCTCGGCGCCGGGTTCGGGCACGATTACGGCCACGATGAGTTGGCCCCACTCGGGATCATCGGCCCCGACCACTGCGACCTCGCGTACCGCCGGGTGTTCGACGAGCACGTCCTCCAACTCGGCAGGGGCGATGTTCTCACCGCCGCGGATGATCGTGTCGTCGGCGCGGCCTGCAATGAACAGGTAGCCGGCGCTGTCGATTTCGGCCAGGTCGCGGGTGGGGAACCAGCCGCCGTCGTCGAGCACCGAGCCCAGTTCGGAGTACCGTCCCGAGACCTGCTCGACTCGGACGAAAAGCTCTCCGGTTTCCCCGGTCCCCAATGCACGCCCGTCCTCCGACCGGATCTCGAGCTCGATGCCTGGCAGCGGCTGGCCGACGGAGCTATAGGAGGTGTCTGCCAGACGATCTCGTCTCACTCAGTCGCGGCCGCCGGCGAGTAGCCCCGAGGAGGCGAACTTGAGTCCGTTGCGGAGTTCCTCCAGGCGGATCGGATCGTCGGATTCGATGTAGCGCAAAGTCGTCGCCACCGCCATGTTCAAGAACAACCACGCCAGCGCCTTCGGGGTCAGCTCGTCGCGGTAGTACTCGCGGTAGTGATTCATGTGCAGCGTGGACATGGCCAGCAGCGTGGCGTTCAGGCCCGAGATGTTCTCGAAGGTGCGGACGTGGTCGGGGCGTTCCGCGAGGTAGCGGATGAGGCTGCGATTGGCGATCGTCAAGTCGATGAGAATGTCGATGGAGGCCGCCATCGCCACTGCGGGCTCATCCAGGGTCACGGTCCGCAGTAGGTCTTCCACGGCGGGGGCCTGCTCGGCGACAAGGTGTTCGATCGCCGCCTCGATGATCTCTTCCTTGTCGGTGAAGTACTGGTAGATCGATCCCTTGCTGATGCCGGCCTTCTCGGCGATCAGGTTCGTGGTCACCTGCTCGGGTCCGGTGCTGCGACGCAACAGTGCGGCCGTCGTCTCGACGATTTTTGCGACCATCTCGCGGGAGCGTTGCTGCTGTGGCAACTTGCGGTGGCCTGAACTGCGCTTATCCGTGCTCAAAAACGTCCCCTTACGCGACTTGAATGCGACCCGATGGTCAGATTAACGTCCGGGTCAACCCCTCGACAGGAGGCCGCGCAGCAATGACCGCCACTTCGGACCTAGAAGTCCCCTCACCCGCCGACGACGAGACTCCCGAACTCGTACCGTTGGACTCGCTGACCGCCGAGCACACTGGGCGGTGGACGTTCCTCATCGTCGAAGGTGCGGCGTTCATGATGCAGGCGATGCACCCGGTGATCGCCGAGATCGTCGGCCGCTATTCCGCCTCGTTCCAGGGAGATCCGGGCGGTCGCGCGATCCGTTCCATCGACTCTGTGCTGCGGTGGACCTATGGAGGTACGGAGGCCGTCGCAGAGGGTAATCGGGTCCGGGCCATGCACAAGCCCATGATGATGAAGAGCGCCGAGACCGGCAAGCAGATCAGCGCGCTGAACCCAGAGGCTTACCAGTGGGTGATCGCCACCGGTTACATCGTCAACGCCCAAGGCGGCCGATTGCTGATCGGGCGGGAGTTCACCGACGCGGAGAAGGCGGAATTGCTGAGGGACAACCGTCGGCTTGCTCGGCTGCTCCATGTGCCGATGCGAGGCTATCCCGAGACGGATCAGGAGATGGCCGACTACTTCGAGACCATGATCGACACGCTGCAAGCCACCCCACAGGCGCTGAAGTTGATGGACGACCTGATCACCGGCCAGGTGGAGCTGTCGCCGTCGGTGCCCAAGGCGCTCTACCCGCTGATCCAGGTGGTGTTGCGCCCAGCGCTTCGACTCAACTATTTGTCCATCGTGGGCTTGCTCGACCCCCGTCTTCGCGACAAGCTCGGCGTGGGCTGGAGCGCCGAGGAAGAGCGCCAACTCACCCGCATTTACAAGACGATCCGCATCGCTTACAGGGTGCTTCCGGATCGCTTCACGTACTTTCCGTTGGCGTATCACGCACGCAAGCACCACCAGTGCCTAGAGAAGATGAAGCAGCGTCAGCAGAAGTCTTACGCATACCGGGTACCGGGCACCAATACCCCATAGGCCGATCTCGGGCAGAAATCCGATCGGTCGGAGTCCGCCGTCTAGGTGCCAAACGCGGGTTAGCGCATTCCTAGACACGACATGTGACCACAACTTTGACGACAACGCCGACGACAGTTACCCGTCGGACTACGTCTACAGCGGTGCTCCATAGCCGCTGAACTGCCTGTTCATGGTGTCTGCCCGGTCCTGGCAGTGTGGGGTTCAAGGAAGCCTGAGGTCCAGAATCTCCTGGCTGCTGAGCGGTCGGCAAGCCGGCTCATTTGGGAACTGATTTGGGAACAAAACACCGCGAAACCGGCCAGAATCGCTGGGATGTGGCGCAACCGGCCGGACGCGTGAATACCTTTGACCTGTGCATTTGAGACTTTGCGAACACTAGGACACTCCTGGTGCGTGGCTCATAACCCAGAGGTCGCAGGTTCGAATCCTGTCCCCGCTACCATCTGGCGTCGCAAGACACCGGAATAGCCCTGAACCTACGTCAGGTTTGGGGTTTTTCCGTGTGGGGCCTTTGGGGGCGCCGCTGGGTCATAGTCCCTGGTGGGTCGGGGGTCCCGAAGACTCCTCTGGGGGCTATTTTCATGCCCATTGGGATACCTTTAGGACCATTAGCGTTGCTAACGGATCTAGTAGCAACAGATTGGGAGCGCTGACCGGCTCCTCGAGTCGGCGTCGAGTTGACTGTCCGGCGCCGGGACGCCCAGATAATCGGAAACAGCGACCGCGCTGTAGATAAGCACTAGTTTGTAAAGGTCAGAGCGCAGCAGTGCACCACTGCGACGAAGGCGAAAGCCCGCGCCAATCCGCGCGCGATACCGGATCCACCGTCGATGTAGACAGCCGCTAAGGGAGGTCGATCGTGCTGCACCGGATCGCACTGCTGGCCATTGCTGCGCCCCGGCGGGTTCTGGGTGTCGCCGCGTTGCTCATGGTGGGTGCCGCGGTCTTCGGTGTACCGGTGGCCAAGACCCTGTCGGCAGGCGGGTTTCAGGATCCTGCTTCGGAGTCTTCTCGAGCGACTGCGCTGCTCACCGAGAAGTTCGGTCAGAGCGACGTGCAATTGCTGTTCATGGTGACTGCGCCCGATGATATTCGTGGGGCGGCTGCTCGTGCCGCGGGGCTGGATATCGTCAACCAGATCAAGGACACGCCGTATGTGGTGGATGTGGTGTCGCCGTGGACGTCGCCGCCCGGCGCCACGGAGCTGTTCAGTGCGGACGGCCGATCGGGCTTGATCGTTGCAGGTCTTTCCGGCGGCCAGAAAGCGGCGCCTGCGCGTGCGCGGGCTCTTGCTGATGCGGTGGCGGAGTCTGTGCTGCGCAGACACCGCGATGTAACGGTGTTGCCGGGTGGCTCGGCGATGGTGTTCTCGCAGATCAACTCACAGACCGAGCGGGATGTGCTCAAGATGGAATCGATCGCGGTACCGGTGAGTTTTGCGGTGCTTTTGTGGGTGTTCGGGGGCCTGGTGGCGGCGGCGCTGCCGGTCGTCGTCGGTGGGCTGGCTATCGTCGGATCCCTGTCGGTGCTGCGCCTGATCGCGATGACCACCGATGTGTCGATTTTCGCCCTGAACCTGTCCACTGCCCTGGGGTTGGCGTTGGCCATCGATTACACGTTGCTGATCGTCAGTCGTTATCGCGATGAGCTGGCCCAGGGCGCCGATCGGGAAAAGGCACTCATCCGGACGATGCTCACCGCGGGGCGGACCGTGGTGTTTTCGGCGACGACGGTGGCACTCTCCACTGCGGCAATGGCGCTGTTCCCGATGTATTTCCTCACGTCGTTCGCCTACGCCGGCGTCGCCACCGTGGCGCTATGTGCGCTGGCAGCGCTGGTGGTCACTCCGGCGGCCATCGTGCTGCTTGGGCCCCGCCTGGACGCATTCGACGTTCGCCGCGGCGTGCGCCGGCTGCTGCGCCGCGACGAGCCGCAGCCGAAACCAGTGCGGCAGTTGTTCTGGTACCGGTGGGCGAAGTCGGTGATGCGGCATGCGGTGGTGATCGGCCTGGCCGTTTCGGCGGTGTTGATCGTGCTCGGCCTGCCCTTCCTGGGAATCAGATGGGGTTTCCCCGACGATCGCGTGCTACCGGGCTCCGCGTCGGCGCATCAGGTCGGTGATCGGATGCGCGCGGGCTTCGCCGATAACTCCCAGACCGCGGTTATCATCGTGATACCCGACGCCGACGGTCTGACACCGGCCGACTTCGAGCGCTATGCCGCCGAGCTTTCGCGGGTTGTCGACGTCACGGCGGTCAGTGTGCCCACAGGTGCCTTCGTCGGCGGCGCGAAGATCGGGCCGCCGGTGGCTGCTACCGCAGTACATGACGGCAGTGCCTTCCTGACGGTCGGTAGCAATGCACCGTTGTTCTCCGCGGCGTCGCCGGAGCAGCTGGCACGACTGCATGACATCGCGACGCCGGGCGGTCATCCCGTCGCGTTCACCGGCATAGCCCAGATAAACCGCGACAGTGTCGGTGCCATCGTCTCGCGGCTGCCGCTGGTGCTGGCGGTCATCGCGGTTATCACGTTCGTGCTGCTGTTCATGCTCACCGGCAGCGTGGTCCTGCCGGTGAAAGCACTCATCCTGAATGTGATATCGCTGACGGCCACATTTGGTGCGTTGGTGTGGATCTTTCAAGACGGGCATCTGGGCGCGTTGGGAACCACAGCCACCGGCACGCTGGTGGCCAATATGCCGGTACTACTGTTCTGCATCGCCTTCGGACTGTCCATGGACTACGAGGTGTTTTTGATCTCCCGAATACGCGAATTCTGGCTGGCTTCCGGAGTCGCGGAGGCGAAAACATCCAAGACATCGACGCGCGACCGCACTGATGCCGACAACGACGAAAGCGTCGCCCTGGGTCTCGCCCATACCGGCCGGGTCGTCACGGCCGCGGCCCTGGTCATGTCGATCTCGTTCGCCGGCCTGATCGCCGCGCAGGTGTCCTTCATGCGGATGTTCGGGTTGGGTCTGGCACTGGCCGTCGTGGTAGACGCCACCCTGGTCCGGACGGTGCTGGTGCCCGCGTTCATGCACATCCTCGGACGATGGAACTGGTGGGCACCCGCAGCCCTGACCCGCCTGCACCGACGCATCGGTATCAGCGAATCCGCCGCTGCAACAAGCGCGGGCCGGCAGCAGCGCGGCCGGCACCGCGCAAAGGTCTAATTTCTTCACGTCCTCGACCCATCCGAACCCGTCCGGGCGACGAATCCCATATGTAAGCGCAGACCACGACGTGGGCGGACCCGCGGCGTGACTTTGAGACGAGTCATGTGGGAGATCGAGGAGGGCTGAAGTGCAGTTGACCAGTGGTGACCGCGTGGCACCGGCGCTAGTTCCGCCGCACCAGCGCGCGCGTGAGCATCGAAACCATTCCCTTACCGTCGTACCTGCCAGCCTGCGTGCGGACATACGAGATTTAGTGCGGGCCCACCTCACCGACTTCGTGGCCAATCAATGCCTCGCCGAGCTTGCCGGTGCCAAGGTTGACGTCGCGGGCGCGGTGCTGTCCGGCTTCGTCGACGGCGGTAAGTACGTGCGATCCACGTTCATGTACCTGGGCTGGTTGTGTGGTGCGCAGGAGGACGAGGCGGCACTGCGCGCGTCGGCCAGCCTCGAGCTTTTTCACGCCTTTGCTCTCATGCAGGACGATGTGATGGACGAATCCCCATTGCGCCGCGGGCGGCCATCCGCACACGTCGCGCTCGGTCAGTGGCACCGAGCGCGCGGGTTGTCCGGCTCGTCGGACCGATTCGGTGAGTCGACGGCCGTACTGCTCGGCGATCTCTGCCTGGTGTGGGCGTCGAAAATGCTTCGCGAAAGTGGTGTTGCGGCAGACGCGCTCGCGCGGGTGTGGCCGCGCTATGACGATATGCGCATCGAGTTGGCCGTCGGTCAGTTCGCCGACCTGGTCAATGACTCGCAGTCCTTCCCGACACTTGAGGCGGTGCTCGACGTGCTGAGGAGAAAATCGGGCAACTACACGGTCCGGCGACCGCTGGAGATCGGAGCGGCGATGGCCGGCTGCGCACCGGAGGTCATCGACGTGATCGGCAGGTACGGTGCCGCGATCGGCGAGGCTTTTCAGCTGCGTGACGACCTCCTCGGAGTGTTCGGTTCGCCGACGGTGACCGGCAAATCAGTCGGCACCGATCTGTCATCGCAGAAGGCCACCAGCGTGGTCGTCGCTGCTCATCAGCTGGCAGATGCCGGACTGCGGCGCCAGCTTGCGGAACTGATGAGCACGCCTGAGCTCGGTCCCACCGAGGTCGAACGCTGGCGAGCCCTGATCACCGTCAGCGGCGCCGTGCAATGGATCGAGCAGCTCATCGACGATCGTGTGGCCGAGGCGCTGGGCTGCCTCGACACTGCCGGCATTCCCGACATAGCCGGCGCTGCACTGGAAGACATGGCAGTCGTCTGCACTGAGAGGGCAGCGTGATGCGCACCGTGGACGGAAGGACCGACCGGGTCGTCATCGTCGGCGCCGGGCTGTCCGGGTTGTCTGCGGCGCTGCAGTTGGCGGGACGCGGTCGCAACGTCACCGTGGTCGAACGCGGCGATCATCCCGGTGGCCGGGTCGGGCGTGCCGATATCGCCGG
>Ga0075021_10000276_pt1 | contig 28312 bp, 24 predicted proteins | sample ColStrG_CSR_2012_FD_72749 | JGI IMG/M metagenome (GOLD analysis project Ga0075021, IMG submission 72749) | Freshwater sediment microbial communities in response to fracking from Pennsylvania, USA - Cold Stream Run_MetaG_CSR_2012 | ecosystem: Environmental > Aquatic > Freshwater > Creek >...
GGATAGAGGCGGTTGGCGGCTCGGCTATCCTGAGCGCTCCTTCGGGGGTGTAGCTCAGTTGGCTAGAGCGCTTCGGTCGCATCGAAGAGGCCGTGGGTTCGAATCCCATCACCTCCACCAGCATCACGATCCTCGGCTGGTCGCCGTCTCCCGGCCATCGTTCCTGCATCTGGCCCCCCCCACAGGGCGCGAAATGCAGGAACGAACCGAGGGCACCGGGCGCGAGATTGACCCCGGTTTGACCAGCGCGGGGACGTTGCGCACCTCGTGAAACCTGTGTGCCTCAGGCTCCGTTCACGGCCAATCCGACCGGCAGGCCCTTCCGGGCGATGCTAGAACGTGTTCTAGACTCGCAGTCAGTAGGTCAGGAAGCTGACGCCCCATTGGGTGGCGGCGGCCGGGCGCCGCAGGGGGCGATGTCGTATTCACGCCATCAGGGGGAATCTGAGTTGAGACGAACACGTAGTCGGGCCATCGCCGTAGCAATTGCCGTCGTCATGGTCACGCTGGCGGCGGCCTGTAGCCGGGGCTCGGTGGAGACCACCGGCAACGCCACCTCGACGACCGCGGCCGGGAGCGGCGCGCCAGCCAATGGCCAGTTCGGAACCCTCACCGACCCGGTGTGTGGGCCGGCTCCCGCCGGCGCCACCGCGACTGAGGCCGTGGTGGGCCTGACCGCCGACACCATCCGCCTGGGCACCGTCTCCGACGTCGGCTACAGCGGGGCGCCTGGTCTCAACCAGGAGCTCTTCGACGCCAGTGACGTCTTCGCCCAGTGGTGCAACTCCCTCGGCGGCATCAACGGCCACAAGATCCAGATCGACAAGCTCGACGCCAGGGTGACCGAGTACAAGCAGCGGATCCAGGAGGCCTGCACGCAGGACTTCGCCCTCGTCGGCGGCGGCGGGGTGTTTGACGACGCGGGCCAGGACGACCGTCTGAGCTGCCTGCTACCCGACTTCCCCGGCTACGTGGTGAGCAACAAGGCGCGCGGCGCCGACCTGCAAGTCCAGGCCACACCGGGCTCCAACACCCAGATCAGCGCGGGAATCTTCCGGTACCTCAAGGCGACCTACCCCGACTCGATCGCTGCCACCGGCTACCTCACCGGCAGCATCCCGACCACGATCAACAACAAGCTCCAGTACCAGGAGGCGGCTACCAGCTTCGGGTTCCAGACGGTCTACGACGGCCAGTACAACCCGGTGGGCGAGCCCACCTGGGTTCCCTACGCCCAGGCCATCAAGGACAAGGGCGTGAAGGGCCTCTACTACGTGGGCGAACCGGCCAACCTGGGCAGGCTCATCGATGCGTTCTCCCAGATCGACTACAAGCTCGACTGGATCGCGGGAGCCGGCAACCAGTACGACCCCAAGCTCATCGACAACGCCGGTGCGGGTCTCGACACGAACTCGGTGTTCATCCAGGACGGGACGGCGCCGTTCCTGGCCACCACCATCCCGGCCATCCCGCAGTACGAGCAGCTATTCCAGCAGTACCTCCCCAAGGGCAAGAGCCAGGCCTCGCTGGGCCTCAACTCGTTCTCCGCCTGGCTCCTGTTCGCCCAGGCGGCCAAGCAGTGCGGGGCGACCATGACCCGTAAGTGCATCTATGAGGCCGGCGCCAAGACCACCTCGTGGGACGGCGGTGGCCTCTCGGCCCTGGCCAACCCGTCGAGCAAGCAACCCAGCCCCTGCTTCGCCACTCTCCAGGCCACCGGCAAGGAGTTCAAGTTGCTCGACTGGCAGACGCAGGATGGGGTGTGGAACTGCGACCCGGCCAACGTCGTGCCCACCACCGGCGACTTCGGCCAACCGGCCACCCTCGCCGGCGTCGGCAAATCCCTGGCCGACCTCAAGTAACGACAGCGGGCCGGTCCGTTGGACAAGTTCCTCGTCTTCACCATCGTCGGGCTGTCGACCGCGGCCATCTACGCGGTCATCGCCAGCGGGTTGGTGCTCACCTACACGACCACCGGCGTCTTCAACTTCGCCCAGGGCGCCACCGGGATGCTGGCCGCGTTCGCCTACTGGCAGCTGCGAGTGGACTGGGGCTGGCCGGCGCCGCTGGCCCTGCTCGTGGTGTTGGGCGTACTGGCCCCGGCGTTCGGGATCCTGCTCGAGCGAGTCATCATGCGCGGCCTGGAAGGGACGAGCGAGGCCACCAAGCTCGTTGTGTCGATCTCGTTACTGGTGGCCATGATCGGCTTGGCCCAATGGCTGTGGCCCCCGGCGGTGAGCCGGACGGTGAGGCCGTTCTTCGGGCCCAGCAAGATCACGCTGGGGCCCACCACGGTGACCTACCACCAACTGGTGACCATCGCGGTGGCGGTGGCGGTCGCCGTCGGCCTGCGCCTCCTGCTGTACCGGACGCGCATCGGCGTGGCCATGCGCGCCGTGGTTGATGACCGCTCGCTGGCCCGGCTCAACGGTGCTCGGACGGCCCTGGTGGCGCGGACCAGTTGGGCTACGGGCACGGCCCTGGCCGCCCTCGGCGGCATCCTCATCGCCTCGTCCGCCGGGCTGAGCGCCACGGCCCTGTCCCTCCTCATCGTCAATGCCTATGCGGCGGCCATCTTCGGACGCCTCCGATCGATTCCGCTCACGTTCCTCGGGGCGATCGTGGTGGGCTGCACCGATGCGTACCTCTCCGGGTACCTGCCCACCAGTGGCTCGCTGGCTCGGTACCTTCCGGGTCTCCGTCTGGCCGCCCCGGTCATCTTGTTGTTCATCATCTTGTTGGCCCTGCCCAACCAGCGGCTACGCAGCCACGTGCGCACCCGTGAGTTCTTCCCGGCCCCGTCACGGCGCGGGGCGATGATGTTCGCCGGCTTCACCGCGGCCTTCGGGCTCGTCCTCGTCACGACGCTCAGCCGCTCTGACCTCACCGGGTACGCCAAGATCTTCTCGATTGGCATCGTGGCCTTGTCGTTGGTGCCGCTGGTGGGATTCGCGGGGCAGATCTCTCTGTGTCAGCTCAGCTTCGCGGGGATCGGCGCCGTCGTGATGGCCCATATGGGCGCCGGGGGCAATCCGTTGGGCATCGTCGCCGCCATGGTCGTGTGCGCGCTGGTCGGTGGGCTCGTCGCCCTCCCCGCCCTGCGTCTCTCGGGTATCTACATGGCCTTAGCCACCGCGTCGTTCGCGGTCTTCCTCGACCGCTGGATCTTCAACCTCCCCGACTTCTCATGGGGACCGGTCCACATCGGCCTGTTCGGCGCCGGGACCATCGATGTCGCCCCGCTCCGCTTCTTTGGGACCTCGCTGGGCAGCGCGCGCGCCCAGATGGCGGTCGCCGTTGTCGTCTTCGTGGCGGTGGCCATCCTGGTCATGTTCATTCGCATCAGCAGTTTCGGGCGACGCCTGTTGGCCGTGCGCGACAGCGAAGCCGCGTGCGCCACCTTCGGGCTCAACCTGCTGGGTACCCGCTTGGCGGTGTTCATGCTGTCGGCCGCCATCGCCGGTCTGGGCGGCGCTGTCTACGCCACGCAGCTCTCATCCATCACCGCCACCAACTTCGACTTCTTCACTGGTCTCCCGGTGTTCATGATGGTGGTGGTCGGTGGCGCCGGCTTCGTGGGCGGCGCGCTGTTCGCCGGCATCGGTCTCTACGGGTTCCTGCCCGCCGTCGCGGCGATCTGGCCGCCGTTGGCCAAGGTGCAGACCCTCACCCCCGGCCTCATCGGCATCAGTTTGGGCAAGCAGCCGAGCGGGGCGGCGCCCCAGTTCAGCGCCGGGTTCGCCGATCTGCGCGACGACACCCCGGTGTTGGCTCGCACCATTTTCGGTTTGGCGTTGGCCTGGGGTCTGCGAGTGGCCGACGTCTATCAAGGCTGGGGCATGGTGGCCGTCATGGGGGTCGTCTTCGTCGTCGGCCTAGCCGCCGCCCGTACCCGGGGCGATCGGCGGCGAGGCGTGGAACTTCGGGCCGGCGAGGTCCCGGTGTCCGAAGTGCCGCTCGAGTGGATGGGCCTTAGCGTGCCCTGGACCGCAGAGCGGCTGGCCGAGGTCGACCGCCGGCTCAACCTCGAGGAGTTTTTCCCTCTCGCGGCAATGGACAAGCGGGAGGTCGTCGATGCCGCTTCTTGACGTCACCGACATCACTGTTCGTTTCGGGGGCAGCATGGCCCTCAACTCGGTCTCGCTCACCGCGGAACCAGGCCAGGTCACCGGCCTCATCGGCCCGAACGGTGCCGGCAAGACGACGATGTTCAACGTGATCAGCGGATTGCAGCAGCCTGATAGTGGCTCGGTCGTGCTCGACGGCACGGACCTCACGCGATTGAGCCCGACCAAGCGTGCTCGTCGCGGCCTGGCCAGAACGTTCCAACGCCTCGAGCTCTTCACCATGTTGACGGTGCGGGAGAACATCCGCGTCGCCGCCGACATCCACCGGAGCTGGTCCAAGTCGAAGGTCGACGCAGCCGCGCAGGTCGAGCTGATTATCGAACGGGTGGGACTGGGCGACGTGGCCGACCAGCTGGTCACCGCGGTTCCGACCGGTCAGGCCCGGCTGGTGGAGCTGGGTCGGGCGCTGGCCTGCGAACCCCAGGTGCTGTTGCTCGACGAACCGGCCGCGGGCCAGAACGCCAGCGAGACCGAACGCTTCGCCATGCTGTTGCGTGAACTGGCGGCTGACGGTGTGGCCGTGGTCTTGGTCGAACACGATGTGAAGCTCGTGGTGGGCGTGTGCGACGTCATCAACGTGTTGGACTTCGGACGGGTGCTGGCCGTCGGGAACCCGGCCGAGATCCAGGCCAACCCGTCCGTGCGTGAGGCCTACCTCGGGGTCATGGCGGAGTCGCCGTGACTGCCACCGACAACATCGACCAGGGTGGCGGTGCGTTCGGTCCTGACCTGGCGCCGCTGTTGGAGCTGCGTGATATCTACGCCGGCTATGGCGGCATAGACGTCCTGCGCGGCGTCAACCTTGAGGTCTGCCCGGGCCAGGTGGTGGCCCTGCTGGGCCCCAACGGAGCCGGCAAGACCACCACGCTGTCGGTGATCGCCGGTCTGGTCGAAGCCACCTCCGGCGATGTCGTCGTGGCCGGGCGGCGGGTCAACGGTGCGTCGCCCGCGGATCTGGCTCGATGCGGCCTGTGTCTGGTGCCGGAGGGGCGGGGAGTGTTCCCCAATCTCACCGTGCGAGAGAACCTCAAGATGATGACCTATGGGGGACCGTCGTTGAGCGACGTCGAGGCGGTGGCGTACGACCGATTCCCCCGCCTGGCCGATCGCCGGGGCCAGACAGCAGGCACCCTGTCGGGAGGTGAGCAGCAGATGCTGGCGCTGGCCCGGGGCCTGGCCACCAATCCGGCGCTGTTGATCCTCGACGAGTTGTCCATTGGACTGGCCCCGCTCATCGTCGAGGAACTCTATGCCCGCGTGGCCGAGGTGGCCGCCGAAGGCGTGGCCATCCTCGTGGTGGAGCAATTCGCCGAGGTTGCCCTCGGGGTGGCTGACAAGGCTGCCATCATGACCCACGGTGAGGTAACCCATTCCGGGTCGCCCGACGAGATCCGGGCGGTTCTGCCTCAGAGCTATCTGGGGGGATGAACATGGACGAGCGAGCGCAACTAGCGATGATGCTGATCGAGATGTCGACCGGAACAGGGATGCACCAATGACCGAAGACCAGGACCGAGTTGAGCAGTTCCGGACGGAGATCTCGTCCATGGGCCTCCGCGACCCTGCCACCCGACGGGACCGCACCTTGCTGCGGGTGGGCGCCGCGCTGCTCCTGATCGGGCCCGTGCTCACGATCGTCGCCTACGCCACCAGCCATGCCACCACGAGTCCGCTCGAGCAGAACGATGCCCAGGTCATGGCGGTCATCGGCCTGGCCGTCACCGTGGTCGGCGCCGCGCTGTTCGTGCGCTACTCGATGGCGCACTTCCTGCGGTTCTGGTTGGCCCGTCTGTCGTTCGAGCAGTCAACCCAGACCGACCGGATCGTCGACGCCCTCACCGACAAACCCTAAGCGGGCCGGGGGCGCGACATCTGTCTAGCCTGCCCTCCATGCCTCCCGCTCTTCTGGTCACCCAGGTCCTGGCCGAGGTCGCTTCGGCCCAGCGTCGAGTCGAGGCGGTGGTCCGCCTCATGCACGACGCCGAGGTGCCCGAGGATTCGGCGCTACCGGGCTGGACCCGCGGCCACGTCCTCACCCATCTCGCCCGCAACGCCGACAGCCAGACGGGGATGTTGAAGGGCGCCGCCCGTGACGAGATCGTCGACCAGTACCCGGGCGGGGATGCCCAGCGCAACGGCGATATCGAGGCCGGGGCGGGTCGCCCTTTGGCCGAGATCGCCATCGACTTGGCTGACGGCCATGAGCGCTTCCTGGCTGCCGCCGACGCCATGACCGACGATGCCTGGGGACGCCGGACTCGCCCCCGCGCCGGCGAGCGCCCGGCCTGGGCCACGGTGTGGGCTCGCTGGCGAGAAGTTGAGGTTCACCTCGTCGACCTGGGCCTCGGGCCGGAATCGCTGGCCAGCCATGTGTCGGCGGCGTTCGTCGAGGCGTTTCTCCCCGGTGAGACCGCGCAGCTCCCGTCGCGGCTGCTGGGCGGGGATGGCGATGGCGATGGCGCCATCGCCATCGCCATCGAGGGCATTCCCACTGATCGCCTCTTGTGGCTCATGGGTCGGCCCGCCGGCCCGGTGTCGCTGACCGTCGACGGCCAGGCCGTGACCTACGGTGATCTCGTCCCCTGGGCCCAGGCCATGTGGCACCCGGACGCCTGAACTCAGCCCGGTCGTCACAACGATCTGACGTCTCGAGCTTGAACAAATTGACGAACCGGCGTAGGAATTGGTCGCCAGGGCGACCACTTCCTACGCCGGTTGGGGTCGTGGTTCGGATGGCGGTGGCGCCGAGGGATGGTCAGGGGGTGACGATGGGGAAATTCGGGTTCACCACGTCGAGCAGTCCGAAGAACTCGAGCACCACACCCACCTCACCCTCCGCGGTGATGCGCCCATCGCCGAACGCCTCGGCCGGGTCGATGGTGCGCAGCACCAGGCCGTCAAATACCGGTCGGGCCATCGTGAGGTGGACACCGGCACCCTCGTGATGGCGGCCCTCTACGGCCCCGAAGGCGCCGTTCTCCACTCGGACGAACCACTGCTCGGCAACGTCGGTGAACGTCCAGTTGATGATGAGGTGCGTGCCGGCGGCGCGGGGACCGTCCAGGCGTCCGCCGATGGCGTCGAAGACCTGCTCGATGCTCAGCGCCCCGAACAACTCGGGGCTGGCGACGGTGGCGGGGAACGGTCGAACCCCACCCCGCAGCTCCTGGGCCCCCATCAGGTAGAAGTTGCGCCAGGTCGAGTTCTCCGACTGATACCCGAGCTGCTCGAACACGTCGGCCTGGAGTTGCGTCGCGTGGACATGTCCGGGATCGGCGAACACGACGTGGGTCAACAGCTCGGCCGCCCAGCGGTACTCGCCGGCATCGGCTGCGGCCCGGGCTCGGCCCACCACCGCGTCGGCGCCCCCCATGGCCTCGACATAGCGCGGCGCACGTTGGTCGGGCGGCAGGGGCCACAGGTTGGCTGGGTGTCCGTCGAACCACCCGAGGTAGCGCTGGTAGATGGCCTTCACGTTGTGGCTGACGCTGCCGTAGTAGCCCCGACACGACCAGGTGTCGGCCAGTTCGGCGGGGAGCTCCATCATCTCGGCGATCTCAATGCCGGTGTACCCCTGGTTCATGAGTCGCAGGGTCTGGTCGTGGAGGTAGCGGTACAGGTCGCGCTGGCGGGAGAGAAAGGCCACGATCCGGTCCCGTCCCCAACAGGGCCAATGGTGCTGTGCGAACAGGACGTCGGTGTCGTCGACGTACAGCTCGATCATCTCGTCGAGGTACTTCGACCACACCAGCGCGTCGCGCACCAGAGCGCCGCGCAAGGTCACGACGTTGTGGAGATTGTGGGTGGCGTTCTCGGCCGCGCACAGGGCCCGGTGGTCGGGGAGATAGATGTTCATCTCGGCGGGCGCTTCGGTGCCCGGAGTGAGCTGAAACACGAGGCGCACGCCGTCGATGGTGTGTTCCTCGCCGGTTCGGGTGATCGACAAGGTCGGAGCGATCAACGAGATGCGTCCGAGCGAGGTGGTCTTGCCCAGACCGGCATCCACTTGGCCCCGAGGTCCCTTGTCGAGCAGCGCGCCATACATGTACTGGGCTCGTCGGGACATGGCGGTGCCGGCGTACACGTTCTCGGCCACCGCGTGTTCGAGGAAGCCATCAGGGGCGATGACGGGGATGCGGCCGGCGACGACGTCGCTTTCATCGACGATGCCCTTGACGCCACCGAAATGGTCGACGTGGCTGTGGGTGTACAGCACAGCCGTCACCGGGCGATCGCCGCGGTGCGCTCGGTAGAGGGCGAGGGCCGCCGCCGCCGTCTCGCACGAGATCAGGGGGTCGAAGACGATGATCCCAGTGGTGCCCTCAATGATTGTCATGTTCGACAGATCCAGGCCGCGGACTTGGTAGATCCCGTCGGCGACCTCGAACAATCCGTGGATGGAGTTGAGCTGCGCCTGGCGCCACAGGCTGGGGTTCACCGTCGTTGGGCAATCGGCGTCGATCGTTTGGTCGGCGTAGCGCGTCAGATCCCAAACCACCCGACCCGACGTGGTGCGGATGACCGGTTCGTCGAGCGACGCCACGAACCCGCGTTGGGCGTCGGCGAAATCGTCCCGGTCCTGGAACGGCAACGTGAGGCGCAGGGCCTCGTTGCTGGTCAGTGTGGCCGCGCTGGCCTCGCTCGATTCAGATCCCATGGTTCCCCCTTGTTGGAGCTGGAGCGTACCCCCACCCATCTCCTCCCGAGCCTGGCTCCCCGCTCCTACGCCGGTTCGGGTGGTTCGGGTCAGAATCTGGTGAGAGAGGTCGGGCGGGGCTGGGGGGTTGCTACCGTCGGCCGGTGCTTCCCGATCCTCCCGTTCGCGTCCCCCGTTATCGCCGGTACGTACTCGTGGCGTTGTTGGGCTTGGCGACCCTGGCCGGCTGGGCCGGGTCAGCTCACGCCGCCGCTACCGCGGTCGTCGCTCGCGCCCAGGACGCACCGGCCGCAGCCATCCCGAACGAGTTGACCGTCCCGAAGGCCATCGTCTTGGGGCTGGTCGAGGGCGTCACCGAGTTCCTCCCGGTCAGTTCCACAGGCCACCTCCTCGTGGTGCAGCGGGCCATGGGGATCGGCCAGACCGACGAAACCAAGAGTGCCGCCGACACCTATGCCGTCACCATCCAGGCCGGCGCCATCCTGGCCGTCGTGTTGCTGTACCACCGCCGCATCCGTTCGATGATCCAAGGCGTACTGGGGCGAGACCCCGCCGGCCGGACGGTCGCCATTGCGGTGATCATCGCCTTCGTGCCTGCCGCGGTGGTCGGGGTGGCGTTGGAGCACCCGATCCGGGACCACCTGCTCGGCGTATGGCCGGTGATCATCGCATGGACGGTGGGCGGCGTCCTCCTCCTCGTGTTCGGCGACCGTCATCACGACCAAGAGGAACGGCACCGGCCCGGGCTGGAGTCCATCACCGCGCGCCAGGCGCTCATCATCGGCGCGGTCCAGGTCCTGGCCCTGTGGCCGGGTACGAGTCGATCCCTGGTCACCATCATCGCCGCGCTGGCCGTGGGGCTGAGCCTGTCGGCCGCCATCGAGTTCTCCTTCCTGCTGGGCCTGGTCACCCTGGGTGCCGCAACCGCCTACGAAGGGCTGAAGAGCGGCGGCGAGGTGGTTTCCACGTTCGGGGTGGTGGCTCCGCTGGTGGGCATGGTGGTGGCCTTCTTGTCGGCGGTGGTGGCGATCCGCTGGATGGTGACCTACCTCCAGCGCCACAGCCTGGCCATCTTCGGTTGGTACCGGATCGGCATCGCCGCGCTCACCGCCGTGCTCGTCGTCACCACCATCATCTGACGAGACGAACGTCACATTACGAGACGGGAGTGTTTCGGAATAGGAATCGATAGGTTCCCGTTCAACGTATCGAGACACCCCCGTATCGAAAAGGTGAACGGACCATGACCGACGCCAGCACTGCCCTCCAGACCGCTCCCTCCTCGCCTCCCGGAGTGGACGACCACGTCTATCGCCGCCGGTGGTGGACCCTGGCCGTGCTCTGCATGAGCCTGGTCGTCATCGGCGTGGACAACACGATCCTCAACGTCGCCTTGCCCACACTCGTCTCTGACCTGCATGCCACCACCAGCCAGCTGCAATGGATCGTGGATGGCTACACGCTGGTCTTCGCCGGGCTGCTCCTCACCGCCGGCAGCCTGGGGGACCGATTCGGTCGTCGTGGGGCCCTCTCGATCGGCTTGCTGATCTTCGGTTTCGGTTCCGTGTTGTCGGCCACGGCCGGGAGCGCCTCGCAGCTGATCGCCACCCGCTGCATCATGGGCATAGGCGGGGCGCTGATCATGCCCGCCACCCTGTCCATCGTGACCAACGTCTTCACCGTGGCGACCGAGCGGGCTCGGGCCATTGCCATCTGGGCCGGCTTCTCGGCCATGGGTATTGCCATCGGACCGCTGGCCGGCGGTTACCTGCTGGAGCACTTCTACTGGGGTTCGGTGTTCCTGGTGAACGTGCCCATCGTGATCCTGGCCCTCATCGGTGGCCGACTGTTCGTCCCCACCTCGAAGGATCCGGCCGCACCCAAGCTCGATCCGCTCGGCGCGGTGCTGTCGATCGCCGGGTTGACAGCCCTGCTGTGGACCATCATCGAGGCTCCTTCCAAAGGTTGGACCTCGTCGGCCACGATCGGTGGCCTGGCCGTTGCTTTGGTCGTGCTCGGAGCGTTTGTGCTCTGGGAGCTGCACACCGACCACCCCATGCTGAACGTCTCGTTCTTCTCCAACCCCCGCTTCACCGCCGCCAGCTTGGCGGTCACGCTGACCTTCTTCGCCCTGTTCGGTTCGCTGTTCCTGCTGACCCAGTACCTGCAATCGGTGCTCGGCTATTCGGCGCTGGCCGCGGGGGTGCGCATCATCCCCTTCGCCGTGGTCATGATGGCCCTCGCCCCGCAGAGCGCCAAGCTCGCCGAACGCTTCGGGACGAAGCTGGTGGTCGCCACCGGTCTGCTCACCGTGGCCACCGGCTTGGCCGTGATCACCCAGGTGGAGCCCTCAGCGGGCTACACCCCGGTCTTCTTCGCCTTCGTGATCATGGCGACCGGAATGGCGCTCACGATGGCCCCAGCCACCGAGTCGATCATGGGCTCGCTCCCGCGGGACAAGGCCGGGGTCGGTTCCGCCGTCAACGACACCACCCGCCAGGTTGGAGGCGCGCTGGGCGTCGCCATCATCGGCAGCGTGTACTCCTCGGTCTTTGCCGGGTCGATGCTCAGCTCCCTCAAGGCCTCCGGCCTGTCGCTTCCCTCCGACGTGGTCGCCCAGGTGTCCGACTCGGTGGGCGCCGCCCTGGGGACCGCCAAGGCGGTCGGTGGCCCCCAAGGCCAGGCTCTGGCTGACGCCGCTCGGTCCGCCTTTGTCGACGGCATGCACCGGGGCGTGATCGTGGGAGCAGCGATCGCGCTGATCGGCGCGCTGGTCGCCCTGTTCTTCCTGCCCGCCCGTGCCCCCGAATCCGCGGTCGACGGCATCGAGGCTGGTGTGCCCAACGTGTTCGACGAGATCGCGCCCGCGGGTGATGGCCGCCACGAGGACGACCGCGATCGTCAAGACGACCGTGATGAGGAGGTTGGTCGGCGCGACCCGTCGCTGATTCCGTCATGATGGCGGGCGTGCGCACGACCCGCCGCCCCGCTGCCTCTCCGTCTGTCGTGGAGAGCGACGTGGCCGCCGACCGGCGGCCGGGTCGCCCTCGCAGCGTCGAGGCCGACGCCGCCATCCTCGACGCGACCCTCGATCTGCTGGCCGACGTGGGCTATGCCCGCCTCACCATGGAGGGAGTGGCGACGCACGCCGGGGTGGGCAAGGCCACGCTGTACCGACGCTGGTCCTCCAAGGTCGAGCTCATCCTCGAAGCCATCCGCACCATGAAAGCCTCGGTGCCCCACCCTGACACCGGCGACACCCGGGCCGACCTCGTCGCCATCGTCAAGGCGGTCGTGAGTCGTGGATCTGAGCCCCGCAGCGCCCGGATCTCGGCGGCCCTGCTGGCCGAGGTCCAGCGCGATCCCGAGCTGGCCGAGCTCTTCCGCCAACAGTTCTTGGTTCCTCGGCGACTGGAGACCGAGCAGGTGCTCCAGCGGGGCATCGCCCGCGGGGACCTTCGGGCCGACATCGATGCGGCCCTAGTGCTCGATCAGCTCATGGGCTCAGTGTTCTACCGGCAGTTGGTGCTGGGCCAGCCGTTGCGGGTTGCCGACGTGGGCCCCCTGGTCGACCAGGTCCTGCAGGGCATCTCCACCCGACCCTGACCTCAAGCCCCGACTCCGGGCATTGGAGGTCGAGCGGCGTCAGAATCGCGTCAAGATCACCCCCAGACCCTTCCGTCGTGGCGTTGGGGGCGGTACAAGTCGGGTATGGAAACTCGGCTCGACAGATGGGCCATCGTTGCCTCGGTGGTCGGCGTTCCGATGGTCGCGGCCGCACTGATTCCGCTGCGCGGGCACCTGGAGAACACCAACATCGCCCTGATCTTGGTGGTGGTCGTCGTAGCCATTGCTTGTTCCGGCAGCCGCCTGGCCGCGGGGCTGGCCGCTCTGTCTGCTGCCTTCTGGTACGAGTTCTTCTTCACCGTGCCGTTCAATTCACCGTCCATCAATCGCGGTGAGGACGCCCTCTCCGCGGTGCTGTTGCTCGTGGTCGGTCTCACCGTCGGGCAGTTGTCGGTGTGGGCCCGACGTCAGCGCGACGATGCCCGGCAGGGGCGCGCCGACATCGGTCGTATTCACCGAGCGGCCGACCTAGCCTCACGGGGCGAATCGGCCGAGCGGGTGGTCGCCGCCGTGGCTGCCCAACTTCGCGACGTCCTCGTCCTACGCGATTGTCGGTTCGATCCTGGTCCGGCCGACCCCCTCCTCGCCCGCATCGACGCCAGTGGTGCCGTCTCTTGGGGTGCCATGGAATGGGGGACCGAAAGCCTCGGATTGCCGGCCAAGGGCGTGTCCCTCGAGGTGTCTGGTGGCGGCCGAGTCCTCGGCTCGTACACCATGATCCCGACACCCGGGGAGCCGATCGGGCCGGATCGGCTGGTGGTGGCGGTGGCCTTGGCCCATCAGGCCGGTGCCGCCCTCAACGGCCTCCAGCCTGCCTGATCCCGCCAACCCAACCGACGTCGGCAACGGGGGCCAGGGCGCTCGTTGCCTACGCCGCTTCGCCTCGGCGTGGGTCCGCCTTGGTCCCGGTGTCAGGGTGGGCGATAAGGCGGCGTCAAGAGCCGAAGCGTCGTCGCTAAGCCCCCGCTAAGGCCCTTCTCAGGTTGTCCGGCGGTCGGTAGAAACGACGCATGGCAGATGCGCTCTTCATCCTCGTGGTGGTCGCCTTCTTCGGGCTGATGGTCTTGCTCGTGAAGGCCTGCGACCACATCATCGGACCCGACGACACGAACCCCGACAGCCTCGACTCGCCCGCGGTGACGACCGGGGGTGAGCGGTCATGACCGCCGACAACATCATCGGGCTCGTGCTGGCGGTGGCCCTGGCCGCCTACCTCGTGATCGCCCTCGTCTTCCCGGAGAAGTTCTGATGACGGCCGCGGGCTGGCTCCAACTGAGCGCCCTCATCGCCTTCATCGCCGTCGGCACCCGGGTGCTCGGGCCGTACCTGGCCGGCATCTACGCCACCGGTGTTGACGCCCCGGCGAAACGTCCCTTCGGTGACCGCTTCTTCTCCCCGATCGAGCGAGCGGTCTACCGGGTGTGTGGCGTCGACGAGAAGCGCGAGCAGCGCTGGTCGACCTACGCGTTGTCGATGCTGGCGTTCAGCCTCATGTCGGTCCTCGTCGTGTACGGGTTCCAACGCCTGCAGGAGTGGCTGCCGGGCAACCCCAACGCCGTGACCAACGTGAAGCCCGGTCTGGCCTTCAACACCGCCGTGAGCTTCGTCACGAACACGAACTGGCAGAACTACATCCCCGAGTCGACGGTCAGCTTCCTCACCCAGATGGCGGCCCTCACGGTGCAGAACTTCGCGTCGGCCGCCGTTGGTCTGTGCGTCGTGGTGGCCCTTATCCGGGGCCTCATCCGACGTCGCAGCGCCACGCTGGGCAACTTCTGGGTGGATCTGGTGCGCAGCATCGTGCGACTTCTCCTGCCGCTCGCCTTCTTGGTGGCGATCGTCTACGCCAGCCAGGGTGTCGTGCAAAACATGCACGCCAACACGAAGGCCACCACCGTCGAAGGGTCGAGCCAGGTGATCCCGGGCGGTCCCATGGCCAGCCAGGAATCCATCAAGGAGCTGGGCACCAACGGCGGCGGCTTCCTCAACGCCAACTCGGCCCACCCCTTCGAGAACCCCAACGGCTTCACGAACTGGCTGCAGATGGCCACCATCTTGTTGATCCCGTTCGCCCTCACCTACGCCTTCGGCCGCATGGCCAAGGACCAGAAACAGGGCTGGGTGGTGTTCGCCGCCATGTTCACCCTGTGGATCGCGGTGGCGGCGCTGGCCATGGGCATGGAGATTCACGGCAACCCCGAACTCACGGCCAGGGGCGCTGACCAATCGGTCACCAGCACCCAGGCCGGCGGCAACATGCTGGGCAAGGAAACCCGCTTCGGACCCGACGCCACCGGCCTCTACGCCGGAGTCACCACCAGTACCTCCAACGGCGCCGTGAACGGCATGCACGACAGCTTCACGCCCTTGGGCGGCATGGCGCCGTTGACCAACATGATGCTGGGTGAGGTCAGCCCCGGCGGCGTGGGTGCCGGCCTCTACGGGATGTTGATCTTCGTGCTGCTGGGCGTCTTCATCGCCGGACTGATGGTGGGACGAACGCCGGAGTACCTGGGCAAGAAGATCCAGGCCGCGGAGATGAAGCTCGTCGTGATCTACATCCTGGCCGTGCCTCTGGCGGTGCTCGGGTTCGCGGCCGCCGCCATCTTGTTGAAGGGCTCGGTGGCGTCGATCCTCAACCCTGGACCCCACGGACTGACGGAGGTGGTCTACGCCTACACATCCGCCGGCAACAACAACGGGTCGGCCTTCGCCGGTCTCAGCGGGAACACCGATTGGTACAACACCACGCTCGGCATCGCCATGTTGGTGGGCCGGTTCGTACTCATGGTCGCCGCCCTGGCCATCGCCGGATCGTTGGCCCGCAAGCAGCCGGTCCCCGAATCGGCCGGCACGTTCCCCACCGGCACGCCGCTGTTCGCCGGCCTCCTGGTGGGCGTGGTCGTCATCGTGGTGGGCCTGACCTACTTCCCCGTCCTCGCGCTCGGCCCCATCGTCGAGCACCTGAGCCTCTAGGAGACGACGTGACTGCCGTCCAACATGTGGAGCAGCCCGACCATCCCGAGCATGCGGAGGGGGAGTCGCTCAAGAAGGAGAAGAAGGGTTTGCTCGACCCCGCCATCGTCAAGGTGGCGGTCGTCGACAGCTTCAAGAAGCTCGACCCCCGACTCATGGCCAAGAACCCGGTGATGTTCGTGGTCGAGGTGGGGTCGGTGCTGACCACCATCTTGTTCTTCCGGGATCTCGGGAGCTCGTCGGCCAGCGAGAACACGTTTGCCGGCTTGGTGGCCGCCTGGCTGTGGTTCACGGTGCTCTTCGCCAACCTGGCCGAGGCCATGGCCGAAGGCCGGGGCAAGGCCCAGGCCGACTCGCTGCGCAAAGCGCGGGCCGACACGGTGGCCAACGTCCGCCGCGCCGATGGATCCGTCGAGCAGGTGGCCAGTCCGCTGCTGCAGGTCGGTGACGAGTGCATCGTGGTGGCGGGGGAGCTCGTACCCGGTGACGGTGAGATCACCGACGGCATCGCCTCGGTGGACGAATCGGCCATCACCGGCGAGTCGGCCCCGGTCATCCGCGAGTCAGGCGGCGATCGCTCGGCGGTCACCGGCGGCACGCGGGTGCTGTCGGATCAGATCATCGTGCGCATCACGGCGAAGCCGGGCGAGACGTTCCTCGATCGCATGATCGCGCTCGTCGAGGGCGCCAGCCGGCAGAAGACCCCCAACGAAATCGCCCTCAACATCTTGTTGTCGGGTCTCACCATCGTCTTCTTGCTGGCCACGGTGACCTTGCAGCCCTTCGCCATCTACTCCGGTGGTGAGCAGCAGATCATCACCCTGGTGGCGCTGTTGGTGTGCCTCATCCCCACCACCATCGGGGCCTTGCTGTCGGCCATCGGCATCGCCGGAATGGACCGTCTCGTGCAGCGCAACGTGCTGGCCATGTCGGGTCGGGCCGTGGAGGCCGCCGGCGACTGCTCCACGCTCCTGTTGGACAAGACCGGCACGATCACCTTGGGCAATCGCCAGGCCGCCGCCTTCGTCACGCTGCCGGGGGTGAGCGAGGCCGAGCTGGCCGACGCCGCCCAACTCTCGTCGCTGGCCGACGAGACGCCGGAGGGCCGTTCGATCGTGGTGCTGGCCAAGGAACGCTACGGCCTGCGTGAGCGGGAGCTCGTGGGCGCCGAGTTGATTCCGTTCACCGCCCAGACCCGCATGAGCGGTGTGGTGATCGACGGTCGCGACGTACGCAAGGGGGCGGCCGACTCGGTCAAGCGCTACGTGGAGGAACTAGGCGGCATCATCCCGCCGGAGCTCGACATCGAGGTCGAGGCCATCGCCACCCAGGGCGGCACGCCGCTTACGGTGGTGGAGAACGGTCGCATCCTCGGAGTGATCCAGCTCAAAGATGTCGTGAAGTCGGGCATGCGCGAACGCTTCGACGAGCTTCGGGCCATGGGCATCCGCACGGTGATGATCACCGGTGACAACCCCATGACGGCCCGGGCGATAGCCGAGGAGGCGGGGGTCGATGACTTCCTGGCCGAGGCCACCCCCGAGGACAAGATGGCCCTCATCAAGAAGGAACAGGCCGGCGGGTTCCTCGTGGCCATGACGGGCGACGGAACCAACGACGCCCCGGCGCTGGCCCAGGCCGATGTTGGCGTGGCCATGAACACGGGGACGCAGGCGGCCAAAGAGGCCGGGAACATGGTCGATCTCGACTCGAACCCGACGAAGCTGATCGAGATCGTGGAGATCGGCAAGCAGCTGCTCATCACCCGGGGGTCGCTCACGACGTTCTCGATCGCCAACGACGTGGCCAAGTACTTCGCCATCATCCCCGCCATGTTCATCGGGGTGTTCCCCGAGCTGAACACGCTCAACATCATGAAGCTGTCGTCGCCCAACACGGCCATCTTGTCCGCCGTCATCTTCAACGCCCTCATCATCGTGGCCTTGATCCCGTTGGCGTTGCGCGGGGTGAAGTTCCGGGCCGCCGGCGCCGCCGCCGTCCTGCGCCGCAACATCCTCATCTACGGCGTGGGCGGACTGATCGCCCCGTTCGTGGGGATCAAGCTCATCGACATCGTCATTACGGCACTAGGAGTCAAGTGATGCGACGCCAACTACTTCCCGCCTTCCGGATGATGGTGGTGCTCACCGTCGTCCTCGGCCTCGCCTACCCGCTGGTGACGTTGGCTGCTGCTCAGCTGGGTTTCAAGAGCCAGGCGGACGGATCGCTCATCACCCGGAACGGTCAGGTGGTGGGCTCCTCCCTGCTGGGTCAAACATTCACCGGGGCGACCTATTTCCAGGGCCGCCCGTCCGCCGCGGGGATCACCGCCAGCGGCTCAACCGGCGCTGACGGGCAACCCGGGGATCCCTCTGACCTCTCGTTGTCGAACTCGGGAGGTTCCAACCTGGGTCCCACCAATCCCGTTCTGCTGGACGGCGTGGCCGATGACCCATCGACCCCCGCTATCGACGAATCGTCTCCGGGTGTGGCGCAACTGGTGGACGCCTATCGCCAAGCCAACGGCCTCTCCGCGGACACGCCGGTGCCGGTGGACGCGGTCACCTCCTCGGGCTCGGGCGTGGACCCCCAGATTTCCGTGGCGAATGCCCGCCTTCAGGCCACGCGGGTCGCCCAGGCCCGGGGGCTCGAGCTGTCGGTCGTGAATAGCCTGATCGACGAGCACACCGATGGCCGGTCCCTGGGTTTCCTGGGCGAGCCGGGAGTCAACGTCCTGCTGCTGAACCTCGCGCTTGATCAGTCGCGATGAGTCGTCCCGCCGTGCCCAGTGGACCCGGGGTTTGCTCCTCCGACCGGTCCCTGGGCATGGTGGGCGGACACCCGGTTCGTAGACTCCGCTCATGAGCCGCGGCCACCTTCGCATCTACCTGGGTGCCGCCCCCGGTGTGGGCAAGACGTTCGCCATGCTCGATGAAGGGCATCGACGTCACGAGCGGGGCACCGATGTGGTCGTCGGCTTCGTCGAGACCCATGGCCGACCGAGGACGGCGGAGCAGCTCCGCGACCTCGAGATCGTGCCTCGTCGGCTCATGACCCATCGGGGCGCCATGTTCGAAGAGATGGACGTCGATGCCGTCCTGGCTCGGCGACCCACGGTGGCCCTGGTCGATGAGTTGGCCCACACCAACGTGCCTGGTTCCCGCAATGCCAAACGCCATCAGGACGTGGAGGAGCTGCTGGCGGCGGGCATCGATGTGATCACGACGGTGAACATCCAGCACCTCGAGTCGGTGAACGATGTCGTCGAGCGGATCACCGGGGTCAAGCAACGCGAGACGGTGCCCGACGCCGTGGTGCGGGCCGCCGACCAGGTCGAGTTGGTGGACATGACCCCCGAGGCGTTGCGGCGGCGCATGGCCCACGGGAACATCTACCGGGCCGAGAAAGTCGACGCCGCCCTGGGCAACTACTTCCGGGTCGGCAACCTCACCGCCCTACGCGAGCTCGCCTTGTTGTGGGTGGCCGACAAGGTCGACGCCGGTCTGCAGGAATACATGGAGGCGCAGGGCATCTCCAGTACCTGGGAGACCCGCGAGCGCGTCGTCGTGGCCGTGACCGGTGCCCCCAGCGGGGACCATCTCATCCGCCGGGCGGCGCGGATCGCCCGGCGCACCAAAGCCGATCTGTTGGGTGTGCACGTGCAGGCCACCGATGGTCTGGCTGATACCCCCCCCGAGTTGCTCGAGCGTCATCGTCAGCTCCTGGCCGACCTCGATGGCGACTACCACGAGGTCGTGGGCCCCGACGTGGCCAAGGCCCTCACTCAGTTCGCCCGGGGCGAACACGCCACGCAGCTCGTGTTGGGGGCCACGCGTCGGAGCCGCTGGTCGGAGTTGACGCGGGGATCGGTAATCAACGCCGTGCTGCGGGAAGCATCGGGCATCGATGTCCACATCATCGGCGACGAGGAGCCCAAGGAGGGCGCATCGCCTGGCGGGGGAGAATCGCTCCGACGACGGCGGCTGCCCCATCTCTCCGCTCGTCGCCAAGCCGCCGGCTGGCTGCTGGTCGTTCTCGGTATTCCGTTGCTGATCGTGTTGTTGGCCCAGTTCGACGGGCGGCTGAACCTGTCCACCGAGATGCTGCTCTTCCTGGTGCTGGTGGTGGTGGTGGCCATCGTGGGGGGGTTCTGGCCGGCGATCGTCGCCGCGGTGGTGGCGTCGCTGGCCGTGAACTGGTTCTTCACCGAGCCGCTGTACACGTTCACCATCGCCGAGGGTGAGAACCTCGTCGCCCTGGTCACGTTCCTCGTGGTCGCGGGAGTGGTGAGCGCGCTGGTTACCCAGGTCTCACGGCGCTCGGCCGATGCCAGTCGGGCTCGGGCCGAGGCCGAGGCTCTGGCTCGGGTGGCGGGAGGACTCATCGGTGGTGACGATGCCGTGGCCGAGATGTTGACCCACCTGCGCTCGACCTTCGATCGTGATGCTGTTTCCTTGTTGGTTCCAGTGGAGGGTGGTTGGGCGGTCGAGGCGGTGGCGGGAGAGGATCCTCCGCTCGTTCCCGACGGCCACGCCACGGTGCCGGTGGGTGACAGTGCGCAACTCGTCCACGTGGGCCCACCCCTCAACGCCGATGATCAGCGGGTGCTCCAGGTGTTTGCCGCGCAATTGGCGGCTGCCCTCGAACGGCGTCGGTTGAAGAGCGACGCGGCCGAGGCCGAGGCGTTGGCCGAGGCTGATCTCCTGCGCACCGCCATCCTCCGGGCCGTCTCGCATGATCTGCGCACACCGTTGGCCTCCATCAAGGCGTCGGCCACGAGCCTGCTGCAAGACGACGTCGACTGGACGCCGGCTGCCCGTCATGAGTTCTTGGCCACGATCGAGGAGGAGGCCGACCGGCTCAACGATCTCGTGGGCAGCCTGCTCGACATGAGCCGCCTGGAGACGGGTGCCCTGTCCTTCGCTCTGCGGCCCGTGGCCCTTGAAGAAACCGTGGCCTTGGCCCTGGCCAGCCTGAGCGAGTCGACTGAGCACGTGGTCGTGGACGTCTCCGAGCGACTACCGGCCGCCACCGCCGACCCGGTCCTGCTCGAGCGGGTGGTGGCGAATGTGGTGTCCAACGCCCTGCGCTATGCCCCGCCCGACGAGCCGGTGCGGATCCAGGCGGGGGAGGCCGGCGGCCGGCTCGACCTGCGGATCATCGATCGGGGACCGGGCGTGCCCCCGGCCGACCGCGAGCGGATCTTCGAGCCCTTCCAGCGCCTCGGCGATCGGGCGCGGGGCAGTGGCGTCGGGCTCGGGCTGGCCGTGGCCCGAGGCTTCACCGTCGCCATGGGCGGGGAGCTCGTGTTGGAGGACACGCCGGGCGGTGGCCTCACTGCCGTGATCTCACTGCGGCCGGCTGAGGTTCCGACGGGAGCCTCTGTCGAGCGCGATGCCCAACTGATCCCCGATCGGGGAGAACCGGAAGGTCGGGGATGACTCGAGTCCTGGTGGTCGACGACGAACCGCAGATCCGGCGGGCGTTGGCCACCAACCTGCGCGCCCGCAACTACGAGGTTGATCTCGCCGCCACCGGCGAAGACGCGCTGCGCCTGGCCGCGGAGCGTCATCCCGATGTGGTCATCCTCGATATCGGGCTGCCCGGCATCGATGGCATCGAGGTGGTCCGCGGTCTGCGTGGATGGTCGAAGGTTCCTATCGTCATGTTGTCGGTGCGCGAGGACGAGGCGGACAAGGTCGACGCCCTCGATGCCGGCGCCGACGACTACCTGACGAAGCCCTTCGGGATGAACGAGCTGCTGGCCCGGATGCGCGCCGCCCTGCGCCGATCGGCGCCGACCGAGGAGCTCCCCGTCATCGAGTCGGCGGACTTCTCGATCGATCTGGCGGCCAAGCGGGTGAGCCGAGACGGGGATGAGGTCCACCTGACGCCCACCGAGTGGGGTCTGGTCGAACAGCTGGTGCGCAACCGGGGCAAGCTCGTCACCCAACGCCAGTTGTTGCAGGAGGTGTGGGGGCCGGAGTATTCGACCGAGGCCAACTACCTGCGGGTCTATATGGCGGGCCTGCGACGCAAGCTCGAACCAAATCCGAGCCAACCGCGGTACTTCATCACCGAACCCGGCATGGGCTACCGCTTCGAGCTCGACAAACTCACCTGACCCCCCTCCATACTCATCAAGACGTGGCACCATCGCGGGGTGACGGCCAGCGACGAGGACATCGAGCGGGCCGCGGCGTTGCTGGCCGAGGGCGGATTGGTGGCCTTTCCCACCGAGACCGTGTACGGACTGGGGGCCAATGCCAGCGACCCCGTGGCCGTGGCCCGCATCTTCGCAGTCAAGGGACGGCCCACCGATCACCCCCTGATTGTCCACCTGGCCGATGCGTTGGCGGTCGACCAATGGGCCGTGTCGGTGCCGACCGAGGCGCGCCTTCTGGCCGACGCCTTTTGGCCGGGTCCCATCACGTTGTTGCTGGCGCGGGGCCCGCGCACCCTCGACGAGGTCACCGGTGGGAGGCCCACCATCGGCCTGAGGGTGCCCGATCACCCCGTGGCGTTGGCTCTTCTGCGCCGCTTCTCGGCGGGGCGAGCGGACCGACCAGCAGGCATCGCCGCGCCGTCCGCCAATCGTTTCGGCCGGGTGAGCCCCACGACCGCGGCGCATGTCGCCGCCGATCTGGGCGACGATGTCGACGCCATCTTGGATGGCGGACCCAGCGTGATCGGGGTGGAGTCCACCATCGTCGACTGCACCGGTGACGCCCCCGTCGTTTTGCGCCTCGGTGGCGTGAGCGTCGCTCGCCTCGGTGACGTCCTGGGGCACCCGCCGGCCGTGATGCACACGCCCGCTGACGAGGTGGCGGAGCGCCGTGAACCCTCGGGTGGGGCGAGGGCTCCGGGCATGTTGGCGGCGCATTACGCCCCCCTGGCTCGGGTCGAGGTGAGCGAGACGCTGGACGCGGCGCGGACGCGGGCGGATGCCCTAGTGCGAGCCGGTGATCGTGTGGCCGTTCTGGCCCCCACCGTCGTGGATTCGCTCTCGCCCGACGTCATCGAACTCGAACCGGCGGGTGGAGCCGAGGATTTCGCCCGCGTGCTGTACGAGCGACTGCGGCAGGTCGACCGCCTTCAGGTCGACGTGGTCGTGGTGGTGCCGCCGCCCCCCGGAGGTCTCGGCGACGCCGTTCGCGACCGGCTGCGACGTGCAGCGGCGTCTCACCAGCCTCGGTAGTTGGCCTCACGGCGCTCGACAAAACTGGCCACGCCCTCCTGGGCGTCGGCCGTCGTCATGTTGAGGTCCTGAGCCATGGCCTCGTCGTGGAAGGCGGTAGCCCGATCGCTGTCCAGAGACCGGTTGACCAACCACTTGGTAGCCACGATCGAGCGGGGCCCGGACGCCAGGCGGGCGGCCCACTCCCCGGCCAGGTCGGCGAGCTCGTCGTCCGGCACGACTCGATTGACCAGACCCATGGCCGCGGCGTCGGCCGCGGGGATCTTGTCGCCGAAGAACAGGAGTTCCTTCGCCTTGTGTGGGCCGATCATCCGGGGCAGGAGGTAGGCGCCGCCGCCATCAGGCACCAAACCACGCCGCACGAACACCTCGATGAAGCTGGCGCTCTCGGCGGCCAACACCAGATCAGCGGCGAAGGCCAGATGGGCTCCGATGCCGGCGGCGGTGCCGTTGACCGCGGCGATGACCGGCTTCTCGCAGTCGAGCACAGCGGCGATCAGGCGTTGGGCCCCGTCGCGGATCATGCGGGCGACCTCGCCGGCCGTCCGTTCTGGTGCCCCATCGGGTCGAGCCATCACCGCTCTACTGGCGCGCAGGTCGGCTCCGGTGCAGAAGCCCTTCCCGTTGGCGGTCAGCACGACGCAACGGACGGCCAGGTCCTCATTGGCGGCGGCCAGCAGGTCGATGATCCGGTTGCGCTGGTCGGGGGTAATGGCGTTGTGAGCCTCAGGCCGGTTGAGGGTTATCCAGGCCACGCCGTCGGTGACGCGGTGCAGGAGCTGGTCCTCGAGTGGTCGTTCCTCCGCCTGTGGCTGCTCGCTCATGAATCCCCCGGGTCGCGGCCGGTGTGCCGACCGATGAAGTGTAGGACACCCCTCTCCCTGCACTTCCCGTTCTCGCCCCCCTTCTCCTTGGGTTGGTCAGGTGACGGTGACCCGGCGTGAATCCCAGCCGGTGGCCCCGTCGGGTTCGGGCGGTGCCTCATCCCCGGTCTGGGTCTCGCCGGTCCCGTCGGTGGCCCGCACCCGCAGGGTGTGGGTGCCCGCGGTGGCTTCCCAGGCGAGCATCCACTGGCGCCACGTGCTGTCCGACAGCACCGCGCCCAGCGTGGCTTCCTTCCAGGGCCCGTCGTCGACCTGGACCTCGACCCGGGTGATTCCTCGGCCCGGCCCCGGTGCCCATGCCACGCCGGCGATTGGGATGGTGCCGGCCTGCAGCGGCGCGCCGGATCGGGGTACGTCGATGCGCGATTCGGTCTTGATCGGTGCCAGCTTGGACCATCCACGCGGGATCCAGTAGCCGTCGAAGGCATCGAGGGTGGTGAGGTGGATCTCACTGAGCCATTTCGTGGCGGAGACATAGCCGTACAAACCGGCCACGACCAAGCGAGCCGGGAATCCGTGCAGCACCGGGAGGGGCTCACCGTTCATGCCCACCGCGACTATGGCCGTTCGGTCGGCGGTGAGGGCCGCTGTGGGGAATCCGGCGGTGAAGCCATCGACGGACCGACCGACCACCTGGCTGGCGTCCGGTTGCACGCCGGCGTGTTGCAGCAGGGTCCCGAGGGGCACGCCCTGCCAGAGGGCATTGCCCACCAGTTTGCCGCCGACCTCGTTGGAGACACACGACAAGGTGACGGCCTCTTCGATCTGAGGCAGCGACATCAGCTCGTCGAACGTGATTTCGAATGGATTGCTCACCATCCCCGACACCTTGAGGCTCCACGTATCGGGGTTGACGTTGGGCACCACCAGGGCCGTGTCGATCCGGTAGAAATCGTGGTTGGGCACCAGGTAGGGACTCAACCCGTCGACGTCGAACGACGCCACCCCAGGCCCGGTCATCGACGCCGGCGCACCCACAGGCACCGCCCGCTTGGTGGGGACAGGGAGCCGGATGGCGGCCCGGGCGGCGTTGGACGTGCCCTGCACGGCGGCGCGTCCGGCCACGGCGGCGGTGACGGCGAAGGCGCCCGCCGCCGCCGTCCAGCCGAAGAAGGCGCGACGCGACGCGTGCGGGGTGGTGGGGGTGTCGCGCACCGAGGGTCGTTCGGGATTGACGGGTCGCTCCGGGCGGGCGGCGGCGGCACTATGGGTCGACGCGGCCAGACGCAGGAGCAGGGTCAGGGTGCCAAGACCGGCGGCGACGGCCACGGCCGCGCCGATGGTGGCTCGGCCCACGGAGGCGAGGGGATCGCTGGCCGCGGCCCACACCCCGATCAACCCGAAGGTGGCGAAGCCCACCGCGCCGATCCACGGACGACGACGGCTGGCCACGCCGAGCGCGGCGCCGATGAGCAGGCAGATGACGACGATGCCGATGATCAGTGCCGGCTTGTCGGCCGTCTGAAACAAGCTGATGGCGGTGCGGGCGAGGTCGCCGCCGCTCTGTCGGATGAATCCGTTGCCGACCGAGCCGATCAGCGATTGGCTCGACGCCCCCAGGCCGGTGACCAGTTCGCCGACGCCGAGCGCCATGGCGGCGGCCACTGCTCCCGCCAGCCGAGCCTCGCCCACTGACGCGCGTGCGGGCGCCGGAGCGGCAGGGGGCGAGGCGGGATCGGCGATCAGGTCGGTCACAGCAGTTCTCCGGTGCCGAGGGGCCTCCGGGATGTCGTGGGTCGTGAAGTCGACCGACGAATCAGGCTTGACGACCGATCGTAGCGAGCAACCGTGCTTCGGCGGACGCGTCGTCAGCCACGGTCACCGGGGTGCCGAACATCCCGCTGCCCTGCAGCAAACCCATTTCGGGCTCCATGATCGCTCGGCAGTGTTCGACCAGATCGGCGCCGATGGTGGGGTCCTGGCCCGAGGCCTTGGCGATGTCCCAGCCGTGGATGACGACGTCGAGCACCCGATGACCGAGGTAGACCGCCCCCGGAACCGTCCCGTACGACAGGGCGCAGGGGGCCTCGAGCGCTCGGGGCGCCGATCCCGCGGTTTGGGCCTCGAGCGACGAGCGGTCGTACGCCGCCAGTGGGTCTGACCCCAGGACGTCACCGTCGTAACGGGAGCCCACGTCTTCGATGGTCTGACCCTCGAGGAGTGGCGCCACCCAAAAGTTGCCGGCCACCACGTGATTGACCAGTGCTCGGAGATCCCAGTCATCACACGGGGTGGGGTGACTCCACTGGTCGGGAGCGACGCCGGCCACGATGCGCCGGGTATGGGCCAGCGCCTCGATGTGGGTGGTGGCCAAGTCAGTGGTCATGATCGTCCCCTCGGTCGTCGCTCTGAGCCTCCCCGAGTGCAGCCCTTCAACGCCCTTGCTGTCAACGGGCGACATTTTCCGGGGCCGTGATCTCCCTACCTACTGGTCGGTAGGCTAGCCTCCTCGTGTCCTCCCCCCGCCCCGAAAGACCCCGATGCCAACCTCGCTTCCGGTTCTTGATCAGCCCGACCCCGCGGAAACGGCACCCCTACAGCCCGCAGGCCGCGCCGCCGACGAGAAGGTCAATCGGGTCACGTCGATCCCCTTCATCTTGTTGCATTTCCTACCTTTCCTGGCCATCCTCACCGGGGTAAGCGTGCGGGCGGTCGCCCTCTGCGTGGTGCTGTACGTCGGCCGGATGTTCTGCATCACCGCCGGCTTTCACCGCTACTTCGCCCATCGCAGCTACCGGCTCAACCGGTTCTGGCAATTCGTGTTGGCGTTCGGGGGCACGACGGCGGCGCAGAAGGGTCCCCTCTGGTGGGCGGCCCATCACCGCAACCACCATCGCGACAGCGACGGCCCCAACGACGTGCACTCGCCTACCCAAAAGGGCTTCTGGTGGAGCCACGTCGGTTGGATCCTGTGTGAGAAGTACGCCGAGACCGACTACGGCCGCATCCGTGACTTCGCCAAGTATCCCGAGTTGGTGTTCCTCAACAAGCGGGACTGGATCGGCCCGTGGGCGCTCGGCATCGCCTGCTACCTGATCGCCGGCTGGAGTGGCCTGCTCATCGGGTTCTTCCTTTCTACGGTGCTGTTGTGGCACGCCACGTTCACCGTGAACTCGCTGGCTCACGTGTTCGGCCGCCGTCGCTATGCCACCACGGACACGAGTCGGAACTCCGCAGTGATCGCCGCCGTGACCTTGGGCGAGGGATGGCACAACAATCACCACTACTACCAGGCGTCGGCTCGCCAGGGGTTCTTCTGGTGGGAGTTCGACCCGACCTTCTATGGGCTCAAGGCGGCCAGTTGGCTCGGCATCGTGAAGGGGCTCCGCACCCCACCGGCACGGATTCGCGGCGCCAATCGGATCTCGCGGGGCACATTCGACGACGGCATGGCCGCCGGGGAATTGGCTCGGCTCGCTCGCCTCGGCCGGCGAGACTTGGCGCTCGAAGGCTAGGTTCGGTGCTGTTGTGAGCGAGACCTCCCAAGAGTCCAGCGGGGTGTTCGGCGGGTCCGATGAGTTCGGGGCGTACGACTGGAACGATCCCTGGCCGACGTACGACCGGCTGCGCACCGAGGCGCCCGTGTGGCGCAACCCCGAGGGGGTCTGGGTCCTCACCCGGCACGCCGACTGTGAGTCGGTGCTGCGCGACCCGCGCTTCTCCTCCAACGACAAGCACGCCATACCGCCCCGGGTCTTCGTCGAGGGCGACGCCCGCGCCCTGCTCGACGCGGAAGACCAACGGACGCTGCTATTCATGGATCCCCCCGACCACACCCGCCTGCGCAAGCTGGTCAGCAAGGGATTCACCCCCCGCACAGTGGAGCGCCTCCGACCGCGGATCCAGGAGTTGGTCGACGGCATCCTCGACGACGCCGCCGATGCGGGGGGCCTCGACGTCGTGGCGGACCTGGGATTCGAACTCCCGGTGACGGTCATCTGCGAGATGTTGGGGGTGCCTCTGGCCGATCGGGATCAGTTTTCGGGGTGGTCCTCGGACGCCGCGCGGCTGCTCGACAACGACATCGACGGGGACTTGTTGCAACAGGGCCTGCTGGCCGCGTTCAACTTCGTCCAGTACTTCCAGGAGTTGTTCGCCGAGCGTCGCCAGTACCCCACCGACGATCTGGTCAGCGCTCTCATCGCGGTGGAGGAGGAGGGCGACCGCCTCTCCGAGGAGGAGCTCACCAGCATCGTGATGTTGCTCTTCATCGCCGGCCACGAGACGACGATGAACCTGATCGGGAACGGCACGTATGCCCTGCTGCGAGCGCCGGATCAGCTGGCCCGCTGGCGGAGCGACCCCTCGTTCGACGTGAGCGGAGTCGAGGAGTTGTTGCGGTTCGAGGGTCCTGTCCACGTGACGGCTCGCATCGCCACCGACGACATCGACGTGAACGGACACTCCTTCGCCAAAGGCAACACCCTGATCACCCTGGTCTCGGCCGCCAACCGTGATCCGGCGCGATTCTCCGACCCGGCGCACCTCGACATCGGCCGCGGCGACAACCATCACCTCACCTTCTCGATGGGGCTGCACTACTGCTTGGGCGCGGCGCTGGCTCGGCTCGAAGGGCAGATCGCGGTGGGGAGCCTGGTGCGGCGCTTCCCGGACCTCGAGCTGACGAGCCCGCCGGTGTACCGGGATCATTTCGTGCTCCGTGGGCTGACGTCGCTCGATGTCAGCGTCTAACCGGCGCGGGTCCGAACCAGATGACCCGAGACTGGACGTCATGGGACAACCAATGAGCTATGCGCTGGCCGGTGGTCGCTCCGTGCTCGCGGTGCTGCAGCGGCTGGTTCCGTTGGCCAGGCGCCTCGTCGGGGGTGTGCGGGTGCTGGCG
>Ga0075021_10000277_pt1 | contig 28289 bp, 27 predicted proteins | sample ColStrG_CSR_2012_FD_72749 | JGI IMG/M metagenome (GOLD analysis project Ga0075021, IMG submission 72749) | Freshwater sediment microbial communities in response to fracking from Pennsylvania, USA - Cold Stream Run_MetaG_CSR_2012 | ecosystem: Environmental > Aquatic > Freshwater > Creek >...
GCTCCACAACACCTTCGGCAGGGGCGTTGTGCGGAAGCTCTACCTCAACAAATGCGACGTGCTTTTCAAGGACAAAGAACGGCTGATGGCTTCGTCGAATTGACGAGTTTTTTCACGAGAGGCGCAGAAATTTTCCTATTCCTCCATATCCGTGGTCATCTCAATCTTTCATGAGCAAATCTAAAATTCTCATCACCTGCCCCAAGGGCATTCCACCCCTTCTAAAACAAGAGCTTGGCGCATTGCAGTTTCCAATCCTGTCCGAGCAGATCGCCGGCGTCGAGACCGAAGGCACGCTCGATGATGCGCAGCGGTTGAACCTGTTCATCCGAACGGGCCATCGAGTGCTGTTCCTGCTCAAAGAGTTCAGGGCGGTCAATGCCGATGAACTCTACCAAGAGCTGTCCAACATGGCCTGGGAAGATTTCATCCCTGATGACGGCTATCTCTGCGTGACTTCGAGCGTTGATACTCCCAGCATAAAGGACTCCCGTTTTGCAAACTTGAAATGTAAGGACGCAATCGTCGACCGGATCAAGGAAAAACGCGGCAGGCGGCCCGATGCCGGTTCGGCACGAGACCGATCCGTCGTGCATCTCTACTGGAAGGACGACCGCTGCAATGTGTATCTGGACACCTCGGGGGAACCGCTTTCACACCGGGGATACAGGAAGATACCGCTCACGGCCCCTATGCAGGAGACGCTCGCCGCGGCCGTCGTGCTCGCCACGGGCTGGAACGGCGGCACGAACTTCATCAATCCCATGTGCGGCAGCGGCACGCTCGCTATTGAGGCCGCGCTCATCGGGTTGGGCCGGGCGCCCGGGCTGTTACGGAGCAATTTTGCCTTCATGCACATTCATGGCTTTGCCGAAGCGACCTGGAACGAACTGCGCGAGCGGGCGAAAAAGGAAGGCAGGAAAAGCCTATCGGGTAGAATCATCGCCACGGACTCTGATCCCAAGGCTGTTGAGGCGGCAAAGAAGAACGCAGCCACGGCAGGCGTGGAACACCTTATCGAATTCGGCGTGTGTGATTACGCGGACACGTTGTTGCCTGCCGATGGCGGCGTTATCGTAATAAACCCACCCTACGGCGAGCGGATGGGCGAGATAGCGCGTCTCGAAAACACGTACAAAGGCATCGGTGATTATTTCAAACAGAAGTGCAGAGGATATACCGGGTATGTATTTACGGGCAATCCATCACTCGCCAAGAAGGTAAGCCTGAAGCCGAAACGAAGCCTGCAATTTTTTAACAGCGGGATTGAGTGCAGGCTGCTTGAATATGACCTCTACGAGGGAAGCAGGAAGCTAAAGAAGACAAAATAATATGCAATTCCGAATCACAATCAGCCTCGCCCCATCACCATCCATGCTTTCCCTTTCAGTTTAGAAAATATCTCTTTTAAAACAAGCTTCCCCCCAAGTGTGTCTTTTTGACACATACCCTTAAAATACCCCGACCGGGCGATTGTAAATCACCATAGAAATATGATAGTCCTTGTGTCTGGGCTGGAAATACGCACGAGCAGATTCGGACATTTAGAAAAACCATTGTATTTCCAATAGGTATCATCAACACGCTTCTTTCACGAGGGAATGAAAATGAAAAACGTTCTTATTATAGAAGATAATGAGTACATTCGCGAGGCGTTGGCAGTGTCGCTTCGTACGCGCTTGAAAGACTGTAATATTCTGACCGCAATGAACGGCCAGGAAGGAGTGAACATCCTGGGCAGTGTTTCCCTGGACCTCATCTTGACCGACCTGCAGATGCCGGTCCTGGACGGTTATGGGGTCATCGAGTATAAAAATAAAAATTTCCCCCATGTTCCCCTTTTTGTCATGACCGCCGACCAGGCCCCCAAGGCGAGAGAAAAACTGAACGCCCTCGGCATATCCCAGTATATAGAGAAGCCCTTTGATTTCGACCAGGTGACAGGCAAGATTCTGGATACACTGGCCGCAGTTCCGAACGCCATCAACGGTTTTTAGGTAAGGCAGAGAAAACGCAAACATGAAAACGCATATTTTATCACAGGGGTGAGAGGAGATCTACATGGCGCTGTTGTTTGCCGATGTGCTGCAGGAATTTTGCGCGAAGGGGAAAACGGGCGCTCTCTTCGCGGTTGTAGATCAAAGTATTGATCACATGGTCCGTGTTTATTTCGAGGGCGGAGAAATTCTTCACCTCTCCTGCGGACCGCTGAAGGGGAAAGAATGCCTCGAACAGTTTGATCGCTATAATTTCGGGATGGCGGTTTTCCTGACCGGGATGAAGCCTCCCCGTGTTTTTGAGAACGACCTGCCAGTGACTTCAAGCGTCATCTCGATAGTGAAGAGCACCGGGAAGACGATCCGGGGCATTGAATTTACCGAGCGAGGAAAAATCGTACACGATGCGTCTTAACGTTTTTTCCATATATCAGCAAAACGCCGGAGAACTAGGGGGCAGTTGAGATGCGCTACGTGATCATCGGCGGGAGCATCGCGGGAATTTCGGCGGCCAAGGCAATACGGCGCAGCGATGCCCGGGCTGAAATTACCATGCTGTCGGCGGAAAAAAATCAGCCCTATTACCGACCCCTGATATCGACCGTGATAGAACAACGGGGCATCGATATCGCAGTCGGCGACAAACCGCTGGACAAATACGGCATTCGCATTATATACGATCAGGCGACCGGCATTGATGTACGCGCCAAAGAAGTTATGCTTTCGTCGAAGAAGCGCATACCCTATGACAAGGCGTTGATCGCCACGGGCCGCAGGCCAATGACCCCCGCGGTCCCGGGCGCAGCGGGCCCGGATGTTTTTCCACTCAGGAGCATGGAGGATGCGCATAACATCCTCGCTGCTGCACGAGGCAGAAAGAACGCAGTGGTATTGGGCGGCGGGTTTGTGGGCCTCAAGGCGGCCATTGCGCTCAAACGGCTCGGCCTTACGATAACGATCATCGAACTTCTCGATCGAATCCTGCATGAGAAGCTCGACAAACTGGGTTCTTCAATCGTTTCCGACCTCTTGAGGCGCGCGGACATCAACCTCGTGACGAACCAGCAATACTACGAAATAATCCGGACATCCGGGTCAATACAATCAGTCAGGCTCGCCTCCGGACGGATTATCGATGCGGATGTTATCGTTTCGGCAATCGGCACCACGCCGAACATTGAGGCGTTCAGGGATTCGGGGATCACTATTCATAAGGGCATCGTTATCCAGGAGTCCCTCCAGACGAGTGTGCCCGATGTGTACGCTGCCGGAGACGTGGTGGAGTACCGGGACCTTGTATCGAACAGCTATTCCGTGAGCGGCTCGTGGGCCAATGCCGAGGAAATGGGCACGCTGGCCGGCAAGAACATGTCCGGCGCCGCTATCAAGTATATCGGCTTCCTCTCCCTGATGAATACGTTCGATGTCCTGACCACACCAATCACGACCATCGGCATGGTCAACCCGCCCCCAAGCGGATATGATATTTTCGTCGAATATGGCGACGGCCCCTACCGGAAACTGGTGTTCAAAAATGATGTCGTGGTAGGGGCGCTGTTCATCGGCAACCCGGAGCGCGCGGGCGTGTACCCGTACTTGATCAAGAACCGCATCCCGCTCGGAAAGCTGAAAGCGCTTGCCATACGAGGAGTGCTGGGCGCGCAAAACTTCAAGGACCAGTCAGTCAAAATTTGACATTCAATTAACTCCCCCTGACCAGAGTATCCACAAGGATCACAAAGATCACCACATCCGCGCAGATATGCGCCAGCCATGGCGCAAACATGCCCTGACTCAATCTTCGCAACCAGCCGAGCATAAGGCCGTAAGCGGCTGCCATCATCAGCCCCCAAGCCCCGTTTGGAAAACCTTGAAGATAGTGCATGGCGCCGAAGAGCCAGCCCTGGACAAAAATCGATACAACGCCGGGGCCGAAGGCGCTGTCCATGGATTGCATGATGACACCCCGGTATATGGCCTCTTCCACTGCCGCGTTAAAGACGGAAAATACAAGCCCTGCGAGCGGAAACATCCAGAGCGGCATGGCAGGAATATGCCGCAAATGGAGCGACAAATCAGGCGCGAGAGCCAGGCGCCAGACATACAGCGCCAGGCCGGAGACTGCGGCTATGAAAATTATCAGAAGCGCCGCTTTCCTATCAACACGGCCGGGCCGCAACCACAAGATGGAGGTACGCAGAGCAGGGACTGCCGCGCATGCCGCACTATAGAGGAAGAGCGGAACGAGCAGATTGAAAGGCCAATGGCGAAGGAATGGAAACAGAAACGGGACGATGATAAAAAACGCCGCATACAGCGATAGATGAATTGCCTGGATGTCCCGGCTGAACAGAGCGAAAGCAAGAAGGCCGATCGAGACCATGACGATCGCGGCGTTTACGATGGGCAAGAAGGACGCGATCGAGAGAACGAGGCCGGCAATGATGATGCAGCCCGCGCCCACAACCGAGGATCTGGGTGAAGGAGCTATCAATCGGCATGACGAGTTCATGGGATTGCCTCCGTGACCGGCTATGACGCGGAGTGTTTCGTTTCTTTTTCCTGGTACCAGTTTCTTAATGCCTTTTTCATGATCTTCCCGGTCGCGGTCCGCGGAAGCTCTGTGGCAAAGATGAATCGGCGCGGGATCTTGTAGTGGGCAACGTGTTCGGCGAGGTACTCTCGAAGCGCTTTGGGCGTAACGACAGCGGCTTCTTTAAGCACCACATACATGATCGCAAGTTCCTTGCCCTCTTCGTGCTCGTGCGGAACACCGATCATGGAACAATCGCTGACCCCGGGATGCCGGTGCAGCACCTCTTCCACTTCATAGGGATAGACATTCAGGCCGTCCACAATGATCATGTCTTTTTTCCGGTCAATAATCCTGATATGGCCGGTCTCGTCGAGTGAGGCAATGTCGCCGGTGTAGAGCCAGCCGTCCCTGATGGTCTGAGCCGTGTCCTCGGGCTTGTTCAGGTACCCTTGCATCACGCTCGGACCTTTCACGACAAGCTCGCCCGGTGAGCCCGCAGGAAGCTGGAGGCCGCTTTCATCCACCACCTTGACTTCGATCCCGGGAAGCGGCAGGCCCACGGTGCCGGGCTTTCTCTTTTCGCGTTCCACGGGATTGATCGAGACTACGGGCGAAGCTTCGGTCAAACCGTATCCTTCAAGGAGCGGGACCTTAAAGGCGCTTTCAAATTCATGGATCACCTTGATCGGCAGCGGCGCAGCGCCGGAAATACAGAGCCTGAGATTCAGCAGGAGCTTGACGAAAAAAGGCATGTTCTTCTCCGCCAGGATTTTATAGATCGTGGGGATGGCGACGAAAAGCGTGATCCGGTCGACAATGAGGCTCTTCACGACCCGCGAAAAGGGCCGTACCGAGGGCAGCAGTGAGATCATGGCGCCCGTAATGAGCGGGAGAATCACGCAGACCGTGTACGTAAACGAATGGAACAGCGGGAGGAACACGACAAGCCGGTCCTTGTGAGTAACATGAATAACCTTTGTTGCGGCCATGGCATTCACGAGGATATTGCGGTGCGTCAGGAGCGCGCCCTTGGGCCGGCCCGTAGTTCCCGAGGTATACAGGATAGTCGAGACCTCGTCAGCAGTATGCTGCGGAGCCTCGAATGAATCGCCCGATAATGAGGAGTGTGTGCTCTCAGAGAGGGTAAAGAATGAACGCGAAACTGATTTGTCGAACTTTTGCACGGTACCGGCGCAGTCAGCATCGTACAGACAAATCCGCACGCTCGCATCGTTCAGGATGAATTCGATTTCTTCGTGGGTCAGAAGGTTGTTGAGCGGCAGTACGATCCCTCCGCCCCGGATGATGCCGAAGTAGGCTGCGATGTAGTGAGGGCTGTTGTGGCAGAGCAACGCTACCTTGTCCCCCGGTTTCATGCCGTGGTTGACAAGAAATGCCGCAAACACGGTCGCCTGCTGGTCCATGTCTTGATAAGAAAATTTTTTGCCGTTGAATTTTATAAAGGTCTTGCAAGGGGTCAGGGCGGCACGCTTGCTCAATACAAGGTCGAGCGGAAGGATTTCTTTTATCATGAGCGAGAGTATACCATAGCAAGAGAAGCGGAAAAAGCAAAAAAATCCTGCAAAATACGAAGGAAATGCGCCCGCGAACCGTTACTGCAACCTTCGGCGTATGGATTGCCCCTACTCTTCCTTGACAAAATACAGGATGTGATCTATCTTATTTACATGAGAAGAAAGGAGATATGCTATGGATAAAACGGGCGTAATAACCATGAAAGGCAAGCCGCTTACCCTTGCGGGAACGGATATTCGGGTCAACGATAAAGCCCCCGAGTTTACCGTCCTGGACGGCAAGCTCACCGAAGTGCGGTTAAGCGACTTTGCAAAAGGGACAATAAAGGTAATCAGCGTGACGCCGTCACTCGACACGCCGGTTTGCGATCTGCAGTTGCGAAGATTCAACCATGAAGCGGGTTTGCTGCCGCATGACGTCGTGGTGCTGAACATCAGCATGGACCTGCCCTTTGCCGTTGCCCGGTTCTGCGCGACCGCGGATATTGAGAAAGCGCGCGCCCTTTCGGACCACCGCGACGCGTCGTTCGGGAACGCCTACGGAGTCCTTATCAAGGAGTTGCGGCTTCTTGCGCGGTCGATTTTCATTATCGACAAGGACAACGTCGTGCGATACAAGGAGATCGTACCCGAGCAGTCGAGCCATCCTGATTACGATAAGGCGCTGGCAACGCTCCAAACCATCATCGGATTGTCCAAGGCCGCGTGAGAGAAGAGGTCCCGTGCAAGCTCAAAAGAAAAAGGCAGGTCCCGATACATCGGCGCCTGCTTTTTTGTTGTACTTCACGGTAACGGAAGCCCTCTGGACAGTCTTCGAGAGAGAGGGTATACTGTGCTTACCTGATCTAAACAAGCCCGAACCTAAAGGCGTCTCTCGCAGCGCACGCAGGGCTCGCAGAGAAGGACAAAATCTTTTCAGTTTTTTAAAACCAGTAATTCAAGAATCTCTCCGCGATCTCCGCGCCTCTGCGAGAAAGATTCCTGTCTTTTTGTGAAGAATGTCATCATCGTTTAGAGGAGAAAGAATGCCGCGTACAAAACAGCCTGCATTAAAAGTAGAACAGACCATTTGGAACCTTACCTCGCTTTTTAAAAGCGACAGCAGCCCGCTGATGGAGGGCAAGCGGAAGATCGTTGAACAGAAGAGCTACGAATTCATCAACGCATGGAAAGACCGGAGCGATTATCTTGAAAATCCCGTTGTCCTGCGGCAGGCGCTGGACCAGTATGAAGCATGGAAGCGCTCATACGGCACGGACGGCGATGAGGGATATTATTTCTGGCTGCGCACCCAGCAAGACCAGAACGACCCGAAACTGAAAGCCCGGTTCAATAAAATCGAGGAGTTCAGCAAAAAGATCGAGAATGACAGCCAGTTCTTTTACCTCCGGATCGCCAGGATCAAACCCGAAGACCAGAAGCGTTTCCTTGAGCACGAAGCCCTTGCGCAGTACCGGCACTTCTTGGAGCGGATCTTCGCGGAGTCGCGCTTTCACCTGAGCGAGCCTGAGGAGAAGATACTGAACCTCAAATCCGCCACGTCCTATTCAAACTGGACAAAAATGACGTCCGGCTTCCTTTCTCGGGAATCGCGCGACATTATAATGGAAGACGGCAGTAAAAAGGCAAAGACTTTTTCGGACATTATCGGCCTGCTGAACAATCAGAACAAACGGGTCCGTGATTCCGCGGCTAAAGCATTCAACGATATCCTGATAAAAAACGTGGATGTGGCCGAGGCCGAGCTTAATTCCGTGCTTGCGAACAAAAAGATCGATGACGATCTCCGCGGCGCTACGAGGCCCGATGCCCTGAGACACCTTGCCGACGACATCGAGAGTGAGACCGTGGATGCTCTCCTCGATTCCGTGTCCGCCCGATATTCCATTTCCGCCCGATATTACGAGCTTAAAGCAAAACTCTTCAAGGTTAAGAAGCTCACGTATCACGAGCGGAACGTGGAGTTCGGCAAGGTGGCCAAACACTATCCGTATGCAAAGGCCGTAAACCTCGTCCATGCCGTACTCGTCAAGCTCGATGCCCGGTTTGCCGAGATCTTCGCCGGGTTCCTTAAAAACGGTCAGATTGATGCCTATCCGAAAAAAGGCAAGGACAGCGGCGCGTTCTGCATCTACCATCTGATGACCCAACCCACTTATATCCTGCTGAACCATACCGGAAAATTGCACGACGTCCTGACCATTGCGCACGAGTTGGGGCACGGCATCAACAATGAGCTGATCCGGGAGAAGCAGCATGCCCTCGACTTCGGGACCCCGACGTCAACGGCCGAGGTGGCGAGCACGTTCATGGAAGACTTCGTGCTCGAGGAAATTCTCGGGCAAGCGGACGATGAACTGCGGCTTGCCATCATGATGCAGAAATTGAACGACGATATTTCATCCATCTTCCGGCAGGCGGCCTGCTACCGGTTTGAACAGGAACTGCACGGTGAGTTCAGGAAGCGAGGGTATCTTTCCAAGGACGAGATCGGGAAGCTGTTCCAGAAACACATGGCGGCATATATGGGAAAATACGTGGAGCAGTCCCCTGGGTCTGAAAACTGGTGGGTCTACTGGAACCACATCCGGTATTTCTTCTACGTCTATTCCTACGCGAGCGGACTCTTGATCTCGAAGTCGCTCCAGAATTCCGTGAAGCGCGATCCCGCCTTCATCAACAAGGTGAAGGAATTCCTTGCCGCAGGCTTGTCTGATTCTCCGAAAAGCATTTTCAACAGGCTCGGGATCGACATAACGGATAAACAGTTCTGGGACCAAGGGCTGGATGAGGTTGAAAAACTCTTAAACGAGACCACGTTGCTCGCGAAGAAATTAAAGAAGCTTTAAGCCTAGAAAAATCATTTGGACACGGAAGAAGCGGATTAACATATGATAAAAGCGGATAAATTCTAAAACGATGCATTCGCCATCGGGTGAACTGCTTATCAAGGAAAAATCCGCTGTTATCCGACTCTTATCCGATTTGATCCGTGTCAAATGCAGTTTTTAGGTTAAGAAAAAAGAAGCGAAGACACAAAAAAGCCGAGGCATGGAGCCCCGGCTTTTTTCTGTTGATACTGGTAATAACAAATGGCGGGGCGGACGGGGATCGAACCCGTGACCTCCGACGTGACAGGCCGGCGTTCTAACCAGCTGAACTACCGCCCCCCTTGGACGCACATTGACGGATGCGCACATAAACATCCGTCATCTAAATTAAATATGGTAGGCGGAACAGGGATCGAACCTGTGACCCCAGCCTTGTAAGGGCTGTGCTCTCCCAGCTGAGCTATCCGCCCGGTTCCAACCAACAGGAGACTCGTAATATCTATTATTCGACAAAAAAAGTCAAGCGAAATTTAACCGGCTGTCGCAACGGATTGTCACTTCCTTAACAAGGGGCATGCGACCAGGAGGGCCACGCCCTCGGCCAGGACGAACAGGTTGAGCAGCGCGCTCACGGCGTGGAGTTTCGAGAATTTTTTACGCGCAGGCGAATCCGGGGATTCGCGCTCGAAGGACGTTATCTCTTGTTTGATCCTGATTACTTCGGGATGGAGCTTGAACGTAATAAAGGCGTTGGTAAGGAGCGCCGTTGTAAGCAGAACGAGCGAGAGGCGATAGACCGCAGCCGCTTGGTCGCCGACGAGCATGAAGAACAGGACCATCGCCAGGGCGGATGCAACGAGATTGTAGACAAAGTAACCGGGGAAGAGCTTCCCCACGATTCCGCCCGCCGTGTCCCTGTCGAAGGACCGGAAAATGGTCGGCGTGACGATGAACGTGAACAGCGCCATGCCGCCGACCCAGAGGGCGAGGATTATGTTGTAAAGTGAAAACCAGAAGGCATTCATGAGTGTCTTTTATTCAAAATGATGAGTATAGATTTCATCTGCACATCGAGTATTACCATTTCCTATCACTTGTTTGCTTCACCTACGAGCATGCGTCCGTGTTGACTAAATATCTATGCAGAATCCTGGATGATAATTATAACGCCGACTTGGGCGGCAAGCGGCCGGAGCGCAAAGCGCGACAGCCGCACTCTTGTCCGCTCGAATGCGTTATGAGGTCTCTATCGCTTTCATGATCTAAAAAATATCCACGTCTACCCACTGGCCGTCCTTAAACACTTCGATCTTGGTGACGGGATGTACCTCCCAGAGTGTTGATCGATATTTCCCCAAGTGGGCGCGATGTTCGGGATCAATCATTGTCCATCCGCTTATTCGAACTGGAGCAGACGAGTTCACCCAAGGTGAGAGGTTAGACGGCGTCCATTTTGGATGAGTCTTACGGACCCTCGGTGTCGTCTCTACAACAATTGAGGTCGCCTCCGGGGAACTAGGATGCTCTACCAACGGGACGTGCCAGTCCACTTCTTCTGAGTTTGTGAAGTGACAGTTAGTTGATTCGCCGCTGCCATGGTCTTGAACTTTGATTGCGGTCATGTAGCCTACGACGGATACCGGGACGCCTTGATAAGGCTGAATTTGCGCAATTTCATCCTGCGTCCAGCTCTCCAACGATTTTGCTGCTATTGGATATGGCATCGCTTGAAGCGCCTTCCAGGTGACTTCGTGATATTGGCTAGAAATGTCTGTCCGATTCTTCCTCCTATTTGTTATCGCGTCGCCGCCATCACCCGTTGCACCACAATGTCCATCAGGGCCATCGTAGGTCGTAGAGTTTGGCTCCGGCTTATCCCAGTTCGGATCTATTTGGGTGACAACACCTGAATGAATGGGCGACGAAGCAGATGGGGTCGTTGCGGTGCCGGTTGAAGCAACAGCGACGCCAGAGCTTGTTGAGACAATTTCCATGTTGCGCGCATAGACCCACCCCTCGTCGCCGTTAGGTGTTCGTACATGAAGATAGCCTTTACGGGGCGCCGGCTCAACGAGTTCTACATCTTCGCCCTCCAGCAGAATCGCAACTGGTGCGTGTGTTGTTGACGGATCTTTGCGTAACGTCGCTTTTCGCTTTGCAATCGCCTCAATCGCGCTTACATCAATTGCTAAGACGAAAAGCGACAGTAGCATCATTCCAATTATTGTAAACAATCGCTTCATAATAATACCTCCTTTATTTGCTATCATCGCCTATGAGAAGCCAATAATTAAAATAAATTGAACTAGGAACACAAAAATCACCAGTGCCAGCTTTTCAAGAATATATCCCTGATCAGGGAAGTTGTCAACGGCTCCGATGGAGTATTTTATGAGTATGCAGATGTAGGTTGCAACTTTATGTGTTTAGAAGAATGGCAACTTCATTTGATACAGCTAGTACCACCGGCATCTCCTTTCTACTCCGCGCATTTTAAAGAGCCGGGGTATGCGGCAATGGCATCAAGAACCTGACTGGGAATTATCTTCAAAAAACTAGTTTTTTCGAAAGTAATTCCTATTAGCGTACGGTTAGCCTCCACGGTGTAGGCTTGGAAAGCCTTGCTTATGTCTCCACTGCCTGCATCGATATCAATTACTTGTACCGGACTCTTGCAGGAGAAATCAAATTGCTTCAGATCAATCATCCGAGTCTCCGCATTCTTGGAAGTATGATAGAAGACCTGCAACTTGTTGATGTCGTATATAATACTCCACTTGGTTTTATCTCCTTGGGCAACTTGTTTGAGAATGCCAAAGGCGTAATCAACCGGCGATTGAATCGCCTTTGAATCGAATGAACTGGCTGCATCAGCTGCATGGATAAACCGCTTTATCGAGCTTTGTTTATGTGATGGAACGGATGGAATCTTCTTCGCCTTCCAATACATAAGTGACTCGTCGTAGGGAGAATTGGTAAGCGCCCTGACAGGCATCGAGTCCCCGGTGTAGACTACACTTTTCCCACCGATAAATTCAATCACTGCGCAATCCCCGGACTGGTCGCTCACCAGAAAATGAACTACAACAGGAACATTATCCATCGACGATATCCTGATCAGCGAGTCGCTTTTGATTATTTCTTTTACGGTGCAGAAATTATCAAGGAGATATTGTTTGAATTGTCCCGAAATGATATAGGGCCGAGAATCCGGCAGTGGGTATTGCCCCTGTGTGAGCATCATTTCTTCGACTACTAAACCAGCCTCATTTATCCCTCCGGCTGGTAACTCGCGACCGTACTGGTTGAAGGTTATGCTCCCATATTTAGATTTCCATGTTGCCGGGATACCCGTTTCATCCTTGACTTTCATGGCGGTCTTTATGACCCCGCGTTTATTGACGAGAACAACGCCATTTCTGACCGACCAATCGTAGTTCCTTCCAAAAATGTTGACATCGTCGCCTCTGAGGTTGAACGTAGTGCATGCTGCTGCGGTGTTGATAGTTACTACCAGTGCCGCTGCCACAATGGACAAGACAATAGAACTTCTCCTCATTTAACCTCCCTTTTTTTAACGACACCAATGATACTTTGTGAACTGTGTAATGCAAGATAGTTCGCTACCATTACGACTTTCAGGAAGCACTCGTTGCTACACTCTTTTATTCAGAATTCCTTGTTTCATTCGGAATATGATGGCTCAGTTAGCGGAATTATCCCGGTTCAGTGCCTTATTAGCCGCCTTTTTTCTCCGCGCCGCTATCTGGAACACATCTGATTCATTGCCATTCATTGTGCAGACTCTGATGCTATTTTGCCACAGAACGTCAAAGCCTGATAGGAGTTGCTGTATTCGTTCCATATCGTAATGGCGAACTACAGCGCCCTCAGTGCGAAACAGGCCAAATGTACCCAACTCCTTCTCGAACTCACGGTACCTTTTTTGGTTTCTTACATCGGTCTGTAGAGGGTAGTCGCTCACAAAAATGATCCCGCTTGGTCGTAGCAACCTGTGCACCTCGGCAATGGTGCGGTTTTGACCGACATCAGAGGGGATACAGGTGAGGACTGCCATTAATAAACAGGCATCAAAAAAACCATCCGGAAAATCGGCCGATCTGCCGTCAAATACCCGAAGGTCCAAACTAGCATTCAGGTGCTTTCCGCGCTTTATCATTTTCTCGGAGATATCAATCCCGATGACGTTGTGATAGCCGGCTTCGGTCAACTCGGAACATATGCGGCCATAGCCGCATCCGTAGTCCAGTATCTTTGCAGCAGGCGGAAGCAAGTCGCGGAAGACCGACAATGGAGTGGGGTGAGTGAATGTCTTGGATGCTGCTACGCTGTCCCAATACTCCGTTTGGACATCAAGATCGTTCATATCATCTCCTGTGACCAATGCGGCAGGTAAGCCGTAGCCCAGTAGGGATGTATCGGTAACTCCTGGTTCTCACCGCGCACGGGAGCGATTCTTTGTCCCGCGTTTGCGACGGGATGATGTTCACAGCAGCGATCCGTTGGATGGATGTGTTGCATGGGAAATAGCATCGAAAAATGACAGCTAAATTCTATGCCTCTGGGGTAACAAATTCCAGTACAATCACGCACCTTTGACGAAGATCCTGTTGGTGCATAGTTCAGGAAGCAGCATGGATGATATTATGCTACAAGTTATTCCATATTTCAATCAGAATTGTGAGTAGCTGCCATGCTGTCAAATTGCGGGGACTTGGTGTGAACCCCGAACTCATTCTCCGTAGCCGGCTTGCAGTACTAAAGGCCACTATCTTTCTCGTTTTCCTTGACATCCCGCACTGTGGGTGTCACACTTTAAGTATCTCTCTCACCCAAGCATCTTCGCATCTATCTCGATCAACATCCCCATAAAATTTGCGAAGACTTCCGATGAGTAGCGATGGGAGGTATAGAATGAAAACGCTCGTCATAGGTGGAACAGGTATGGTAGGAAGCATGGTCGTAGCTGGTCTGCTGAAGCAAGGGGTCCTAGTGAGGGTTTTGAGCCATTCCTCGGACAAACTGAAAAAGCTGCCGACACCCGTGGAAGGGTATCGGGCCGACCTTGATGATCCCGAGACGCTGTTGTCGGCATTCAACGGCATCGACAGCGTGTTCCTGCTGAATTCCGTGGGGCCGAACGAAACCGCGGAAGGGCTTAACGCGGTGTCCGCGGCAAAAGCCGCAAAGGTCAAGAAGATCGTCTATATGTCGGTCTCCATGCCCGTAGGGTCTGCAACAATACCGCACTTCCGAAGCAAACTCCCGGTGGAGAAGGCTATTCAGGAATCGGGGATCGCCTACACGATCCTCCGGCCGAATAACTTCTTCCAGAACGACCTCTGGCTGAAGGACGCGATCATGCAGTACAGCGTGTATCCGCAGCCCATAGGCATGAAGGGGCTGAACCGTGTCGATGTGCGCGACATCGCCGACTGTGCGATCAACGCGCTCACAAAATCCGGTCACGAAGGCCGGACCTATGAGGTCCACGGACCCGATGCCCTGACCGGCGAAGGGATCGCCATGATCTACACGAAGTACCTCGGGCGCACGGTCCGCTACAGCGGAGACGATATCGATGCGTGGGCGGAAAAATCAAAAGGCGCGATGCCGGAGTTCCTGATCGCCGATATGCGTATCATGTACCGGTTCTTCCAGGACAACGGGATGATCGCCTCGAAGGACGACCTTGAAAAGACGGAGAAGCTCCTGGGCAAGAAGCCCCGGATCTTTGACGATTTCGTCAAGGAGATCACCCTGGAGTGGAGGAGCAAGGTGGCGAAAGCCGCGTAAAGGAAGCGATGCCGGATGCCGCCTTGACGGTATCCGGCATTTTTTCTTCTATCTAAACCACCGCAATAATCAGCGTCAGAACGTTAGCAATATGTCTTTTGATCGTTCTGCTGCGTCAACGATCGGCTCCAACCTGCTGTGTGTTGTCCAGAAATACCACCTTACCAGTTAATACCGTTCTTTTTGAGATAATTTTGCGCTTCTTTATGACCCAGACGAGCAGCCATTTTCATATTGTGAATGGCAGCCTCTTTATCCTCTAATTTATCATAGGCGCGCCAGAGATTATAATAAGCCTTGTCATGCAGAGGATTGAGCTCAACTGCCTTGTTGAAATCCTTGATCGCCTGCTGCGGGTTTCCCAGCTTGAGATATGCGTTTCCCCGATTATTGTACGCATTCGCATATCGAGGATCCAGGGCTATCGCTTTATCATAATTTTCAATCGCCTTTTGTATGTCGCCTGTGTCGCCATAAGCGAGCCCGCGATTATTATAAGCCGTGGCATACTTGGGATTGAGTTCTACTGCCTTGTCGTAATCCTTGATCGCCTGCTGCGGGTTTCCCAGCTTAAGATATGCGTTTCCCCGATTATTGTACGCATCCACGTATCGAGGATCCAGCGCAATCGCTTTATCATAATTCTCAATCGCCTTTCGTATGTCGCCCGTGTCACCATAAGCGAGCCCGCGATTATGATACGCCTTCTCAAGCAGGGGATTGAACTCTACTGCCTTGTCGAAGTCTTTGATCGCCTGCTGCGGGTTTCCCATCTTTAGATATGCGCTTCCTCGAGCATTGTACGCATTCGCATATCGAGGATCCAATGCTATTGCCCTGTCATAATTTTCAATCGCTTTTCGTATGTCGCCGATGTTGCCATAAGCGAGCCCGCGATTATAATACGCCTTGTCAAACAGGGGATTGAACTCTACTGCCTTGTCGTAATCGTTGATCGCTTGCTGTTGGTTTCCCATCCTTAAATATGCGCTTCCTCGATCATTATATGCATTTGCATATCGAGGATCCAGCGCTATTGCTTTGTCGTAATCTTCAATAGCCTTTGGTATCTCGTCAGGGTTTCCATAGGTGAGCCCGCGATTATGATAAGCCGCGGCATACTTGGGATTGAGTTCTATTGCCTTGTCGTAATCCTTGATCGCCTGCTGTGGGTTTCCAAGCGATAGATATGCGTTTCCCCGATTATTATACGCTGCCGCATATCGAGGGTTCAGCTCCAGTGCCTTGCTGTACGATTCGATTGCTTCCTTCAGGCTGCCGGATTTGCCGAATTTAAACGCCTTGTCAAACCAATCCGTTGCGCTCAGGTCTTTTATCGATTGTGCATATGCATCTTGCTTCTTCGCGTCCTTTTTTGCCGATTCCAATTCCTTTTTCAGCCGCTCAACCTCTTTCAGGGCTTCTTCTGATCTTTTCCGTGATTCCTCGAGCTCCCGGCTCTTTTCCTGGTCAGTTCTCAGCGATTTGACGGATTGCGCGACTTCCTTCGGGTCTGCGGTGATCTTAGCCTTGAGGTAGTAGCTGCTGCCGTTCCATTTTTCATCGATGATCTCCGCGCTGACTATTCCCGCAGTCAATGTCGTGATCTGGTCCCTTGTTAGTTGAAAACTTTTTACCTCGGTCTCGCTGATGAGATATGTCCCCAATTGCTCCAGCAAGGCCCTCTTGACCTGTTCCAATGCAACGGCGCGGCTCGACACTTTACTGTCAACATCACTGGCCTGATACGTATACTCTTTTATGAAGGTCATGTTTTCCGCCGATGCTCTGTTTACAAAGAACGATACGGATATCAGGAACACGAGTGTCGCTATTGTGTTTCGTCTGATCAATGCCATCGAACTCTTCCTCCTTAAATATCTATTAGTATAGCAGAAAAGACACAAGTCCTGATACAGCGTTAAGCGCGGCTTCTTCACCTCACACGTGTCCTCTTCTCGCTTGACCGCAGGCCAATTCTCAACTAAACTAACACCATCATGCTCGAATCTCTTTTCAATCCCAACACCATTGCCGTCATCGGCGCGTCACAAGACCCTAAAAAGGTCGGCCATGCAATTCTGCAAAATCTGCTCACGTTCAAATTCAGCGGCAAGCTGTATCCCGTTAACCCTTCCGGCAACGAGATCCTGGGGCTCAAGGCATTTCCAAAAGTCGCGGAGATCAACGGTATAATAGACCTTGCAATAATTACCATTCCTGCGCGTTTTGTTCCGGATTCCCTGCGGGAATGCGCGGCTGCGGGGATCAAGTCGGCTATCATCGTGAGCTCTGGATTTAAGGAAGCGGGCGCGGAAGGCACCCTCCTCGAAGAAGAATTGAAAAAGATCGGTAAGGAAGAGGGCATCCGCATCCTCGGCCCGAACTGCCTCGGCCTGATCAACACGTCCAATCATATGAATGCCACGTTTGCCGCGGACATGCTGCCGAAGGGGAAGATTGCGTTCTTCTCCCAGTCCGGCGCCATGGGCATCGCCATCATGGATTGGGCGATCGGGAACGAAGTGGGGTTCTCGAAGTTTGTGAGCCTCGGGAACAAGGCCGACCTTTCGGAAATTGATTTCATCGAATATTTCATGAACGATCCGGACACGAGTCTGATTCTCGGGTACATCGAAGACGTGGTGGAAGGCAAACGGTTCATGGAGATCGCGCGGAAGGCCACGAAAATCAAACCGATCATCCTGCTCAAGTCCGGCGGCACCGCGGCAGGGGCGCGAGCCGCGTCATCCCACACCGGCGCGCTCGCGGGGTCGGACGTCGCGTTCGACGCCGCTTTTCAACAGACCGGCATTGTGCGGGCGCACGGGGTGCAGGACCTTTTCGACACGGCCCTCGCCTTTGCCGAGGGAAAGCTGCCGAAGGGAAATAACCTCCTCGTGATCACGAACGCCGGCGGGCCGGGCATCATAGCTGCGGACACGGCCGAGCAACTCCATATCGATCTGCCCCGCATGACCGCGGAGAGCATCGATGTGATTGCCAAAAAACTTCCCTCGAATGCCACGGTCTTTAATCCCGTGGACGTGGTCGGCGATGCAACGTCCGAGCGATATGCAACAGTGCTCGAACAGGCAATCAAAGACCCGAACGTGGACGGCATTGTGGTGATCCTGACGCCCCAGGCCATGACGGACATGGAAAATACGGCCGAGGTAATCATTGCCGCTTCGAAAATCACAGAAAAGCCGATCATCGCGTCCTTCATGGGCGAGGCGCGCGTGCGCAGCGCCATTCACAAACTGAAGGATGCGTCGATTCCGAACTTCTCGTATCCGGAGCTTGCAATCAAGGCCTTCAAGAGGCTGTCCGATCATGTGGCGCGGAAGAAGAAAACGATTGAAGAGGCCGTGTTTCGCACGTATAACAGTTCCAAAGCGCGCGAAATTATCACCGGGATACTGCAATCCGGCGCCACCCAGGTCGGCGAGGACGAGGCCATGCAGATCCTCTCGTGCTATGGTTTCCGGTTCCCGAAGCGTACCCTTGCCAAGACCGCGCGCGAGGCAGCAAAGGCCGCTTCGGAACTCGGATTCCCGGTGGTGATGAAGATCTCGTCCCCGGATATTCTGCACAAGACCGACGTGGGCGGAGTGCGCGTGAACGTGCGGACGCCGAAGGAAGCGGAAGAAGCGTTCGTGGAGATCACGACCAATGCCCGCCGCATCATGCGCGACGCGTTCATTAAGGGCGTGATGATATACGAGATGGTGAAGGGCGGGAAAGAAGTGATCCTCGGCGTTACCCATGATCGCACCTTCGGCCACATGATCATGTTTGGCCTGGGCGGCATCTACGTGGAGGTTTTAAAGGACGTGTCGTTCCGGATCGCGCCGGTTGCCGGGCACGACGCAGTCGCCATGGTGAACGAGATCAAGACCATTGGGCTGTTGCGCGGCGCGCGCGGCGAACGTCCGGCGGACATCAATGCCGTCTCGAACGCTATCGTGGACCTCTCGCGCCTGGTGTCCGATTTCCCCGAGATCGAGGAACTGGACGTTAATCCACTTATCGTGATGGAAGAAGGCGCCGTGGCCCTGGATGCGAGGATGATCTTTAAGGGGCAAGGGTCAAGTAGCAAGTAGCAAGGGGGAAGGGGCAAGTAGCAAGAGGCGAGAAGAAAGTAGCAAGGGACAAGGGGAAAGGGGCAAACTGTGGAAAAAGAAGCGAAGGGATTTCGGACGCTTGGAAGAAAGCGTACGAGTTGACCATCGAGATATACCGGTTGTCCAAGAAATTTCCGAAAGAAGAAATGTACGGGCTGACATCACAACTGCAGCGAGCGGCGGTTTCAGTTCCTGCTAATATCGCTGAGGGATACGAGCGAAATCATCGGAAAGAATATCTACAGTTTTTATTTGTTGCAAAGGGTTCATTGGGAGAGATTGAAACCTACCTCCTGCTTGCGAAAGACCTCGGGTATCTGAAGGAAAGTGAATATGCTTCTGCAAGCCGGGTTCGGGAGGAAACATCGCGAATCATCAAGGGTCTTATTAGAGCATTGGAAGGACAGGCTAAAGCAGGTGTCAACAAGTAGCAAGTGGCAGGTTTCGCTTTTCCTTGCTACTTGACCCTTGCTGCTTGACCCAGTCTTCACAAGGAGGTTTTTATGATACCCATACTCATTGCATCCACGACCGGCTACGCGGGCAGGACTTTTGTTTCCCTCGGCCTTGCCGCGAAGCTCATCGAACAAGGCTACCGGGTCGGGTACATCAAGCCTCTCGGCAAGACGCCGGTGAAAAAAGGCAAAAATGTTTATGACGCGGACGCGTTGTTCATGAAGGAGACGCTCGGGCTGGGGGAACCGCTCGACGTGGTCTCGCCGTTCGTCGAGACGTATGAGAGCCAAACACTTCTTCTGGCAGGCCGTTCCAAAAACATCAAGAAGCGAGTGCTTTCCGCGTTTAAATTGCTCAAGAAAAAAGATTTTGTAATCATCAGCGGGACAGGCAATCTGTTTGACGGTTCGCTCGTCAATATGGACACCCTATCGCTCCTGCATGATATGAAAGCCCGCCTCCTGATGGTAGAGCCCTGGCAGGGCGAAGCAGCGGCTGACTCGCTCTTCGGCGCATCGAAGCTTTTTGGCGAACGCTTCTGCGGAGGAGTCATCAACAAAGTGCCGGCGCCTGCGATGAGTCATGTGAATGATACGGTGCGGCCGTTCCTGGAAAAGAAGGGGGTGAAGATCTACGGTGTGTTCCCCAAAGACCGGGCGCTTGAGGCGATAAGCGTGCGCCAACTGAACACCATCCTGAACGGCAAGGTGCTCTGCTGTGAGGACAAGCTCGACAAGGCGGTTGAAAACTTTTCCGTCGGCGCCATGGACGTGGACAGCGCGCTCAACTACTTCCGCAGGACGCCGAACAAGGCAGTGATTACCGGGGCGCATCGCTCGGATATCCAGCTTGCCGCCCTGGAAACCTCGACCCGGTGCATTATCCTGACCGGCGGGCTCACCACGAACTCGGTGGTCATCGGCAGGGCCCAGGCCAAGGGCGTCCCGATCATTTCCGTCCGTGACGACACCTTTACCACCATCGAGAAGATCGAAGTCAGTATGGGCAAAACGCACATTCGCGAGAAGCGGAAGGTAGAGCGGGTGAAGGAACTTATGGATGCCATGTTCGACATGAAGAGGTTTTTGAAAACAGTAAAATAATATTTCACCGCATAGGCGCAGAGAAAAAGTCTCCTGTTACAGTAACTTCGTCATGCCCGCCCCCGATTACTACAGCCTTCGAGGGCAGGCTCCAGCGGGCATCCAGCATCATTTTGAAAAAACTGGATTCCCGTTTTCACGGGAAAGACGATAAAAGCGAGGTGACGCATGCCGGAAAAATCCATTATCATTATCGGCGGGGGAATCGCCGGACTCTCGGCCGGATGCTACGGCCAGATGAACGGCTTCCGCACGCGCATTTTCGAGATGCACAAGAAGCCGGGCGGGCTTTGCACGTCCTGGAAGCGGCAGGATTATCTTGTGGATGGCTGCATCCACTGGTTGGTGGGCTCCGATCCGCAATCGAATTTTTACAAAATATGGGAAGAGCTGGGCGCAATACAGGGCAGGGAGTTTGTATATGCCGAGCAGTATGGACGAATCGAGGACGCGGATGGAAAGACCTTCAACCTGTATTCCAATATCGACCGTCTTGAACGCCATATGAAGGAATTAGCGCCGGAAGATCACAAGGTCATCGACGAGTTTATCACTGCTGTGCGCAGGTGCACGCGGTTCGTATCGCCGATTGAAAAAGCGCCGGAAGTTTCCGGGCTCTTGGATATGCTCAAACTGATCATCACGCAATTCCCGCTCCTCAGGATGCTCTGGAAATGGAACCGCATTTCTCTATCGGAATTCGGCAAACGGTTCCAGAGCCCCTTGATTCGCGAGGCGTTTCCTCTGATGTTCATGCCCGATTTCCCCATGACATTCATGCTCATGACGTTTGCCTGGCTGCACAACAGGGCCGCAGGGTATCCCGTGGGCGGGTCGCTTGAATTTTCTCGCGCCATTGAACAACGGTATCGGTCGCTCGGCGGAGAAATACAGTACCGTGCAAAGGTAGTGAAAATCCTGGTTGAGAACGGTCGCGCTGTGGGGATCAAACTCGCGGACGGAACTGAGCATCGCGCAGACTACGTTATATCAGCAGCCGACGGCCATGCCACGATCTTCGACCTGCTCGAAGGGAAACACGTGGACGACACCATCAGGGATTATTACGATACTCTTATTCCCTTCCCGCCGCTGGTGTACGTGTCGCTCGGCGTCAACCGGAAGTTCAACGATGTTCCACAGTGCTCCGGAGGTATGGCCATCCAGCTCCGGTCTCCGATCATGATCGGCACTGTGGAGCAGAAATACCTGAACGCGCATATTTATAACTTCGATCCTACGCTCGCGCCGGAGGGCAGGACACTCCTGACCGTGATGTTCCAGACGGATTATGCTTATTGGAAGAAGCTTCGTGAGAACGATGAGCTGTACAAGGCCGAGAAGGAGCGGATTGCTGATATTGTTGTCACGCTGCTTGACAGGCGTTTCCCCGGCCTTGCCGCACAGGTGGAGATGCGCGACGTGGCAACACCCACGACGTTTGAACGCTATACCGGCAACTGGAAAGGAAGTTTCGAGGGTTGGCAGGTCACGCCCAACACCTGGAGTATCGGCAAGGTCATGCGAAAGACCCTGCCCAATCTCGACAATTTCTACATGGCCGGCCAATGGGTGGAACCGGGCGGCGGCCTCCCGCCTGCTGCCATGAGTGGGAGAAATGTAATGCAGATCATCTGTAAGAAGGAAAGGAAGAAGTTTACCACGATCAAGTAAGTTTTCATCGCAAAGTGAGAGCACTTTGCCCTGGTCAGGCTCCAAGGGTAACGGCGGTTCATGCGCTTGACAGCATACTTTGTTATGTGTATAATGTTGGCATATCATGGAGGTGCGATATATGCGTGCGACATTAAACATACCCGACGAGCTAGTTAGTGAGGTGCAAAAAATTTCCGGCGAGCGGTCCAAAACACGGGCCATAATTGCGGCGATGCGTGATTTTACCAAAAAGTCGAAATTGGACAGCCTGCGCGCCCTCAAGGGAAAAGTTGAACTGGATTTTGATTGGCGTGAAGAAGAAGAGGCGGAACTGACAGCGCAGAAAGCGAGGGAAAGACATCTTGAAAAGTAGAGGGGTCCTTCCTGATACCTGCGCATGGGTTGAGTATTTCAAACCGCATTCTTCCCGTTTGAAGCAGGAACTTGAGCATCTTATAGACAAAGAAAAGATATTTATCTGCGGCCCTATTTTCTTTGAATTGGTGCAGGGGATGAGATCAGATAAGGAAAAAATGGCAATTACACATGCACTCAGCGCGCTTGAATATATTGAAGTATCAAAAGAACTGTGGATAAAAGCCGGAGATCGGGCATCGGTCCTTCGCAGAGAGGGCAAGACCATACCCTTTTCGGACATTCTTATTGCAACCATTGCCGTAGAAAACGGCCTTTCGATCTTGACTATGGATAAGCATTTTTCACAAATAGCAGATGTGCTGCTTTATTCTCATTGAATACACTCCATGAAACAATCAATCATCCAAGTTGATGCCTTTACCGACAAGCCCTTCTCAGGTAATCCTGCTGCGGTCTGCCTTCTTGAAGCGCCAAGGGACGACGCGTGGATGCAGAACGTGGCGCGCGAAATGAATCTATCCGAGACCGCGTTCCTGTTGAAAAAAAATGATGGATACGATCTCCGCTGGTTCACGCCCGAAGTGGAGGTTGACCTTTGCGGCCATGCCACGCTCGCGAGCGCGCACGTGCTGTGGGAGCAGAAACATCTTCTGCCTCACGAAGAAGCGAGGTTTTATACGAAGAGCGGTCTGCTCACCGCGCGTCTTCTGGGGAACTGGATCGAGATGGATTTTCCTGCTGAACCCCAAAAGCCGGCCATTGCGCCTCCCCAATTAACCAGGTCGCTCAACACAGCGTTTGTCTACACAGGCAAAAACCGTTTTGACTATCTTATAGAGATAGAGTCGGAAGTTGCTCTCAGGAATTTAAAACCGGATTTTACGCTCCTGAAGACCGTCCCGATGCGCGGGGTCATGGTGACCGCGCTTTCCGATTCGAAAGAGTACGATTTCGTCTCCCGCTTCTTCGCACCCGCGGTCGGTATCAACGAAGACCCGGTCACGGGCTCGGCCCATTGCTGTCTCGGCCTCTACTGGCAGAAGCGGCTTAAAAAAGATTCTTTCATCGCATACCAGGCATCCAGCCGCGGCGGTGTGATTCGCGTTCGCGTGCATGGTGATCGCGTACTGCTCAAAGGCCAGGCAGTCACGGTTCTGCAAGGGCAGCTCGTGGTGTAAATCGAGACAGTTTCATTGCTCTGTTCCTCGCCCTGATACCATGGTTAATGCGGTTTTTCACAATCCTTTCACGCTTGACACGCTAACTCAATAATGCTACTTTCTGACCATGCTTGTGTATCTGAACGGAAAATTTGTTCCAAAGGAAGACGCGAAGGTGTCGGTTTTCGACCACGGTTTTTTGTATGGGGACGGCATCTACGAAACCATGCGCGCCTATCAAGGGACGATCTTTCTGCTCGATAAACACCTCGCCCGCTTGAAGCGCTCCGCTGACCTTATTTCGCTCAAGCTTCCCCTGGCTCTCGATAAGACAGGTGAGACGCTGCGCGAATCTTTGCGCGTGAACAAGCTTCGGGAGGCGTACGTGCGGCTTCATCTCTCGCGCGGACCGGGCGAAATCGGGCTCGACCCCTCGCTTTGCCCTGAGCCGACCATGGTGATTACAACCAAGCAGTTCAAGGACTATCCCGTTGCACACTATGAGCGCGGTGTTTCCGTGGCCATCGTCAAGACCCGCAGAAACCACCCCCTTGCGCTTGACCCTTCCATCAAGGCCACGAATTTCCTGAATAACATCCTCGCAAAGATCGAATCGATTCAAGCCGGCGCCTATGAAGGAATCATGCTGAACTGGGAGGGCCTGGTGGCCGAGGGCACCATCAGCAACATCTTTCACGTTAAATCCGGCGTACTTCATACCCCGCATTTGGAAACAGGCATCCTCGACGGCGTGACACGCGGGCTTGCCCTGGACCTCGCGCGACAGGCGCACGTTCCGCTTAGGGAAACAGCAGTCCGGCCGCAGGAGCTTATGGACGCGGACGAATGCTTCATCACCAATACCACCATGGAGATCATGCCGGTCACGATGATTGATAACAAGCCGATTGGGAGCGGCAAGCCCGGCAGGATTACGGCTGCTTTGCAACAGGCGTACAAGAAAGAGGTGCTCGCGTGTTTACAAACGCAAACCAGTTAGCGCAGGTCATCGACCATACGCTCGTCAGGCCGGATGCGACGTTCGACGATCTTACTGAAGCGTGCGCGATTGCCAAGAAGTACGGCTTTGCCTGCGTTGTCGTGAGCAGCTGCCATGTTGCGCGCGCGCGGGAGCTATTGTCCGGCACGCTGGTGAAGGTTTGTTCCGTCGTGGGGTTCCCGCATGGTGCGAGCACGACCACGGTCAAGATCGTCGAGGCCATGGAAGCCATGAAGAACGGCGCGTCCGAACTCGACATGGTCGTGAATATCGGCATGCTCAAATCCGGCCGCTTCGACTTCGTCGAGATCGATATCAAGAACATTATCGCCATGACCCCGCAGAAGGTCCACAAAGTGATCATCGAGACCGGCAGCCTCACAACAGACGAGATCACGGCTGTCTGCCATATCGCGGTGCGCGCAGGCGCCGAGTTTGTCAAAACCTCGACCGGGTACGGTCCGCGTGGCGCGACCGTGGAGGATATTCGATTAATCCGGGAGGCAGTAGGCTCCGCGTGCCGTATCAAGGCGTCGGGGGGCATCAAGGACCTGGCAACGGTCATGGCCATGATCGAAGCTGGGGCCGAGCGCATCGGGACGAGCGCGGGGCCTGCGATCATGGAAGAGTATCTGAAAAGCAGATAAACCCTGAAAGCCAACTTTCAAGCAACATTAACAAATAGTAATAGCATCATAATAATCTGTACCTGCTGCCAACTGTCATCCCTGAATGGTTCTATCGGGGATCCAGAAGACAAGACAGAGGCTGGATTCCCGCTCAGAATCGCTGCGGGAATGACGATACGAAAGCCATGACAATTTCGCAAAATTCAAGCTGTTTGGTTATTTGAACATTATTGTTTGCGCCTTTCTTTATAAGGACATTACATGAACCAACTCCTTCAAAAGTTTCTCTCCCCAGAAATGCGCGTAAAAACAATCACCGCCCTCAGCATTATTCTCATCTGTGCAGTATTAGCCGGTGCGCAGATCAATCGATGGATCATTCAATCTCGTACCGTGACGCAGGCCCAGATTGCAGAGGGGTGGAAAATAGCGGGTCTTGAACTGACTGAGCATACGATCCAGCAGAAGGAGAATTTCTGGAATGTGTCGAGAAAGTACAAGGTAGATATCGACACAATCCTTGGCGCAAACCCCGGGCTCACAAAGCTTCATGCCGAATTAGGACAGACGATCCGCGTGCCGAACCGGAAAGGCGTGGTCCACAGGAGCGGGGAGCAAGAAAGCGTGCAGACGATCGCGACGCTTTACAAGGTCCCTTCAGAGACGATCACTTCAATAAACAACCTGGGACCGAAATCTATACTTATGCCTGGTCTGGAATTGTTTATTCCGGGTGTTAAGCCGGTGATACTTACTGCGGAAATAACGGAGCAGTGCAGCCTGCGCGGCATGTTTTGCTCGCCGCTGCTGGGCCGGGTAACTTCGAACATGGGTATGCGCCGGCATCCAACTGGCGGGTTCCGCGGCAAACACACGGGCATTGATATAGCAGCAAGGGAGGGTACGAGCATTACCGCTGCTGCCACGGGCACGGTGGTCCAGACGGGCGACAGTGATTACATCGGCAAGTTCATCATTATCAAGCATGAGAATTCATACACCACCATTTACGGCCACTGCTCGAAGATCCTGACGAAACCCGGCAAGACGGTGAAGAAGGGCCAGATCATTGCGAAGTCCGGCCACACCGGCCGCGTCACCGGCCCGCACCTGCACTTTGAGATACGGAAAAACAATGTTCCGCAGGACCCGCTGAAGTATCTGTGGTAAGGGGACATCGGACACTCCTTGTCATCCCCGAATGGCTTTATCAGGGATATGGCGCAAACACCGGATTCTCCCTTCTGAATGCGCTCACGCCCGCCTGTAACATACATAGCCAAACTTATTGACAACGTTACGCATCAGGAATATATTCGTACTTGATACAATACAATGCCTGTCACGGCATGTTTATTGCTGAACTCGATAACACCGCAAATCCGATGTTATCGAGGGGGCTGTTCAGCAACTGGTTAATCGTAAATGGATACTAATATGACCCGTATTATTAAGGCAATATCTGTTTCTTTGCTCCTGCTTGTCATACCAACAAAGCTGTGGAGTGAGAGCATTGAACGGCCAAAGGTTACCAAGAAAGTAAAGGCCATTCTTGATGATTTGCAGCGAGGGCAATGGTTAAATAAAAAATTTTTAACAACGCTGAGAAAAACTAACTCTCCTCGATTGGCTGGGCGGAACATCCGGCAATCGGGTTTCAGGGTGCTGAAGGAAGGTGAGCAATACCCTGTGCAAGTGATATGGAATTTCCATGAAGCCGGTATCGGTTTTACTATCGTTGATGCAAAATATATAAAAAAGAACGACAGCTATGAACTACATACATTGTCCCCGGGCGAGCGTTCGAACAAGAGAAAAGAACTTAACATCGTATATCGCCTCGCCTCTGATGAAATTAGCTGGCGGTTCACGGACAAGGACGGTAAAAGGTATGACCTATTGTTTGTTCGCGTTCAGCCCGATATTGACCGTTATATAAACAAAAAATTACTTGCCGGAGAATACGTTGATTCCAATGGCCGGATATTTAAATTTACTGAAGACGGATTAGCTAAGTGGCCCGATAAAACGTTCAAATATAAAATCCTGTTAGATTATACACCACGAATCGACGAAATAACATGTGACTGTTTTCAGAATGTTGTGATAGAAAACAACAAAGTCAAATCTCTCACGACATGGGATTTCCAAATAAAAAATAACAAATTACTTATTTACGAACCAATTCAGCCAGGTGAATATTGTTCTAAGAAAATACTCTATACCTTGAAACGACAAAAAACGAATTAACTTGCGGGTCGAGTCCGACGCGCAAAAGTCACGCGTCTCACCCGCGCGATTAGCTTCTGGCAGGATAAAAATATATGGGCATCACAATATTCGCACGGGGAAGAATTGATCGTATCGGTGATATCCCGAGTTTGATCGACGATGTAAAGGAAGTCGCCGGGGGGAATAACTGGAAATATAGAATCATAGACGATGACTTTGATAAGCAGCCGAACGCAGTAATCAGCCGAAAAGGCTCAGACGCGCCCGTATGCGCAATTGAGGGGTCTCTGGGATTGAAAGGCATCATCGTAACCGTTGACCACGGAGCGGAGCCGTTCATGTTTCTTTTCGACCGGTCCGGCATGTTGACAGATATGATGCAGCAGGTGTCCTGGATCAGCAACAACGAGCGAGACGAACGGTTCACGGCGTGCAAGACGCAGTTCGGGAACATTGATTCGCACATCCGCATCATAGAACTACTCGATCTTCTTAAGAAAAAATATATCTCAAACCTCACTGTAAACGACGAAGGCGCTTATTGGGAGAGTCGTGATCGCCGGATTTTGGTGGAGAAAAGAATCTTTCTTGGTCAGTGTATACGTCAGATCGGGAAGGTGATCGACAGCATTGAGATCCACGACGACCCCCGTGATGCGGAAGCTATTGCGCGCCGTATTGAGGATGCATTACTGAAAGCAGACGAAGACGGTCAATTGCCTCGGCAGCAGGCTTGACAGGAGCTGTGCGGGAGTGCTAAAACGACCATAATTCTGGTTGATCTGAAGGGAGGGTGCCCTTTATGAAAACACTGTCGCTTTCCGAGGCGAAA
>Ga0075021_10000279_pt1 | contig 28227 bp, 21 predicted proteins | sample ColStrG_CSR_2012_FD_72749 | JGI IMG/M metagenome (GOLD analysis project Ga0075021, IMG submission 72749) | Freshwater sediment microbial communities in response to fracking from Pennsylvania, USA - Cold Stream Run_MetaG_CSR_2012 | ecosystem: Environmental > Aquatic > Freshwater > Creek >...
CCTATGTAGCAGCGACTGCCATTACAATCAGCGAAGGGACCATAGCCACCCGACGGGCCGTAAAGCCATCCACCGTAAAACAGCCCATAATCGCTGTAATAACGCGACGGCCCCGCTGGAGGAGGCTCAGCAACTGGCGCCGGTGGCGCTTTATAGACTAAATCTGCGGCGTTCGCAGACCCGTCCACGTAAATCAACGATAGAGCCGCCAAGCACAGCGCGATGACCGGCTTACGCATTGGACCCTCCTGCCCTCGGTTCCTCAATTCCAAGATTACAGGCCAAATTGCCATTTTGCTATAGGCCTGACGGCTAAATTTAGCCGATTCCGGTTTATAAGCTAAACTTTGGGAACGCCGCACCTGCCTTTCCAGTGCACACCTAACGGCGCGACAGTTGGCCACTATTAGCCGAGTCGGTCGCCGTTGTCTGGTTTGAAACCGCCAAACGCCCATCCCGCCGCTGAGCCGAACAGCAATGGGCAATCGGCGGGCCAAGCAACAGAACCGGTATCGCGAGGAAATCACAAGGTTGCACTTCGACGTGTATCGCATCGACGATCAGATAAACGGTCCACCCTAAACCCAAGCGGCGGACAACAGCAGTCAGACGCGGGGTAATCCGCGCTGCCAATTCACTTGCGCGGCCTTGTTTCCTTGCTCTTCGAGAGCATGCCTCAAATTGGCTCAACCAGGAAACTGCACTTGTGCACAGAAAAACGCAGCTTACATCTGCCGCGCGCTGGAATTCGCGGTAAAGTAAAAGAGAAAGTAGCGGCTAGGTGCATACCGTCCTCGCACCCGTCGCTAGGTTTCTCTCGATACTACTGTGCAACTCGTCACGAACCTGGAACCAACATTACGTACAGTCACTGAGCTGACGACTCAAGGGACCGTCGATGATTGCGATGCAATCCTTCCTATTGGGTGTTATGGTCGCCTGGATGCCCAGTCTGATCGTTTTGGCTTGGCTTTTGTGGCGCGAGACGCAGCTAGATGACCGATTTGACCGCTCCGATTATTAGCCGGCCTAGAACGGCGGCCCATTGGAATTTCTGGGCCTGATTTTTTTGGCGTCCTTAAATTGCAAGCGCTAATATTTTAAAGAGTCCATATCCCAACAAGCCTATCCAGAGCGCACTGAGCCCCAATCCAAAAGCTACTATTGTTGACAGCCAGATTCGGAGAATGACCGGTTCAGGCGCTGAGGCGGAACGCAAATCTGCAGTATGAGGCGGCGCAGCAGTAACAGACTCGGATGGAGGCGACGACATGCTCATCCCTCAGTACTACTCACCACAGACAACACGCTAGCTAGGGATTTATTGCGCCGCTGTGATGTGGGTCACACTCTACTATCGTGGCCAGACGTGGACTTTTTTGATGAGGTCACGCGGAGATAATGTCCGCTTTGGGTCATTTGCGACCTAGCCGGTCAAGGCCAACACTCGAACTTGTCTGCTGGTACTCCAATAGCGGACAAACGCGGACGCGGCTGAATTGTTCGCTAACTGCCAGGAACAGACATCGTGGCGGTCTCTGTATCGAGCACGACCTTGCCCGCGGTTAATAGAACAGCAGAACCTATTAAGATCGTTTGGCGGAATTCGACAAAAGCTAATGCCACCATACAACTTTTCACGCGAGCGGAACTGAGAAATTGATTGATCTAAGTCACTCGCAATCTAAATCTCGCCTGCGCCAATAACCGACTCTGCTCTACCTGCTGATAACAACACGAACGGCTGGCCATAGCCGATGCGAGACCGATCCTCGGCTACTGGGGAGTCCTACTGTGTGCTATCGTCCGGGCTATTCAAGTAGGAATGCCGCTTGATGCGCCATCGTTTGATCACCGCTGCGTTGTCCGCGGCTTTGATGTCGTCTCCTGTTCAAGCCGCCGATGTCGGCGACCGGAATCTGCCGCAGCCCGACCACGTCGTAGTGGTAATATTAGAAAATCACTCCTTCAGCCAGATTATGGATCCGAACCGTGCACCGTTCATCCATCGCCTGGCGACGGCCGGCGCGTTGTTCGTCCATGCCTTTGCCGTCTCGCACCCGAGCCAACCGAATTATTTCGCGCTGTTTAGCGGATCAACGCAGGGCATACGCGACAACAAGGACCATATGTTCGACGCGCCGACTCTTGCTGGCGCACTCAACGCGGCGGGGAAGAGCTTTGTCGGCTATGTTGAGGCCGGCTCGCCGCGCAGCCATAATCCCTGGGAATCGTTCGCCAATGCCCGCGCGATGGAACGGGATTTGAGCGAGTTCCCGAGCGACTTCACTTTACTACCAACGGTGAGTTTCGTCATCCCCAACCTCGATCACGATATGCATGGCCGATCATTTCGCGACAGCAACAACTGGCTCTGGGTCCATCTGGGCGCATTCGCCGAATGGGCAAAAAGCTTCGTAATCCCCAGCCTCGATCACGACATGCGTGACGATAGGCTGATCCGCGACGGTGACACCTGGCTCAGCACCCATCTGGGCGCATACGCCGAATGGGCAAAAACACACAACAGCTTGCTGATCGTCACATTCGACGAGGACGACGACAATGCTGAGAATCATATCCCAACGATTATTTATGGCGCCCAGGTACGGCCCGGCCAATACACTGAGCGCATCTCGCACTACAATGTGTTGAGCACACTGCTGGCGATGTATGCCCTGCCACCCTTCGCCGAAGCAGCGACGACCCCGCCCATCCGTGCGATTTGGGATGAAGCTCACTAGGTTGCGTTCGTCTGCTTTGGGTCAAAAGCGGAAAAACCGTCCCGGCCTAAAATCCCGCTTTTGTGTGCGCGCTGGAAATGATTGCAACCCACACAACCGGACGCATAAAAACACCTCCACCTAAAACTTCTATTTACACGGCCAAGCTGCTTGAAGGGCTTCAAGGGCTAACGCAAAAAACCGTTCGTGCAGCCTCGTGGGTTGATCGTCAATAAACTTCACGACGACGCGGACATCCGCGTTGGCTTTTTCACTTTGTGGGGGGCATATCCTTGAGGATGATGCGTAAATAAGTCCTCTGATTATTGCCCTGCATTGGGTCGAGAGAAACTTAGTATTCATGTCTTTGGGAGGGTCGGGCTCGAGAAGAGCACGGCAGCCCCGCATGATGTAATTGGCCGAATTCAAGTCTGCTTCTGCATAAGCAAAGTCGCTGTTCAGGACGAATGCCGCAATGAGAACGGTGCCGCGCAGAAAATTAAGCATTGACGGCCCCCAACACGCAGACAGATGCGCCAATAGTCTAGCCCCAATTCGAGCGGTCGGTCGTCTGCAAAAAATAGAGCGGAGCCGGAGCGATCGAAGATAGTGAATCAAGATCGAATCGCGGGCGCAGCTGGAAAAGAATTTATATACCGGAGTGGTGGCCTGGAACAAGAATGCCATCCGCTCATTTTGAGCGAGGCACTCCGCTTTGGGTCTTTAGCGGACAAACCGTGCCGCGCCAAAATCCAGCTTTGTCCGCTATTGTCCGAAAGCGGACACGACAGTTAATGACTGAGCTTCATCGGGGTTGGTGTATCGAACTGGCCCATTAAACTGCGGACTTTTTCGGAAATTATTTTGGCCGCGTCCAGATTGCCAAGCGCGTTCCAATGGCTATCACATGTTAGAAAAAGCTTAGCGTAGTCGTCTGGCATATGATCGACCATATCAATCAGCTCAACTTTCGAATTTGTCGATGCCAATGAATGCAATTTGGTGAGCCAATATTGATTCTTATAAGAATTTCCGGCACGTATCCGAGCCATGTCTTCGCGATGCGGAATTACAAAAATAATCACCCTTCTCGATGCTGCCTCTTTTACGATTTGTTCGATAAAGTAAATCGCAGCCTGTTGTTGTTCCTGTGATGCGTCAAAGTAGCCGCTGTATCCAGGTTTGTCCAAGGGATTTCGTGTAGCAAGATACTTTATCGTCCGCAGCGTGTTTGCCGTGAATGTATATCGAATTAGGAATCGCTTGAAGATGCCCAGTTCCGCTTCGTCCCCATAGTTTTCTGTTGGAACTGCTTGAGCTGGGTAAAATATATCATATTGGCCATTCCCTGTTCTTTTATAGTAGGGCCGATACCAAGTCGGATGATAGTCCTTCCACAATGAGTAATCGTTGTCAGTGAAGTCATTTGCCGGAAGGAAAAACAGGATGACTCCATCGTGTTGAAATTGGCTCGCAAGGTTTTTGTACATTAGATAATATTGCACAGGGCCGAAGTAGCCGTCAGATCCGAAGTTGTAAATGTTGATATTGAGCAGTTTTTCAAGTTGAGCTTGAGCGGTATCTTCGAATTCTACGCCGAAGCCCTCCGCAAATGAATCGCCTATTAATACGTAGCGGATTTTTCCATCATGCTTGGCCTGTTCAAACGGGGTGTCCCGCGCGCCAACCTCGTTCGATCGGTACCGCACGTCAAAGCATCTCGAGTTGTGTCGATCGCTCGCATTGGCCTTGTGCCAAGCGCCCCACGGATCCCTCTGCGTGCGCCAATCCTCGCCCGAGTAACGCTGCCGATAAATCGAGGGGAAATCATTAAACATCAGCAAATTTGCTTCTGTCGCCGCGAATGAGAACACCTCTAACGTGATTAGTGAAACGAGCACCGCGAGAACAGCGTTTTTCATCAAATTGACCTTGGGATTTGGACTGAGGCGCGGAACGCCCTGATATGTCGAACGTCACTTAGTCAAGATCGAAGGCTCCGCTATAATCTTGTTTGAGAGTTTGGTTCTGATCCTGTTTCGCCAGAACGCAGTTGCCGACCACTAGAAGATCGAGTTCGTTGCCCATGAAACAACGGAAGGCGTCCTCGGGAGAGCAGACGATCGGCTCGCCGCGGACGTTGAAGCTCGTATTGACAAGCACTGGGCAGCCGGTGAGTGCCTTGAATCGTTTTATCAGCCGGTGGTACAGCGGATTGGTTTCTTCGTGTACGGTCTGCACGCGTGCTGAGTAGTCGACGTGTGTCACTGCCGGTATTTCTGAACGCACGGTGTTAAGTTTATCAATGCCGAACAGCGCCTCCTCTTCGGGGGTCATCATGCGGCGTTTGTCCTTTCGCACGTCGGCGACGATTAACATATAGGGACTATCGGAATTGAGCTCAAACCAATCGGAGACGTCTTCGCGCAACACCGAAGGCGCGAACGGCCTGAAGCTCTCGCGATATTTAACTTTCAAATTGAGATTCTTCTGCATGGTCGGTGAGCGAGGATCTCCCAAAATAGAACGCGCGCCAAGCGCGCGCGGACCGAATTCCATGCGCCCCTGGAACCAGGCCACCGCTTGTTGGGCGGCAAGGGCTTGAGCGGTCGTTTCAATCATTTCGCCCTCGCTCAAAACCGCAAAGTGTGCACCCGCCTTCGTAAGTCTCCGTTCGATGTCGGGTTGGGAAAAACTAGGGCCGAGAAACGCCCCTGACATATTGTCTCCGCCATTTGTTGTCCGCGGCTTGCCTTTGAAGATATGCACTGCCGCCAGTGCCGCACCCAAGGCGCCGCCAGCATCGCCTGCGGCCGGCTGAATCCAAATATTGTTGAATCTGCCGTCGCGTAAAACCTTGCCATTTGCAACGCAATTGAGGGCTACGCCACCCGCGAGGCACAGATTTCGCGACCCGGTCTGCTTAGCAAGGCTGCGCGTCATCCGCAGTACAACCTCGTCGAGCACCGCCTGGATGGACGCTGCGACGTCCATGTGAATAGGCGTCAACAGCTTGTCGGTTTCACGCACCGGAGCGCCGAACAGTTTGGCGAAACGATCATTGGTCATAGTAAGACCAGTGCAATAGTCAAAATATGACATGTTGAGTCGGAATGATCCGTCCGGCTTCACGTCAATCAGGTTGTCCAGAATAAGTTTCGCGTATTTTGGTTGACCGTAAGGAGCCAGCCCCATCACTTTATATTCGCCCGAATTGACCTTGAAACCAGTGTAATAAGTCAGCGCCGAATAGAGTAAGCCGAGCGAGTGAGGAAAATGAATCTCCTGGAAGATTTCCAGGTGATGACCATCTCCCAAGCCCGCCGACGTCGTGGCCCATTCGCCGACACCATCCATGGTGAGGACGACAGCGTTTTCAAACGGCGAAGGGTAAAAGGCCGATGCCGCATGGCTTAGATGATGTTCACAAAATAGTAGCCTGTCCGCTCCGTCGAAATTCTCGGAAATTTTGCGTAATTCGCGTCCAAGTAAATTTTTCTGAAATAACTTCTCTCTCAGCCACAATGGGATCGCCATCTTGAATGAACGAAAGCCGCGCGGCACTGACGCGACATAGGTTTCCAAAAGTCGCTCAAACTTGAGAAACGGCTTGTCGTAGAACACCACATGATCAAGGTCGCCCAGATCAACCTTTGCTTCTTCCAGACAATAGGCGACGGCATTCTGCGGAAACGATGGATCGTGTTTCTTGCGAGTAAAACGTTCTTCTTGAGCGGCAGCGATGATGCGGTCGTCCTCGATCAGCGCTGCGGCGCTGTCGTGGTAGAACGCCGAAATGCCAAGAACCCGCATGGTGGAGCCTAGAACAGCGTGTAGATGAAAGGCGCCACAGCCGAACCTTTTACGAGTATGAGCAACCCGCCAAACAGCAGCATCATGGCCAGAATTGGCAGCAGCCAAAACTTTTTACGCACGCGCATAAATCGCCAGAGCTCAACTACAAAATCCATATGCGATTAGCCCCTAGAACTGATCTTTCATTGATTTGGGAGCCGGGCCTGGAGGACGTCGGATGATCCAATAAGTGCCCGCTTCAGGTTCCAGCTTGAGGCGCAATAAATCTTTGCCCATAGCGCGCATCACCAGACCGGTCGGCAGCACCGCCCCGTAAAAAATGAGACCCATTATGATGGGATTGATGATTTTGTGCAGGAGGAGCCCGAACTTCATCCAGACTCGGTTAAACGGATTGAGAGCAGCTGGGATCAGCAAAGCCGCCATCAGAAAAAGCATCGCGACCGCTGCCAACACTGGCCACGCTCGACCGTTATGCCACACGTTAAGCAAGGTAAGGATAGCGAACGCAGCGGCCATTACGAGTCCAAAAGACCGATCGGAACCAGGAGACACGATTTCGTCGCGCGAGAAGTTTTCATGACTCGAATACGTCATCGAAGCGATCGCCTCTCGTCCACGTGGGATCTTCCTTGAAGCTGTTTTCCGAGCGACAGTGGCCGTGTACTTTCGCCTTGGAACCGTGACAAAACAAGCAAGAAAGGAAATATGGTAAAGAGCCAGAGGCGTCTTAACTTCTGATCTGGGTCGCTGCTTTTTGCAAGACTGAGAATTGTGGGGGCAGTTCTGTTGCTATTTGAAACATAGTGATGACCAATGGGTCAGTTGGCCTCAGCGTACACTTTCGCTGTTAACATATTTTTCAAGGATGACCATTTGCGGCCGATCTTTCCCATGGAGTGGTTCGACGTTCGTGTAGTAATCTTCGTCCCACATAGACCCGGCAGCCCAATAAGTCCATCCGAGCCACACGTCATTGTTGGCGACCATGAATTTCAAAACACGATCTAAAGTATCTAGGCAAATCGGATTGGCGCCTGCCCCAAATTCACCCAAGAAACCACGCTTGCGATGTTCACGCGCCCACTCAGTAAATGGCGTCAGCGATGTGACCCCAATTTCGACGCTTTGACAATCAGCGTGCGTACCCGTGAAGTTGTAATCAAAATATTGGTGTACCTCAAACGCGAAATTTTCGCTTGGATCAACAACATTCAGCATAACCTGGCTGTTGCGAGTACCATAATGTCCGGACGTCCAATCGCGCGCGGACGACCAGCCATTGCCTGGAACCAAGATGAGATTGTTTGCGCCCGTTTGTCTGATTTTGGCGATTGCGTCGTTGGCCGCCTCGAGCCACATCTCCGTTCGCAAATCAACTGGTTCGTTCATTAGACCAAATACGACCAAATCATAGTTCTTATATCGCGCCGCAATTTGCCGCCAAAGTTCGCCGAGCGCAGTCGGCGGTAATTTCTCCGTCCCGATCACCGCACCGTAATATTTTGCATAGTTGTGGACATCGATAATTATTTTAATCCCCTTGGACGTGGCATAGTTCACGACGGTATCGATGCGCTGCATCTCCTTCTCATCAAGGTTTTCCCCCAATTGATGCTGAAGCCGCTCCCAGAGGACGGGAAGGCGAATGATATTCATGCCCTTCGTGGCGAAATAATCAATCGACGAAAGTTTAGGATAAAAATAATCCTGACCAAAAATACCCGGAAGATGACGCTCTCCAAAGTCAGCGCCCGCAATATTTATGCCAGTCAATGATACGGTTTTTTTTGTTCCAACTTGAAATTGGGCTTGCGCTAAATAAAGAAGAGGTCCTGCGAAGAAAATGGTTACGATAGCGGTCGCAATTGCACGAATCATGCACACGCCTCCCAAGACTCGATAGTATAGCGGTCGATAAATTTACCGACTGCCGCAAGACAAATGAGGTTTGTGGCAGCTAATGTTCTTGGCGCCATGAACCAGCAGCGCAAAATCTAGGGCCCTAAGCTCGGAATAGCAACTCGCGAACGCTAGCGCGCGTCAATCCGCTGATTTCGGTATCAAGATGCGCCATCGTCGAATGTGGATGGATGTTAATCCTTGGCAGAGCATAAAGACTCAGCCGATCTTGCATGAACAACGGCCGGTGTAACGTGGTAACTGCCGTTCGAAAGCCCGCTTCGCGAGCGAGCGTTGCTTCGCGTTGTCCGCAAGCAGCCGTGCTACCGTAAGGATAGGCAAAATGATCTACATGGCGGTTCAGGTGACGCTGGAGATAGGCACGGTTATCGGTCAGTTCGCGTGATACATCTGCACTTTGCAGCGTTGCAAGCGCCGGATGGCTGACAGTATGGGCGCCAATCGTGGCAAGCGGATCATTTGCCAACGACTTAAGCTCCTCTTCGTTGATGAAATATCGATCGCACAAAGACTGGAGTGATATTCCGTAACTCGAAAAGGTATGGCGTAACTCGGAAACGCGTTTGAAATTCTCGTGCACCCAACGGGTAGCAACAGACAGGCCAATGCGCTTGCTTGACAGATCCGCACAGGAGAAAGTCATACCAACACAGGGAAGATCAACCTTGTCGTTGGCTCGAAATAACTCTCGCAGGCCCAGCCACCATGCATACAACTCTCGAGTGATTGCGCCGGTGGGGATATACATGGTGAACGGAATTCGCTCACGGCGAAGAATGGGAAGAGCTCGCGTGATATTGTCGCGATATCCATCGTCGAACGTTATAACTGCAAACCGGCGTTTTTGCTCGCGATCACGCAGGCGGGTGAGCGCCTCATCGATCGTTACGATGTCCCATCCCGCGTTGCGCAGCCAGTGGATCAATCTATCAAAAAAAGACGTCTGGCAGCCGGTCCACAACTCGCTATCGAGGTCATCATGGATCTCGTGAAATGTCAGGATAGCACCCCTGACTCCGAGCGCAGGAGCGGACAATCGGGGCAAACCCAACGCGCAAAGAGCGCGAACGCCCGCTAACTTCAATGACGACTTAATGCTACCCATCGAACACCGGTTCTGTTTCCCCTTTCTACGATCAAAATGGTATATTTTCTATGGTGCTTGATCATTTGGCGGTTCAATACAACGCAAGTTGAATCGGCGACCGCTTCCAAATTAACGAAGCTCACTGAAAATACCTTCTCTACTTGATTCCGCTACAGAAATAGCACCTATTGGTTGCGCATTTCATTTCCGAAGGGCAATTCTGCCCCATGTCGCCGTTATTCAAGATTCCTGATTTTCACCTCGCGGTGGTTACGCTTGCGTTCGGAGGAGGCGGTCCGGAGCGCGATACGGTTTTGCTTTGCAACGCGCTCGCTGCCGAAGGCGTGCGAGTCACCATTTTGGCTCTGCGCGAGGAAGGACCGCTGCGGTCTTTGGTTGATCCGGCGGTCCAGGTGGTGATCGTTCCGGGACGCCGAATGCGTTACGCGGTTCCTGGCCTGCGACGAGTGATCCGGACGGCCGCGCCATCGATCGTCGTCAGCTCAGGAATACCAAGTCTCAATCTCGCCACGCTAGTCGCAGTGCGAACGCTACCGCGTGGCCGACGCCCGAAGGTTGTACTGCGCGAGGCTGCCGTTCCGTCCATGGCACGCCACGATCCCTCTCGGTCGAATCGAATTGCTTATCGAATCTTGCGTCACCTCTATCGCCGTGCCGACCGCATCATCACCCTTACCGACGAAGCGAAACGCGAACTCGTCCAGAACTTTTCAGTTCCTGAAAGTCTAATTTCGGTTATGCATCTCAATGCCGTGATCCCTCCGTCGATGGTCGCACGGATGTCGCAATGGGACGGCGAAACCGGCCGCGAGCGCGATCTCATTGTCTGCGTTGGACGGCTGTCGCGGGAGAAGGATCACCGCACGCTTTTGCGCGCGATGGCCTTGATGCCACCCGAACGCTCGTGGCGCCTCGCTATCGTAGGGGACGGCCCAGAACGTGCAGCACTGGAGGTCTTCGCACGCAGCCATGGTCTTGCGGACCGCACGGTTTTCACGGGCTACGTCGCCGACCCGTTCGCCTGGATGATGCGGGCGTGCGTTCTAGTCCTGCCTTCAACCTACGAGGGTCTGCCTTGCGTGATTATGGAGGCGCTGGCCTGTGGCACGCCGGTTGTTTGCACCGACTGCCCCCATGGCCCACGCGAGATCTTGGAGGGTGGCCGCTATGGAACGCTCATTCCGGTCGGTGACCCTATTGCGATGGCGGCGGCTATCGAAGCCGCATTGAATCATGTGCCGGACAGATCATTTCTGATGAGGCGCGGCTTCGAGTATACTGCCGAACGTGCCGCCGCACGATTTCTTGAAATTTTGGCCGATGTCGAACCGAAATCGATGGCCCCGACACGCTCGCCCCTCGTGTCAGGCATGTGAGACATGAAACTCGGCGTTTGGTTTTCCTCTAGCAAACTGCGAAGCTCGGGGTACTAAAATGCCGCCGCAAAGGGATGACCCGAAACAGCATGGCGGCTCTTCTTAAGCTCGTCGGGCAGAATTCAGATCTGCGCGATTTTAGAATTCTCCACGAAGTCACCTTGAGAGACTTATCAATACCTAAAAGTCCAGCTGCGTAGGCCGCACAGTCCAGCCGAGCCTTTGGCCAAGAACTCGAACGATGAATAGCAAGTTGCCTACCAGATACCGCTGCCATAGCCGTTTTGGCTCCTGAATAAGACGGTAGACCCATTCCAGCCGGGCGGAGCGCATCGAAGGCGGAGCGCGGCGAACTTGCCCAGTTACGAAATCAAACAAAGCACCGACCCCAAAGGCAAGCCGGCAACCGGTTGCTTCCAAGTTGTCCGCCAGCCAAAGTTCCTGTCGGGGATTTCCCATCCCGACGAGAATAATATCGGCATTCGACGCTTTGATCATATTTAAGATTTTCACCGTATCCCCCTTCTGGAAGTATCCGTGACAGCAGCCGACAATAAAGTGCTGAGGACAACTTCTGGAAAGAAATTCTCTTGCGCGCTCGGCAACGCCGGGTCGACTGCCGAGCAAGAAAATACGATAGCGGTGCCGCGTATTCTGGAGATATCGCGGCGTGAAATCCGATCCATTGAGGTTTTCCGGAAAGGCCGACCCGTAAAGAACGTGACTTGCGATATCCACGCCGATCCCGTCATTGAAGACAAGCGATTTCCGCAAAATGGTCCGAAGGCGCTCATCTCGAGAGGCGATATTCAAAAGGTGAGCATTTGCGAAAGCCACAATCGTAGAGTTGCCACACTCAAACCGAGCGTCGAGCAATTCCACCACTTGCGACGCAGTGCTGACCGAAATCGGCACACCTAGAATGATCCGCGTTTTTACGCCACAAACATCTTCATAAAGTTCGGAATAAGCTTGAGAGACCCGCTGCCAATCGTAGCCCGCGGCCGCGTCGATAGAGTTTCTACGGTAGCGCGCATAGTCTACCTTGATCGTTTGCCATTTTCCCAAAAACTCGTCGGCCGCCGCTTCCGTATCGGAAAAATTAGCGATCATACCAACGCCTGTGCGTGCGATCAGTCGGCGGAATGCCGGAATGTCGCTCAGCACCGGAAACAACCCCGCCGACATGCCTTCGACAACGGCCAAGCCAAATCCCTCGTATTCCGACGCACTCGCGACTATCGAACAGCGTCCCATCAGGTTTCGAATCTCTGCCTGTGACGGAGCCACGATGGTTTCCACCGAATCACGGACGTGCAACGCCTCAGCGCACCCCGTGAGATTAACAACGTCAATATCCCAAAGGCGACCTGCGATCGTCAGTTTCCATTTTGGATCGCGGCGGCGCAGAGCGGCAACGAAGGAGATCAAGAGATCCAGCCGCTTGTGGCTCGCAAGCCGTCCCAGTACGAGAATGGTTTTTACAGGCTCGGCGGAAGAAGCATTAACATATTTGGAAACGTTCACTCCATTTTCGATGCAAGCAATACCGCGCTTTCGAATCTTGCCAAAGAGTTCCTGGTCGCCGACGCTTACGGCCGCAACACCGTTATACCAAGCCAATGACATTCGCGTAATAGTCAGAAAGTACAGCCATTTGAAGCGTGCGGCGTAAGGGGTATGAAAAAATCCCCCATGCGTTGAGACCACCAGCTTCTTTCGATGCAGGGGCTTGGTCCATGCGAGGTAATCGAAAAAAAAATCGATAGCGTGAACGTGGACGATATCCGCGCCGTGAATGAATTTGATTGCGGAAAGAGCAACCGGATAACGCGGCGAGCCAAAAAAAGAAACCCTGATTACCTCTACACCGCCGATCATATCGCGGGCAGGCAACACGCCCGCCTGCATTGCTTTGAAAAGACGATTCAACGTTATGACGCGCACCCGATGACCGGCCGCGACCTGTGCCAACGCCAGCTCTTGGACAACGCTCTCCAGTCCGCCGACGGCAGGATGGAACTGGCGCACGACGTGGACGATATTCATGCGCCGTTTCCCCGTGACGCCAAAAGTGTGTCCCCGATCAGAGACGGTAAAGTTCGAACCAGCGGGCCCACACAGCTCATTAGCCTGAACCCACAATGAGAAGGAATTGATGATAGTGGGCCCCTTTTATTAAGGTAAATCATCACTTCCCTACTGGCAGAGAAACGGCACTCTTCGCATTCTGCGGGACGTTAAGCGCGTACCATTTTGGTAGCTGCATTTCGTCTGCAGTACTGCTTTATTGTTACAGTAAAGTTTATGATATTAATATAAAAGTGGAGAATGATTACGTGAAATACGCGGCGTTCGAATCAAAATCTGCGGATGCCAACTACGATACGATCAGTGGCTCGAAGAGACACCTTGACTTGGCCGAAAAATCAATTCCCGAAACTCCCTCGACCGGCGCGGAGTTGCGCGACGCTGTGCAGGAAAAACCTACCGAGTCTTTCCCGGTCGACACAGAACTGGCGTTCTTTCGGAATTACGTTTGGACTTTAAACCCGTTTCCAACAGTTGAAGAGACCATCAACTTCCTCAACAACGAAATCACTCGGCTCCGTACGGCGCGTGAAACGTGGCATGTCAGGGAGCTAATGACGAACGTTTTTCTTCTTTCCTGTAGTGTACTCAATTCTGTCGATGATTACATACATGGACCGTCATATCGAGTGCCCAAGAAGGCGTCACGACTGCCATTTGCATACACCTTGCAGAAGGTCCTCACAGTGGTCGAGGTATTCACGCCCATTCTTCGATCGTTCTCTGTTGGACGCGCGCGACGTTGGAAACAACGATGGATTGTCGGATTCGATGTTTTTCTTCGGATCTTCGTTGATGACAAACCGCCGCAGTCGGAGGTCCTCGAGCATGCGGCACACCAGCTGCTTCCGTTGCTGCGCCAGCCCCTGCCCGCTGATTTACTGGCTCAACATATTCGCATTCCCTCTGCCTTCCGGAAACGGGATCTGACTACGAATGACATTATCGCCTTAGGACGAAAATTCGTATCGCGCCACCCCAATCGCCAACACCGGATCATGATTGTTGGTCTGCGCACAGCAGGTTCTTATTTTGCGCCCCTGTTGCGTGCTTATCTTAAATTCGAAGGGTACCAGATCGTAGATATGGTAACCATTCGCCCGAAAAAAGACTTGGCGATATGGGAACGCTCCGAGCTGGTACGTTGCGCACGCGAGCAATATACGGCCGTCGTCGTTGACGATCCTCCCTTTAGTGGCGGCACGATTGGTTTAAGCATCGAGCATATCCGCAAAGCGGGCTTCCAAACTGATCAAATAGTTACACTTTATCCGCTTCGCCGCATTGACCGCGATTGGCAGGGTCGGATCGAAGCACCGAATATCGTCGACCAGGTTGTTCTCTGTCTTGAGCCGGATGAATGGTACAAGCACCGCGTCCTTTCCTCCGACATCGTGGAAAGACGCTTACGCGAGTATTTTCTTCAGCGCAATTTTGCAAATGCTGACGTTATCCCGAGTTCGGAAGCTGATGAATTCAACGCACAGCTTCAAAATATGACCGACATCAAAGATGGTGCGCGCCTCAAGCGCATTTTCGCTGTTCGTCTGGAAACGCGGGATGGTCGGTTCGAAACACGTTTCGTTCTGGCCAAGGGGGTCGGCTGGGGATGGTTTGGCTACTCTGCTTTTTTAGCCGGTTCGCAGCTTGCCGGTTTCATTCCGTCAATGCTCGGTCTTCGCGACGGCATTCTTTATATGGAATGGCTGCCACAGTCCAAGACCTGCGGTAGGGAATTTGCGGAACGCTCGCATTTGATCGAAAGAGCAAGCGAATACGTCGCTGCACGCGCTACGTCGCTCGGACTTGGCTTCGACCCGACGTCGAGCCTCGGTCTCGATTCTCAACACGAAGGATATCGGATTTTTTCAAAGACCCTGTGCAAAGCTTATGGCCATACGTTGACCGCCAAACTGATGGAGAGCCGAGTTCGCCAACAGCTTTCTCAACGGACCTCTCCATTTCCCACTTTGATAGATGGTAAAATGGCCCGGTCGGAATGGATTTCCAGCCCATTCGGAATGCTCAAAACGGATTTTGAGCATCATGGTTTTGGCAAAGATGAGCTGAATGTATGTGACCCTGCCTATGATCTGGCCGATACCGTTCTGCAATTCGGCTTGTCGGCAGTCGAAGAACGGGAACTCGTTCGCCAGTACGTCCAAAAGACCGGCGATACGAGCGTGAATCAAAGATTGTTTTTTAACAAGCTGCTCGCGGGCGTCTGGTCGCTTGAATCATCGCTAAACGGTCTCAAAAAACAGACGCGCCGATGGGCTGCAGAACTCGACCAGCAATACATTCGTGCTGGAGATTTTCTCACAAGAGAGTGTGCGCGCTTTTGTGGTAACCTTTGTCATCGGCCGCAATCGCTACATTGGCATTCGCCCTTGATTGTTCTGGATGTTGACGGTGTCTTGGACTGCCGGATGTTTGGCTTTCCTGCGACAACGGCGGCCGGTATCCGGGCGCTGAGATGTATTCATGCCCACAATCTTCCTATAGCCATCAACACTGCGCGCTCGGCCCGCGAAGTTAAGGAATATTGCAGCGCCTACGGCTTCGTGGGCGGCGTGGCTGAGTACGGTAGTTATGTCTATGATGCTGTCACCGACCGTGGCCAAAGTCTGGTAACTTCGGAGGCCTTGGAGCAGCTTGAAGAGTTGCGCCGGGCTCTAAAGCACCTACCAGACGTTTTCCTGAACGGCGGATATGAATACTCAATCCGCGCCTATGTCTATGAACGTAATGGTATGGCGCCGCTCCCCAACGAACTGGTTCCAAACTTGATATCCCGTTTGAAGCTGGACCGCTTGGTCTCACACCAAACTACGATCGACACGACGATCGCGACAAACGAAGTCGAGATGGGACGCGGACTGAATGCACTTTTGTCGTTTGTCGGTCACCCTGATTTGAGTACGGTCGCAATCGGCGCCTCGAAGCACGACCTGGCAATGTTCCGTGTTGCGCGCAGAAGTTTTGCGCCCGGCAAGATTGGCCACCCCGAGCTTGTCGGGGCAGCTGGAGGGCAAATAGCGCGCGCGCCTGCCCAACGTGGCTTGCTCGAAATCGTGCGTGTTCTGATTCATCCCCACGGCGGCAACTGCCGAAGCTGCCCCTCGCTGGAGCTCGACTGTCTCCCACAGGACGATTTATTTTTGGACATGCTGGAAACTGCCGATAAAAGGCGATCAGTATTACTGCTGTGGGCGCTCCTGCGCCCTGGAGCTTTGCGGGCTTTTGGTAAGAGCTAAGTACGACAGCAGCTCGCAAGTTCTCTATTGCCCTGACAAACAAGCTGAGTACCTAATAAGCTTGCACAAAAGTTTTCCATCGAAAGAATCCCAAATTGAGCCTCAGGACAATCGTGAAAAATGCGGGTTGGCTGGGTTTGATTCAAATCCTAAACTATTTAATTCCGTTTCTGACGTTGCCAGTTGTCACCCGCGCATTTGGGCCAATTCTATATGGAATACTCGCCGCTTTTAACGCATACGGCAGATACGTCTACGTTATTGTCGGCTACGGATTTGATTTTACCGGTTTACGGATAATAGCTCGCTCCCGAGAAGACCACTTCACATTGTCCAAGACCGTATCCGCTATTTTGAGTGCCCAGACTTTACTTGGAATATTTGCAGTACTGTTTTTGTTTGCAGCGCTTCCCTTCATTATTCCAAGTGGTGCTGATTATAAACTTGTCGGCTTAATTGTGTTGTTACAAAGTTTTGCAACAGTGGCTACTCCTCAATGGGTTTTTCTTGGTTTAGAACAGATCCGCGGTCTTGCGCTCGCTCAATTCGCTTTCCGCATATTTGCCGCAGTACTAATAATATCGTTAATTCGTGCGCCAGACGATCTACTTCTATATGTGAGCATAAATTGCACAGCCGCTATTGCAATCCTCATTGTTTCCCTGATCGGACTCACTCAGCATCACATTCGGTGGAAGACTCCACGCTTCGCAGAACTTGCTTCGGTCATTCAGGAAGGCGCACACCTTTTTGTCTCGAAGGTTTCAATCAGTCTTTATACGTCGAGCACTACCCTCTTCGTTGCATTTATCTTGGGTCCCGCCGCTGCGGGGGCTTTTGCGCTCGCCGATCGGGTACGTACAGTAGCGGCAAGTGTCATTGGCCCCTTGAACATGGCTGTCTATCCATTCATTTATCGCGTGGTCGGTGGCGTAGAAAGCGAGGAAGCAGAATGGACACAACGAGTATTTTTTCTCGGTGTTGTGACGCTAGCGGCGCTAATCTCAGTTGCGCTGTTCGTTTTTGCTCCTCTTATTATTTGGCTGCTGGCAGGAGATGCATTTAACGATGCTATTTTTGTGCTTCGAATAATTGCGTTTTTGCCTCTCATAATAACGCTCTCTAATAGGTTAGGCTATCAAGCCTTGATACCATTAGGCATGGACCGCCAGTTCATGTGGATTGTAATTTCAGCCGCTTTGTTCGGCGTCGCCGGAATATTCGTATTGATGAATCGACTTGGTCTAGCCGGCGCCGCACTCGCTATGCTTACCGTCGAAATTTACGTGACCGTCGCATTTGCAATCGCTGTACAAACACGGAGGAGCATTTCGTCCTTTTTCTTCAAGAAATCATAATATCGACAACATATCAGCGAACTCGTTTGGTCTTACACTTTAAATAACATTGACGTCCGATTAACTGACTCAAGCAGCGGTCGAGCGCTAGTGGCTGTCGCTAAACAGCGACGGAAACATAGCACCATTTATGAAAATTCTCCGCCTAACGTATAAAAATTCTAAAAGCTGCGGGATTAAACACCGCATTGGAGAAGTTCGTGGTCCACTTTTGGTCCGCAGCCCGCAAGACGGTCATAAAAAGATCGTCATCTCGAGGCATCAGGGACTCCCCGAGGACACAGCGCGCTTTGTTCGAGTGTACGATCTTGCTCACAATTTCGAGCAGACCTCGCTGATGGGGATAACGAGCGATCCGGCATCCGAGAAGCCGCGCCTGAGGTCTGCAGTTTATATTTGAAGGGGCGAAACTGCGGGTGGCCGCGCGAAACATGGCTAGATCGTGCTCCGTGTCGCCGACGGCAATCGTTTCGGCATCGTCTGCCAAGACCCAGTCGCGAAGGGCAACAAGACCCGTCCCTTTGTCGGCCTCCTTGGCCACGATAGTTGTGTCGATCGTTGTGTGATGGAAAGTAAGCCGATCAAGTCGCAGATCCACGAGCAGTTGATGCAAAATGTGGGTTGAGATCGGAGCCAGCGCACCATCGCCGATGCTGGACGAACGCGCGGAGCTAAGCAGCGACTGTATCAACCCTGGCGGCTTCTCGCGATAAGTGAAAGCCCGGATAGAATATTGATGGCGTTCATCAAGAAATACCCCAGGGATGCTCCGCAGGTGGCTCCTCAGTTCTTCTAATTGACGCGCTGTCTTGGCGCTGATGAGAACACGCTCGCGCTGCCGCACGGCATCCCAAAGATAGCTACCGTGCTCAGCTATGCCGCCTGATAACGAATAGGCTTTGCAATACTCCTTCACCTCGGCAGCGGAGCGTGCCGTATTCAGCGCAACCGAAAAATTGTAAGCATTCAGCAACGAGAGCGCCTCCATGCCTGCCGCTGTTGTACAAGGAAACCCGAATAGTCGTCGGTCCAATACGCCGTCCACGTCCAGCACAACCAGCGGAGCACGCCAATGCAAGTCAGTTCTTGGGTGACACAACGATCCGCAATGGCGCGCTGTCTGTACAGTCAGGAAGTTCCAGGCATTCATAAACCGAAGATGATAGTCACGTTGGGCATCGCGGCCGCGCGGCGAATTGAAGAGTTGCTGCTGGATCTGGCTCATCGCCCATAGGCCGGCGAGCAGTTTGTGAATGAAAAGGCGCCGTTCGACGCCAGCGTCCCCGGACTCCGCGATATATTGCTTTACCAAACTGTTTTCTTCCTCCGGCGAGAGGGCCAGATTCAAGATAACGTCCGCTAGATCATAGGCAGGGTCGGTTACGTTTAGCGCAGTCTTTCCCATCCCATGGTGTTCATAATCTGTTTTGAGTGGCCTCTGCGGTCCTAAAATCCATTCGCTGCTATTCATGTTGCCGTCGACGAGCGTGGGACATGGACATCCCAAGTCCCGCACCAGTCCGCCAACGCGCGAGCGCATTAGCAGGTCCGTGAGAAATCTGCCATAAGCACGGCTTAACGCCTTCTCCAGGACTCGAATGCCGTTATTATATCGCTTGAGTTCGACGTCGGCTGCCGAGGCGGCCAAATTCAGGCGACGGACCCGCGCGGCCACATAGACGGCGGACGCATCCAGAAGTACATTGTGTTTATTGCCCGGCTCGACTGCCGGTTGCGGAATCCATTCCATATAAAGAATGCCGTCGCGCAATCCGAGAATCGGTGGCACGAATCCCGCGAGTCTGTGTCCGATCAGGAAGGCACGATAGCTCAACCACCCCCAGCCGACGCTTTTTGCCAAAATGTATTTCGTCTGTTTTTTGCCTTCAGGCGTTTCTAGTTGGACTTCGAATATGCGTTTTAGGCGAATACCGCGTTCGTCAGACGCTGTATTTTGCATGCGAGCGTCGAATTCATTCGTTGCGGCGACGGATACCCGAGCGAAATTTCGGCTACGAAAATACTCGACAAGCCGGAGTTCCACTACTTTCGAGTTCAATAATTCCTGTTTATGCCATCGCTCAGGCAGCAATGTGATTACGCTGCCCTCGGGAAGCGTCTTGAACCAAGTTAAGCTAGCCGGATGGCTCGGGGCGAGGAACTTTATACTATCGACCGCAAATCCTGCTCGCCGAACGATGTCCGAGGCGGCAAGTAACGTGCGACTGCTGTCTGGTGAATCGTCTACGATGAGCGCCCAATAACCACGCGCAGCGAACTGCTTGAGCTTTATTTCCTCGCGGCGCCCGACGCCTTTGAGGGGTTCGACGGTCAGAAGCTCGACGCTGCGATAGCCCTCGGTTTCGAGAAACGCTCGAAGAAGAGGGGCAAAGTACGAACCCGAAGTGCGCAACCCAACGATTAGGACAGGTTGCGCGCGCTTAGGAAATCGCCCAACAAAGAACTCGCCGAGCCGCAAAACATCGTTTGGCGTCAAGTCTAGGTGGCTGAATGGTGAGGGGATCGCCAATTGCTTGGTCAGCAACTTCGGCGGAAGCAACGATCCCAGTCGAGTCAGTTTGTGGCCCGAATCGGCAAGGCTTTTTGCATCAGATGCCCGCGGGCTGACAATCAGCGAAAGGAAATTGTTGAGATCCGAAAGCCATTGCTGCCGCCAACGGCCAACCTTCCGTTGCGACCACGGGCTATTTGAGATTGCTTCCACGAACCGAGTGGCACCACGACCGATCGCGGTCCCCTCCACTCGACTCGGAAGGCGCAGGGCTAGTCCGCGCAAGTGTCCATCGACGCAATTCAGCAAACCACATGAGAGGAGAAATATGTTGGTTGTAACTTCGTCAATCACCCAGCCGCTCGGCACGATGGACAGCCTTTCAACCTCTTCGCCAAGATGGCCGATGGCCTCGCGGACCGTAAGATGCGGATTCAAAGACCAATGATAGGTTTGATAGAATTCTAGTTCCGCCGGCAGCACCCCAGCCTGCACAGAATGTTCCAAATCAGAGCCGATGACCGGTGGTTCAAGCACCTCTGACCCATTGGTTGGGCCGCGCGATGGGCTCGAATTCATAATTGCTCCGCCCTGCTAGATCTTGGCCCGAGAGGCTACTCGCTCAAGGATCGAGCTTATCCGTTGCTTCACTATTTGCATAACGAAGCCGCGCCACATTCCCCTTGGGGACCATGAGCGTTTCCAGCAATCGTCCAAGTGCTGTTGCACGGACCTCCAAATTTCGTTCAACAATCGCCGTTTCTCTTCCGGTGAGCCGATGTTTTCGATGACTGTGTGCAAGACGTCCTCAACAAAGTTTTCTCTGTGCAAGCGCATCGTCGGCCCGTCAACCAGATCCGAGACATCGAGTGTCACGTCGTACAGCGCATGGGCAAGGTCGAGCACCGCCGGCGACTGGGATCTGGTGCAGTCGTTGCAGACCGAGCAGCTTTCCAACGTCCCTGTGTCGATAAACGAGATCTTCTTGGCCTCGATGTCGAAAAGGACGTTGTCCACTCCTAGGTCGCCGTGACATCGTCCGTCGGACCAGTACTGTTGCATTGTCGTTACGAATGCATGCGCGGCGGTGAGCAGATCTCGTGATGTCAGAACGACGTTTTTTGACGCGTAAGAGTCGATATGTTTCCCGGGAACCTCCGTCATTACCAATGCCAGCGGCGACTTGTGGATGTATAACGGGCATGGAATGAAAACCTTCCAGCCATTGATTTCGCGGCCGTGCAACGCCGCGTGCAGGTTCGAAAGCGAGTTGAACTGAGCCTGCACCGTCTGGAGGTTCACATGCGTACCCGCTGCCCCTGCTGGCTTGTAAAGCTTGGCCACGAGAGATGAGTGGCCGTGCCAGATTGGCAAACCGTTTGATTGCATCAAGAAGAGTTCAGCATGGAGACCCTCGCCGATTCGCGTGATTTTCCAATCGCTGCTGTCGGCGAATCCCGTGAACTCTTTCACCGCACGCATGACAAGGGTTGGGTCGCGGCCTTTTGGAACGCGTATGCGGAACATAACCCAGCGTGCGATGCCGACGGTGGCAGCTCCTCCCAGGGATCCACAGGCAGCGCCCAACAGGCCCCATTGCTTCATCAATAACCAGACAAGAATTACAGTAAGAATTGCTCCAACCATTCTAGTGGTGACGATTGCGCGAGGACGCTCCATGATCACCAGTGCGATCGATGCTGGCACGCTCAGAGCTCCGGAAAACATTGCCAAGGCCAATACCGTAAGCGTGTAACCATGCCCCTCGAATTCCATCCCGTGGTACAGAAAGCGCATCACCGTTTCGCCCACAGCCAGAATTGCCAGAGTAGATGGCAGTGTCACAGAACCGATCAGCAGTGTGTTGCGGAACGCTTCGTTCCAAAGTCCTGGCCCGCCGTCATTCTTCCAAGCCAGCGCCAATTTCGGTGCCAACACATTGTTGAGGGCAAAAATTAGAGGGTTTACAAGGTTCACGATGCTCATACAGGCGGCGTACACGCCCGTGACCGCTGCATCGGCGATTAGCATCGCGACCCAGTACGTAATATCTTTCTGCACCTGCACGGTTATTCGACCCACAAGCAGCCATTTCCCCAATGGCCATGTTTGCTTAAAGATCGTTCGCACGTGTTGCATGCGAACTGCAAATTCAGCCCGGTTGCAGTACAACCATCCGGCCACGGGAATAGCGCTTGCCCCGCCAAGCGCGGCGCAAGCGCTGATGGCTGACATGCGGCCGCTCAAACCCAGCCAGCCGAGTGCAGAAAGCTGGGTCATTGCTGCTGCCAATTCCAGTAGCATGACCCTACCGCGCTCGGGGCGGGCGAACGCAGTTCGCCGCGCGAACTCCCGCGTCAATACAAGCGGCAGGGCTCCCGCTATGGCGAAGGTCATAAGAGCCATCTCCGAGCTGCCGTACCGTCCCAGAAATCCCAATGCGCCGATGGTGAGTGCCAATGTGCTCGCTGCCGAAAAAAGAAGGCTTAATGTCAGAAAGGTCCCTACAGGTGTTCCCTGCGGGCAATTTCGCTCGATTGTAGAGCGCTGGAAAATAAGAGAATCTTGAAATGCTGACAAAAACGCGAGCAGAGAAATCCCGACGGCGTATACCCCCAACTGGCCCGCATCACTATAACGAGCAATCAGGAGTGTTGTAAAAAACCAAGTGCCGCTGACCACTGTTCGATCGGCCACTGCTGGGGCCCGTTCGAGCGAAACGAGGTCAAGCACTTGCTTCCAAAGCTGGCCTAAACGCCGCTCCTCCGAAAAGCTGTAAAAATGGTTCATTTCAGAACAAAATAAATAATACCGCCATGAAACTTCTAAGCATGGCGCTTATTCCGTGTAGCCATATCGTCGATATTGTTTATTGTAATAGTAACTCTCGTGATCGCCCGCATGCCGGCCAAAACTTTTCATATCAACTTTATTGAGCACAACACCAAGCAGATGCTCGTATACTTCTTGTGCCTGTCCTAGAGCATGTTCCACCACACCAATTTTGGTTTGACCCCATTCGATTATGAAAACAAACGAGTCCACTATAGGTGTCGCCGCACGGACGTCCACTATTGGTGCAAGCGGTGGCAAATCAACTACAATGTAATCGTAACTTTCGCGAAGTTTCTCAAACAGCTTCTTCATTGGAACCGAGCTAAGAATTTCGTTTGAATTTGCGAACCGAAATTTCATTACTGCCGGCAAAAATACCATATTTGTCGACGGGTCTCTGCGGATAGCTTTTTCGAATTCAACCTTGTCCGTGAGAACATCAATCAATCCCCTTTTGGCGCGAGGGGCGAGCGCGCGCGATAGCGAAGGATTGCGCAAATCGCAATCAACCAAAATTGTTCGCGTGCCCACCTGAGCCATCAGTTGCGCGAGGGAAAAAGCAATCGTCGACTTACCTTCGTTCGGCAAGGACGAGGTAAAACCAATAACTCGGTTGGCTTTGAACGCTCCGTTCATATCGATTGCGAGCTTAATTGAGCGAATCGCTTCCGAATAACGCGATAATGGCGCATCGACTACTGACCAAAGCAAGCGACTATTTCGCGCTATCTTTCGACCCGGAGATTTCTCCGCATTTTCGACGCTTGCCGTTAGCACGTCGATTTTTGTGTCTTGATCGGAGCGAGACGCGGGAATTTCAACCGCCTCGCTGGGGCCGTGGGCGTCTGAATGCAAATTCAAGGATAACGAGTGTTTCACAATTGAAGAGGCGGATGACAGTGAACGCGCGAATGAAGATTCAGATAACCGTGAACGCACGGAAGAGTAAGCGGATGACAGCGACCTCGCGACCCAGGTCTCAAATTGACTGCGCCATGTTGCGTCTGGCACGCTTGAACTAGCATCCGATTTTTGGCGCTTTGGGTCGGCAAGCGGCACAAGAGCAATGCAAGTGGCGTGCAGTAGGCTCTCAACCTGTTGGATGCTACGAAAAACTCGCTCCGACAAATCCCGCCATATTCCAATTCCGAAGCCAAGGACCATTCCGACTAGCCCTGCGACCGGCAGGACAATAAAAGCCTTAGGACTGCTCTTGCTCAGCGGTCGGGTCGCTGGTGAAATTAGCCTGGCGTCGCTGACTGGAAACGACTCCTCCTGAACGGATTCCATGTAGCGCCGCAAATAATTTTCATAGACTCTTTTGGATGATTGCGCGGTACTATCAAGTTCGGTCAGGGCAATCGAATTAACATCCGTTAACTGTGAGTTAGATACCGCGAACGCTAGTTCCTTCTGGAGTGCTAGCTCACGCTGTTTTGCGATTTCATAGTCGCTCTTGAAAGTTTCGCCGAGACGTTTGAGTTCCTCAGAAATATTAGTGCGAATTTCGCGCATCCGATCGCGCAAATTAACGACCGCGAAATGATCGGGTCCGTATTTTGCAGAAAAATTGCGTTCAAGAGCGGCCAAGTCAAGATACTGTCCCCACAGCTTTGTAACAATTTCGTTTTTCAAAGTATCGGTGACGGTCGCGCCGAACGATGCATCGGGCAAAGACTGAACAGATAAATCCGCCTTGTTTACTGAATTGATTCGATCAAGGCGAGCCCGGGCCTCAGCAGTATTTGCGCGGGCGATAGTGAGCTGACTACTAAGTTCGTTGACCTGTTGCTGGTTTAGGAGTGGTCTATCAGCGCCGCCGCCAGTGCTGACAATGTTATGTTTTGTCTTAAATTGCACCACGGCGCGCTCTGCATCAGCAACTTGCGTTCGTAATTCCTTTATCCGGTCTTGCAGCCATCCACCGGCTTGACGTGTTGCCTTATATTTAGCCTCCAACTGGTCAACAATATACGCATCCGCGATCGCATTTGCGATTTGGGCAGCATGCTCCGCATCATAAGATTGAAAGTCGATTTGGATTATATAAGATTGGGGAATGCGAGTGACCGTCAAGCGCCTCGTAAAGGCGCCCATCGCACGCCGAGAAACTTCGAACTCCGAAGGAGCGGCTTGATCGGCAGACCCAAACTCACCGGAAACGAAACTGAATATTGTCCCCAGTAAGCCACCTCCGGGCTTGATGAACTCCGAATCCTGCGCAAGGTGGAGTTTCTCGATAACGGCAGAGGCGATGTTTTCTGATTTCAAGAGTCCGACTTGGCTTTCGACCTGCGGCTCGACTGGATTAAATGGTAGTTGCCGGGGTGCCTGCAGTGCCTGCACCGTGTGTGTATCGAGTAACAACTGCGCCTGGCCGGTGAACATCGGACGCGCAGTGACAAGATAAATTACGCCAAGTGCGGTTGTCAGCAATATGGTAAACAGGAAGATGGAAGATTGCCGTCGGAAAAAGCTTACAATTGCCTGTAAGGCCTCAGATGCGGATATACTATCGGACGCCGCTAGTTCGCGGCGAGTCTCACGCTGCTCTTTACTAAATTGGAGCATACTCGATACCAAACACAATTGTACTTAGCAAAGCACCTTTATACCAAAGCAAATGCTGCACGCGGCTGCAAGACACCCTGATCGGCAATCGGTCATTTGTGTTAATCACAACCATGTCATTCGGCCGGAATTAGCGGTTCTTCTCGCTCGGGGCAGCGCCCGCCAACCCCGCGGTGCGCACCAAGCGGCTCCGCCGGCCCCGCTGGCATCAGCGCCAGCCCTTAACTAACACTCCACTTGGACCACTAGTGCGAGGCGGGCTATCCGGATAATTTTCTTTGCTGCTGCAGCTGCGTCCACCGCTAATGAAGCCAAGGCAAACAAAGATGAGGTCGTCATCGCCGAACAACCGTCCGGATCCGAAGTCACGGGGGATGACGTTTTGTGCGTACGCGCAATCCACTTGGGAGGCGCCGACGCTATTTCCATCATACATACAGCCGACTCTTCGAGTCCGACGTCGACCTTGACGGTCTCATGCTTCGCTGCGGTCAAGGTGGCTCCGAGGCGGCCATAGTTCTCCTACGACCATTTCCTCTTCGTGCACGGGCCAATGTCGTGTTCGGCGAACCAGGACGTGAAACCCAGTTCGAGGCGACAATCGCTCCGCCTTGGTACGGCAACTCCTGGGGCCAACAGATGCCGCAAACCCTCATAAATGTATCATGGCAAGCCCTGAACAATCTTTTTATCCGGGTCGAAGATGGCCAAACTACAATTCGCGCGTAGTTACATTGGTGGGCCTACAACCTGTATTCAAGCTATTGATGGTGAATTGCACCGCGCAATGATCGCTGCCACAAGGCTCTCTCGCTGAAAATAAACTAAATTCTTGACCAGCAAGCGGGTGCGGAGCGGCCAGCTTGACGTAACTAACAAGCAAAAGCACTCGCGGGTCTCTTGCCAGTTACGCCTCAATGCCCGCGCAAGGGGCGCCACCGCGATCGACAGTTCACCCCCGGACTAGACCCGTGAGACTTGGTGGCGTTGACGACGCACACCAAGGTATTTTGCAAGGTTTACCCTGTGCCAATCGAATCCCGGCAATAAATAACCGTACATGAACCACATTGGAGCAGCAGTCTTGATCGAAACCAGAGAGTAGCTAACCAAAAGATTAAAAGCGATATAAATGCAGACGCCGTGCACGAAGATCGTTGAGCGTCGGTCATGATACCTTGGCACAAGACAGACGAAAAGCCATATGGCAGCCAACCCCAATACCGATTGCGTAATAATAAAATAGCTTATCCCACTATCAGCAGCGCCTAACCCCAATTTCTCGGGATGCAACCCAAGAAGCGTCGTGATATCCAAGCTGCTTGTTAAAAGATCAACGCTGCCCGCCAAACGTCCTGAAAAATCATCCCCGGAATTTTGCAGTCCGAACCATGCAACTATAATTCCGGAAAGCAAGAGCATGACGGGCAGATAAAGCACGTTTGAATAACGTGGCAAAAGCGGAAATATGAAACAACCTAACACCAGCACTATGCATGTTACGGCTGCTAGCCGGCCGTCCGAACCTACTAGTATGATCAGCGTGGTTGCAGCGAAAAAGATTCTCACCCATCGTGACATGTCTCGCCAAAACGCAAGAGTAAATATAGTCGCAACAATGCTGTAGTTACCGAGTGACACGGGCTCGAGAAATATCGAAGAGGCCCTATGGATATTTAGGAAGCCCAACAAAAACCGGTCGTCTGGACGGCTTGCGCTAACAAAAAGAGCCGAGCTCTGATCCCAGAAGTCCTGATACGTATAACCGCGAGTATTCACATAGTACCCGATAACATCAAAAATCCAAGAGTACGCATTCACAAAAAACAGCTCAACGAGCAGCAAAAGAAATACAACGCATTGAATAAAGAAAAACAAACGTACGATATTTCCTCGAGCATAAACCATGCCGAGTGCGACAAAAACAGGTATGTCAATCACGTCGCGAATGAATTTAGCACTAAAGGCATGGTTTGCCAGCGCTAACGCAAAATGCAGCAGGAGAATCAGTGCAAACAAAATCGCCCATGGCAACATGCTCACTCTTAAATTGAGTGCAATGACTGCTACCGCAAGGCCGCTGATTGCTGCTTCAAATACCGATACGTGCAGTCCAGAGAGCGCGGCGAAGTGACCATTTACGATAGCTAGAGCAGCGTTAAAAAAGACAGCCATAATGAGAATGCCGGCACTAAGGATTTCCTTGTTAAGGAAAGCAAAGCGTCTGACACCGTAGGTTTTTCGCCTATATTCCACTGGGCCGTCCCGACTGTTGGGCAAGTATCATCAACAGAAAACACACAATTTCGGTCGCGTATTGCTGACAGAGTCGACGCGAATCTTTCCCGGAATGAAACAGCCAGTCAAGCCGCCGGTCGACGGGACAGACATGAAGTTCACGGAAGAGCAGATCATCGGGATTCTGCGCTAACAGGAAGCGGGCGCCGGGCATACGGCGCTTCGGTGATAACAAAGGACATAACTCAAGTCGGACTACCGTGCGGGTTGGTTCAGGGAACGATAGGCCGCAAATGCGTTGTTGAGAGGGCGTGGAAAAAGCCAACTACAGCACGGGTCATATTTCACCTCGACGATTTTGAAATTCTCTAACTGGATTGGTCGTTGTGACGGATGCTCGTTTTGACTGAGAATCACAA
>Ga0075021_10000281_pt1 | contig 27991 bp, 25 predicted proteins | sample ColStrG_CSR_2012_FD_72749 | JGI IMG/M metagenome (GOLD analysis project Ga0075021, IMG submission 72749) | Freshwater sediment microbial communities in response to fracking from Pennsylvania, USA - Cold Stream Run_MetaG_CSR_2012 | ecosystem: Environmental > Aquatic > Freshwater > Creek >...
GTGGTGAGTCGCGTATTTGACGATCCTCGGGTCCCGCGCTACGCGGTGGAGTACATCCTCTACCACGAGATGCTGCACCTCAAACATCCGGTCAAACTGCGAGGCAGCCGACGCTGCGTTCACTCGGCCGCGTTTACAGCGGAAGAAAAACTATTCCCCCGGCTTGAAGACGCGAAGAAATTTCTGCGCAAACTCTAGATATCCCGCGTGCAGGTCCAAAAATCCCATTTTGGATGTGTCCGAAGTCACACACTCGGGTGACTTGGCGGATTGACGATTTGGGCTCAAAAACCGTATCCTAGATATTGAAATTGAAATTCATTTTCAAAATCAAAGTACCTTCTTCAGGGAATAAGCGATCCTATTTATCGTTTCATAGTTAGTTAATATATAGAAAGCAATCGGGTTTCAGAGGACGCATGTTACAGGCATTCATCATCACATTGCGCGAAGGGGTGGAAGCCGCGCTCATCGTTGGTATCACCCTGACTTACTTGGCAAAGATTGGCCGTCCCGAGCTTCGAAAGCCTGTTTTTGCAGCCTTGGGCAGTGCTTTTGTGGCCAGTCTCGGTGTCGCCTACCTGCTCGCCCGCACGAACTGGAACCAGGACATTTTTGAAGGCTGGATCATGCTGGCGGCGGCGTTCTTCGTCATCACCATGATTGTCTTCATGATGCGGACAGCAAAGCACTTAAAGGGCAATATTGAAAGCAAGGTAGAGTCTTTGGCCGGAAAGAGTTCGGGCCTTGGGCTGTTTGTTTTCGTATTCCTGCTCGTCCTGCGCGAGGGCGTAGAAACGGTGTTGATTCTGGCGGGGGTCGGTCTCAACTCCAGCGAATTGATGAGTTTCTTAGGAACGCTACTCGGCGTAGGCGCGTCCGTGGCTTTTGGTGTGATGTTCGTTAAGGGCAGTGTTCGCATTGACTTACGCAAGTTCTTTAAAGTGACAACCGTGATCCTCTGGTTCGTGGCGGCTCAGCTCCTAGTTTCCGGACTGCACGAACTTTTCGAGAACGGCGTGCTGCCTTCGAACAAGCAAGAAATGGCTCTCATCGGGCCAATCGTGCGGAATGACATGTTTTTCTTTGTGACGATCCTGGCTCTGGCCGCGTTGATGGTCCTGTTTGAATACCAGCGGCGAGCGCCTGCCGCAGTGCCGACAGGCAACGCGGAACGCAGGAAGGTTGAATGGATGGCGCGCCGCGAGCGCTTATGGATGGCCTCGGTCTACATCACCAGTTTTGTATTCATCTTCCTGGTCACCGCGGAATTTATTTACGCCAAGAGCGCAGATCGAGAAACATCTCCGGCAACAACGCTGACATTTGTGAACGGCGAAGCCAAGATCCCAGTCTCTGGAGTCTCGGATGGCGATCTGCACCGCTTCGTCGCGAGGGAAGGCGGGGTGGATATCCGCTTTTGGCTCCTCAAGAAGCCGGACGGGAAGATCGCCGCGGTTTTTGATGCATGTGCGGTCTGCGGAGCTGTCGGGTTCAAGAAGGACGGACGCGGCTTCGTTTGCAAGAACTGCTCCGCTCCGATTAATCCACAGTCCGTAGGGACGGAGGGCGGATGCAATCCCATTCCGCTCAAAGCCAGCATCGCTGGCGATTCGGTTGTCATTACTGAGGCTGAGCTCGCCGCACACGCCGGGATTTTCAAGGAATAATGTTCGCCCGACTCGTCTACGAATCGTTTCGGCGGCAGAAGCGGCGCAAGCTGCTGGCTGGAGCCGCGATCACGCTGGGCGTGGCTGTTACAACGGCCATGCTGGGAGTGGCGACCGATATTGGGAACAAAATCAGCCGCGAGCTCCGTACTTACGGCGCAAATATCCTTGTAACTCCCATCGATGACACACTCGACGTGCGCGTTGGCGGCGTAAACCTGAAGCCCGCCAACGACGGAGGTTACCTGAACGAAGCGGACCTGCCGAAAATCAAGGGCATGTTCTGGCGCAACAACATCCTCGGGTTTGCGCCCATGCTGCCGGTGGCGGTTTCGGTGAAATCAGATGGCACTGGGGCGTCAACCTCCGCCGAACTCGTCGGGACCTACTTCGCACAGACAGTTCGTTACGGCACGGAGCAAATGACGACTGGAGTCCGCACAACACATCCGTGGTGGAAAGTGGAAGGCAAGTGGCCTGACGACTCATCGCGTGATGTGCTGCTAGGGTCTTCGCTGGCGACGACACTCCACAAGAACGCAGGAGACCGAATTGAACTCAACGGCAACTCGACGTATCGGGTCGCGGGAATTGTCTCCACCGGGGGGACGGACGACCTTCATATTTACGCTCCACTCGCCGTCGCACAACAGCTTCTTGGAAAGCCTGGGGCTGTACGCAGCATCTATGTGAGCGCGATTACCAAGCCTGAGGACGACTTTGGACGGCGCGACCCCAAGACTCTGAAGGGCGACGTTTACGATCGCTGGTATTGCTCCCCTTACGCTGCCTCCATTGCCTACCAGTTGCAGGAGGCAATTCCGAATTCACGGGCGGAACAAATTCGGCAGGTGGCGCAGAACGAGGGAAATGTCCTTTCTCGTATCAAGGGGTTGATGTTTTTGATCGCGATCGCTGCATTGATTGCGGCGGCGCTCGCAGTCTCCTCAGCCATGGCGACAGCAATTCTGGAGCGGCGGAGCGAAGTGGGATTGATGCGCGCGCTCGGCGCAGGCAGCATTCCTGTAGGTGCTCTGTTTTTTGCGGAAGCCGCGATGCTGGCCTTGATTGGAGGATGCGTGGGCTTCGCCATCGGGAGCGTTCTAGCGCATCAAATTGGCAAGAGCATTTTCGACCAGCAGATTTCCATTCAGCCAGTTCTCTTCCCTTACGTTCTCGGAGTGGCCGTGCTGGTCACCTATGCGGGAAGCGCGTTTTCCATTCGCAAAGCGCTGCGCTTGGAACCAGCACATGTCCTCCGGGGAGACGCTTAACGGTGGAAGACTCCAGGCAAGCGATTACTGCCAGACGCTCCAAAGCGCAGCACAACCCCTCGATGTTTCTTCGCATGCTGGTGCGTGGAGCGAGCGTGCGTCGCGGTCGAGCGCTCACGGCTCTACTCGCCGTCGTCGTAGCAGCGGCCGTGACTACGACCATGCTCAACCTTTACGTGGACGTCGAAGCGAAACTGCAGCATGAATTCCGCAACTACGGCGCAAACATCGTTGTCGTGGCTAAAGACGGCGGCGCGCTTTCGACCAATGCTCTTGAAGTGGTTCGACAAACAATTCCCGCGCAGGCACTCGCCGTTCCTTTTGCCTATGCCGTCGCACACAATCCGAGCGGCAAGCCCGTAGTCGTGGCTGGCGTCGATATGCAGCAGGTCCAGCGGTTGGATCGCTGGTGGTCGGTGACGTCTTGGCCGCAGCACTCCGGAGAAGCGCTGGTCGGCAGTCGGGCTGCAAGTTTACTGACACCGACAGGCCAAAACTTTGATCTGAGCTACGACGGCAAGACGCTTCACTTGCGACCGGTAGGTATCTTGAAGACCGGTGCCGATGAAGACAGCCGCGTCTACCTGGCGCTGCCGGAATTTGTTGCCTGGACGGGATTACAGCCATCTTCCATCGAGATTTCGGCCAGCGGCACGAGCCAGGAGATCACCAACTTAACTGGGAATCTCGCGCGAGCCCTGCCGCAAGCGCAAGTCCAGCCAGTACGTCAGATTGTCGAAGCCGAAGCGCGGGTATTGGGCAAGACTCGTGCATCTCTCTATGTCTCAACCGTGGTGATAATTCTGACGGCCATGCTTTGCGTGCTGGCAACCCTGACAGGTTGGGTGTACGACCGGCGCCGGGACTTTGCTGTGATGAAAGCCCTGGGAGCGTCGGAAGGCCTGTTGCGTGGCTTGTTTGCGGCAGAGGCTGCGGGTCTTGGCGCTTTGGGCGCGATTGTTGGATTTCTGTTTGGGATAGGAGCCGCCGCCTGGATCGGACGCGTCAACTTTCATGCGCCGGTCGTCCCGCGGTTGTCGGTTTTGCCAGTCGTCTTGCTGGGAAGCATTGTCGTAGCTCTGTTGTCGGCGCTGCTTCCCATGAGCTTGCTGCGACGCGTACAGCCTGCGATGATTCTGAGAGGGGAATAAATTTGGACCACGGGTCCGCGACAAAGCCATGATTCAGCTGAAAAACGTAATCCGCGCTTACCCTGCCAAGACGGGAGTCTCAGGCGGAGAGGTTCGCGCTCTGGACGATGTCTCGCTGAAGGTAGCGGCGGGCGAGTGGCTGGCAATCATGGGCCCGTCCGGCTCCGGCAAATCGACGCTCGTGAATCTTGTCGGCTGTCTCGACCAACCAACCTCGGGCGAGGTTTGGCTCGACGGCCTAAATGTCGCTGGCATTCCGCAAAAAGAACTAGATCGCGTGCGAGCGGAGAAGATCGGCTTCATCTTCCAGCAATTCCACATGATTCCCTACCTCACTGCCGTCGAGAACGTCATGCTCGCGCAATATTTTCACAGCATGACGGACCAGAACGAAGCGCTGGAAGCATTGGAGCGTGTGGGGTTGAAAGACCGAGCCCATCATCTTCCCGCACAAATGTCCGGGGGCGAACAACAGCGGGTCTGCATCGCCCGAGCATTGATCAACGACCCCAAGATTGTTCTAGCCGATGAACCCACGGGCAATCTGGACGCGGCCAATGAAGAGATTGTGATGCGGCTCTTACGCGAATTGCATGAAACCGGGCGCACCATCGTTATGGTGACGCACGACCCCGTAGTTGCGCGCATGGCGGACCGCCGGATCGAGCTGCACCACGGACGCATTGCCTCCATGGAAACTTTTTCTATGGTCGACGAGCTGCAAATCGATGAAGTGCTGGAAACAATTTGGGTTTTGGAAGAACACGGCGAGTCCGCCGAAGTCGACCGCATGCAGGTCCACGGCGCGGTGGCGATCAGCCTGCTGGTCGAACGCATGGTACAAGCTGGCCTCGTCACTGCAACACCGCATCCGCCCGAGATTCATCAGCATCGCACGATTCACAACCCGTGCCATGAGGAGCTGACTTCGGTGGGCTACTCCACCGCCGAAGGCAGCTACGTCGTCGAGATGACACATCGTGGGCGGGAACGGGCCGGCAATATCATCCGACGCCACCGGCTCACTGAGCGTCTTTTTACCGACAGCTTGCATATGGAAAGTGAAACAGAAATTGCCGAACAGGCTTGCAAATTCGAGCACATCCTTTCGCAGGAAGCAACCGACAAGATCTGTACGTTTCTGGGCCATCCAAAAACATGCCCCCACGGAGCTCCGATTCCGCCGGGGCCCTGCTGCGGAGCAAGGCTCGTAGAATCAGCAACATCCGAGACGTCCTTGGCTCAGCCGAAAGGTTAAGACAACCGCCGAATTCCTTTCCGTGCCCGTCTTCAGTACTTGTACTTTCGTGGAACGGAAGCTGAAACGCTACCCTGAAATCGCTGGATCGCCGGATGGTTGGAAAGCTATAATCACTCCGCAAGCCTGGAGGATTTCCTTATGAAGCGGTTACTCGTTGCCCTCGCCATCGTCGTTCTGTTGAGTTGGACCTGCGTCGCTCAGACGAATGCCGCCGACGCTCCGGCCTCGAAAGAAGATGTTCAACGGTATCTTGATGCCGTCCACTCCCGCGACCTGACAAAGAAAATGATGGCGGCGATGGTCCCGGCAATGCATGGGCTTATGCACGATGAATATTTAAAGCACAAAGACGAACTCCCCGCAGACTATGAATCAAAAATGACAGCAATGGTCGATGACATGTTTGCGAGCATGCCGTTCGACGAAATGATTGAGGCTATGGCACCCGTCTATCAAAAGCACTTCACGAAGGGTGACATCGACAGTCTGGTCGCTTTTTATACCTCGCCAACCGGCAGCAAAATCTTAAATGAAATGCCCGCGATTATGGCCGAGGCGATGCAGAACATGAGGCCGATCATGTCGAAGTATATGGACACGATGCAGGAACGCATCAAGAAAGAAACGGAAACCATGATCGCGGAATCCAAGAAGAAGTCCAGCGGGAAAGCACCCGTTCACAACTAGCCTCGCCAAAAGAACTCGACCATCAAGCCCAATCAGTCAGGCTTGTCCGCATGGTGTTATTTCATTGTCACGAGCCTGCATAGGGGTTTTCGATTCCGGCCTTGGAGGACTTACCGTCCTCAAGGCGCTCACGCATTCGGTTCCGAATGCGGATTATCTCTATTTCGGCGATACTGCCCGCCTGCCCTACGGCTCAAAGTCAGCGGCAACGGTTACCCAGTACGCTTTAAGCGCGGCGGAGCATCTGGAGGGCCTGGGCGCGGAAATGCTGGTCGTCGCCTGCAACACAGCCACAGCGCTTTCCCTCGACGCAATCACGAACGACCTGGATATTCCCGTCGTGGGTGTGATCGAGCCGGGCGCCCAGGCGGCGGCTGTCGCTTCAAAAACCAAGAAAGTTGTGGTCATCGGAACGGAAGCCACTGTCGCCAGCCATGCGTATCAAAAAGCTCTACGCGCACGTGGCGTTGAAGCACTTGAGAAAGCCTGCCCTCTGTTCGTTCCATTGGTTGAAGAAGGCTGGATGGAGCACGCGGTTACCGAACAGGTCGCGCATATCTATCTGAGCGAAGCTTTTCAAGGCGATTTTCGAGACGCGGACGTATTGGTACTGGGTTGCACCCACTATCCGCTCCTGAAATCTGTCCTGCGAAGAATTGCCCCACCCCATGTCGCCATCGTCGATTCCGCCGAATCCACGGCGCACGTAGTAGCGGAAAAAGTTGGCGCCCATGCCCAAAACTCCGCGCAGCCCGGCTTGCGGTTCATGGCGACGGATTCGGTAGAGAAATTTCGACGGCTCGGCGAGAGGTTTCTGGGATTGCCGATCGATGCCGTGGAACACGTGGGCCTGAAAGAGTAGTCCAGCGGTCAATCAGCGACTAGATCAGGTTCGTGTGCGGCGAGCCGTGCGCCTTTGCCCCTGTCCGCTGACTCGAAATGGCTGAGTATGCGTGTATTTTCGCGCCGCCCAAATGCGACCCCCTATAATTAGGGATTACCCCTTTTCACGGAGACGACAGCCGAGTGCCGGACGAAGCGATGCATGAGAAATTTGATCTGAAAGCTACGATCAATCTGCCAAAAACCGATTTTCCCATGAAGGCGAATTTGCCCGCCAACGAGCCCAAATTGTTGGCTCGCTGGGAATCGATGGGCCTTTATGACCGGATTCGTGAGGCGCGCAAAGGCCAGCCAACCTATGTGCTGCACGATGGGCCGCCGTACGCCAACGGACCCATTCACCTCGGTCACGCGCTCAACAAGTGTCTGAAAGACTTCATCGTGAAGTCGAAGACGATGGCGGGATTTGATTCTCCGTACGTGCCGGGCTGGGACTGCCACGGCTTGCCCATCGAGATCAAAGTCGACCAGATGCTGGGCGGCAAGAAGCTGCAGATGGAGCCGCTGGCGGTGCGCGAGGAATGCCGCAAGTACGCCGACAAGTTTCTCGATTTGCAACGCGAGCAGTTTAAGCGCATTGGCGTGTTTGGAGACTTTGCCCATCCTTATTCGACCATGACGCCGCAGTACGAGTCCGTCATTCTGCAAACGTTCTACAAATTCTTTGAGGATGGTTTCATCTACAAAGGCCTACGGTCCACGTACTGGTGCATTCACGATGAAACCGCGTTGGCAGAAGCGGAGGTCGAATATGAGAATCACACCAGCCCTACGGTATGGGTGAAGTATGTTCTGCAATCGGACGCGGCTCAAATCGACCAGCGACTCGACGAGGCCGCCAAAGACTCAGGTAAGCCAATCTCGACCATCATCTGGACGACTACTCCGTGGACTCTACCCGCCTCCATGGCAGTTGCGTTTCATCCCGATGAAGAGTATGTAGCGCTGGAAACCGAAACCGATATCTTCATCGTCGCGGATCGCTTGTGGAAGGCAACGGCTGAAAAGTGCGGACTAGGCGAGCCGCCCGTGGTGGCTCGATTTCAAGGCAAGAACATGGAGAATGCTCTATTTCGCCACCCGTTTTTGCCTTGGGAACAGCGAAAGATTCTCGGCGTCCTTGCCAACTACGTCACCATGGATACAGGCACCGGCGTGGTTCACACGGCCCCTGCGCATGGCGCGGATGACTTCAACACTGGCGTGAAATACAAGCTGCCGACGACCTGCGATGTGGATGGCGCGGGCGTGATCCACAATGGACTCCCGGAATATGACGGGCTGAAAGTGTTCCAGGCGAATCCTCGCATCGTCGAGCTTCTAAAGACTCATGGCGTGTTGCTGCACTCTGAAAAGATTGAACACTCGTATCCGCACTGCTGGCGGTGTCATAACCCGATCATTTTCCGGGCAACCGAACAATGGTTCATTCGCATGGATACGCCCATGGCGAACACCCCGGGAAACGAAGGCCACACGCTGCGGTCGCGAACCTTGGACGAGATCAAGAAGGTGAAGTGGGATCCGGCGTGGGGCGAGGATCGCATTGCGAACATGATCGCCACCCGCCCCGACTGGTGCATCTCGCGGCAAAGGATTTGGGGCACGCCGATTGCCGTATTTTTGTGCGAGAGCTGCGGAGATTCCGTACGAGATCCAGCCCTGAATCGCGCGGTTGCCGAACTCTTTGCCAAAAAAGGCGCCGACGCCTGGTACACCGCGGAAGCGGATGCTCTTTTGCCGGCAGGAACGAAATGCGCAAAGTGCGGACACGGCACGTTCAAGAAAGAGATGGATATCATCGACGTGTGGTTCGAGTCGGGATCGAGCCATGCCGCGGTGCTGGGACATCAGGCAAACATGCCGTGGCCTGCGGATCTGTACCTCGAAGGCGGAGATCAGTATCGTGGCTGGTTTCACTCTTCCCTGCTCTGCGCTGTGGGAACGCGAAATGCCGCGCCGTACAAGGCTGTTGCGACCAATGGCTGGACCCTCGATGAACAAGGTCGAGCCATGTCCAAATCACTCGGCAATGGCGTCGAGCCGGTGGAAATCACCGAAAAGCTCGGCGGCGAGATCGTCCGCCTCTGGGTTGCCTCGGTGGATTTCCGCAATGACGTCGCGTGTTCGGACAACCTGATGCAGCGCGTGGCGGAGAACTACCGCAAGCTGCGCAACTCGCTGTTCCGTTACGTTCTAGGCAATCTTCAGGATTTTGATCCGGCCCGCGACGCCGTTCCGTTTGCTGAAATGCATGCGCTCGATCGCTACATGCTCCGTCAAACGGCAACGGTGGCCGAAGAGATCAAAGAGTGGTATGCCGAATTTGCCTTCCACAAGATCTATCAGCGGATTATGCAGTTTTGCGTCGTTGATCTGAGCGCCATGTACTTCGACGTGCTCAAAGACCGTCTTTACACTTCTGCGCCAAAATCGCTGAAAAGACGATCGGCACAAACCGCAATCTGGAAGATCGGAGAAGCGCTGACGCGCGTGCTCGCGCCGATCATGACGTTTACCTGCGATGAAGTGTGGCAATACTTACCGTCCGTCACAGGCCGCCCCGAGAGCGTTCATCTCGCAGCGTTCCCAACGAGTGCCGACTTGATTGGGAACGACGCTACGTTAACCGAAGACAAGACCCAACAAGAAGACTGGGCGACGTTGCTGCAGGTCCGGGATGAAGTCCTCAAGGCGCTTGAAATGGAACGCTCGAACAAAGTGATTGGCGGAGGTCTGGAGTCCCAAGTCAAGCTTACTGCGCCCGACCCTGTGTATTCCGTGTTGCAGCGTTACGCTGGAGAATTGCGATATTTGTTGATCGTGTCGGAAGTAGTTTTAGAAAAGGCAGCAGCCAACGGCTCTGGGCCGGTGAGCATCCAAGTCATCAAAGCTGACGGGAAGAAATGCGATCGTTGCTGGAATTTTTCGACGCACGTCGGCGAAGATACGAAGCATCCAACTGTCTGTGAGCGTTGCAGCGCGGTTCTGAAAGAAATGAATGTCTAGACTTCGCGTAGGACGTATTTTCTATCTATTTGTCACTCTGGCAGCGCTGGTTCTCGATCGGCTCTCCAAATGGCAGGTACAGCACCGCATTGAGTTGCATGACAGCATACCCGTGATCCCTCGGTTCTTCAATCTCACCCACCTGGAAAACCCGGGAGCGGCATTTGGGATTTTTTCTGATACACCCACGCCACTCAAGCTCGGCGTGCTGATTGCCCTCTCAGCAGTGGCTTTGATTGTGGTCACCGTTCTGTTGTGGAAGAGCAGCAATTCTCTTTCATCCACAAGCATCGGTCTGGCTTTAATTCTGGGCGGAGCGATTGGCAATCTATGGGATCGAATTCTGCATCACCGCGTCACAGACTTCCTGCTTTTCTACTACCAGCAATACGAGTGGCCAGCGTTCAACCTCGCAGACAGCGCGATTGTGGTGGGAGCGGCGCTGCTTGTTCTGGATCTAGTTTTCAGCAAAACTCCGCAAGAAGAGTTAGCTTAGAGACCGACTGTTACCCAAATCAACGACCAGACGCGATGGCACGCATGGAACTGTGGACTGGGCTCGCAGCCCTCAAGCCGAAGCCAGAATATAACAACTTCAGAATGTTTGAAGGGAAGGGAGCCTACGTGCACATCGCTGCATGGGCTGAATCTCAAGCAGCCTTCGAAGAACATGTTAAGAAACAAGCTGACGAATTGGAGTGCATTCTATGCGAACTGGAGGATGTCGACCTCATGGATGCCAAGATGGAACAAGACGACTATCCGGTAGAATTTATCGGCATCCGCTCAAGAGCCACCACTCATCCTGAAGATACCATCTTTGGAACTTTCCATTCTTGGATGCAGGATGACGCTAACTAGTATGTACTCTAAACCTCACGGCGTTCCGTAGATCTGCCGGTAAACATTCGCATTTCGCATGATCGCCTGCACGTACTCGCGAGTTTCGGTAAACGGAATCGATTCCACAAACTCGGGGATGTCGCGATACTTGGCGACTCCCTGCCACTCCTGCACCCGTTCCGAGCCCGCATTGTAAGCTGCTAGCGCGTATTCAAAGGCCCCAAATTGATCGACCATGCCGCGAAAATATTTTGTCCCCATCTGCAGATTCGCCGTTGGCTCGGTTAGCAGAGCCGGAGTGAAGTGCTTGATCTTCAGCTCCTTCGCGACCTTCTTGCCGGTGCCCGGTAGCAGCTGCATCAGTCCAATCGCATTGGCATGGGAGATTGCATTCGGACTGAACGCAGATTCCTGTCGAATCAATGCGGCCACGAGATAAGGATCCAGCCCATTATCCGCCGCGGATTTCTTCAGGTCGACCCAATAAGGACGAGGAAAGAGCGCTTGCCAGTAAGGCGGTGGCAAGTTTGCAATCTCAGCCGAAAAGTAATTCGGCACGGCGTGCTTCACAACATCAAGTGCCCGATCGTAGCGGCCGGCGTCCTGGCACAAGCGCGCCATTTCCGCGATTTCCCAATTTCCGCCCTCTTCTTCCACCGCAAGATGCAATTCCCTCAGGGCAAAATCCAGGAGCGCTCCGTTCACGAGCAAACGCGCCTTTTGCAGACGAAGATTATCTGCCGGGGGATCGCTGATCGCTGGATAGGGCTGCGTTTCCGATACTCGCAGATAGGCCAGCGTTGGCTCAGCAGGGGGAAGCGGAGCCGTGCCAACTTCTTTCAGCCGCTGCCGTGCTAGCTCGGCATAGTAAAAACTGCGATAGCGGCGCACAAGTTTTTCGTAGTAAGCGCGCGCCCGCCCAAGTTCACCGTCTTCTTCCGCAGCGCGCCCTCGCCAGTAAAGTGCGGAGGGAACCTCCGGCGCATCGGGGAAGAGCACTATCTGCTGCTCGAACTCTCTGCGAGCCTCGGCACCTTGGCCCAAGCGCCAAAGCAACCATGCAGACTTCCAGTGGGCATAGGAGCCGTGCGTTCCGTTCGGGAAACGTTGCGCCAGCTCACGGTAAAGCGCTTCGGCTTTCGCGTAGTCCCGCTTCACTAGATATTTGTTGGCCGACGAAAACAACGACTGCTCCAGCCAAGGGCTTGTGGGAGCTACCTGGCGAAGTTGAGCAAGATAGGACTGGAACGCCGCGTCATCATCATCGGCGCGAACAATTTCCCCTAGATTGTAAAGTCGTTGCGCAGCAAGCTCACCGGCGAGGCCCGAGATTGGCTCCAGAAGTTGCTTGGCTTCGCGGTTACGGCCACTTTGGCGCAACGCGCCGCCCAAAGCAACTTCGAGCGCTGGGCGATCCGCGGTCGCGGTATCTCCAATCAGCGTGCGATACTCGGTCGCCGCGTCGGAGTAGCGTTTGCCCTTCACCAGCAGGTCCAATCGAGTCTTCCGTTCGGCGAACGTGGCCGGTGGCGATTGGCCAGCGAGTCTCAGCAGCTCTTTTTCTGCTTCATCGGCCTCGGGAGCCAGGGGCATCGTGTAGAAAACCGTCCGCAACGCAGCGGAGGCTTTGAGGGGTTGCCCTGCGGCTGCGTACGCGCGACCCAGCGTCAACTCCACGTCGGCGCGAGTCGGGAGGCGATCGGATTCCAAAATCGCAACAGCTTCCGCAGTGCGATCCATCCCGAGAAAGGCGCGAGCGCGAGTCAACTCCACGTCTCTCTGGAAAATCGAGCCGGCAAATTTTTGCTCGAAGTTGCGCAGCAAAGCCTCCGCCTGCTTGTTGTCTCCTGTCTGCTGCAAGGCGCTGGCCAGGAAATACGTGGTGTAGTCCGCCAACTCGCCTGCATTTGCCTGTGCGCGACGCAGGGGACTCAGTGCGCCGGCGGCATCGTGGTCGAGCATGTGCGCGTAGCCTGAAACAAACCACGCGAGAGCTCCCGCGTCTTCCGTACTGTGCTGTTTCGCGAAAGCCTCTACGCCGCCGTACCCCGCAGGCGTGCGCTCTCGCAACAATTGCTGCGCCATGGGTCTCAGGTTCTTGGAGAGGACAAACGCCTGATGAATGCGTAAGAGGCGGCGCTTGCTCGGCTTGTGCTTACTTTTTTTATGCACACCCGAGGTGGCGTGAGGAGTCGCGGCAAGCAGGTTCGCGGTTGAAGCGGCCAGAAGCAGGAAGAAAAAACAATACGAAAACAGACGGCGTAGATTCACGTTGTTCTTAGTGTAGCGCGGACTAGCGCTGGAAGTTAGGCCCCAAAAGGGACGCATCTTCCTGGGCAAGGCCTCGGATCAGTTCGTGCGTGAAGTAATCCGCAGGGGCAGCCGACGTATTGCCGTAGCGCTTCAGGTAGCTGGCGCGGCTCTTGTCGATGTCGTCGCGCAGCCGGTCGTAAATGTCGCGGTTCTTGCGGCCCTCTTCCACCTTGGCCTTGTTGTAAAGACGGATTTCATCAATCAACAGCTTGGCGAAACGCTGGGCTTTGCGGTGCAGATCGGCTTCTTCCGCGTTCATCGGAGCCTGCGCAGGAGCGGCGGGCGCTGCGGAACTAGCAGTCGCCGAGTTGGCCGCTGCCGCAAATGCAGCCTGCGCGGGAACAGATGCCTCGGCGCTGACAGCCGTGGCGACGGAAGCATGCGCATGAGCCTGTTGAGCGGCCGCGGTTTCCGGCCATGTTGGCGCTGCCGCCGAAGCAGCGTGGACAACTGGAGATGGTGCCGGCGGCGCTACAGAGACCGGGTTCGCTGGAACCTCAGCAGGGCTTGGCGAAGCGGCGGCGAATGTCCGCGACGCCCGCACTTCAAGCCACAGGCTTGTAAAGCGCACCAGAACATCCAACGCGGAGGTTGCGCAGGAGGCGTCCGCTGCACCGGCATCCGCATACAGGACCGCTGCGACCTTGTCTTTGCGCAAGATCGGAATCAAGTGGCACTGTCGAGTAAGAGGTGCACCGAACGTCTCAAAAAATCTCGCATCCATTTGGGATGTTTCGCCAGAGGCGGAGTTTTGCGTCGTAAGAACTTTTTGGAACAGCGCAGCGTTCTGATCCAGCGCGAACTCAGGTATCGCTTCATTGTCGACGAAGCCAATCGCCTGCCAACCCGCCACCGATTCTTCGTTCACAATGAATAAGGCACTGCGGGCGCAAAAGCTCGTGCTCTGGTCCAGCAGCTTCTGCAGGATTTCACGAGGCCCTTCGCCTGTCTGAACATTGGCGACACCGGCCAGCAGTTTGTCGCTGGCACCCGATTCCTGCGACGCTGCAGCACTGGAGAGCGACGGTTCTATTTCTTGCACGGTGCGGCGAACCAGCTCATTGCGCAGCTCCGCAACCCGACCCTCGAACACTTCCGAGGTCACCCGCTCCACTGTTTCGAAAATCCAGTTTTTATCAGTCATCGCAAATCAATCGTTGGAAGATCAGTCCGCACGAATGCAATTCCCAGCTCTTCTCGAGCCGCCAGGGTGAACTCAGTCTAGGGGAAGCGGGCAAATGAGGGCAGATTACTTTGGATTACCCCGCCTCTAAAATCCTGCCGCCCCTACAACAAATCGGCGGTTCGCCCGTCAAATAAGGGAGGCGCGAGCTCGGAATCAACGGTACAATACACCTTTGGGACTAGGCGAAACCCTCCAAAATTGTTGAATCGGAAGGACAATGGGAGCCATCCAACATCAATTGAGTGACCCTCCCAGCGAAGAGCTGGTGCTGGTCCGCGCTGCCAAGGGCGGCGACGACGGAGCGTTTAATCAGCTCGTCAAGCGTTACGATCGGAACGTGTTCCGGATCGCGCAGCACATCACGCAAAACCGCGAAGATGCGGAAGACGTGGTGCAAGACGCGTTCCTGAAGGCGTTCACGAATTTGCATCAGTTCCAGGAGCAATCGAAGTTCTATACCTGGCTGGTGCGAATTGCGGTCAACGAAGCGCTGATGAAGCTGCGGCGCCGTCGTCCGGAACGCACCGTATCGCTGGACGAAGAAATACAGACCGGAGAAGACTCGGTACCGCGCGAAGTGGCGGACTGGAGTCCGAATCCGGAGCAAAATTACAATCAGGCTGAATTGCGTGAGATCTTGACCAAGACGATTCAGGGCTTGCCGCCCGGGTTTCGTACCGTCTTTATCCTGCGTGATGTGGAAGGGTTATCCACCGAGGAAACCGCGGACGCGCTGGAACTCAGTATTCCGGCCGTGAAGTCGCGGCTTCTCCGAGCTCGGCTGCAACTACGCGAGAGGCTGAACCGCTTCTTCGCAAAACCTAATAGTGGGGACAACGTAGCGTGAAGTGTGCCGAGTTTTTGAAGGAACTCAACGAATACCTCGACGGGGCTCTCGACGAGCGCACCCGGGCAGACCTCGACGATCACCTGGCTTGGTGCCACAACTGCTACGTTGTCTGCGATACGACAAAGAAGACCATCCAAATCTACCGCGATACCGAAATCTACGAACTCCCCGACGAACTGCGCAATCGCTTGCAGGAGGCCATCCACGCCAAATGCCAAGCCAAAAAGAAGGCCGGGCCGCAGAGCGTCTGAAATCGACGCTTTGCTGTAACTCTCATGTTTACCATTAGTTAGACTATCCCCCCACTTAAGTGGCTAGCCCTATTTGCTACCCCCTCGCGAACCTTTTTCCTTCTTCTTGAATCAAACTAGTGTCAGGATATCGCTGGTGGTAGGCCCCAGAATTCCTGCGGAGGTGATTGGATGATCGCGAGAATTGTGGATGCGATGTTTGGTTGCAGACACTCCAACTATGGCTTCCCGCGGACGACTCGACCCACGTCGAAGCGCAGCGCGGTAGCGGCATTGACAGGCACGTATGTGGTCTGCCTCGACTGCGGCAAAGAGCTGCCCTATGACTGGGCGGGCATGCGCGTACTTGAAATGAGCGACGCGGCGCACAACCACGCCGCACAGTCTCCCGCTTTGGCAAAACACGCCGCATAGCCCTCAAGCCTGCAGATGACGCAGGGCCAACCATTCCCCCCAATGGCTGAGTGTATGAAAACCGTGTGACGATTTGCCCATCCGCCCTATAATGACCCTTCACACGGTCCTTCGTGCGCAATCCTGTGTCGACGACTGAAACCAGTACGCGCCATTTTGCCGCCCTGCAGCAGGCCACGCAGATGCTCCTCTCTGCTGGCCCGCCAGAAACTGTGCTGGAAACGCTGCTGTTGATTCTGCGGAGCCACACGGAAATGAAACGCGCTGCGGTCTATCTGCTGGATTCCGCTGGCCAGAATCTATCCTGTCGGGCTGAACATCAGTGGCCGGCGACCCGCTCTCGTACACTCCTGCTTCGCGATTCTGATCCAATCGCGTTGGCGGCCCGCACCCGCACCGCGCAGCGTGCGGCTGTGCCAGAGCCCGCCATCGTCAATTTGCCTCTCCTAGTCCGGGAACATGCATTGGGGACTCTTGTGGTCGAAACCGACGACTCGAGAGGGTTCCCGAATGAAGACCTGGTCCTGCTCTCTTTCCTGGCGGCTCAAACCGCGATGCTGCTGGAAAACCACTCGATGCATGAAGCTGAGCGCGTTCGAACCCGTCAAGTCGAGCTGCTACACCTGATTGTGCGTTCCGCCGCTACCGCCCCGGATACTAGCCAATTCTGCGCGCTGCTTGCCGACTTGCTCGGAGATTCATTCGAACAAGCGAATATCGCCATCCTCCTTTGCCCACCCGAAAAGGATCTTAGGATTCCAGCCTCCGCTGGAACCGACGAACCGCAGATGGAGCGCTTCTTGCAAGCACGGCAGCAAGGTCCCCTCGGACAAGCTCTTCGACAAAAACGATTCGTGCTGGCCGAGGATGCCAGTGCCGGCAACCCGGCCTTCTGCTACGGCACCTCCGGCAGTGAACTTTGCGTTCCGCTCGTATCTGGACCGCGCGTCATGGGCGCTGTGGTGATTGCTCGCCGCAATCCCCACGCCTTTTCCAAACAGGAACTCACCCTGGCACAGGTAGCCGCCGAGGTAGCTGCCAACACCGTCCGCAGCCTCGACCTGAGCGACGAACTCGATCGCAGCACCAGCACCGATCCGCTCACCGGAACATCGAACCAGCGGCACTTCCACACCATATTGGAACAGGAGTTTTCACGCTCGCGCCGCTACAAGAAGCCCTTTGGTATAGTGACGTTGAATCTCCGTCATTTCCGCGAACTGAACGCCGCGCTCGGCGTGGAAGGTGCGGATCGCATCTTGAAACAGGTAGCCGCCAGCCTGCGCTCCAGACTCCGCAGCCATGACACGCTCAGCCGCTATAGCGGGGATCAATTCGCCATGCTCTTGCCGGAAGTCAACGGCGACGGGGTCGCGATTGTTCTGACGAAACTCAACGAAGCGATCGGAACCATTGACGCAGGCGGCTCCCGCAAAGTAATGGCCTTATGGGCTGCAGTTACATTCCCAGAGGACGGCAACTCGGGAGCTGAACTGCTGCACGCTCTGTTTAATCGTCTGGACGCTGCCAAGCGGGTTGCTTCAACCTCGCAACCATAGCGGTGCCCCAGGTTCAACGGTGCCCCAGAGCCTGCCCTGAGCTTGTCGAAGGGTTCGCGCCGTACTTTGGCGCTAACCTGGGCGCTTTTACGAGCCCTTCCGCTATAATCACCCACCAATGCCTCTCGCTGCCGGAACCCTGCTTGGCCCTTATGAAATCCAGTCGCCCATTGGCGCAGGGGGCATGGGCGAAGTCTACAGCGCGCGGGACACGCGGCTCGAGCGCACCGTCGCCATCAAGATTCTCCCCGGACATCTTTCCGAAAATGCCGATGCCCGAGAACGCTTCGATCGCGAAGCCCGCGCCATCTCCTCGCTAAATCACGCCAACATTTGCCAGCTCTACGATGTCGGCGAGACCAACGGCGTCCGCTACCTCGTCATGGAGTATCTGCAGGGCGAAACGCTGGCCGACCGGCTGAAAAAAGGTCCGCTACCGATCGAACAACTCCTGCGTACGGGCGCCGAAATTGGCGACGGCCTTGACCGCGCACATCGCGGAGGCGTAGTCCATCGCGACCTCAAGCCCGGGAACATCATGTTGACGAAGGGCGGGGCGAAAATTCTGGATTTCGGTCTCGCAAAGAGCGCCGCCGCAACCGGAGGAGCGCCTTCCCGTCCTCCCGATTTGACCGCGACGTTCTCTTCTCCCGCGCTTTCCGCGCCGCTAACCGCGCAAGGCACGCTGCTTGGCACCTTCCAGTACATGTCGCCCGAGCAGGTAGAAGGCAAAGAAGCAAATTCCTGTAGCGACATCTTCAGCTACGGCGCCGTCCTCTACGAAATGGCAACCGGGAAACGCGCCTTTGAGGGCAAGAGCCAGATCTCTGTCGCCTCAGCTATTCTGGAAAAAGAACCGGACCCGATCACCAGTACCACTCCAGCGGCACCTGCAGCTCTCGATCATGTCATCCGCGGCTGTTTGGCCAAAGATCCCGAATCCCGCTGGCAGAGTGCCGGAGATGTCGCCCGCGAACTACGCTGGATCGGCAGCAGCGGTAGTGGTTCTCAAATGGGAACGTTGCCGACTCCTCCGATGCGGCGCCGCGTTCGCGAGCGCCTTTTATGGGCAGCGTTAGTAGCGTCGCTACTCGGCGCCGTTCTTTGGATGGCCGCCCGCCCCAGCACTCCAGCCCCGTTAGTTCGCGCTTCCCTGCTCCCGCCGCCCGATGCCACCTTCGATTTCGATGGAGACTTTTCCGGGCCTCCGGTACTTTCCGCAGACGGAACGCAGGTCGTGTTCTGCGCCCGCAGTGCCAAGTTGCGCAACTCACTGTGGGTGCAATCGCTCGATTCCGCTACCGCGAAGAAGTTGCCCGGCACCGACGGAGCGTCTTTTCCGTTCTGGTCCCCAGACGGCAGGTTTATTGCCTTCTTCGCCGATGGCAAACTGAAAAAAATTTCGGCGGCTGGCGACCAGGCTGCCACGCTCGCCGATGCCCCCAACGCTCGGGGCGGCACGTGGGGTAGCGAAAACGTAATCGTCTTTGCGCCCGACTATCGCGACGGCCTCTGGAAGATTAACGCCAGCGGAGGATCCGCAACCCCCGCAACCAAACTAGACGAGAGTGTCCACAGCACCCACCGTTGGCCCAGCTTCCTTCCAGATGGCAAACACTTTCTATTTCTCGCCACCAATCACGGCGTGCAGGTGCGGGACAAGTTCGGTATCTACCTCGGCTCGCTCGATAGCAATGCCAGCAGGCTCATCCTCCCCTGCGACTCCGACGCGCAGTACGCTGGTGGGTATCTTCTGTTCCATCGGGAAACGCAACTGATTGCCCAGAAATTCGACTGGAAGAGCGCCACACTGTCTGGCGAACCCTTGACGGTTGCCGAGGGCGTGGACTACGACGGCGGGACGTGGCATACCACTTTTACCGCCTCCGAGAACGGAGTATTGCTCTACCAGCAAACTATTTCGAAAACAGGCTACGATCTCACCTGGATCGACCGAACCGGCGTTCCTCGCGGAAAAGCAGTGGAAGGCATTGCTTACAACGGAATGAGGATTTCGCCGGATGGCAAACGCGTTGCCCTCGCCATGGGAGATCCCAAGCCTGACATTTGGGTGTTGGACTTGACGCGTGGCACCCGCGTACGCCTCACCTTCGACTCCTCCATGCACCAGATGCCCTCCTGGTCGGCGGACGGCCAGCGCGTCGCTTTCACCACACAAGCCGGCATGACTCTGGCCTTCGGATCGAGTCTCCACGCCAAGCAGTCGGGTGGCACGGGACAGGATGAAATATTGCTCGACGAAAACAAGGAGAACGGAACTGCGACTTTGAATTGGCCGCAATGGTCGCCAGACGGCAAGTACCTGACTTACCAGAGGATGACGGGACCCGGGAACGCATCCCTTTGGGCCATTCCAACCTCGGGCGACAAGAAGCCCTTCCTGATCGTGCAGCCGCAGAATCCCCAAGGCAATATCCGCCAAACCCGTCTTTCTCCCGACGGAAAATGGCTGGCCTACAGTTCCACTGATTCCGGTCGGGAAGAGGTGTATGTGACGACGTTTCCCAGTGCATCCAGTCGTTGGCAAATCTCACAAGCCGGCGGTGGCTATCCCATTTGGCGTGGCGATAGCCAAGAGATTTTTTTCGCCGGACTGGATGACGGAGCCATTCACGCCGTGGACGTGAAGGCGAATGGAGGTCAGTTCGAAGTCGGAATCCCGCGGGCTTTGTTCGTCGTGCGCGCAACCAGCTCGGTCGGCTATCCCTACGATGTCGCTCCCGACGGCCAGCGCTTCCTGGTCCCCATGCCCCAGCAAGACACCGCAACCGTCCCCTTGTCGCTGGTAGTCAATTGGCCCGCCGCGCTAAGCAGGTAGCGAGGGCCTTACACATTCCTGGCAGACCGTGCTGGAAGTACGATTCGTATCAGGGCACCGCTTCAGCGGTACCGTAAGTGCGTTGTTCTGACTGCGCCTTCAGGCGCTGGATTTGGCCGGGTCCTCACGGCGCACAAATCTTTGCCGCCATTTCGCCGGATGCCAGCGCCCGAAAATCTCCCAAATTGAAGGTATAGATTCGGTCTGTCAGACACTTGGCGGCGCAGCTTAATAACAGCGCGTCGCAAATCTTCGCACCAATCCAGCCATGAGTGGCTATGTTGCTCAAAGCATTCACGTAATCGGATGGATCGATCAAGACTGCCTCGAAATAAGGCAGGACGTCCTCGACTAGAATCCTTTGCGCTTCGACGGGATGAATACGCGGCCTAACTGGCAAGCGCGTCAGGGTCGCATAGACCTCGGCAATCGAATGAACACTGATAAACCCTTTGTCTTGCCTATGTTGCGCCCGCCGCACCGCCGGTAAAGCCTGCGCGTGGTGCGGATGATCCTGCACCGATGCAGCAATTAAAACGGTGGTATCAAAGAAGATGTTCACCGCTCAGGCCTTCAGAACGGACTGGATCCGTTCCTCGCGCACATCGTCAACCACGCGATCCCAATCGACACCCTTTTCCGCGACGCCTTGGTGAACCCAAAAGCCGTCCACCTTGATCATGGGTGGTTTTTCGACCAACGAACGCAGGATGAGGCCACCAGGCTCCTCCACGACCTCAATCTCGGAGTCAGGGCGAAAGCCGAGGCGCTCACGCAGGCGTTTTGGCACCACGATGCGGCCGGAGCGATCAATTAACAATTTCATGCCATTCATTATGGCATATGCCATTCATAATGGCAAATCTAGCTCAGTGGCGGCAATCCCACCTTTGCAATCAGCTCGCGGAACCCAGGCTCGTCGCGCAGATTGAAGAAGGCAGCATCGTTTTCCATGCCTTCCAGCCCGTCCGCGTGCTTGCTGTAAGCTGCCCTGAGATACTGCAAAGCTTCCTGCTTGTTGCCCATGACGGCGCAGGTCTGCGCTAGAAGATAGGGCGAGAATGAACCCTGCTCGTAGAGCTTGATTTGCTGCTGCCGCAGGAGTTGCAGCATGGCCCCGCTCCCGCCGGAGGCGTAGGCCTTCTCCGCCGAGTCGATAAGCTTGAGGCTAACGCCATCGTGCAACAGAAGTGCTTCTTTTCTCGACTCCAGCAGGTAATTCCGATAGTCGCCAGTACCCAGATAGATGAGTCTCAGAAAGCGGTGTGGGGAATCGAAGTTCGGCTCGGTTTCCTCCACTTGCCGCAGCAAAGCCATCGCTTCGCCCGTGCGCCCAGCATTGAACAGGAGCACGCCCTTATCAGCCACCACGGAGTTCGAAGTAGGATCGAGGGCCTGCGCCTTTTCGATCTCCGACAGCGCTTCGCGCGTATGCCGGAGTGAAATCAGATAGGTCGCATACCAGTGATGGGCAACCGAGTTGTTCGGGTCCAGTTCGATTGCGCGCCGGAATTCCCGGTCGGCCGTGGGAAAATCCCACATCCCATAGGCCGAAGCGAAGGCCAGCGACGCATGTGCCTGCGACGACTGGTCGTCGAGTTCGACTGCCCGCTTCGCTGCAGCCAGTGCGCGTGGATAGGCCTCTGAACTCGGCATCACCGAGAACTCGCGCAGCAGGTTGTAGCAGTCAGCCATGCCAACATACGCCTGTGCGTAGCCAGGATCGTGCACAATGGCCTGCGTAAAGAAGTCCACGGCCTTGGTCAGACTCTCCGGCGTCCGCTTATTCCAATAGAAACGGCCTTGGAGGTAGAGTTCTTCAGCCTCATGGTTGGCAGGGCGGTGAGTGAACCCCTCGCTCGGCGACGTCGAGATCTGCGCTGCTCTCCGGGGCTCTCGGTGATTCCTTTGCCAGTAAAACCCCGCTCCTAGAGCGCACACCAAGCAGAGCGCAACCAACGCCGCTAGCGGATAGAGCAATTTCCGCCCTGAACTGGGTACAACAGGAGGCTCAATTGTCTCGGCCGGAACCGCCGTCTCTACCGGGATCTCAGCTACCGGCTCCTGAGGAGTGTAGGTTGGCGCTATCCAGCGGTATCCGCGGCGGCCAACCGTCTCGACGAAGATCGGATTTTCGGCAGAATCTCCCAGCGCATCCCGCAAACGATTGATTGCACTGGTGATACCGCGATCAAAATCCACGAATACGTCATCGGGCCACAGAGCGGCGCGAAAATCATCTCTACTGAGAACCTCATTGGGGCGGCTCAGAAAGAGCCTCAGGGCTCGGAAAGGCAGTTCCTGAATCTTGACCTTGGCACCCTTTTTACGGAGTTCACCCGAGCGTAAATCCGCCTCGAAAACACCGAAGCAGACAGCGGAGCTTGTTGGAACGGTTGGAGGCATTTCGGCACTTCAATCTTGCAGGGGAACCCAGTTTAACAGTTGAAGGGAACACCCGTTAACCCCACTTTCGTGCTGTTTTTTCTGGGTGACCGATTTTTCTAATCACATGTAATCAAATGACTTATTACGTGATCTAGGCAGAGCCAAGGCGTTACCGCCAAACCATTGACGGACATGGCCTTTAATGCGAAATTTGGTCCTCCTATGGCTGTCCTGCCTCAGGTTCCCGACTTGGAGCGGTGATCCAAAGGTCGTTTTCCGGAGTGCCTACAGCCTCCTTGCCCAACAAAATTCCCTGGAGATACGAATGAACGCAGTTCGCCCTAGTAAGAAAGCCGCCACCATTTTCGCCGCCGTCCTCACCTTCGCCACTCTCGCCATCCAGCAACCGGTCTCCGCGCAGGCGCTCCCCCAAGCCCCGGCCCTGACCTTCACCTTCAGTCCCGTAAACGTTGCCGGAGCGCAGGCGTTGGCCATCTACGCCGTCAACAACTCGGGCAACATGGTAGGCACCTACCTGGACAGCGCAGGCTCGTGGCATGGACTGGTGATTACGGCCGGAAAAGCCAAGACGATCGACCATCCCGGAGCAGCGAATGGGACTTTCATCTACGGCATTAATTCCAAAGGCGTCCTTGCGGGTTTTTATCAAGACGCTATCGGCGGTTCCTATGGGTTTACTTACTCAGGGGGAAAGTTCACGGCTGTAACACCTTCCGCCGGCGCTCCGACGCAGGTGTACGGTCTGAATGACAAAGGCCAGGTGACGGGTTCCTTCTTCGATCTGGGTCTCAACAAGCGGCGCGCCTTCTTCGGCACCGCTGCCGGCTACACCGTGCTCGACGCTCCCAATTCGATTTCGACCCTGGCTTGGGGAATCAACAATGCCGGGATCGTCACACTGGTCTGGCAGAACACGGCCGGGCTTCGCAACGGCGCCATTTATACCAATAAAAAGTTCACGACTGTGAACGTTCCGGGAGCCACGGAGACGTTGATGCGCGGAATCAACACAGCCGGCGACCTGGCGCTGTCCTACGTCGACGCGACCGGCTCGCATAGCGCTCTGCGGACCGGCGGAAAGTTCTACAAATTCAGCGACCCCGTCATGCCCAACGGCACGCGCGTAACCGGCATCAACGACAAACGGACCATGGCTGGCAACCTATTGGACAGCTCGGGGAACTTCACGGCCAATGGATTCAAGGTGACCTACTAACGGAACGGAATTCTTACAAATTTGCAGCTTTTGTATTTCTATGGAGTGATCCAAATTATGAAACCTATTTCTTGCCATACCCAACGAACCACTGGCGTGCAGCTCGCTCTCGCGATGTTCGCCATCACTCTTTCCCTGGCCACGCTTCCGACGCAGGCGCAAACGATCCACGACTCGGGGAGCCCCGGCGTCTACATGCCGGCTGCGAATTCGTCCCAGATCCGCACTCCCGCGCAGGATGCTCCCGCCGGTTTAGTAACCATCTTCAGCAACCTGGGCCCGAAGACCAACGCCTTTACCAGCGGCGGGTGGTTTGTGCTTGGCCCGAACTTCTCGGGCGGGAAACAGTCCGTCGGCCTGCCGTTCTCGCCCAAGTTGAACTCGCACGTGACGCAGGTCCAAGTCGCCATTCAATACAACGCCTCGGGCGCGAACCAGGTGAATCTCAGCGTCTATAGTGACCATGCAGGCCTTCCGGGAACGCTGGTGGGAGGGCCGATTACCATCACTCACCTATCCAACTGCTGCGTCTGCTGCACCCTTACGATCGGCAATTTCTCGCCTGCGGTTCCGCTTGTAGGAGGAACCAAGTACTGGCTGGTCGCGGACACGCCCAGTTCCGGAACCGGAAGTGACTTCAAGGGAGTCTGGAACTGGATCCCCCCCTCGGCGACGATGAAGGTCGGCCTCAACCACAGCGGATGGACTTCCTTCGGCGCGAATATCCAGGAGCCGGCGGGCGGAATCTTCGGCACGGTTCCTTAACGATCACCCGCCCGCCTGTCGCGCAAAACGCGACAAGCACTGGGGACCGGCGACAGGAACTCGTTTGCCGTGGCTTTGATTGTTGCACTCGGCCCACGCGGGAAAACGGGGAAACAATTTCCCGCGTGGTTTTTTTGAAGCGGTTCGTATTTGTTCGTGCAGACTCCCCTCGGGGAATTCTTAAGGAGAGCAGTTCATGAAAAAGGTTGTTATCTTCGCCGCGATCGTCGCCTTTACCTTCGGATCATTCCGAGCCAGCGCACAAGCTCCTATCGCCACCCCGGTGGTTGTGCCCACATTGGTAGTAGCCACCCATCCGGACCCGAACGGAAAGGTCCCGGTTGTCAACGGAGTGCCGGGCGCGGGCGTTGCAAATTTGGATCTCGGCTTTCCCACCAGCCTGCTGGTGCACGGCGGGTTCTACGTTTACATTGTCGGCTTCTCGGACACTACATTCTCGGGAACCTGCGCCGTCTCCTACAAGCTCACACAGATCCAGGCCGGCAAGACTGTGACGTTGGATACGGCTTCGCGCAACGTGGCGACTACACCGGGAGATTGGGCGTGGGCCTTTGCTGGCAAAACCATCCCAAGTTCTCCAGGCCTCGCGACTTTGACGGGAACCACAAAATGCGGAACCGCGACTGGGTCGACTCATATCGCGGTTTATCTGCAGTAGCTCGCCGCGTGACGAAACACTCTTGTCCGCGAGGTTTTGGCTGGTGCTGGAAGGCAAGGCCAAGGCCACGCGTACAAGAGTGTGCGGCGTCTGCCGCACTGAGTAAGGTTCAGTGACTTTCCGGCAGCGAGTACTCGAAATCGTAAGAATGCTTTCCGTCTGTGATGATGATGTCGAACTTGCCCGTGAGCCCCACAAGTTCGTCGGTTCCTGAATCCGGCACCACGGTGACGCTTAATGCAGGTACCCCCCGCGTCATGGTGGCCGAGTGCTGCAGAACGAACGTCCCCTTACGTCCTGCCAGCGTTCCTGTAACTTTTTCCATGGCAACGTAGCCGGCGGAACCCTTGACACCGCTCATAAAGCTCAGCATCTCGCCCTTGGTGCTGCCTTCAAGATCGCCATGCAGTTGCTTGTCGATGGACATGCGTCCAAGCGCAGGATCGGACTCTGTAGCCAGTGGGGCCAACTTCACTTCAAACGTACCCTTGGCATGATTGTTCATGATGGCTGCTTTCTGGGTTGAATTTGGAACAACGAGCTGCGCTTGTTCGGCAAGCAGAGAGCACACGCCCGACAATAGACCAAAGAATAAGACAATCGCAACCGCGAATTTGATTTTGCTCTTCATAAATACCCTCTGCGTGGCGACGCTACCGTTTCATGATCTTCAGCGCTTCTGCTACCGCTTTCCCTGCGCGCTTCTCGCGGGACTCCGGACTTTGGTAGCCGAATATCCCCATCAGATGGCTGCGGCGCTGTACGGGCGTCATGGCGTCCCACCCGGCGCGGGCTTGCGGCTCGCGGCGAAACGCCGCTTGCAAAATCGGAGGCGTTTCGTGTTCCCCTTCCATGCTGAGCATCATTCTTTCTACCATTTGTTCCACGCGGTGAACACGTCCTTCCGCCGTTTTCGGCTCGCTCACCCAACTTCCGATTTCTTTTCGGTGGGAATAGCTGAAATTCTCAAACCATTTGCTGAGGGCGCGATCTTGCTTGAAGAACTTCCCCAATTCGGGCGGAACAACAGCTTTGCGTTCTTCATGATCGGGTTCCAGTACAAACTCAGCCACACCGCCAACCAGCACTCCGGCTTGCTTCTGCATTTCTTTGTTGACGAGCAGAATATAGCCGTCCCGCTTCGATCCAAACAAAGAAGTACGGAAGGAAAAGCCGTTTATGGTTCCTCGCACCCGGCGGGACCTTTTGTCCTTCCAAACTTTGGCAGGATCAAACGGCACGCGGGCAATTACCCATTTGAGCCGCGTGTGGTCCGGCTCGAGCGTGGCGCGGAATTTTCGGGACATTGCGGCAGCCATTCGCGCCTTGTCATTCTGAGCGCAGCGAAGAATCCCTCTCGCTGAAACGCTTTCGACTTAGAAAGGGTTCTTCGCCTGCGCTCAGAATGACAAATCCTATTACACGTGAGGTACAGGCGCACTACGCCGTCCGTCGCGGAAGGGGCTTTGCTCCAGGCGCCGCGGGGTTTATGGGACGCGCTGGGTCGGTTTCCGCGCCAGCTCCCAGGCTCAAATCGCTGGACCAGCAATCGACAACGGATTTCCACTCGCCTGTCGATTGACGGCCATAGATCATGACGTATTTGGCGCGCTCTTCCCGGCGTTTCCCTGCCGCGGTGGGAGCCAGCATCTTGCAGCGTCCGGCTTCGTAGGCGACATCGGCGCCAACGAAAATTCGCAGGGGTTCGACTTCGACGTCGCCGAGTCCGCCCTCGAGCATGTGAACAAAGAACTCGCGAATAGCGGAAGTACCGCGCACTGGCGGATAGTTGGAGCGCAAAACCAGAGCATCGGTCGCGTAGAAATCCACTAAGTCGTCCAGATGCTTGGTGTTGCAGGCCTGCGCCCAGTCCTGAGTAAGCTTGCGAATGCCAGACTCCGAGCGCGACATGGCTGGCGTGGATGCGGAAGGCTTTCCTGGCTCGCGGCGGGGAGCGGTGCCGCCTCCCAGCAGAGCTGCCAGACCTCCCTCGGCACCACCGGAAAGGAAATGATGATGGTAGTGGTGGTGATACTGGTGTCCGGCGGAATTCGGGCCGGGAGCCACAACTTGGCCAGCCACTGGTCCCGCCAACTCCAAAGGAACGCCGCAACCGCCGCAGAAGTGATTCTCAGCTGGATTCACACGCCCACACAAGCGGCACGCGCCGGGGATTGAAAGCGCCGCATCGGGGGTATGGCCCGACATGGCGTCTGACCCCATGGACTGCATTTCCAGGCGCTCAATGGCCAGCCTCGCGGCCGCAACCGCTTCGGCGCTGGGCTTCGGACGGCGCATCTCGGACTTGAGGTTTTGAAAGAAATCGTCCACGGTGTGCGAAATCGGGCGATCCAATCCATCATCGGGTGGAACGGAAATGCCGCTCGGCGGGTTTTGCTTCTTATCGTCCAAAATGACCTTCCGGCAAAAGTGAACCTGCCGAATCCATTCTAGAACCGATTGGACGCGCTGGAAAACTCAACTTTCGCTTCGAACTCGGCAGGTGCCCCATTACACACTGCGGGACGATACCGCCAATGCCGGACAGCATCGAGAACGGGGCGAGCCTGGTCGGGGTTGGCGCCGTCCAGGACCAGTGGGCTGTAAACGCGGCCATCCATGCCAACAACGAAGCTCACGGTGAGGCGCAGGTTGTCCGGTGCGTCCAGCATGGGGTTTGGGGTGGCTAGCGCCTCTGGAGGGGTCTTGGCG
>Ga0075021_10000284_pt1 | contig 27902 bp, 48 predicted proteins | sample ColStrG_CSR_2012_FD_72749 | JGI IMG/M metagenome (GOLD analysis project Ga0075021, IMG submission 72749) | Freshwater sediment microbial communities in response to fracking from Pennsylvania, USA - Cold Stream Run_MetaG_CSR_2012 | ecosystem: Environmental > Aquatic > Freshwater > Creek >...
CGCCTACGTCCCGGACCCCACGAGCGTCGTGGCCGATGACCAGGCCGCCGGGCTCCGCATGGCCGACTGGGCGCTCGCGGGCGGCCTTTTGGCTACGCTTGCCATCATGGCCCATTACTTCTCCAAGAACACGGACGAGCACCAGGCGATCAAGAGCTACGTGGACGACTACATCATGGAGCACAGCCTGGCTCACAGAGACCTGGACTCCAGGGTCTCTGCGCTAGAGGGCCACTCCGTGGTACGTCCACCGCTGTCCGCATGGGAACAGCGTGCGACCACGCTCCCCATGTCGCCGTACTTCGTTCCGGAACCGGCTACGGTGCGCCTCTCTTCTGGCAGGCAGCCAACGATGTTCTTGCCGATGTCTTCCGACAGGCAGCCCACGGTCTATCTGGAGCCAGAGCAGCCTACCGTGTATCTGGACACGCCTACGTTGGTGATGTCCGATGCGCCAACCCACGTCATGTCGATGGCACCAACACGGGTGGCTTCGGGTGGCAGGACGCGGGTGGCCTCTGCTGGTCGCACTCGTCTTCGGAGTCGTTGACTGTGGCCGACTGGGCACAGCTCACCGTTGACGAGAAGTTGGACGCCATGCGCACGCGTCAGCTCCTCATCGGCATCGCTGCCGGCAGCGTCGCTGTGGCCGCTTTCGGCTATGCGCTGTACCGGGGCACCCGCGAAGACACGACCGAGACGCGCCTCAGCAACATCGAGCGCGACTTGGATAACCTGACCGCCATCGCCAGGCTTGAGCGCAAGGAATACGAAGCCAAGCACGGCATGGGTCCAGGCCGCGAGTACGGCGGCGTAATCGAGTACTTCCCAAACATGGGTTGGCGAGCCCCGTGAAGCGCCGCGTGCTGCCAACACTGCGCGGCTTCTTCTGGGTGCCGTTCATCTTTGCCGCGCAGATTCCGTCTATTTTCATGCTCATCTGGCACGCCAGCGGCGAGCGCATCCGACGCCTGCTTTGGAGACTCCCGTGACCACTTCTACCCGTCCAACCGATGTCACCTTCGAGGTCGAAAAAGGCCTGTCTCCGCTCGCTTGGCTTGGCATCGGGACGGGTGTGGCCTTCGCGGTCGGGATGCTTGGTTGGATTGCAACCAGGGAACAGAAGCAAGAAACGACGCCTGATAGCGCATTGAGCAGGCCGAGGTTTAGCTCGTTTGCTACCTCTGCCGCTGACGAGCTTCGCAGCGCTCTTGACGAGTCCGACGCAGCCTACCAGCGCCTCTTTGCTGCTGAAGCTGCTCTTGAGCCAATCAGCGCTGAATTCATGAAGCTTGAATGGGAAGATACGGACAGGCTTCTTCCCACACTGCGAGCGGCTCAAGCGGCTGTAAAACAGGCTCATTTGGCCGTTGCCGCCGCCAACAGAAAGGTGCGCGACTGGAGCGATGTTATCCAGGCAGATCGCAGGCCAGCCCAGACCGAGGCAGGCCGCAAAGCTCAGCAGCTTCTTGGTGAGCTTGAAGACATCACTAATCCGCCGCGTAGGAACTAGCCATGAGTTTTACCAAAGACGCGCTTGAGGCTCCAGTCCCAGCCCCCGCTCAGCCACAGGCGCCTGTTCAGCCTACCCCTACTGCGCCTACCGCATGGCGACAGCCAGGGAATCCTCCCACTCCGGCTCCGGCCGCGCCCAACGCGCTTACCGACTATGTTTGGCCAATTGCGTCGCTCGCATCTGGCGGAGCGTGCGCGTATCACGGCTACCGTCGCCACAACGGGTCTATCGGATGGGCCATCTGGTGGTCGTTCTGCGGCGGTGCGTTTCCAATTTTCGCGCCTGCCGTAGCTTTGGCTCAAGGTTTCGGTAAGCCGAAGGGTGCTCCTGGCTCCTTCGCCAGCCAATACCCAGGTCTCACCGACGACGCTGCCGAGGCGCTCTACGGCCACTGTTGCGATGACTACGGCCAGCTTCCTCGCTAAGGACTACTGAAATGACCACTCAAGCACCCGATCTCTCTCAACTCGGCCCCCAGCTGGCGGCCATGGCCCAGCCGTTCGTCCAGCAAGCCGCCGCCGCAGTGGGCCAGGCAGCCCAGCCCGCTGTCCAGCAAGCCGGCCGTGACTTCGGCAAGGGCGCGTCCGAAGGCGCCCAGTGGTCCAATGGCACTATCGCCGCTGTCGGCGTTGGCGCTGTGGCTGTGCTTGGGCTGGTCGGGTACGCGGCTTACGTTAGTGGACAGCGTAAACCAGCGTTCGCGTCTTACGGGTATGCCGAGCTTGATCTACACGGCCTCGGCATGAAGATGATGAACTGGCATAGTGGCCAGTGGGATCCTGTGTACATGGTTGCGTCGTACTTTGTGGATGGGAAGGACTACCCAGACCTGGATGTCGTTTCTAGGGCTCGCACAAGTCTTTACCGACTTCTCAGCAAAATTAGCGCCAAGCATGGCGTTAAGTACGGCATGGGAGATAGTGAAGAGGAGCTGGAGCTTGACGAGATCCTCAGCGCTCTTTCCTCTTACTTGGAGAATCACGACACTGGCTCCTTCGCATCCGCAGACGATGCCGAGCCGCCTACGCTGCGTCCACTGCCCCGTGTCATCATTGACGACGAGCCCGTTACCCAGCGCTTCAGTCTAGCCAATACGCAGCGCATGCCAGTTGCCAGCTCGATGTCCAAGACGCTGGTTAAGTCACGCCGCCATGGAGACGTGATGGAACACCGGATGCCCACGCCTGAGCGCCCGTACTACCAAGCACGTCCGCTCAAGTACGAAGGCATGCCCTGGCCCGAGGAGCCCGGTCGTCGCGACTGGCGGTACCAGGTCCCCGTCCACGACCGCCTGACTCAGCGCGTCCCGGGCCTGGCGCACGAGGAGGGGATGTCCCCGGGCGCCATGGCCGCGCTCGGCGTGGCGGCGGTGGCCGTGGGCGGAATCGCCATCGGCGCCCTCGTTGTAGCCTACGGTAAGCATGTCTCTGACTGATTCTGTGTTAAGGTGAAGGTCATGTCGAAGCAGCTCCCTGGCCGTTCCGCTCCCGCTCCCGCCATTGACGACAATCCCTTTGTCACTGGCCTCCTCCGCTTTGGCAAGCGTGCGCTCAAGAAGGCTGCGCGCTCCGGCCTGGAGGAGTTTGGTGACTTCCTGCACACGGAAGAAGCCAAGCCTATCAAGGATGGCCTCCAGATGGCTCACGTGGCCAGCGGCGGTGTGCTGAAGATCGCGCTGCATCAGCTTGATCAGGCGCTGGATCCGGACGCTGACGAACCCAAGAAGAAGTAAGCGTTCGCCAAGCTTGCCTGGCAGAACACGTAAGGAAGACCATGAGCACCCTCAACATCACCGCTGGCGGCGGTCGCGTCGAGCCAAGGTTCGCTGGCGGGCCTGGAGATGGTCTTTCGACTGAGACCTTGGCCTCCATCGGCGTTGCCAGTGTGTTGGCGCTTGGGGTCTTTGCTTGGGCGTTGTCGCGACAAGACAGTCACAGCGCGTACGCTAGCGATAGCGATGTCGCCTACCCGCCCTACAAGGGGCGCATCGAGGATTGGTACATCGAGCGCGGCGTGTTTGGGCTTGCTTACCCAGAGCTTGTTGGCCGGTTGTACGACAGCCCGTATTACCCGCAAGGCGACAGAATTGCTGTTCCTAGCCCGCATATCGACCAGTTTGCCGTGACTGAGCGATCTACGTACAGGCTCGGGAAAGAGTGCAAGAACTACGACCCGCACGTCATCGGATCTCCGATGGAATGCGTAGGCGGCGTCGACTACTCGATTGCCGCTCACATGAGACGCTGAACAGGTATAAAGCCATGACTACCGAACTTTCCAACGGTCAGATCGCCGCAATCGGTGTGGGCAGCGTAGCCGCTCTTGGCCTGTTCGCGTGGGCGCTGTCCAGGCGGGATGAGCCGGCGATGGCTACACGTCGCGTTGTTGTTCCGGAATGGCAACGGCTTGCGGCAGAACGCGCTTCGTGGGCGCGTACAGATGAAGATATCGAGCTGGAAAGAGCCGCTGAGCGCAGGGCGGAGCAGTCTGCTGAGGCGCGCTTTATGGGCGTGCAGCCGGACTATCCTGAGGCTGCGCGGCGTCGTCGTGGTAAGCCTGCGATGGCTACCACGGCCAAGAGCTTCCTTGGTGAGCACATGGCGTCGGAGTGGTACGGCGGTTCCTCTGGTCCTCGGCATGACCCAAGACTGTACGTTCTTAGGGCCATCATGGAACTTGGCGGCTTTGGCACCATCGACGATGTTGCGGCCTACGCCGCTTGGGACTCCGATAGCGTTCGCAGGTTCTTGCTGAACCCACACGTTGGGACATATGTTACTGTCGATAACTCCCTCGGGATGGAGCGCGTCAGGCTCACGCCCGCTGGCAGGCGGCTTGTCCTTGAGTCTGTAGCATGAGCGACGACTCCCCCAGCCTCCTCCCCGTAGCTCTCCTCCTCGGCGGTGGTGTCACCCTTGCGCTCGTAGCCTGGGGTTTCTCCAGCATTGGTAGCGACAGCGAGTCCAATGAGCAGATGGTCTCAAGGCTGGTCAAGCAGTCCTTGGAGCGGCGTGGCCCTGGTTACGCCGAGTGGGACGCCTACGCTTCTGTGGATGCTAACTGGGTGCGGAATGTCCAGCTGCGAGAAGATGGCCGCATCTACCGCTGGTCGCCTAACGGCTACTGGGAGCTGCTGGACGTAGACGAAGAATTCGAGCCTGAAACCCAGCGGTTTGCGCCGCGCAACCGATACGCATAGGACCACCATGAAGAAGCTCAACGTTGTACAGGCCAAGAACGGTGACTGGGAAATCGTCATTCCAGGCAAGGCCGATGTGCCGCTGCATTACCACATCCCATACCCTGAGACCGAGTGGCCGGAGATCGGCGAGGTCAAGGGTCACAAGGAGATGCTCGGAGCGCTCTACAACGCCTGGCAGTACAGCGATGAGCTTGGCGACGTCGACAAGACCAATGGCGGCGACGGGCTTACGTTTCATACGCCGTTTGGCGACTACGCTACGTACAGCTATCACGTTGGGCCTGTCGAAGAGATCGTGAGTGTCGCGAACAAACAGGAAAAGAACCGTGGTGAGACGCGTAGGCGCGTTGAAAAAACAGTGGATAACATCCTTGGTTGGACGCCAGAACGTTCAGCTCAGGTGCATGCGCAATACGGCAGCAGGTTTGATTCGTGGCCTAGGGATCTCGTGCGGGAATACTGGACCATCAATGAGGCCGGACATCGGGCGGCGAATGCAGTCGAGCGTGGGGACATCGAGGGTTTGGTGTCTGAGAATCTGTGCGGAGCCTACGCAGGTAATCGTAAGCAGTACGTGATTCGGCTTGGCACTGAGTGGCCCATCGGCGGTGGTTACTTTCAAAGCTTTACTGGTGAAACGAGTGGCCCATTGGCGACGGCTATGCGCTTCCACTCGCAGATGGAAGCAGAAGCCCTCCTTCTCAACAACGAGTACCTCGGCCATTGCACCGTTGTTCCTGTTGGCGGTGACCTCGACGGGGCTACCGGCAGCGGCGGCATGGGCGACAACTCCAAGTGCGTCCTCGCCATCGGTACGCTGGCTGTTGGTGCTGTCGGCGCCTGCTGGGCACTCGGTCTGTTCAAGTCGGCCTGAGCATGAAGCTCCACAACCCATTCACCCGCGACCCCGCCTACGAGGCCTTCGCCGACGACTACCTCGCTAGGCTGTCGCCGGATGCTCGCGTGGAGCTTGTGGAGCACTGGTTCATGAAGCCCAAGCCAGTCAGCGGCTTCCGGCTGTTCACGTACTTCATCCTTGGCAGCGGCGCCGTGTACGTGCTCTCGGAGGCCATCTCCAGAGTCGTCATCGCTGCCAAGTCTGAGCCCGATGCACCGCAGCACAGCAGGCCGTTCCCGCTCGCCACAGCCTTCGCCCCGCCCCCGGACGCGCCAGCCGACGACGGCAAGCCGGAGACCAAAGGCGGCAGCGCGCTCAAGAAGGGCGAGCAGGTTCTGAAGGAAGTAGCAGACGTGGCGAAGGCTGGCAGCGTTGTGGAGCTGCTGGCGGTTTAGCTCAGGTTCGGCACAGAAAAGCCTTGAAATCCCGCCCCCCCCGCTAATCTAGCGGGATGCACGACTCCGAGATGTCTGATGGGGCGAAGCTCGCGGCGGCTGTCGGGCTGATGGCGGTCGGCGGTCTCGCGGCGTGGTGGATCGCGAAGCCGGCAGCTGTCGGACAGAAGACCGCTGGCGGGCCTGGGATCCAAACCAAGATCGAGCCTACTGGCCGGAATACGGAGGGTCTACACCGTATCGGTGACATGGCGCATATCGGTGGCGCGAACTATGTGTTCAAAGCTTTGCCGGCTGCTAGGGTTCATGGCCTTACGGTAAAGTTTGACCAGAATGCGTATTACGCGCCTGGTACCATCGTGGATATTGGTGGCGCTTCGTACGAAGTCAAGTTCGTGCCTTTCACTGACAAGCTTGCGCCTATTGTTCACTCCGTCTAGTGGTTGCGCTTGCGTGAGACTACCAGGGGCTTAGTTTCACATGCGGTCGCTCACGGCACCACCTTGTCGCCGCACACGCACTCGGTTGGCGTCCAGCGAGCCATTTGCCTGAATGTCTTAGCGCAGCTGTTTGAGCAGCCCGCCGCGTCTGGCCTTGCGAGCAGGTACAAGAACCCTAGGAATCCTGCCAGAACCAGGACTCCAATCGTCACGTCTTTTGCGTTGTTGCTCATACATCAGAGCCTTTGCAGTCTTGCTGCGCAATCGTTGTAGGCCACTACCAACTCCGCGTCTGCTTTTGCCGCAGCCTCTTCACCAGCTTTTGGGCCTGGTGTAGCCGTCCACTTTTCCACAGCGTCACGCAGCATGCGCAAGGCATCCAGCTCCATCTCGACCGTCCCTGTGTCCATCGCGCTATCTCCTTGGCACGAACGCGCCCACCGAATCCGACCAGACCTCAGCCGAGAGGCGCCCCGCTGACAGCATGGGCGGGGGTGGCATAGACGCCGTGCCCTGGGCCGGCAGGCGCGGCGCCTCGGGCTCGGCCATGACCACGATGACGGGCTCGCAGGAGGCGCCTGCGGCCTCGCCCGTGGGCTTGGGCGGGCGGTAGTACGCCGGGTCGCACAAGTGGTAGGCGCCCCGCTGCGCCGCCTCGTGCAGGGCCGCCAGCTCGAAGGTGTAGCCGAAGCGGGCCAGCTCCATGACAGCGCCCTCGAAGGGCTCTGGCACCTCCATCACGAGGTCGGCCATGGACTGCTTGCGCACGGCCGCCTCGGTGGATGCGTGGATGAGGGCGACAGCGTCCTCTTCTGCCCTGAATAGCCAACGCTGCCAGGCGTTCCGTTTGAGCACGCGGGCGTTGTACATCTTGAAGCCCCAGTAGGACGCGAACCAGCCTGCGGCGCCGCCGCATAGTCCTAGGGCTGGGACGATGAAATGCTCAATGCTCACCGCTCAACCGCCACCAGGACATAACTGAAGTCGGGTTCCACTGGGACGTTGTCCTTCAGGTACGTGTCGTTGCTCTTGCCGAGGAAGACGGCTTCGCCAGGCATCTTCTCCCCAGCGTCGATGAGCATCTGCCTGGCGTACAGGCGATGGGCGGCCTTGCACTGGTCTGGGGTGAGCTTGATCGTGATCTTGATGTCGTTGGATGCCATCAGAAATAACCCTTGGTGAGCGTGACGTTCTTCAGGGCATCTTTGATGGAGGCTTCGAGTCCCTTTTTGGCCTTGTCAATCGCCTGTTCCATGGCCACATCGAAATGGGCGACAATCTTTGGCGTCATCTTTTCACGCGCTTCAGCGGAGCGTTCCTCCAGAAGCTCCCTTGCCACCTTTAGCCCGATCTCCTTCAAACCATTCTCCAGAAGCGTTCTGCTTTGGTGGTCGTCGCTCGTCGACACCCTTGCAAGGATCTTGTTAGCCAGCGCCGTGGCTACCTCCCGCTTTTTGTCCTCGGGGCACGCGTTCCAGATTTCACGGATCAATGCGACTGCCGTGTCCTCAGATGTAGTCAACTCAGCAATCAGCGACGCGAGTTTCGATGTTCGGTTTTCAGGTTCCATCACTTACTCTTTTGCACTTGCTTGTAGATAGTCATGATTTCTCTAACTGCCTTGCGCATCTTCACTTGGTGCCATACGCCGCCTTTGCGGACTTGGCCGCAGCGTACGCCGTGCCCGTCAACACCTGCGTAGCCAGCGACCACATATCTTGGCGCCGCGTGGCCCGTCCACTCCTTACACTTCTTTGTCCATCCAGCAAGCATACCAGCAACTACGTGCAGGTTGGTAGGCCCATCTAGCAGCTGCCGGCGCCTGGCTTGGCACTCAGGCGTGGCCAAGCCGGTAGCGCAGGCGGCCTGGGTGCGGAGGCAGACTTGGCCAAGGCCGACGCACTGGCCGTTGTCGGCGTTTTGCCGCCAGCGTGATTCGTGTTGGACCAAGGAGGCCACCAGCAGCGGGTCGACGTGATAAGCGGCGCCTTCCTTGCGAAGCACGTTGGCGTACATCTCTCGCGTGCCGCGGGACATCTGCGGTGCGAGCAGATGGAGCGCGGCAACGATAACGGCCACATTCAAGACGGTGTGTCCATCCCCACAAACTCGTAGCACTCACGCTCAATAATGCGGTCCAGGTCTTCGGCTACGGGCCCAGGCGCCCAGACGAAGTAGTCTCGCTTCATGCCTGGGATATCCTGCGGAAGCAGATCCTGGTGCAGGATCCGGATGGTCATGGAGCCCTTGACGCCTTTGATGCGCCAGAGCTGGCCGGGGGCGGATTTGGGTCTCATGTCCACTCGTTCTGCATCATGGTCAGCCACCTGTTCAAGTTTCCTGGCCTTGGCGCTCCCACGTTCTCCGTGAACGCACGAAGTGGCTCGAAGAGCGGCTCTGGCCAGAGCGTGTCTGCCCAAACCCAGGCGCTGCACTTATTTGGCTCCCGCAGCTCCGCTTCCTGCATGGGCCGGACGTCCACGAGCGTGTAGACGGTGATGTAGGAGGCGCCGCCGTCCTTCTGCGGGAAGACGGTCAGCGGCGGCGTGGTCGGCATCAACTTGACCCGGCGGATCGGCACGCAGATGCCGCACTCCTCCTTCAGCTCTCGCTGGGCGCAAGCTTCGACCGTCTCGCCAAGCTCCAGATGGCCGCCCGGCACCGACCAGGTACCAGCGCCATGCGAGCCCTTGCGCCGGCCGATGAGGAACGCGTCTCCGCGCCGGACGAGGACGGCTACGCCTACTCTGACCTGGCTCATTCGTGCTCCAGTGGATGTGCCCTCAAATGGGTCTCCGCTTGCGCCCTGGTGATGCCGAGCTGACCGGCAAACCATGTCGCGTCCGTCGAATCCTCACAGGCTTCCCTTGTGACCTCAACCCGTCCCCACATGCGGAGAACCGCCGGCTCAAGCAACTCCCGCACGAGAGCTTGGTACGACGACCGAAGCACGTATCGGTCGCCGGTCCAGCTGAGCGCCTCGCTGATTGCATTCAGGTGGTCCACCATCTCCTCCGAGACCCCGCCTGTCATCAGATGCGAATAGAACCGCTCGGCCTTTTCTGGCTCCTCCTCGAACATTCGCCGGATTGCCAGTGCGCCAGGTCGCTCATCTACGCAGATCATGATGCGCAGGAAGGCCTCGCCTACCTCCAGTAGAGCGAGGCGGTGCCCGCTGGCGCTGTCAGCCCCAGCTCGAATCTGGGTGAGGTAGTCGTGGAGCTTGGCTAGCTCGCCCTCGGCGATGCGCTTACGGGCCTCTTGGGCGATGGCCACCAGGCGCTCAGTGAGCGCCTCATCAGTGTCCGGGAGCTTTTTATCTTCCATTGAGGATACGTTTTTACCCTTCAAACCATGCATGGTCAAGCCTCAAGGTGCCCTTAGCCTAAGAAAAGTTAGCTGGTTGGGTTGACAAGGTGGATGCGGCGGCGTAATTGCTCGACATGCCCAACGCAATCGAAGACCTCGTTACCAAGTTCACCAGCGACCTCTCTGCCCTCATCAGGTCGGAGGCGCTGGCCTCTATCACAAGTGCCCTCGGTGGAGCGGCGCCCGCTGCACCTGCCGAGGTGGCTCCGGCGTCTGCGCCCGCTAAGGCGCCTACGAAGAAGGCGACGGCGAAGAAGGCGGCCAAGCCGGCGAAGAAGGCCGGCAAGCCCGGGACCGGAAAACGAGATCCAGCCGAGCTTGCGAAGTTCGTTGAGACGGTCGGGGAGTACATCAAGGCGCATCCTGGTGAGGGTGCTGAGACCCTCAAGGTGGCCCTCAAGTGCGAGTCGAAGGACCTTCAGCTTCCGATTCGCAAGCTTCTTGCTGAGAAGCGCGTCATCGTGAAGGGACAAAAGAGAGCCTCTCGCTACTTCCCCAAGGGCTGATCATGCCTGATTGCGACGCCATCTACGCCATCTACTGCATTACGAACACTGTCAACGGTAAGAAATACGTTGGCCAAACGAGGTGCGGCGTAGAGCTTAGATGGCGTCAGCACTGTAACGACGCAGAAAATGGCGCGCCGTACTTGCTCCACAGAGCAATCCGTAAGTATGGGGAGGCCGCATTCACCCACGCGCTTATCGAAGATGTTGTCGGCCTTGACGCCGCCAACGCTGCTGAGGAGCTTTGGATCTCCTACTTCGATTCGACGAATCTTGAGCTTGGGTACAACTTGAAAGCCGGCGGGAATGTAGCCGCTGTTCATCCGACAACCAAGGCAAAGATGAGCGCATCCCAGCGTGCGCATGCCGCTACACTCTCTCCGGAAAAACGCCGCGAGGTCGCGCTGAATGCGGTCAGCGTGCGCAAGGCGCGCTTCTCCAAGGAAGAGCTTTCTGCATTTGGCATGTCCGGCTATCTGAAGCTATCCCCCGAGCAGAGGGCTAGCAATATCGCGGCGCTGATTGCCTCGAACAGGAGACTCTCTCCCGAAGAGAGAAGCGCGTTGGCCAAAAGGAGAATCGCGAACACAGATCCTGCTAAAAGGGCCGACGCCACCCGCCGAAGTGCAGCTTTGGCGATAGAGCGCGCAACCAAGCTTACTCCCGAACAGAGGCTAGCAATGATCGCGCCTGCGCTTGCCGGCATCGCCGCGCGCGAGCGCAAGCAGCCCAAGCCCAAGCTTTCTCCAGAGGAAAGAAGCACGCTAGCTAAAAACCGCTGGGCGTCCATGCCCCCAGAACGAAGAGCTGAGATTTGCAGAAAACGTTCAGCTAGCATGAAGCGGCGCGCCGCTACATCGCCTGCCGCCACATACCTGTCGCCCGAAGACAGGCGCGCACTCGCTTCTGCGAATAGAAGCGCAAAAGCGAAGCAGCGCTGGGCAAGTATGACTCCGGAGCGCAGGGCTGAAGTACGCCTAAATCAGTCCATTGCGCGAAAGAAGGTGATGCAAGAAATGCCTGCCGAAAAGTGGGCTGAGACTTGCAGGAAGGCGTCAATCTCACGTCGCGCCAGGAGACTAACAAAGGCGCATATAGCCGACTGATTTCCGCGGGCAACGCCCGCGTTCGCGTGTTCCGAGTGCAGTGAAAAGGCCGCAGACTCTCAAAAGGAGCTGCGGCCTTTGCCGTTTCCGGAGTCCAAAGTGCCCGACCATATGAACCTTCTCCACACAATTCGCCTCGACGACATTGAAGAAATCTCGATCACCAACCCAGAGATGGAGCTGTCCACGACGCTCTCCGTCTCCATCGGTGACCACGGCGAATCGGCTTCGTATACCGACGTCACAGAGCACAAGGAGCTGCCCGATTACGTGCAGCGCGCAGCCGCGGACCTGGCCTCCGCAGTCCACCGGATGATCCGGGAAAAGACGCACAACCCTGAGGCCCTTCCCTGCCTGACTTGCACATCGTCCTGCTGCTACACCGAGGGTGAAGTCCGGGTCAACGCGTTCGACTTGGAGCGCTTGGCTAAGCTCGGGCGTCCGCTGGAGGAGATCGTCAACTTTCGGCGCGAGTATCTGGAGTGGGAGGGCACCGACTGGGCGGGCTTCGTGGGCTCGATGAAGGAGCGTGTGGTGCCCGCTGACGTGGACCGCGAGGCGCACGATAGCGACGAGACTGGCTGCATGATGGTGGGGCCGAAGGGGTGCTCGATTTACGAGCACAGGCCTACGATTTGTAGGGATTACTCCCCGTGGACTTGCGGGGATACCTACAACGCGGATCCGGTCAAGGTGGCCGCGCGGCTCAAGGGGAAGTTCACGTTGAAGGTTCTACCTTCGTAGGAGATGTTGATGAAGTTCGAAATCAGCGACTCGGATACGCTCATTACGCAGTTCGCCAGAGTGCGCGGAAACATGCAGCGCGAGCAGTCTATCAATCGCGACAAGATTCCCAATGCCGTGCGTCGCGCAAACGAGCAACCTGACGCCTCCGTCGCTTCCGATGATGAAATCTTCAGGTTCGTACTGGCTGCCGGTCTTTCGTCAGACTTGTTTGCTAATGGCCGGTGTGCAAATTCGAATCTGTATTTGAATGCCCCTGCCAACGACAGACGCGCCTACCGTCGCTGGGAGACCCTCACCATCTCTACCAATCTACCCATTGGGGTAGAGATCCTTGCAATGATCGCTACGCCCTCTGACGGTCCAAATTGGGTGGTGAACAGCATTCATTTCGGCACGTATTCTGTACTCAACCCGTGCGGCGAAATCGGCGTGCCACTTTCGCAGATGCTGTGCATCACCACACACGACCTTCTTGGCGTTTTCGCTGGAAAGAAGACTTCTGTTGACGTGCGCTTGTCGATGAGTCTAACGTGCCAGACTGATGACGCCACGTTTGGCGGTTATAGCATGTTGTGTTACCAAGAAGAAGTCGAGTGCCAAATCAGCACTCGCTTGGTGCCATCCAAGAGGCTCAAGTAGCCTTGTCGTAAACCGACCGAGGCAAGCACCTTTCCCCGTTCCAGTCCCACCAGCACAGCGACCGCGCTTCGGAGCAGCCGCATGCCCCGGTGTTGTGGTCGCCTTCGTCGCGCTGGTTAGCGCGGCGTCGGTTGCATTCGCGACAGATGACGACGGGGAGCCTTTTGCCGGCCCACGGGAAGCCCATCGCTTTCTCCAGCTGCCAGCCCACCGTCTTGTAGTTGATCGGCTTTCTAGTTCGCCGCTTGTTGAGCCTTTCTATCGGTTTCTTCGTTCATTCTTCGTCCTCTGGTTCGCCATCGAACCCAATGATCCCCGAATCCGGGTCCAGCCAGTCGCCAAGCCTGGTCAGAAAGATGACCCACGGCTCAGGCGGATCTGCCCACTGGGCCGAAGCCCACCGGACGGTGGCTGCGAGGCCACGCCCGATGGGTACGCGAAACAGGTACGTCAGCGCCATGGCCAAGCCAGCGCCGTCGATGAGTACCTGCTTCGTCTCGTCCTGTGGAGTCATGTGGAGCACGTAGAATACGCATCCCGCCTGCCGAGGCAAGCGCTACTTGGCCAGTTTTACGCGCAGGCTCGTGTCTCCACTGATGGGCCGAAATACCTTGAGCTTGCCGGCAAAGACGAGCCGCTCGATGGCGTCCTTGGCGTCCTCGTGCGTTTGAGCTGTGCCCGAGACTGAAGCGAGGCGGTCGACGGTCGGCTCTAGCTCGCCTTTGCCAGCTAGGTGCCGCATAGCGGCCATGACCGACTCTTCCTGCTGAGGACCTGTCACAGTTTTTTACCTCGCTCGTACGCCTCAAGCGTGAGGGGGCTTGCCCCGCCCCACTTGGTCTCCTCAGCGGCTCTTTCCGGCCGCCAGCCCTTGTCGAGAAGCATCTGGTACTTGTGGCAGAGGCCGATCGCGACTTCAGCGATGCTGGCCATGTACGCTGGGTCAACGCTCTCCATCTTGGCCATGACAGCATACTTCCTGGCCTTGGCAAATCGTGGCGTCTTGGCGGCGTCCTTGGCCAGCAGTTCGTCTACCTGGCGGCAGAACTGGGCCCGGCTTTCGGCCTTGGCGCGCTGCTCGTCGTGGGCCGATTGGGGCGCCTTGACGCTACAGTTTTCAGCTGGCTTGTAGGTGATGCTCTTGGTGTCCATCCCGATCGGAAGGCCGCCTACTGCCGCGAGGCTCCCGTCGATTGGGATGGCGGTGTGCATGTCTTTGCAGTCGAGCGTGCCGAACTTGAAGCTCGTGACTTGCCAGCCGTCGTCAATTGGCTTGGGCGGGATATATCCCTGCTGCTCCGAGCGGAGCGCCCCCTGTGCCCTATCAGTCAGAAGCTGCTTCAGTGCGTTCATATGATCCACACTGGTGTTTGCCAGCCAATGCGCTGGAACGGCCGGCGTGTAAGCGACTGGTGGTGTAACCTTATTCGTGTGGCTCCAGTTTGCCGGTCCACAGTAGAACGTCTCGCCTCCGCTCGATGCTTTGTACCTGATCTCGTACTGAATCTCCACGCCCAGACCAACCTCGTCACGTTCTACGATGCCGAGAATCGCGCAAGTGGCCGCTTCGGAAACTTGGTAGACGTCGCCAACATGGACTGTGCCCGCTGGCGTTTCGATGCCTACGCAGGACCAGAATGAGTTAGCCAGCGTTTTCACATGATCGCGCCCACCTTGCTCTTTCCCAAGCCACGTGATCCAGCCGTCTTCGATCTTAGAAATTCTTTCTTTGTAGGGCGCCGGCTCTCCGTTCATGTACCGTCCCGTCGATTTCCACACCTGTCCCGCCGCTGGCGTTGGCTTCCGCGTCTTCCAGTTTTGGCGCGGCGTATCCCGTGAGAATACCGGCTGGATCTGGGGCCGCTCGATCCACTGCTTTCCAGCCATCTCAGGCTGGGCCTTCTTCGCCTTGCGCCACCTTTCGTTCCTGTCAAGGACGTCTGAGAATCTTACGCTATGCAGCGCGTTGTTACCGAATGCTGGCCCCACATTTGGCAGCTCTGTCACTTCATCAAGAAGGCGCTTGGTCCAACCAACTACCGCACCGCCATAGTATTCCCATGTTTCACCTACCAGCATCTCTCTACCGTCCGGCAGGTGGATACCGACACATGACCAATTGTCGCTGCGAGTGAATGCCCATGTGCCATCTGTGAAGTGAGTGTTCTCGCCGGCCATGTGACTAACGACGCGATCTGTAGCGCCGTAACGCCAGACTTGGTTGGCGGCTGGCTGTGGGCGCTTGGCCTTGGGCTCCAACGGCCACCGGGCCACGTCTGTCGCCGCGTACTTGTACTTTGGTCCCGTACCGTGGCCGACGCTGACGCATTGATCTGCGATCCCTTCCACGGTCCACACCCCCGCGTTGGGTCTTGGTTCACGCTCACCGTCGTATAGGTAGATCCTACGCTCCCCAACCATCACACGCCCACGTGGCGTCTCGATGCCGATGCAGGACCATCGTGGATCGTTCTGTAGGTACGTGACGAGCGGGCAGGCGCCGCCTGAGAAATATACGTGTTCACTCCCTACGGACGAGATCACGTCTTCGGCACCAGTCGCAAACTTCCACCACTGCCCAACCGCTACTGCCGGCTTCTTGCTTCCGATAGCTGCAATAGCATGGGCGGTCGCCGCCTCGCCGCTCACCGAGATGGTGAGCGCGCTGGCCCCAGCCGTGCGTACCGCGTACTGGTCCCAGGAAAGCGTTTCGATGTCCTGTAGCTGCGCGTACAGCCTAACCTCGTCTTTGCTCTCCTGGCTCGTTCCGAGGAGCTTCATGTGAAGCCAGTTCATGTCCATCTCTACCAAGGACGTAGCTGCGGATAGCTCGCCGCACGCAGGTGGCACCGCCATGTACATTTGCTTCATCATGGCCCTATGATGGCTTGCTTTTCTGCATAGATCAAGCATAATTTGACTATGCCAAGTGACTTTTCCAAGCTCATTGACCACCTAATCGTTGAGCTGTGCGCCATCAACCAACGGAACGACTTTTGCGCTTACGGCAAATTCTCTGCTCAAGACCAAGCGCGGTATGACGAGTTGCAGGCTCGTATTCTACAGATCCGTGAGGTCTATGATCTTGCGCATCAGGTAGCGCCATGCCCTTCGTGTGGAGAGCCGCGCCACGCTTCAAAGGGTTCCGTCTGCTGGAATATCGGCCGTTGCCAGGAGGCGCCCTACCCGGGCGGCTGACCTTCGTGTAGGCTACAGGCGTGCCCACGCTTCTGGAGCCGCCCTCCCCCGCCTCCGTGACCTTCCTGGCTGAGACCAGGGACGGCGAGGGCGTGGCCTCGGGCTGGCTCCTCGGGGACGGGCCGGCGCAGCCCGTGCAGATGCCCCCGGAGGGGCTCGACGGGTGGCGGACGGTGTACGTCAGCCAGAAGGTGGCCGCGGGGGCGGCGGAGGGTGCTAAGGTGGCGGGTATGGATCAGCCGGTGAATCCGCTGTGGTGGCTGCTGGGTGGGACGGTGGTGGCAGGCGTATGGATTGCCGTCATTAGCTCGATGGATGGCCAGTACAGCGCAGCGGCTGCTACCAAAGAAGCAAGTCTACGAATTACAGCTCAGGACCGTGCTCAAGCTGACGCTGACTGGGCTGTTATCAGCGCAGACGGCGAAGCGTCTATCAAGACGAACTTCGAAAACCACATGGACAAGTTCGCCGACAAAAGCTCGCGACGGCAACGTGAACCTACTGAGATTTTGTGGAGTTGGCAAAGCTCCAGCCGATCGCCACTGGCCGTCCGTGGCCAGGGGGCGCTTGCGGCGCTTGGTATTCCCGGATCAGAACCTGCTTTGTTTCACCCGTATCCACCAAACCAGCCTACGTATTCTCGCTGCGAAATCAAGCTTTCTTTGTCAGCCTAATGCGCAGCGCCATGTCGCCGCTAATGGGTCTGAAGATCCGGAGCTTCCCGGCCTGCACGAGCCGCTCGATGGCGTCCATGGCGACGTCCGGCTGAAGCTCAGCCACGTTGGTGACCGTCTCGATGAGAGGTTCCAGATCCGGAGCTGGTGACCTCGCGCACTGCGCCATGGCCGCCATGACGGCCGCGTCTGCTTTGGTGTCGGTCACAGAGTCTTCCCTCGCTCGTACAACTCGACTTCGCTGGCCATTGATCCGGCCACGAAGCCATCACTGTGCGCTACCTCTTCTGCGGCCCGCTCGCTGCGCCAGCCCTTGTCCATAAGTGCCTGGTACTGGTGAAGCCGCTCCAGCCTGGCCCTTACCTCCAGCTCGCTCGGAACGCACGGCGGTCTGACGCTCTCCATCTTGGCCATTACCACGTACTTCCGCGCCTTGGCAAACCGCGGCGTCTTGGCAGCGTCCGCGGCGAACAGACTGTCGATTTGGCGACAGGACTGGAGCCTGTCGACCTTGGGTGGCGGGCGCGTATTCATCTCCTCGTGGGCGTAAATGTGACCGTTCTCCACGAATTGCGAGGTGTTGGGGTGCGGAAACTTGCTAGCGTCGCCAAGAGTCACAGCGCCATCGTATGGGACCTTGAAGATGGCGCCGCTCTTGTCGATTTCCACCGTGTTACCATGGTCGACGCCGATGGCGCATGGCGCAGTGGTGCGCGGGAAGCTGTGGCAGTCGGTATGCTTCGGATCGAGGGTGCCGAAGCTGAAGCTGTGAACCTGCCAGCCATCTTCTACTGGAGCCGGGCTGTGCTTCGTTGCCGGAAACTCATAACCCTTGCTCTTGAAGTATTCGAGAGCCTGAGCTGGCGTGGCCAGTGGGTTCACTGTCTGAATTGAGCCACGCGTCCTCGCCAGCAGGTCCTTGACTGCGGAGTCCATCGACTGGATGTTAGCAATCGCGGCGTGCCTATCGTACCCTGGACCATATGGCCAGCGAGACGCAGCTGCCTTCGCCTTGCACGGCATGCACTCAGCGCCAGGCTCAGGAGCTGGCGCACTGCAATCATGGCAAAGCTCGAACGGCGGCTTCACGCCTACCTGGCGCCACCTCAGCCCTGTTCTCATAGTTGCTGCGGCGAAGCTCAGGCCAAACAGTGCGCTCTCATCGGATGAAAACTTGCCTTCGCCGTTATAGTCCACGGTCACGTGGCCAAGCTTGTGCAGAACCCAGCTCTTATCGTGCCCGCAGTAGCACTCCCAGCTTTGGCCAGCGAGCATCATGCGGCCGTCGCGAAGTTGGACGCCTACGCACTCGAACCTATCGCTTTCCATGATGGTTTTCACAAGGTCCCAGTGGCCCTCCCACCAGTGAGCGAGCGCTCCGCACGCTTTGAGCTGCGCATCGGTCTCGTTGACGTACGCCACCGTCTTCAGCTTCGTCTCGCGCCCGTCTTCTGACGTCCAGCGCCAGACATGGTTCGCTGCTACCGCAGGCTTCTTGCTTTGCGTCCTTTGCGTCATGTGGTCATGATCACCTTTGCTTGAGCTGTGGTCAAGCGTTATTGAGCGGCCACCACCATGTTTTCACCTGTTGAGGCACGCTTGCCATCCCAACTACGGACGCTGATGTTGGCGATCCACTTTGGCCCGCTGCGGAGCGAGTAGGTCCGGCGGCTGGCCCCACAGCTCGGCCTCGTGTAGCCTAGCGGCGTGCCCACCCTCCTGGAACCGCCCTCTCCATCTGTCACCTTCCTGAGCGAGTCCACCGACGCTGACGGCATCGCCAGCGGCTGGATTCTCGGCGACGGCCCCGCGCAGCCCGTGCAGATGCCCCCGGAAGGGCTCGACGGCTGGCGGACGGTGTTCGCGGAGAAGACGGTCGCCGGCTGTGCTACGCTCCCGGCTGTGGAAACGCAGACGAATCCGCTGTGGTGGCTGCTGGGTGGCGCAGTTTTGGCTGGTGTCGGCGTCGCCATTGTAGCCGGCTTGGAGTAGCAACATGGGACTCATCGAAGATATCCGCTCGGCCGCCATCGGTGATGGCCTGGCAATCCAGACGTCGTATGCGACAGTCGCTCTTTGCTACGCTGACTACACCGCGAGCGGGCGCGCGCTAACTCCGGTGGAGACCTTCATCCAGCAAGCCCTCCCGCTCTATGGTAACACCCATAGCTCAGCATCAGCTAGCGGCGCAGCGACAGATAGCCTCCGCGAACAAGCCCGTGCAACCATCGCCAAGGCCTGTAACGCCTCCAGCGAAGACGTCGTGATTTTCTGCGGATCTGGAGCCACTGGAGCGATCGACCGCCTGCTGCGGTGCATGGATTTGAAGCGCTCGTGCGACAAGTCGTTCTGGACGCCTGGCCATTTCAGGAACGACAAGCCAGTTGCGTTCATCGGGCCCTACGAGCACATGTCCGTGGACTTGGCCATCAAGGAGTCCTTCTGCGATGTCGTTCAGATCGAGGCGTGCCAAGATGGTCTCATCGACCTCGACGACCTCGCTCGCCAGCTCCACAAGCACCGCAACCGCAAGCTCAAGATCGGCGCCTTCTCTGCTGCCAGCAACGTTACTGGCATCCTCAGCGACGTACCACGCATCGCCGAGATGCTGCATGACTTTGGCGCGCTTGCGTTCTTCGACTACGCCGCCGCTGCCCCCTACTGCCGCATCGACATGAATCCGGTGGCTGAGCCGCTGTGCTACTTGGACGCGGCCTTCATCAGCTGCCACAAGTTCCCCGGTGGGCCTGGCGCGAGCGGCGTCCTGGTGGCCAAGAAGAGGCTCTTCCAGAACAAGGTCCCCGCCGTGCCAGGTGGCGGAACGGTGAGCTACGCGGACCAGCGCAAGCACGTGTATCTGCCTGGGATCGCCGCCCGGGAAGAGGGTGGCACTCCGAACATCCTGGGCGATATCCGGGCTGGGCTTGTGTTCCAGCTCAAGGAGGCTGTGGAAGCCAGCGCGACGCCCGCTGACGGCTTGGCAAACGGAGACCTGGTTCAGATCAGCGTCGCTTGTATCATGGCTCCTTGCACGCAGCCTCATGGCGTCGTTACGGATGCTCGCGTACAGACCGAAAACCGTGATGCCATTCAGCATGCGCCTAGCGCCATCTTTCCAGACGGAAGATACGAGCCGGCCGAGACCATTCAGCGTGTGAAGGTCAAGTATACTAGTGGCGGCACTGGCGAAGACTGGATGAACGTGGCCGGTCTCACGTTGCTTGAACGTGGCAAGCGAAGCGCTATTCAGGCGCACGAAGTGGAGTTGTCCAAGCGGGTGATTGCGGCGCTGTCGGCTGACCCCAACATCGTCATCTTGGGTAACACCGATGTCGACCGGCTGCCTACCATCTCGTTCATGGTTCAGTGCGGAAAGTTGGCCCTGCACCACAATCTGGTGACGGTCCTGCTGAATGACCTGTTCGGTATTCAGGCGCGTGGTGGTCTCTCCTGCGCGGGGCCGTACGGGCATCGGCTCCTGGGCATCGACCCGGCTACGGCAGCCAAGATTGAGGCGCTGGTGGCCAGGGACGAGGATGGCAATCCTATTGGCCAAGGCATCAAGCCTGGCTGGTGTAGGCTGAGCTTCGCGTACTACGACTCGGACGAGAAGGTTCAGTACGTGGTGGAAGCTGTGAAGATGGTGGCTAAGTATGGGCTTGCTTGTCTAGTCGATTACAACTTCGATTGTACGACCGGCCGCTGGACCAACCGTTACCCGAGCCCGCCGCTGCCCAAGCTCGACCTGTTTAACCCGCCACAGTCGGCAGCTACACTGCCCGAGAGCGTCTTTGCCGACCAGCTCGCGGCGGCGACACAGGTTATTTCTGGGGCAGCGGAGAGGGCGGCACAGAACCCTCCAGAGCAAGAGGACCCGCCGCCTGGTTTTTCGGAGATGAGGTGGTTCTGGCTCCCCAGCGAAGCTGCGAAGGCGCTACAAAGCTAGCTGTCACTTGTCAACCTTCAGCTCCGGCGCTTCGGTGTAGCCGTATTCTTTCAGATGAAGGACATCGACGGCCATTGACGGGTAGATTCGACCCCCTCGCTCACTGAATCGGACTTCTCTGTCCGTAGTCGACTCCACGTCGCAGATAGCGAAATCCGGCACGCCGTTCCAGATGCCTTTGGACCTCTTGTAGCACCCCACCTCCAAGACCCTGGCGATGGCGTTTTTGAGGGCTGTTTGGTGGGCTTCTTTTCGAAGCGCCTCACGCGCCTCCAGCTTGGCCACAGTGGCGTCGGCGATCATCTCGGCGCAGTCTGCCACGGCGCACGTCTTGTTCCAGCGCCGCTCCTTCCTGTCTTGGTCCGTATAAGGGCCAGAAAGTCCGATGGCGCTGACGTTTTCAGCCACTCCCGTGATGGCCTTCAAAAACGCTTGAACCCACGCCGGATCTTCCTTCTCGAAGCCGCCCAGGTAGGTCTCGATTTGCCCGCTTACGATGCGATCTGCTTCACCGTGATCACGTCCCATTTGCCCTCACTATGACCGTACCATACGGCTAAGAATCGCTATGGTCAAGCAAAACGTTTGACCGGCTTATGCTCATGATGTACAACGAGTGCATGGCTAGCAATGACTGACGAGCTGGAGCTGGTGACGCGCTACCTGGCTGGAGACAACCAGGCCGGCGCAGCTTTGCTCGCTCTCCACGACGCCACCCTGCGCAAGTACGCTAGGCGCTACCGGCGCCGCGGTGTGGAGCTTGAGGATCTCCTTCAGGAGGGCAAAATCGAGTTTCTGAAGGAGGGCATCCCGAATTTCGACCCAGCTTTGGGGAGCCTTGGCACATATGCCATGCACTGGGCCCGCAAAGCTATGGCCAAGTTCCTTGCCGACAACGAGCTGACCGTTCGTGTGCCGACCAACGCCCGGCGCAAGGATGCCACCGAATCCCAGAAGGCGAACGCTTTGGTGGCACGCCGTACGGTGAGCGTTGACGCCTGCCTTGACGCCTCATCTAGCGAATCTCCTGAAGACGCGCTGCACGCGGCGCGGATGAAGGCGGCGACAGCGAAGGCGGTAAGGAATGCCGTGCAGACGCTGCCTCCAGCGGAGCGCTATGTGCTGAATCGTAGGCTGGATAGCGAGGAGAGTGGCGAGCTGGAAACGCTTGCCTCGATTGGTGACGCGCTTGGCGTTTCTAGAGAGCGAGCCCGACAGCTGGAAGTCCAGGGGCACGCGAGGATCCTGGCTAAGCTGTGCGCGATGGGCGTAGCTGAAGCGGATGAAGTGGAGAAGGCTGTGCGATGATTGATCTCGCGATTCTGACTGCTACTGCCTGGGTCGACGCTCCGGATTCCGAGGTCAAGTTGGCTGTGCTCCTCGCTGTCGTGCCGCTTTTGCCTCGCTGTGAAGCGTATGGCGGCTTCGCTGGCGAAAGTGACTGTCCCGCCTGGACTTGTGACAAGCCCGCCACCCGTTCCGGCAACTGCGACCCGCATGACAGCCTGTGCTGCGATGAGCACAAGTGCCGGCACAAGTGTCCGGACCTTCCGTATGCTGAGGCCGTTAGGTATGTTGACCGTGTGTCTCAGTTTACGGCGGCGAACCCAGTATGCGGCGGCTACGGCTGTGTATTGCCTCGTGGACATGAGGGTAACTGCGACTTTCATTGGACAACGAATGTGTGAAGTCTCCGGCATCACCTCGTGCCCGTCATGCAGTAAGCGTGTCACGCCAACGCCAGGCTTTGCCCCTAAAGCCACAGCCGCATCAAAAGTCAGCGCCACGCCGTGCGCTGATCCCAAAGTCCAAGATTGTCCCGTGACGCAGCGAGGCGAACCGTAACAGCGCGCGCCGCGTCAAACGGTCGCGCTCACGCTGCCCGCCGGTGCCATGTTTCGAGCGTGGCGGTGGCGTCGCACCGGGGACACGCCACGATGGGCCGCGGCGGTGCCAGGAACGCATCGGGCTCGTTGGGGTCGGGCTCGTAGCCGGTCTCGCCGACGACACGAGCGATGCTGGGGCCGGCCGTCCTGACGCGCGCCCAGTGCAACGTGCGCAGCGGTGACGAGGCCGCCGTCGCGAAGATGAACGTTGGCCAACGCGCCACCTTCAAGTGCGACGTGTCCGGCCTCATGCTCAACGTGCAGCTCGCCGATTGCCACGTCGTGCCCACCGTGCCGGAGTCCGCCCCCGCACCGCGGCCGGCGGCACCAGCGCCGGCCCGGCCAGCGCCTCGGAAGCGCTAGAGCTACTTGCCGAGCCGCTGCCGACTCAGTCGGGTCGACTCGGGAATCGAGAATGTTCCGTGACCGCGCGTTCATCGACGAGGCGTGCGAGCACGCCGGCCGCGTGGCTCCGCAAGGGCTCGGCCGCCACCGGCACCATTGATGCCGCGCGGCGCGCGCTAACAACAGAAAGTCTAACAAATCGGCCAACTTGTCTTTCCAGAGTTTCCATGCACTGGGTGGACATTGGGTGGACAGTACCGCGTGCATGCGTTAGGGTTCCAACGGTATGGTTAAGCGTGCGTTTACGTTGCCGCCCCTTGATAACGCGGACGCGCATGGCCGCGCGCTTGCCAAGTTGCGGGCGATGACCACGGACGACTTCAAGAGCACGCTCGTTCGAGCGGGCATCCATACACCCGACGGCAAACTCGCGCCGGAATACGCCGAGGACACGGCGGCAACGCCATCCTCTATCAGGTAGGCCGGAACACGCCCACGATGCACGCGGGGTTGCGTACCGCTATCTGGATGTGGCTCTGGTGATAGAGGCGGGAGCCCTCAAAGATCGGCGCGCCTTCTGAAAAGGCGCACCGAACCGTGTCGTGCGATTTTGCACCTGAGGCGCACACATACCTGGATGTCCACCTTCGACTTTACGCCTCTGAATACGCCAAGTCCGTTTTCGTACGTCAGGCACCGCACGACCGAGAGTGGTGTCGGGTCTTGTAGAACTTGAAGCGTGCCGAATGTGATTGAGAGCGCATCCCAGTTCGGCGCGTCTTGCATCGACACTTTCGTCCTGAAAATCTCGCAGCCAACCGGGAGGCTGTAAATTCCAAGAGTGATCTCTTGACCTTCCAAAAAGTCGCCCGATTGCCGGAGCGCGTGCAGCGTGAACACCGAATTTGGGAAGTGGTCAAGCGTCGTCGTCAAGTCGCCTGAGATGGAGGCGAGGCCTTCCCACATGGCGCGCTCAAGCATATCGTCCATGGTGACGTGCTGGCCTGGTACTTCGCGTTCAACTTGAGCGCAGGCGGCGCGGAGCTGGAAGTGGAGCGGGTCGTCTTCGTCGATTTCGATGCGGATCATTTGAGCGCCGCTTTAACGCGGGCCACGTTATTGCCGTCACGCATCCACGCCGCCAATGCCTCGCCGACGAAGCGCAGCTCCTTTACATCGCCAGCAGCGGCGGTGGTCGTCCGGAAGATGCCGCCTTCCTCTACGGAGACGGACATCCTGTGACGGCAGGTTATTTCATAGTAGACCCCTAGCTGCCGAATTCTCGAACCGTTGCGCGAAGCGAATGTACACATACACGGTGGCAGGGTTCTTGTGCCCTGTCATAGCCATGATTTCGTACACGCTCCTGCCTTCTTGCGCCGCCGCTGTAATGAGCCCTGAGCGTAGGCTGTGTCCAGAGTACATTGCCGGGTTGAGCCCGATCTTCTCTACGTACCGCTTCACGATTAGCGCTACCTCGTCACCTGATAGGCCTTTGAACGTTGCGCCAACGTTCTGAACTAGTCGGTTGAGGCGGTCCACTTCTCGAAAAACTGGGCCCGTGGCGATCTTTTGCGACGGTGTACTCATCACGCTCAACCATTCTTCCGTGGCCAGCTTGGGGCATCGGTGCGGCTTTTCGCCAGAGATGATTGCCTTAATCATCCCTTCGCCTTTTTGATCCGCCTTTGATTTTGAGACTGCGGCGTCTAGCCCTTCTGGCCTGAACGTCACTTCATCCAGCTCAAGTAGCGCAAGCTCGGACCTGCGGAATGCGCCCGCGAACCCCAGTAGCACGATCGCCTTGTTTCTAATCGCGCGCCTTACGGCCGCCTTCCTCTCCACAGCGTCACGCCCCTTCGGCTTCTTGCGCTCCTCTTCTAGGAGCGCGACGATCTCGTCCAGATGGGGGACCGTGAGCGGGCTCTTTTGAGCTGGCGCGATGCCGACGCGTCGCTCGATTCTCTCCAACTCATCTTGGACAAGCGCGTCCATGTGCGGCGACGGACGATCGTACTTCTTGTGGAACCATGCAATAGCAGACAGGGCCACCCACAATCCACTTGGACGTCTTGGCGGTAGACGCTTCTCTACTCTGGCGCCTTTTGTTCCTTTGAGGACGCGCACGCGCTCGTTTGCGGAGATGTCTGCAATATACGCCCTAACTGTGGCCGGAGACGCTGGGATTGGGCTCTGACCACGATCAATGCACCACTTCACAAACGTACGCCATTCGTACGCGTACGCGGATTTTGTGTTGTCCGCCTGATCGAAGCCCTTGTTGACCTCTACCGCGTCCACCGCGGTCTGGAGCTTGTCGAATTGCTCTTGTGTCTGCGTTACAAGGATCTCTTCCGCGCGTGGCGCCACACTTGGCGCGATAAATCTCCCAGGCTTACTTGGTTTGACTGGCTCTAGCCACCATGCGATGTCTCGCTCTGTCGGCTTCGCTGGAAGAGGCTCTTGCCTAACCTCGATAGGTCGCCTTTCCACCTTGGTAAGTTTCTGGTTTGGGTCGATTCCTGGGCTGACGGCCGGCGGCTTCTTCGCCATGGGGCTGAGTTTCGCACAGGTCGGAATGAGGGTCAAGAAAAGCATAACTCTACTTATGCTATTCTTGGTGGTCACCGACGCCCCACTTGGCACGCCCGCTGCAAGCTGGGCGAGCGCCGGCCGGGCCCCGCGGAGCCCATTTGCAGCGAAATGCGGTGAAACGGCTCTGGCGCGAGATTCCACTTGCTGCCGATGCTGCACTTTCACCTATAGCCTACAGCTGCTACCATCTCACGCATGCTTCACCCCATGCCCACCATGGACGATGAGTCGCCAGCCATCCTAGCCCAGCATCGTCGCCACTCCGCTGCCCTACGCCGTTGGCGCCATCATCACGGCGACTCTCACGCCAAACGCCTCGGCCGCCTACTTCGTCAGATCGATAGGCAATACGGCCTGACCGCAACTCCGCCAAGGTGCAAATAATGGGCTCCACCTCCCACTGCCAAGACCAAGACCACGCCGCTTGCCTAGTCAACTGGTGCGGCTGTGACTGCCACGCTGACCTCATCACCGAGCACTTCACCAGCGGCCACAGCGCTCCGGTCCGCGGCTGCCAGCGCTGTTCCCTTCTCACCCACCTGGAGGAAGACGTCCTCGCTGGCCACATGCTCCTCGACGACTCAGATAAAGAAGACGCCATCCTGCTCATCTACACCACCATCGACGCCCACCACCGCGCTGGCGACTTCGCTATCGTAGACGCCATGTTCGACCACTTCCCTATCGTGCGCACGCCCGTCGTCCTGCTCCTCGCCTTCCTCAGCATCACCAAGGCCGCTGCTCACGAGCTGCCCGGCCGCGTTGACTTTGCCAAGCAAGTTCGCGCCCACCTTGAGGACATTGAGCCTGACCGCGTTGAGCGCTTGCTAAGCGGTATTGAGTAGCCTATGCTTGGCAAGCTCCACCCTCGCCTCCAGCTGTTTTCCATTGCTGGCTTCTTCGTTCTCTGGGTGGCCTATGATTTCGCCCCAATCAGCTGGCAGCGATTCATGCCCTGCATTATTCTAGGCTGGTTCGTTGCTTGTGTAGTGGACGAGTGGCGATATCCGTATCGCGTTGTCCCGCCTGTCAGAAAGGACGGTCCCATGTTTCCAACGTAACTATGCACCACAACTACCGCCGGAACTACATCGCGTCCTACAACTTCTTCAGCCGCTACCTCTGCAAAGGGAGCTACTCCAGAGCCAAGCGCTTCTGGAAGCGCTTCTCCACTCGCACTCGCCGTCGCCAGGCTCTTCGTATGACCGGGTGGCAAGGGCATCCACAATGGAAGCGTGACATCCTCTGGCGCATCTTCTAGGCTAGCTCTATGAACCTCGACGACGCCAGGCTGCCTCACAAGCACGGAGACGCGCTCACCTCGCGTCACGCCCGCAGCCTCTGTGCTCGTAGCGCCATCCGTCGCTGGGCTAAGCGCGTCGTTCGCCACGCTGCCGAGCTTGAGCTACGTGATGAGCTGAAGGACATGGCCGCCAACGCGCTCAACCTCGACATGTGGGACTGCTGCGACGAAGATTGCGACCTCTGCTACGGCGTTGAAGCCATGGCCGACCTTGACGCCTACTTCGTCGCCCAGCCCGAGCGTGACCAGGCCTGGGCCGGCGTCCTCCGCGCTCGCGTTCTGGCAGCCCTGGCAAGCTGGCGGCCGTCATGACCGCAGACCGCCGCGCTGGTCCCATCACCCGCCGCTGGCGCGTGCGCTGCATCGCCGGCCGGCGCGCGTACGACACCCTCGTCCGTTGGCTCTTCGGCCGCCCCACCGTGCCCTAGGCCCGCCGCCGGCCACGTGGTAGCCTCCGGGCATGGACGAGCCCTGGTCGACCGGAGATACCGCCCTCGTCGGCGTGGGCGTCCTCGCTGCCCTAGGACTCGGGTACGCACTTCTGCATCAGAAGTACCACAACCTCGAATACGACAGCCTGCGCACCATCATCGATGCAAGCTCGGTTGCATCGAACAGCTCTGTCCCTGGTCGCGCTCAGAAGTTTGAGCTTGCGTACAGAGACCTGATGCTTGGCCTGCCACCTGAAGTACGAGAACAGATCCGCAGGTTCATCTTGCTGCCGTATGATAGGCGCTGGGCTATCCAGCACGGTCTTGACGCCGACGCCGTTGGTTTCCTTGGAGCCTAGCTATGTTGACCACCATCGCCCTCATCACCGCAGGCGCCAGCCTCCTGAACGCGCACAACTCGCACAAGCTCACCAGGGCCCAGCTCGGCGATGCGTACGATGACCCGCACGGGATCGGCACTGGTGGCGTCGTGTTCCTGACCCTCCTGGGCCTGGGCACTGCCGGCGCCGTCTACTGGGTCGTCCGAGAGACGCCGCAGGCGTAGTCGTGCTAGCCTAGCGGCATGCACGACCCGAACGTCACCACGCCACACTACGTTTGTCCGTGGGCCAAGGGCTTCCTCGCGTTGCTCGCCGTGGGCACGGTCGGCGTCGTCGCTTGGCTGGCCAAGTCTGAGCCCCAGAAG
>Ga0075021_10000286_pt1 | contig 27856 bp, 26 predicted proteins | sample ColStrG_CSR_2012_FD_72749 | JGI IMG/M metagenome (GOLD analysis project Ga0075021, IMG submission 72749) | Freshwater sediment microbial communities in response to fracking from Pennsylvania, USA - Cold Stream Run_MetaG_CSR_2012 | ecosystem: Environmental > Aquatic > Freshwater > Creek >...
ACCGAGGACGATCGCCGGGACCGCCGTCTCGCGCGCCAGCCGCAGCCAGCTGACCAGTGGGACGTCGGCCCCGAGGTAGGCGACCCCATGGCCGGCGCGCCGGCAGGCGACGGCGAAGGCGAACGCGCCGAGTTCGTGATGTCCGGCCGGCGGCATCCCGACCAGCAGCCTGGCGTGTTCCATCGGACCGCGAGCAGCATCGAAGAAGTGCGCTAGCCGCCGGCGGACGGTCTCGCTCGCGGCATGTTCGGCGGCCACGTCGAGGTCGCCAGCAGCCCACGCCCGGCCGACCGCGCGCAGGGCCGGAAAGACCACCGTGTCCATCGCCAGCTCGAACCGCTGGCTCGCGAATGCCTCGTCGAGGATCCGCTCCAGGCCGTCGATGTCCAACGATCCGGCGGCTGCCACGAAGGCGTTGACAGCGACGTCGGCGGTCGTCGGATCGTCGGGGGGGCCCTCTCCTTCGCCGCGCTGCCTGGGAGTCGACCGGCCGGTGACCGATGCCCGGTCAAAGCCGGTCGTACCGACACGCTCAGCCGCCTGACTCGGTCGCCAGCCGTCTGTCTCGACGAGTGATCGCATCGCGTTCAGGCGCGCGATGGCGGCGTCGTCGTAGAGCCGATAGCCCGCGGCGGTGCGGCTCGGCGAGACGACCCCATAGCGACGTTCCCAGGCGCGGATCGTCGGGATGCTCAACCCGGTCCGCGCCGCCGCCTGCTTGATGGTGTACATGGTTTGTCGAGCATATCACAGGGTGAAGCCTTGACAGACCGTGACTATCACACGTAATCTGCCGCTTGACGTTAGACAAACCTTTTACAGTTGATCGGACTGCCTTGAGCGACACCATCGAGCCCCGGACACTCATCGACGACCTCCTGGAGGTGACGGCCGTCGGCAGCTTCACGAGCATCGGACCGGCCGTCCGTCGGCGGCTGTTCGGGTGGACGTCGCCCCGGCCGGACGTCCTGGCGGGCCAGACCGCCCTGGTCACCGGCCCGACCTCGGGACTCGGACGCCAGGTCGTCGACGAACTGGCGGCGCTCGGTGCGCGGGTCGTGCTGGTCGGGCGCGACCGAGATCGGCTGACGACCGTCCGCGATGGACTCATCGTGCGCCACGGCGCTGACCGCTTCCCCATCGTCGTGGCGGACATGGGATCGCTGGTGTCGGTCCGGGCCGCCGCCGAGCGGGTGCTGACGTCCGAGCGGCGCCTGGACGTCCTCATCGACAATGCGGGCGCGATCTTCCCCGAGCGGACCATCGGCCCGGACGGCATCGAGTCGACGTTGGCGACCATGGTCGTCGGGCCGTTCGCCCTGGTCGACGGGCTCCTGCCGTTGTTGCGCCGGACGCCCGGTGCCCGCGTCATCGCGGTCACCTCCGGCGGCCAGTATGCGCAAGCCCTCGACCTCGACGACCTCCAGTCCGCCGGTGGCGACTACGACGGGACGCGCGTATACGCCAGGGCCAAGCGGGCCCAGGTCAGCCTCATCCGGGAATGGGCGCGACGCCTCGGCGGCGCCGGGATCCGCTTCGATGCGATGCATCCGGGCTGGGCCGATACACCCGGTCTATGGCACGCCCTGCCCGGCTTCGCCCGGCTGATGCGACCGCTCCTCCGGACAGCGGCCGAGGGGACGGACACCCTGGTCTGGCTCGCCGCGACCCGCGAGACGGACGCACCAGGCGGATGGCTGTGGCTCGACCGACGGCCGCGGCCCTTCGATCGCGTCCCGATGACGCGCGTGACTGGAGCCGATCGCCGGCGCCTGTGGGACCTGGTGGTCGAGCTGTCCGACTTGCCCGACCCGGCTCCCGACCACCGCCCCGTTCTCGCAACAGATGCCAGGAGGCACCGATGACGACTCTTCACGAACTGATCGAAACGGCACTGCCGATCGACGCGACGTTCTCCTATGTCGCTGATTTCGCCAACGCGGAGGAATGGGACCCGGGCGTCGCCACCGCCGAGCGACTGGACAGCGGGCCTGTCGGCGTCGGCACGCGGTATCGCCTCGGCGTCCGGATCGGCGGCAGGGTCGCCCCGATGGAATACCGCGTCTCCGTGTTCGAGCCGCCGACCCGGGTCGTGCTGGTCGGTTCCGGATCGGGCGTGTCGGCCGTCGACGACATCCGCTTCGAGCGAGTCGATTCCGGAACACGGGTCGACTACAAGGCTGACATCCGGCTCGAGGGCGCGCGACGGCTCATCCAGCCGTTCCTCGGTCGCGTCTTCGCGACCATCGGGCGCAACGCGCGCGACGGCATGCGGCGGACACTCGCCGCCCGGGCGACTGTCGCGGGGCAGCGACCCGACGAGCAGGGCCCGGCATGAAGGTCGCCGTCGTCGGTGCCGGGATCAGCGGTCTGACCGCGGCCTACGCCCTCCGCCACTGGCACGACGTCCGGCTGTTCGATGCGGACGCGACCGTCGGCGGGCACGTCAAGACGGTCGCCGTCGACGCGCAAACGGGTCCGATCGCGGTCGACACCGGCTTCATCGTCTACAACGAGCACACGTATCCGACCTTCGTCCGGCTGCTCGCGGAGCTCGGCGTCGAGACGCAGCCGAGTGATATGTCACTGGGCTCGACCTGTCGGGCGTGCGATGTCGAGTTCAGCTCGCGCGGCGTGCGCGGCTATCTGGCCGCGCCGGCGTCGGTCGTCCGGCCCGGGCACTGGCGGATGATGTCCGACATCCTGCGCTTCTACCGTGACGCCCGGCGGACGCTGGGTCTACCGGTCCCGTCGGCGGCGACACTCGGCGAATTCATCGACGGTGGGGGCTACGGGGCTGGGTTCCGCAACCATTTCCTCGTCCCGATCGCGTCCGCGGTGTGGTCCACCGGCGCCGAGCGGATCCTCGACTTTCCGATCGACTACCTCCTGCGTTTCCTCGACCATCACGGGCTGATCGGCTACGGCAATGCGTTGACGTGGCGGACGATCACGGGCGGCTCGATGCGCTACGTGGAGCGGATCGTGGCCGCCCTGCCGGGCGGCTCGGTCCGCTCCGGTTCGGCAGTGACGGACGTGGCGCGCGATGCGACCGGCGTCACCGTGCGGACCGCCGACGGCGCGGCCGATCGGTTCGATGCCGTGATCATGGCGACCCACGCCGACGTGGCACTCGAGCTGCTCCATGACGCCGACCTCTGGGAGCGGTCGGCGCTCGCCGGCTTCGCCTATTCGACGAACCGTGTCGTGCTCCATACCGATCCGGGTCTGCTCCCCCGGCGCGCCGCCGCTCGCGCGTCATGGAACGTGGACCAGGACGACTGCGCCCGGCCGGGCACGGCCCTGTCGATGACCTATCACATGAACCGGCTGCAGTCGCTGCCCGGTCCGGTCGAGTACTGCGTGTCGGTCAACCCGGGAGGTCGGCTCCGGCCCGAGGCGATCCTCGTCGAGCGGACGATGAGCCACCCGACCTACTCGTTCCGAACGCTCGAGGCGCAGCGATCCGTGGGCGCGCTGCAGGGCCGCCGTTCCACATGGTTCGCCGGCGCGCACCTCGGCTACGGCTTCCACGAGGACGGCTGTCGGTCAGGCTGGGAAGCGGCGCGACTCCTGCGGGCAGCCGACATGGAGCGGGCGGCGTGAGGTCGCACCTGCTCGAAGGCGTCGTGCGCCACCGGCGCGTCCGGCCGTTCGCCTATGCCCTCGAGCACCAGGTGTTCTACGTGGCTCTCGATCTCGACGAGCTCGATGAGGTCCCGCGCCGGATCCGCTCGATCAGCCGAGGTCGCCCGAACCTGCTGTCGTTCCGCGACGAGGACCACCTCGATCCGCCGGCCGACGACCTGCGGGCGCGGATGCTGGATCACCTTCGAGGTGAGGGCATCGACCCGGCCGGCTGGCAGGTGACCCTGGTGACCAACCTGAGGGTCGTCGGCTATGCCTTCAACCCGGCCAGCTTCTTCCTGTGCCGGGATACGGCCGGCGAGCTTCGCGCCGTCATCGTCGAGGTTCACAACACGCACGGCGAGCGGCACCTCTACAGCCTGCGTGGCATGGCCGACCAGTCCAGCTTCGTCGATTCGATGGACAAAGCGTTCTACGTGTCGCCGTTCATCGAGATGGCCGGCCGCTACACCGTCCGCGTCCACGACGAACCGACCCGTCTGCGGATCACCATCAACGAGGACCCGGGGGACGGCTTGCTGCTGCACACGAGCCTGGACCTGGTCCGGCGGCGCCTGACCGACCGGATGGTGCTGCGGCTGCTCCTCCGCCACCCGTTCGTGACCCACACGACCATCGGGCTGATCCATTGGCACGCCCTGCGGCTGTGGCTGCGCGGCGCCCGTTTCCACCGACACAGCGAGGCGACACCATGAATCAATCCATCGCGGCCCGGCCCACCCGCCTGGCCGATCCGATCCTGTCCCGCATCGCCTGGCGGATCGCCCTGGCAGCGGCCACTCGGGTCACCGTCGGGCACCTCGTCGTCGTCCTGCCCGATGGCGAGACACGGACCTTCGGGAACGCCCACGCCGGACCGGCTGCCGAGATCCGGATCCACGACCGTCAGGCGCTGGTCAGGCTCCTGGTCGGCGGCGAGACCGGCGGCGGCGAGGCCTACATGGACGGCCTGTGGTCGAGCCCGGACCTGGCCGGTCTGTTGCGCTGGGCGGCGCTCAATCGGGAGTCGCTCGCCCTGTCGACCGGCTGGTTCCGGCGACCCGCCCAGCTCCGTCGGACGATCGCGCACCGCCTTCGGCGCAACTCGAAGAGCCAGAGCCGGCGGAATATCGCGGCGCACTACGACCTCGGGAATGAGTTCTATCAGACATTCCTGGACGAGACACTGACCTACTCGAGCGCCGTCTTCGCGGCGCCCGACCAGCCCCTGGCCGACGCCCAACGGAACAAATACCGGGTGATGGCGGAGGGCGCCGCCCTGATACGTGGCCAGCACGTCCTGGAGATCGGCACGGGTTGGGGCGGCTTCGCGCTATATGCGGCGGGCGAGCTCGGCTGCCGGGTGACGTCCGTCACGATCTCGCGCGAGCAGCACGATCTGGCCCGCGAGCGCGTTCGGGCAGCCGGTTTGGAGCATCTGGTGGACATCCAGCTGCGCGACTACCGCGACATCACGGGCACCTACGACGCGATCGTTTCGATCGAGATGCTTGAAGCCGTCGGCGCCGAGTATCTCGCGCGCTTCTTCGAGATCTGCGACGCCTCGCTCGTGCCGGGCGGACGGCTGAGTCTGCAGTCCATCACCTTCCCGGACGCGGCGTATGCCCGCCAGTTGCGCGGCGCGAACTGGATCCAGACTTACATCTTCCCGGGTGGCCTATGCCCGTCGCTCGCGGTCATCGAGGGGGCGACACGCAACACGGGCCTCCTGATCGAGCATGCGACCGACATCGCCGCCGACTACGTCGTGACACTGCGGGCCTGGCGGACGCGCTTCATGGAGCGGGTCGACACCGTCCGGGCGATGGGCTTCGACGACCGGTTCGTGCGGATGTGGGAGTACTACCTCGCCCTGAGCGAGGCCGGCTTCGCGACGGGAATCAGCCAGGACCTCCAGATCGTGTTCGCGAAGCGGCGCGGTCTCGAGGCCATCGCTCCCGTCTGACCGCGGTCGGCCGCGCGAGACTACCATCCGGGGCGTGTCGCCCAGCTCGGTCCCCCCGTCCGATCCCGCGCCCCGCGTCGGGCGGCTGCGCGATCGCGTCATCCTGATCACCGGCTCGACCGGGATGGCCGCCGCGACGGCGGTCCGATGCGCCGCCGAGGGGGCGTCGATCTTCGTGGTCTCGCGCTCGGCGGAGCACGCCCGGACACTCGCGGAGCGGATCGAGGTCGGTGGCGCCGCAGCGGGCTGGGCGACCGCCGATCTCGCCGACCCCACCGCCGCCGATGCCGCCATCGGGGCGGCCGTGGCGCGTTTCGGTCGGATCGACGGGCTGTTCGCGGTCGCCGGCGGCAGCGGGCGTCGATATGGCGACGGACCGATCCATGAGCTCACGCCCGAGGGCTGGGACCGAACCCTGGAGCTCAACCTGCGCAGCCAGGCGATGACCTGCCGGGCGGTCGTGCGCCAGATGCTGGGCCAGTCGGCCAATGATTCCGGGACCCGTGGGTCGATCTTGCTGATGGGCAGCGTCACCGCCACGGACCCGTCGCCCGAGATGTTCGCCACCCACGCCTACGCCGCGGCCAAGGGCGCCACGATCTCCCTCATGACCGCGATGGCGGCCACCTACGCCAGCGACCGGATCCGGGTCAACGTCGTGGCGCCCTCGCTGACCGACACGCCGATGGCGACCCGCGCGGCGAGCGACGCCCGGATCCGCGCCTTCGCGGCCCGAAAGCAGCCGCTCGCAGGCGAGATGATGGACCCTGACGAGGTGGCCGCCGCGGCCGTCTACTTCCTGTCGGACGAGTCGCGGGTCGTCACGGGGCAGGTGCTCAAGGTCGATGGCGGCTGGTCGGTGGTCTCGGCGTCGCCGGAGCCTGAGGCATGACGATGGAGGTGTCAGATCTCGCTGCGGTGGACGTCTGCGTCGTCGGGGCGGGCTCGGCTGGTTCCAGCGCGGCGATCGCGGCGGCTCGGGCCGGAGCCTCCGTCCTGCTGATCGACCGGTTGCCGTTCCTCGGCGGCACGAGCACCGCTGTCCTCGACACGTTCTACGGCTTCTACACGCCCGGGTCGCAGGCGCGCAAGGTGGTCGGGGGGATCGGCGATGACGTCGTCGCGGCACTGCGGGACCTCGGGCCGATCATCGAGCGTCCGAACACGTACGGCGCCGGGACCGGGGTCACCTACCTCGCCGACCACCTCAAGGTCGCCTGGGAGCGACTCGTCACCGACGCGGGGGCGCGGGCGCTTCTGCACACGACCCTCCAGGCCGCAGATGTGCGCGATGGCCGGGTCGACTCGGTCGTCGTCGCGACCCGGGCCGGCCTCGGTCGCGTCCGGGCGTCGGTCTTCATCGATGCCTCGGGCGACGCGGACCTGTGCGCATTCGCGGGCTTCGGCTACGAGACCGCCGGCGAGATCGACCCGGCGCAGACGCTGACGACCACCTTCCGAATGGTCAACGTCGACCTCGAGCGGCGCGAGACGATCTCGAAGGCGGAGTTCCATGCCCTGATGGCCGAGTCCGCCGAGTCCGGCGGATACGACCTGCCACGCCGCGAGGGCAGCGACCACATCACGCCGGTCGACGGCATGGTCGCGACGATCATGACCCGGCTCGATCCATTCCGGCGGGAGCCGGACGGCCGGATCGTCAGCACGACCAACCCGTGGTTCCTGAGCGAAGCGGAGATCGCCGGCCGGCGGCAGGCGCTCGAATACGTTCGCTTCCTGGTCGACCGGGTGCCCGGCTACGAACGGGCGTCGCTCGTCGCCTTCGGGACGGGCATTGGCGTCCGCGAGACGCGCCGGGTCTACGGCGATTACCGGCTGACCCGGGACGACGTCCTGACCGGACGGTCCTTCACCGATTCCGTCGGATTGTGTGGCGCGCCGATCGAGGACCACCACGCCGGCACCGATACCGTCTGGGAATACCTGCCCGAAGGTGCCGCGGTGGGCATCCCCTATCGCGCTCTCCTCGTCCGCGACGCGGCCAACGTGCTGGTCGCCGGGCGGTGCTTCTCGGCGACCCACGACGCACACGCCTCGGTCCGCTCGATGGCGCAGTGCATGGCGATGGGCCAGGCGGTCGGTACGGCGGCGGCGATGGCGAGCGTGGGCTCGCTCGACCCGCGGGACGTCCCGGTCGAGGCACTGCTCGACCGCCTTCGGACGGACGGCGCCATCCTCGAGCTGCCGGTGCGCGACGACCAGGCGGCGGTCGGCACATGACGTTCGTCCGGACCGTGCTCGGCGATATCGACCCGTCCGACCTGGGGGTGACCTACGCCCACGAGCACCTGGTCATCGATGGCGGGCGGCCGGTCGAGATCTCGCCGGACTTCCTCCTGGCGGACGTCGACCGCATGGTGGCCGAGCTGCGCGACGCCGCGACGGCCGGGTTGCGATCGGCGGTGGACATGATGCCCTGCGATTGCGGTCGGAACCCGACCAAGCTGGCCGACTTGGCGCGAGGCAGCGGCGTGCAGCTGGTCGCGGCGACCGGACTCCACCATGAGAGGTTCTACGGCGCCGGCCATTGGAGCGTTCGCCTGTCCGAGGACGACATCGCCGACCTGTTCGTGGCCGATGTCGAGCAGGGCATCGATCGATACGACTACTCCGGCCCGGTCGTCGCCCGGACGACGGTCCGGGCTGGGGTCGTGAAGATCGCCGGCAGCGAAGGCGGGCCCTCGAACCGGGACCTGCCGATCTTCCGGGCCGCGGCCGCCACACATCGGCAGGCCGGCGTCTCGATCCACACTCATTGCGAAGCCGGGACCGGGGCGCTGGAGCAACTCCGCGTCCTGACCGACGCCGGTGTCCCGGCCGACCGGATCTCGCTGAGCCACGTCGACAAGATCCAGGACCGTGGCTACCACAGCGAGCTGCTGGCGACCGGGGCCTTCGCGGTCTACGACCAGGCCTTCCGCTGGGGTGATCGGCCGAACGGCACGCTCGACCTGCTTGAGGCTGCCGTGGCCGACGGTCGGGCCGGGCAGGTGATGCTCGGGATGGACGCGGCCCGACAGAGCTACTACGCCGCGTTCGGCGGCTCGCCGGGTCTTGGGTACCTGCTGCGCGGTTTCAGCGACCTCCTCGAGGAACGCGGCCTGGATGCGGCCATCCGCCACCGCCTGTTCGTGGACAATCCGGCTCGCGCATACGCATTTGCGGAGGTCGGTCGATGAGTCATGAGCCGCTCCTGACCAGCGTCGTCGGGTCGCACGCGCGGCCGTCGTGGTTCGTGTCCGGCATCGACGCTGCCGAGCACGGCGCGTTCGGCCCGGCGGACCTGGCCGAGATGCTCGACGACGCCGTGGATCTCGCCCTGCGCGACCAGGAGACGGCCGGCATCGACATCGTCAGCGACGGTGAGATGCGACGGGCCGGCTTCTTCACCGCCGAGTTCTATCGCCATCTGACGGGTGTCCGGCCGCTGCCTGCCGAGCGGCTGCTGGGCGCCGGCGGGCACGATCAGCAGCACCGATTCGAGGTCCGTGAGCCGATCGCGGCACCGGACGGGCTGGGCGTCGTGGCCGAGTACCGGTTCGCCCGGACCCGGACAGCGCGACCACTCAAGGTCACCATCCCTGGCCCATACACGCTGTCCGGGCGTCTGACCTACGGACCCGGCCAGGTCTACCCGCGCCGCAACGACGCCGCCGAGGCCTTCGTTCCGATCCTGCGGGCGGAGCTCGAGGGACTCGTCGCGGCAGGGGCGACATTCATCCAGATCGATGACCCGTCGCCGGCCATCCACCCGGACGCGCCGTCGGACTTCGCGGCGCTGTTCAACGCGGCGGTCGCGTCGGTGCGCGGATCCGTGCGACTCGGGGCGCATCTGTGTTTCGGGAACTACCTCGGACGGCCGCTGGCTCGGCGGACGTATCGACCGGTCCTCGACGCGATGCTCCGGTTCGACGTCAACGAGCTCGTGCTTGAATTCGCCAACAGGGAGATGGCAGAGGTCGAGATCCTCGGCGAGATCGCCGCCGCGGGACGGGACATCGCAGCCGGAGTCATCGACGTCAAGAATTACCACCTGGAGTCACCCGACGAGGTCGCCGAACGGACAGAAGCCGTTCTCGCCGCAGGCGTCCCGCCCGAACGGTTGACCCTCGTGCCGGACTGCGGCTTCAGCCAGACCGCCCGCTGGGCGACGACCGCCAAGCTCCAGGCGATGGTCGCCGGCCGCGACCTGGTGCTCGGCCACCAGCCGGCGCACCCATCGAACTGACGGAGGACCCATGGACGGACACGCGGTCACGCTGCTCGGGACCGGGCTCATCGGCGACTTCTACACGAACACGCTCCATGGCCAACGCGGGCGGGATCGCGTCCGGGTCGTCTATTCGCGCAGCGGGTCGCGCGGTGAGGCCTTCCGCGAGCGCTGGGCGATCCCGGAATCCACGACCGACATGGCCGCCGCGGTGAACCATCCCGACACCGACGTCGTGATCGTCGCGCTCCCGAACTTCCTCCATGAGGACGCCGTCGGGCTTGCCGCTGCCGCCGGCAAGGCCGTCCTGTGCACGAAGCCGCTCGGGCGTTCGGCCGAGGAGGCACGCCGGATGCTCGAGGTCGTGGAGAAAGCCGGCGTCTTCGGGGGCTACCTCGAGGACCTGTGCTACACACCCAAGACACTGAAGGCGGTCGCGTCCGCGCGGGCCGGGGCGATCGGCGACGTGACCTGGGTCCGCTCGCGCGAGACCCACCCGGGTCCGCACAGCGCCTGGTTCTGGGACGGCCGGCTGACCGGTGGCGGGGCCATCATCGACCTCGGCTGTCACTGCATCGAGATCATCCGGAACTTCGTCGGCAAGGGGAACCGGCCGGTCGAGGTCCTGTGCCACACCGACACGCTGGTCCACCCGATCGCCGATGAGGACAATGCGGTCGCGCTCATCCGGTTCGAGTCGGGCGCCATCGGCCAGTTCGAGGTCAGCTGGACGTTCCGCGGCGGGATGGACCTGCGCGACGAGGTGGCCGGCACGCACGGGACGATCTGGATGAACCACTTCCTGCGGACCGGCTTCGAGATGTTCTCGGCACCGGGGGCCGGCGGTGGATATGTGGCGGAGAAATCGGAATCGGCGGCGGGCTGGTTGTTCCCTGTCGGCGACGAGGTGTCCGAACTCGGCTACGTGGACATGTTCAGCGACATGTTCCGGGCCATGGACGAGGGCCGTGCCCCGCAGGAGACGCTGTACGACGGGTATGTCGTCAACGCCATCATGGACGCGGCATATCGGTCGGCTGCGGCCCACGCCTGGGTGCCGGTGGATCTCGACTGGCGCGGCGGCACGACGCCACGGATCGCATCTGTCCCGGAGACCTACGAGGGCCAGGTCGTCATCAAGCGCGAGATCCTGCCCGACGGCCGGCACAAGTTCATCCTCAAGGACCCGGTCTCGGGCGACTTCACCGACCGCGTCGTCGCCGGCGGCTGAAGCCCCGACCGAGCCCGACCGAGCCCGACCGAGCCCGACCGACGCCCGGTTGCGCCCGACCGTGCTCGACGGCGAGAACCGTTCCTCGGGCGTGCACGTGTTGCTCGTGGTGCGCACAGACTGGCCATCGCAGCGGCTCGGGCGGTCATCGGGTGTTGGTCTGTGCACGGCCAGCAAGATCGACCTCGAATCGACCGCGGGAGCTCGAGTCCTTGCACCTGGTGACAACGAAGCCGTCTAAAGGGCACACCAATGACCGATCATGGTCCCCGGGTACAAATGTTGCGTGCCACGCAAAGGGCAGGACCGGCACGACCGCGGGCCGCTCACTCCTGGCGGAAGATCTCCGGCATCCTCAGCCGCCCAGGAACGGGCTCGCGCTCTGGGAGCGGCTCCTGCATCGCGTCGGTCAGGGCCCACCGCGCCTGCACGTCACGGTTCGCCGCCATCCGGGCCATGGCGCCGCTGAAGTCCTCGCCGACGTATTCGACCGCGCGAACAGCCACTTCTGGTGCCGGTAGATCGAGTGGTCGCGGATGTTCGCGGCGTGGATGGCCGCAGCGACGGCGGGCCACGGGTCTGCGTGCAGCGCTTCGTCTGCCTCGATCGTCTCGGGCCGGACGCGGATGACCTGCCCGAACCGCCGAACCGTCACGACGCGACCTCCGTGACCCCCGTGGGCTCCCCTGCCTCGATCCAGCGGGCGAGCGACTCGGGCGCGAAGATCTGGTCGCCGACCATCGCCGCTGCGCCGATGACGCCGGCCAGGCCACCGAGCGACGATCGCTGGACGAGCAGGTCGCGCGTCGCGAGCGGCAGCGACCGCCGGTAGATCGTCTCGCGGATGGCGGCCAGCAACTGATCCGGGCTGTTGGCCACGCCGCCGCCGATGACGATGAGTGACGGGTTGAAGAAGTTGACGATGCCGGCAAGCATCGAACCCACACGTCGTCCCGCATCGCCGAGGAGCGCCACGGCGACCGGATCGCCGAAGGACGCGGCGCGGGCCACGTCTTCTGCGGTCACGACGCCGCGCTGATCGAGCGCCGTCCGCAGCCGCGGACTGCGCCCCTCCTCGGCTGCGGCCTGACCGTCTCGCGCGATCGCCGCGCCGCCGGCCAGCGCCTCGAGGCAACCGATGTTGCCGCAGCGGCAGACGACCGATGGGTCATCCGAGACCTGGATATGGCCGACGTCGCCGGCACTCCCCTGCGCCCCGCGATGGAGGTGACCGTCGGAGATGATGCCGGCCCCGATCCCGGTCCCGATCTTGACGACCACGACATTCGAGTGACCGGCGGCGACCCCGGAGCGCCACTCGCCCAGCGCCAGGACGTTGACGTCGTTGTCGACCCAGACCGGGGCACCGTAGCGGGCGGCGAACCGGTCGCGGATCGGATAGCCGTCCCAGCCGGGCATGATCGGTGGCGAGATGGGCTGGCCGGAGTCGAACTCGACCGGCCCGGGCACGCCGATGCCGATCCCCCACAGTCGCCCGGGAAGATCCTGCGTCGTGCGGATGAGCGAATCGAAAAGCGCGTCGACGCGTGCGAGTCCGACTTCGGGGCCGGCCTCGATCAAGGCGGGTTCGTCGTGATGGCCCAGGATCCGGCCGTCGAGCGTCGTGACCGCGACATCGATGCTCGTGGCCCCCAGATCCGCGACCAGCAGGTACCCGTTGTCGGCCCGGAACGTCAGCTGGCGCGGGGGTCGACCGCCGGTGCTCGGCCCGACGTCGCCCTCGCTGACAAGGCCTCGCTCGATCAGCTCGCCGACCCGCTGGGCGACGATCGCCCGTCCGAGCCCGGTCCGTGTCACCAATTCAGAGCGCGAGCGCGAGCGCCCGAAACGGATCTCGTCGAGCACGTCGACCAGCGCGTCGAGCGCCTCGTCGGGCAACGGCGCAAACCGGCCGGGATGCTCGGAGATGCCGTCACCGGCCTGGCTGACCATCGTCCGATGATACGCCGTTGCCGCACCGCGAGCCCTACTTTTGCACTTGACATGGCAAAGTAGGATGGGTGTCGGAGAAAGTCCGTAACGCAACCGGGCGTTGACCCTGGCATGCGTCGGCCGTACCATCCCGTTACCCATCTAGACCGTCTAGACAACCGACACCAGCCCAGCAGGTGAGCCAGGCATGAGGAGGATCGCCGACGTCGGCGCGGCCGTCATCGGCACGGGGTTCATCGGGACCGTCCATGTCGAAGCGCTCCGGCGAATCGGCGTGCAGGTCCATGGCGTCCTTGGGAGCACACCGGAGCGAGGCGCAGTCCGGGCCGACGCCCTCGGCGTCCCGCGCGCCTACGCGTCGATCGATGACCTGCTGCGCGACCCGCGGGTCGAGGTAGTCCACGTCACCTCGCCGAACGATCTGCACCTGCCCCAGGCCCTGGTCATCCTCGGCGCGGGACGCCACGTCGTCTGTGAGAAGCCGCTCGCGATGTCGGCGGGCGAGTCCCGCCGACTGGTCGGCGCGGCTGCCGCGAGCGGACTGGTCAACGCGGCCAACTTCAACATCCGCTACTACCCGCTCAACCAGCACGCGCACGAGGTCGTCGCGAGGGGCGATATCGGCGACGTCCGTCTGGTGACCGGCCGCTACTTCCAGGACTGGCTGCTCCTCGACAGCGACTGGAATTGGCGTCTCCAGCCTGAGCGCGGTGGCGCCCTCCGTGCCGTGGGCGACATCGGCTCCCACTGGCTGGACCTGATGACCTTCGTGACCGGCCAGCGCGTGGTCGCCGTCATGGCGGACCTCGCGACATTCATCGAGGCACGCCACGAACCGACCGGCCCGGTCGAGACGTTTTCGACCGACGGGGCGGCCGAGACCGTCACCCGCGAGATCGCCACCGAGGATGCCGCGACGATCCTGCTGCGCTTCGAGAACGGCGCCCGGGGCGCAGCGAGCATCAGCCAGATCAGCGCCGGCCGGAAGAACTCGCTCCAGTACGAGGTCGACGGCTCGACCTCGTCGATCGCCTGGGACTCGGAGCAGCCCGACCAGATCTGGTTCGGCCATCGCGAACGCCCGAACGAGATCCTGATCAAGAACCCGGCGCTCATGGGTCCGGCCGGACGTGCGGCTGCGGCCCTCCCCGGCGGCCACGTGGAAGGGTTCGGCGACACGTTCGCAGCCCATTTTCGCGCGGTCTATGCAGATGTCGCCGCCGGAGGTCCCTCCCCTCGCCCGACCTACCCCACCTTCGCCGACGGGCACGACGAGATGCTGGTCAACGACGCGATCGCCGAGAGCGCGCGGACCGGGCGCTGGGTCGATGTCGATCGCGATCCGGTCGGCGTGGGCACCGCCACGCAGCAGGCGCTCGCCCGATGAGACTCGGATTGCTGACGGCGCCCTTCCCCGAGACCGCCCTCACCGAGGTCGTGGACTGGACGGCCGCCAACGGGTTCGAGAGCATCGAGATCGCCTGCTGGCCACGCGCCGCCGGGACGACCCGTCGCTATGCCGGAACGAGCCACATCGACGTCGCGAACCTGTCGTCCGGCCAGGCGACCGAGATCGTCGACGAGATCGGCGCCAAGGGTCTCACGATCTCCGGCCTCGGCTACTACCCGAACCCGCTCCACCCCGACCCGGCCCATCGGGCCGAGGTCATCGGACACCTCAAGCACGTCATCACCGCCGCCGAGGCGATGGGCGTCCCGCTGGTCAACACGTTCATGGGCGCGGACGGCTCGAAGGACCAGGACGCGAACTGGGAGGAAGCCCTGCGCGTCTGGCCGGACATCGTCAGCTTCGCCCGGGACCACGGCCGCAAGATCACGATCGAGAACTGCCCGATGCTGTTCAGCAGCGACGAGTGGCCGGGCGGCCACAACCTGGCGACGACGCCCCGCATCTGGCGGCGGATCCTCGAGCAGTGGGGCGGCACGATCGGGCTCAACTTCGACCCGTCGCATCTCATCCTCCAGATGATCGACATCCCGCGCTTCGTCCGCGAGTTCGGGCCGCACATCCTTCACGTCCAGGCCAAGGACCTCCTCATCGACCGCGAGGGGCTGTACGAGCGCGGCGTGTTCTCGATGGGCATCGGCTGGCAGATCCCCCGCCTGCCGGGGCTCGGCGACGTCGAATGGGGGCCGCTGTTCGCCGGGCTGTGGCGCGCCGGCTACGACGGCGACGTGATCATCGAACACGAGGACCGTGACTTCGAGAAGACCGACGACCTCGTCAAGCGCGGGTTCCTGCTCGCCCGCGACGTCCTCCGCCCGTACATCAAGTGAGGCCATGACTCTTTCCATCGACACCCTGACCTATCGCGATGTCGCCAAGACCATCGACCATTCGCTGCTCCGCCCCGAACTAGACGACGCGTTCGTCGAGGCCGGCTGTCGGCTAGCGGCCGCCTACGACGTCGCCTCGGTCTGCGTCCGCCCAACCGATGTCGCTCGCGCCCGAGCGATCCTCGAAGGGACCGACGTCGCGGTCGGCACGACCATCGGCTTCCCGCACGGCAATCACCGGACCGAGACCAAGGTCTTCGAGTCGGTCCGCGCCATCGGCGACGGAGCGCGCGAGCTCGACATGGTCATCGGGATCGGCGCACTCAAGTCCGGTCGCGACGCGGACGTCGAGGCGGACATCCGCGCTGTCGTCGATGTCGCCCATGCGGCCCGGGCCATCGTGAAGGTCATCTTCGAGAACGCCTACCTGACCGATGACGAGAAGATCCGGGCCTGCCGATTGACCGAGGCCGGCGGCGGGGACTTCGTCAAGACATCGACCGGCTTCGCGCCCGGTGGCGCGACTCACGATGACCTGCGCTTGATGCGCGCCAATACCACACCGCCGACCCAGGTCAAGGCCGCCGGTGGCGTCCGGACGCTCGACGCGTTGCTCGAGGTGATGGCGCTCGGTGTGACGAGGGTCGGAGCCACCGCAACGGCGGTGATGCTCGACGACTTCAAGGCGCGCAAGGCTGGTCTTGTCCCGGTCGCCGCCACGGCCGCCCAGGGCGAGGGCGGCTACTGATGACCGGACCCACGCTCGGCGCCGTGAGCATAGGCTCCATCGGGACCGCGCCGTCCGCGCTGGAGTGGCTCACCGCGGCGACAAGGCTGCTCGATCGGCTGGCGGCGACCCAGGGTGACGCGATCGAGACGGCGAGCCAGTGGTGTGCCGAGGCGATCGCTGCGGGTGGCCTTGTGCACGTGTTCGGGACCGGTCATTCGCGGATCCCGGTCGAGGAGATGTTCCCCCGCTACGGCTCGTATCCGGGTTTCAACCCGATGGTCGAGCTGTCGATGACGTTCCACACGCAGGTCGTCGGGTCGAACGGCCAGCGCCAGGCGATGTTCATCGAACGGACGACCGGGCTTGCGGAGGTCATCCTCTCGAACTTCACGTTCGGCCCGAGCGACGTGCTGATGGTGTTCTCGGCCAGTGGCCTGTCGGCGGTCCCGGTCGAGATGGCCCGTGGTGCCCGCCAGCGTGGACTGCGCGTCATCGCGGTAACCTCCGTCGAGCAATCGATGTCCGAGGAACCGGATCCGATCGTGAGGGGGCGCCTACTCGACGAGGCGGATCTCGTCATCGACCTGTGTACGCCACATGCAGACGCGCTGGTCACCATCGACGGTCTGGACACCCCGGTCGGGCCTGGCTCGACGATCAGCGCGGTCGCCATCGTCAATTGCATCAAGGTGCGGACCGCCCGGCTCCTCCGGGAACGGAGCGCCCTGCCCGCCGTGCTGACCCGGGCTTCGGTCGTAGGAGCCGAGCGCTCGCTCGAATCGTTCGATGAGGCCTATCGTGAGCATGCGCGGCGGATCGCCCTCGCCATCGCTCGGGAGGAGTGACGGTGCGAGCATCACGCGCAGGAGGTGAGACCGACAGATCGGATCGACCGGCCCCCATGTAGGGTGGCGGATCCATTGGTCGACGTGACCATGTCGGCACGTCGTTCACGACAGGAGGAGAACAGATGCTCAAGAGATCCATCCGAGTGCGATCACTGGCCGGCCTCGCGGTCGTGGCCGTGATCGCGACGGCGTGTTCAAGTTCCGGTGCCTCGACCGCACCGAGCGCGGCCGCCTCGACCGCGGCATCGGCGGCGGCATCGGCGGCGGCCTCGACGGCGCCCTCGACCGCCGCATCGGCGGCGGCATCGGCGGCGGCCAAGACCTACACGATCGGATACTCGAACGGCGGCGGCGTCGGTAACGGCTTCCGCGAGGAGCAGGTCTGCACCGCCAAGGCCCAGGCCAAGGCGTCGGGCCAGGTCTCCGATCTCACCGTGATCCACCGCAACACGGATGCCGCTGGCCAGCTGGCCGACATCCGGACGTTGATCGCCAAGGGCGTCAACGCGATCGTGTTCAACCCGAACGACCCCAAGGCCCTCAACCCGGCGCTTGCCGAGGCTGCAGCCGCAGGGATCAAGACGGTCGCGGTCGACAGTTACGTGACCGATCCGACCACCTGGAATCTCTACAACAACCAGATCAAGTACGCGGAGCTCGGCGCCAAGTGGCTGTTCGATCAGCTCGGCGGCAAGGGCACCGTCTGGTATACCCGCGGGATCGCCGGTAACTCCGCGGACTCCGACCGCGACAAGGGGTTCAAGAACGTCCTCAAGGACTACCCGAATATCAAGGTCGTTCCGACTCCGGACGGCGTCTTCACCGGGTGGGACCCGGCGACCGCCACGAAGCTCACGAGCGACTTCATCGCGAGCGGCCAGTACGACAAGATCGACGGCATCTGGGCGTCGGGCATGGGCAAGCAGATCGTCGACGCGATCAAGGCGAACAACAAGAAGTTCGTGCCGATCGCCGACGCGGACGTCGGTGGGTTCGTGACGCAGCTCCTCGACCCGGTCGGCTTCCCGGGCCTCAAGGGCGCGGCCGTGACCAACACGGCAGCGGTCGGCGGCGCCGGCATCACCCTCGCCCTCAAGCTGCTCAACGGCGGCACAGTCACTTCGGACCCGGCCGCCAGTCAGCCGAACACCGTTCTGCTCAATCCGGTGGTGGTCGACAACCTCACCGATGCGGGCAAGGCGCAGCTGAAGGCATGGCAGTCCGTGCCGGGCATGGATCCCCTGTGGCCGCTCAGCCTCGCCCTCGATGGCTGGACGACCTACGATCCGAACACCGTTCCCGCCGGCTGCAAGGGCGCATAACCCTCAAACCGGTCCATCAAGGGAGGGCGACGGCCTTGCCGTCGCCCTCCGCCTGAATCCCACGGAGCGCATGACTCTCACCACGACCGACCTCCTGCTCGAGGCCACGGGCGTCTCGAAGACATATGGCGCCGTGGTCGCGCTGCGCACGGCGTCGTTGGCCGTCCGGCCCGGCGAGATCCACGCGCTGATGGGCGCCAACGGCGCCGGCAAGAGCACCCTCGTCAAGATCCTGACCGGCGCGGTCACCCCGGACGCCGGCACGATCTCCGTGCGCGGGAAGGCGCGGACGGTCCAGTCGCCGGCCGAGGCCCGTCGTGGCGGGCTCATCTCCGTGTACCAGGAGCCGTCGCTGATCCCGGACCTCGATATCCGGCAGAACCTGCGGCTGACCGAGACACCACTTGAACCATTCCGCCACTGGCTCGCTGAGCTCGGCCTCGGCAACCTCGACCTGGCCGGCCACGCTCGGCGTCTGCCGCTCGCCACGCTTCGGATCATCGACCTCGCACGCGCCCTGGCGGCCGAGCCGGACGTGCTGATGCTCGACGAGATGACCGCGGCCTTGCCGGCGAACCTCACCGAACGTGTCCTCGAGGTGGTCGGGCGCCAGCGAGGCAGCGACCGCTCGATCATCTTCATCTCCCACCGGATGATCGAGATCGCGGCAGTCTGCGACCGCGCCACCGTCCTGCGCGAAGGGGCGACGGTCGGAGTCATCGACGTGACGAAGGGCTCGGAGGACAAGATCGTCGAGCTCATGCTCGGCGAGATCATCAAGGACATGCCCGCTGCTGAACACGGGATGACCACGGCGACGCGATCCCCGGACGCGAAGCCGCGCCTCTCGGCGCGCGGGCTGACGGCACGGTCGAACCTGAGCGACGTCAGCTTCGACCTCTACCCGGGCGAGGTCCTCGGCGTCGTCGCCCTCGAAGGGCAGGGCCAGGACGAACTGTTCGACATCCTCGCCGGGTCCGCGCGTCCGGCGGCCGGTCAACTCCTGGTCGACGATCGCGCCGTGACGTTCCGCCATCCCGCCGACGCCATCAGGGCCGGCCTCGTCTACGTGGCCGCCGACCGCGCAGAGGCGCTGCTCATGCAGCGGTCCATCCGGGAGAACATCGCGCTGCCGATGGTCGCCGGACTCCGGCATTGGGGTTTGATCGACCTCGGCGATGAGCGTCGGATGGTCGACGACGCGGTCGGACGACTGCAGATCGACGCGCGAGCGGCAGGAGAGGTGCGGCGGCTATCGGGCGGGAACCAGCAGAAGGTCACGATCGCGCGCTGGGTCGCCAGTGGCGTCCGGACGATGTTGTGCTTCGACCCGACGCGCGGCATCGACATCGGCACCAAGCAGCAGATCTACCTCCTGCTGCGCGACCTCGCCGAGGCCGGCGCCGCCGTGCTCATCTATACGTCCGAGCTGAAGGAGGTCCAGCTCGTGTGTGACCGCGCAGTCGTGATCTTCGGTGGCAAGATCGTGGCCGAACTGGCCCGCGCTGACGCCGACGAGGCGTCACTCCTGCGAGCCGCCTACAACCTTCGTGCCGACGCAGAGCTGCCGGAGAGCACCGCGGGCGCCGCGATCGAGCAGTCGATCGCCCAGGCCGATGAGGGCGGGCCGCGGCCCACCACCGAGGATGACGGCGCCTGGGGCACCTCGACCGACGCGGACGGTGTGCGCCCCGAGATCGAGACATGAGCGCGACGGCGGCACCGATCGAGGGCACGGGGTCCCGACCGGCCGATGCCATCGCGGCCTGGGCACGCCGCAATGCATGGATGCTGAGCCTCCTCGCGCTGCTGGTCGGTCTGTTGGTGTTCACCAAGCTGATCCAGCCCAGATACGGGCCGATCCCCGTCCAGGGCCTCGGGACGTCCATCCTCCCGCTCGCGCTGGCCGCCGTCGCTCAGGCGGTCATCGTCATCAGCGGCGGGATCGACCTGTCGATCGGGTCGATGATGGCCCTCACGAGCGTCGTTGCCGCCTCCCTCATGGACAACCAGTCCGACGCGACCGGGGTCGCCGTGGTCGTCGGCGTCCTGGCCCTGGGCCTTGTGCTCGGCGGGATCAACGGGGCGGTCGTCGTTGGTACACGCGTGCCCGATATCGTCGTCACCCTGGCGATGTCCTTCGTGTGGGCCGGCTTCGCGCTGCTCGTGCGGTCCTCGCCGGGCGGCGGCGCCGCGAGCTGGCTCCAGGGTCTCGCCGTCGGGTCGCTCGGCAACGAGTGGATCCCGCGGGCGGCCGTCGTCCTGATCGTCGTGGTCTCGGTCATCTGGTTCCCGCTTGTGCGGTCGAGGCTCGGGCTGTCCATGTACGCGATCGGCAGCAATCGACTCGCCGCATTCCGGAGCGGGGTTCCGGTGGGACGGACCAAGTTCCTCGCCTACGCGATCACCGGCCTGTTCGCGGCGTTGGGAGGTCTCTCTCTGACCGCCAGCACGGGGATCGGGACGCCGATCCCGGGACCGTACACGCTGCTGAGCGTCGCGGCGGTCGTACTCGGCGGAGTCAGCCTCGCCGGCGGCCGGGGCGGCGTGTTCGGTCCGATCGTCGGCGTCGTCGTCCTCCAGCTGATCCAGACGGACATGAGCTTCCTGAGCCTCGATTCGAACCTTGCCCTCGTCGCCCAGGGCGTCATCCTCATCGGCGTGGTCATGGTCGGCAGCGTCATCGAACTCCGACGGAGCCGCGGATGAGCGCCGCAGTCACCGTGGACCGCTGGCGAGGCGCCGAAGCCTGGCGTGGCCTGTTCCGGGATCGACCGATCATCCCGTTGGTCGGCCTGCTCAGCGTCCTCATCGTGATCATCGACATCGTCGACCCGGGCATCGTCAGTCCGGGCTGGGCGAACATCATCGTCCGGACGACCGTCCCGCTGGCGATCCTGGCCGGCTGCCAGACCATCACGATGCTCACCGGCGGCATCGACCTGTCGGTCGGCGCGGTCGCGTCCATGACGGGGTTCGTCACGGCGACGCTCGTCCATAGCCCGGGTGGCGTCCCTCAGGCGATCCTCGTCTCGCTCGTTGTGGCCATGCTCGCGGGCCTGGTGACCGGCATCGGGGTCGGCGTCTTCCGGGTCCATCCGCTGATCATGACCCTGGGCATGAGCTTCGTGGTCCTGGGCCTTGCCAACGTCTGGCAATTGCAATCCGTCCAGACCGGGGCGGGCGTCCCCGACGTGCTGACGATGCTTGGCAGCGCGACACTGCTCGGCTTCGTCCCCGCCAGCCTGCTCGTGCTGGTCCCGGTGGTCCTGGTCATCCTGGTCGGCCTGCGACGGACCGGGTATGGCCGGCTCCTGTTCGCGATCGGCGACAACCCGGTCGCCACGCGGCTGTCGGGCGCTCGCGCGTGGCAGGTCCTGATCGTGCTGTACGTGTTCTCGGCATTGCTCGCCGGGATCGGCGGCCTTCTGCTGTCGGGCCTGACGAACACGGCCAGCGTCACCCTCGCCGACTCACTGGTCCTGCCCTCCGTGGCGGCGGCCGTCATCGGCGGCACCTCGATCCTCGGCGGCCGGGGCGGGTACGGGGGCACGCTCGTCGGCGCACTCATCCTCAGCGTCCTGACGGCCCTCCTGACGGCGGTCGGCCTGCCCGAACCGACCCGTCAGATCGTCTTCGGCGCGATCATCGTCGTCGTTGCCGCGGCATACACCCGGGTCACCGGCGAGACCTGATCGCCGTGAGCGAAGGGCCATCCACCAGTCGACATCTCGGGCTCGATCTCGGGGGCACGAACATCAAGTGGGCGGTCGTCGAGCGCACGGCCGGTGACTGGCGAACGGTCGACCGCGGGCAGGCGGCGACACCCGCGACCGAGGGACCAGAGGCGGTGGTGGCGCGACTCGCGATGGTTGGTGCCGAGGCGATCGCGCACTGGCCCGGCATCTCATCGACCGGGATCGGCGTTCCAGGACTCTACGACCCGGCGACTGGCCGCACGCGGTTCCTCGTCAACGTGCCGGGCGACTGGGCTGGTCGGTCGGTGGTTCAGCCGGTCGGCGCCGCGCTCGGTTGCCCGGTCTCGCTCATCAACGACGCCCGGGCCTTTGGTCTCGCGGAGCTCCGGCTTGGAGCGGGGCGCGGAGCGCGCTCGATGGTCGGGCTCACCCTGGGGACGGGCGTCGGTGGCGTCATCGCCATCGACGGGCAGGTCCACCTGGGCCACGACGGGACCGCCGGCGAGCTCGGCCACCAGACCATCGACGTCGATGGTCCGCCGTGCGGCTGCGGGAACAATGGCTGTCTCGAGTCGTTCGCCCGGGCGGACCGGATCGCCGCCGCCTGTGGGACGGCGACCGCCGAGGCCGCTGTCACTGCCGCGCGTGCGGGCGACGAGCGGGCGCTGGCGGGTCTGGCCGAGATCGGGCGCTATCTCGGGATCGGCATCGGCAACATGATCACGGTCATGTCTCCCGACAGGGTGATCATCGGTGGCGGGATCGCCGCGGCGGGAGATCTGCTGCTAGGCCCGATCCGCGACGAGATCCGACGGCGCGTCCGGACCACGTCCCTCGATCAGGTCGAGATCGTGACCGCCGCGCTTGGTACCTGGGCCGGGGCCATCGGTGCCGCGATCCACGGCGCGGAAGAGGCGGCGCGGCGCGGGTCGGTCGACGCGATCGCGGGCCCGGGCCGCAGGCCATGACCGAGATGGGCTTCCGGCCCCACTACCGCCAGATCGAACAAGCCCTTCGCGAGCGGATCTCCGCGCTGCGGCCCGGCGACCGGCTTCCTTCCGACGCTGAGCTGTGCGCCGAATTCGGGGTCAGCCGCATGACCGCGCGACACGCCATGCAACGCCTGGCCGAGGACGGCCTGGTCGCACGAGAGCCGGGGCGCGGCAGCTTCGTCGCGGACCCGCCACCGCATCGGCGCGCGAACCGACTCATGACATTCACCCAGGAGATGTTGCGACTCGGGCGCGTCCCGAGCTCGAAGGTCCTGGCGCGTGTGATCCGGCCATCCTCGGACGCGGAGGCGACGAGCCTTGGCATCCCGCGGGGCCAGCCCGTCGTCGATCTCCAGCGATTGCGGCTGGCCGACGATGAACCCATCGCCCTCGAGAAGGCGGTCCTGATCGGCGGTTGCGCTCCTGCAGTGATGAATGCCGATCTGGCACATGGCTCGCTCCACGAGACGCTCGGACGGGCGGGGTTCGTGCTCCGACGCGGGACCGGGACCATCGCCGCGGCCGCTGCGACGGCGGAGGATGTCCGCATCCTCGCGATCCGGACCGGCGACCCGCTGCTGGTCGAGCGGAGGGTCATCGTCGACGCGCACGGACGGCGGATCGAGACGACCGAGTCGCGCTACCCGGCCGACCGGTACGGCCTGGTCATCCGGTTCGACGTCGAGGGACCGGACCTCGGCACGACTGCCGGCCGCGACCTGCCCGACAGACCCGACACCGGACCCGACCCGGCCGGCCGATGACCGACGCGACGAACGTCGTCAGCGGGCGCCTCGTCCTCGACGACCGGGTCGCCGCAGGCCGGCTCACGATCGAGCAGGGGCGCATCGCGGCCGTCGAGCTCGACAGCCGGGCGGCGTCCGATGAGCCGTACATCGCGCCGGGCTATGTCGACATCCATGTCCACGGCTGGGGTGGGCACGACGCGATGGGCGACCGGGCCGCCCTCGAGGGCATGGCCCGCCGGCTCCTCCGGCGCGGTGTGACGTCGTTCCTGCCGACCGCCGTGAGCGCGCCGCTCGATGAGCTGACGGCATTCGCAGAGCGCGTCCGGGCGTGGCTGCCGAACGCCCCGGTCGATGGCGCCGCACCCCTCGGGTTCAACCTGGAGGGGCCGTTCCTGGCGTCGAGCCGGCGCGGCGCCCACGATGTTCGCCATCTCCTCGTCCCGGCCGACACGCCGCCGGCGAGCCTCGAACCGCTCATCGACGGGTTGCGGCTGCTCACGATCGCTCCCGAGCTGGACGGCGCGACCGACCTCATCCGCTGGCTGCGCGAGCGTTCCGTGGCAACCTCGCTGGGCCACTCAGCGGCGACCCTCGAGGAGGCGGGGGCCGGCTACGCGGCCGGCGCGAGCTCCACGACCCACCTGTTCAACGCGATGAGTGGAGTCGACCATCGGACGCCCGGGTTGGCCGTCGCCGCGTTGCTCGACGACCGGGCGGGCGTCGAGCTCATCGCCGACGGCATCCACGTCGCCCCCGGCCTCTGGCCGCTCATCACCCGACTCAAGCCGCCCGACCGTCTTGTGCTCGTCAGTGACGCGATCTCTCTGGCCGGGACGGGCGACGGGCGCGGCTCGGTCGGTGGCCTCGAGGTGGAGGTCGTCGACGGGCGGGTGACCCTTGTCGGGACGACGACACTGGCGGGATCCGTCCTCGCCCTTGACGTCGCGATCCGGAACGTCGTGGGATCCGGCGTCCCGCTGCCTGCGGCCGTGGCGGCCGCCAGCCGCAACCCGCTCGACCTCCTCGGGGTCTCCGACCGCGGTCGGATCGCAGTCGCCCAGCGAGCGGATCTGGTCGAACTCGACTCGCAACTCCGAGTCCGCCGGGTCATGCGGAGCGGCACCTGGTTCGACGCTGACGCAGATTGACTGCCGTGCGCCGCCGGCGGCGGTGCGGCCGTCAGCGCGGCGGCATCGCCTCGAACGTCCGAGCGATGTCGTCGAGCATCCGGACGGTCGACGCGACCGCGACCTCCAGGTAACGCTCGCCGAATTCGGGGGTCGCTCCGCGCGGATCGCCCCACGTGCCCGAATGCGTCGCGCGATGGACGGAGCCGGGCGCCGAAAAGAAGAATGCGGTGTGCACCGCGGCCGGGCTGGCGACCTCGGGAAACGGCGGGAACTCGACGTTGGCGCGTTCCATGTCCACGAGCCGCGGGTCGATCGCGAGCACCGCCGAGGTCTCGCCCCGGTTCGCATGGAGCCCGTTCGTCGGGCCGAAGTACTCGGCCGCCTCGTCCGGAGTCAGGCCGTCCCAGTAGTTGATCGGGAATGCGTGCACGCCGTCGGGCAGCCGATCGGCCGCGGTCGCGCAGGCGTACGCGATCGCGTACGTGTTGTCGTAGTGGCCGTTGAGGAAGACGATCCGCTCGAAGCCGACCGTGGCCAACGAGACGCACAGGTCCTCGATCAGGGCCATGAAGGTCGGGATGCGGATCTGGACCACGCCGGTGAACCCGGCGTGCGGGTACGACAGCGCGTAGTTGATGGTCGGGGCGACGAGGGCGCCGACTCGCGGCGCGACCCGACGCGCCACTTCCTGCGGGATCAGGACGTCGGTCAGCAGCGGCCCGTGCGGCCCGTGCTGCTCGGTCGAGCCGGTCGGCACGATCACGGTGCGGTTGCCGGCCGCGAGGAATGCATCGACCTCCGGGCTGGTCATCTCTCCGAGGAACACGGTCGGCGGTTTCATGGCGGGTCCTCCAGGTGGGTCACGCGATTCGTGTCGTGAGCTCGCCGATCCCCTCGATCCAGCAAGTCACGACGTCGCCGGGCCGGAGGCGGCGATCCGGGCCCGGCGGGGTGGACAGTCGATGCGGTGTGCCCGTGGCGATGAGGTCGCCGGGCCGGAGCTCGATGTGACGGCTCAGGAACGACACGATCTCGCCGATGCCGAACCGCATGTCGGCGGTCGTCCCTTCCTGGATCGCTTCGCCGTTGACGGCGCATCCCAGGTGGAGGCTGGTCGGGTCGAGATCGGCGGCCGGCACGATCCATGGGCCGGCCGGGCAGAACCCGGGCATCGACTTGCCGAGGAGCCACTGGTCACCGTCGAGCCATGCGTCGCGCGAGGAGATGTCGTTGACGATCGTGTAGCCGAGGATGATCCCGGCGACGTCGAGCGGCGAGACATTCCGGGCCGTGGAACCGATCACGACGCCGAGTTCCACTTCGGCATCGACGTTGTCGGTCAACGTGCGATCCCAGGCGATCGTCGCGCCATTCCCGAGGATCGAGCTGGCAGCCTTGCCATAGACCAGGGGTCGCTCCGGACGTGCCTGACGGGGTTCGCGAGGACTGCGGTAGTTGAGCCCGATGGTGTAGATCGCGCCAGGTCGGGGGGTGTCGAGACGCATGGCGATCAAGCCCGGACGGTCGGGTCGGCGAGGAGCGGCGCGACGGCCGCCCGCATCACGTCGGCCATGCCGCCGACCCCGGTCCAGCGCTCGAAGGCGACCGCGGCCTGGGCGATGAGCATCTCCGAGCCGTTGGCAGCCCGCAGGCCAAGCTGCCGGGCCGCGGCAAGCAGCGGCGTCTCGGCCGGGACGTAGACGAGGTCGAAGACCGTCGCGCCTGCGGGCAGAAGCTCGACGTGGAAGGCGGTGCCCGGGTCGACCATCCCGACCGTGGTCGCATTCACCGCGAGGTCGGCGAAGCGGAGCGCGTCGACGACCGCTTCACCGTCGAGTGGCACGCTGGTCAGCACACCCGCGCCGACGCCGCGGAACCGGTCCGCGATGGCATCGGCCGAGTCCACCGTCCGGTTCGCGATCGTCACCCGCCGCGCACCGGCGCTCAACGCGGTGAATACGACCGCGCGGGCGGCTCCGCCGGCCCCGACCACGACGACGTCGGCCCCCGCGAGGGACCGCCCCATCGCGAGCTCGACACCGACCTGGAACCCGGGAGCGTCGCTGTTGAAGCCGATGAGGCGCCCGTCGTCCGTGCGCACGACGTTGTTGACCGCGCCGATCGCGCGGGCGTCGCCTTCGACCTCGTCGACGAGGGTCGCAACGAGCGCCTTGTACGGCGCAGTCACGCCGAGCCCCAGGAATCCTGGGTGACGCGCGGCGACGACAGACCCGGGTACGTCCGATTCGTCGATCTCCGCCAGCACGTACTCCCCATCGATGCCCGCGGCGGCGAATGCGGCGTTGTGCATCACGACGGAGTGCCGTCTCCGCAGCGGCTTCCCGAGGAGGGCGACCCGACGGGTCACGACGCGACGGCCACCGCGCCGCGGTTCGGCTTGCGCGCCGGCCCGGCAGTCGTTGGGAAGACGACGTTCGGGATGATCTCACGCACCCAGTCGTGGAGCTGCCGCGGATCGGGGGTCATCGTGTGGAGGATGAACTGCTCCACCCCGGCATCGACGCGTGCCTGGAGCGATGCGACGATCTCGTCCGGCGTCCCGAACAGGTAGACCGTCTCGAGGTAGTCAGGCCCGCGCTCCGCGCTCATCACCTTCAGGAACGCCCGGTGCTGCTCCTCGCGTGCCTTCGCAGGATCGTTGGTCAGCACGAGATGCAGGAAGTTCTCGTGGGCGACCGAAAGCTGGCGGGCGTCCTGGCCGTTCTCGCCAAAGAAGACCTGGAGTTCGTCCCAGTCGCGGCGGATGTCCGGTGGCGGGCACGTCGGGCGCGGGATCCAGCCGTCGGCGCGGAGGGTCCGGGCCTTCACGGACTCGACGAACTTGGGCACGTCGGGCGACTTCAGGTTCGCGAGCTGCGATCCGCCGCCCACCCAGAACGCCGGCCGCTGGCCCGTTCGCGGCTCGATGAAGACGTCGTCGACCGAGTAGTAGTGGCCGTGGTAGGTCACCGTCTCACCCTCGAGCAGCGGCAGCATGATGTCCAGCATCTCGTCGGTCCGCCGGCCGCGCTCCGACTTGCGGACCCCCACCGCCTCGTACTCGGCCTCGTTCCAGCCGAC
>Ga0075021_10000287_pt1 | contig 27755 bp, 28 predicted proteins | sample ColStrG_CSR_2012_FD_72749 | JGI IMG/M metagenome (GOLD analysis project Ga0075021, IMG submission 72749) | Freshwater sediment microbial communities in response to fracking from Pennsylvania, USA - Cold Stream Run_MetaG_CSR_2012 | ecosystem: Environmental > Aquatic > Freshwater > Creek >...
CCATATAATTGTGCGTTCGGTCACCTTCGCACTTTGAGGACAGCCACTTGCCCATTGGAACCGCATTTCACGAACGAACTTTTCCGCTCTGCTACAGCCTGAGTTATCGCGAGTGGTCCGGTTACTACACACCCAGCGTGTATGAGATGCACCACGAGCATGAATACAACGCCATCCGCAATGCCGCGGCGGCGATTGATATTTCTCCGCTCTACAAGTACTTGATCACCGGCAAGGATGCCACCAAGCTTGTGAACCGCGTGATCACCCGCGACGTGAACAAGGTGAAACCGGGGCAGGTCATTTACGCGTGTTGGTGCGACGAGCAGGGCAAAGTCATTGACGACGGCACCGTGACCCGCTTGACGGAGAGTTCCTACCGCTGGACTGCTGCCGATGCCAGTCTGCGCTGGTTCCACCAGAACGCGCTCGGCATGGATGTGCAGATTGAAGACATCTCCGAGAAAACGGCAGCGTTGGCGTTGCAGGGGCCGACATCGGCGAGTCTGCTGAAAGCGGTGGCGGAAGCTGATATTGCGAACCTGAAATATTTTCGTTTCACCAGCGGAAAGATTGCCGGAGTTTCAGTCGATATTTCCCGCACTGGGTATACCGGTGATTTGGGGTACGAGCTTTGGATTCCGTGGAACGACGCGGTGAAGGTTTGGGACGCGCTGATGGCGAAGGGCAAGGCGTTCGATTTGCATCCGGCGGGCATGTTGGCGCTGGATGTCGCGCGGGTGGAAGCAGGGCTTTTGCTGATTGAAGTCGACTACACGAGTTCGAAGAAGGCGCTGATTGAGTCGCAGAAGTATTCTCCGTATGAGTTGGGTTTTGCCAAGATGGTGCACCTGGAGAAAGAAAACTTTATTGGCCGCGCGGCTTTAGCTCGCGACCAAAAGGACGGTGTGCCACGGCAGTTTGTGGGGCTCGAAGTGAGCTGGCCGGATGTGGAGAAGTTATTTGACGACGCCGGGCTGGCGCCGCAGACTCCTGCTACGGCTTCTCGTGTTTCGGTACCCGTGTTTTATGGCGGGAAGCAGGTAGGGAAGGCGACCACGACTTCGTGGTCTCCATTGCTGAAGAAAATGTTGGCGCTGGGCAGTGTAAAGACGGAATGCGCTCAAGTCGGAACGAAATTGCAAATGGAGTTGACCGTTGAATCTGTGCGGCATACGGTGACCGCAACGGTCGTGAAGATGCCCTTCTACAATCCAGCGAGGAAGACGGCGGTTCCGGTATAGCGTTCGCCTGTGGAATCTTGATGATTCCGCAGATTCCTTCGCGTCTGCCATCCTGAGCGTCTAGAGCTCTGGTTTCAAAATGCTTTTGGGTAGGTCACGGCTTCAGCCGTGACGCCGAAAGTCCAAAAAACATGGGCTTCAGCCCCCGAGGTAACGTTTTTAGGACTCTGAGAATCGTTTGTGAAACCAGTTTCCGGTAAGAGAGTTTGCAAGAGTCGGGATGATTGAGAATATAGGGGTCCTTCGACTTCACCTGAGCCTTCGCAAGCGAAGGCTCAGGTTCCGCTCAGGATGACAGGGTTGAGGGGGATGACAAGGTTTAGGGATTGTAAATTTTGAGGCGCCTCGTGAATATGGTGTTGCGCGTTGCTGCGTTGATTGGGATTGCGGTTTCGACTGCGCTTGCCTCCGCCCAAGTCACCGCAATCAAAGCTGGCCACCTCGTCGATGTGGATGCTGGCGTTGTCCGCGCCGATCAAACCATTCTCATCCGCGACGGCAAGATTGAAGCAGTCGGCAAAGGCCTCGCCATCCCCGCTGGCGCGAGCGTCATCGATCTTTCGAACATGACTGTTCTTCCGGGCCTGATCGATTGCCACACTCATCTTGCCGACGGCGCGCGCGGCACCGAGCCGATTTTGCAGCTCACAAAGAGCGCGTCGCAGTCAGTTTTGGAGTCGATTCCGAACGCGCGGATGACGCTGGAGTCGGGGTTTACCACCGTGCGCGATGTTGGCGTGTATCGCGCGCTGAATGACGTTGCTCTCAGAGATGCGATCAACAAAGGATATGTAGTCGGCCCGCGCATGTTTGTGGCTGGCGCGTACATCACAATTACCGGTGGCGCTGGCGCGATGACAGGCGTGGCTCCCGATGTACAGCTTCCGGCCGATTTTCGTTACGGCGAAGCCAACAGTCCCTGGGAAGCGCGCCAGAAAGTTCGATTGCTCTATCACAATGGCGCGGACCACATCAAAATCTTGACCACTGGCGCGGTGCTCACTCACGACAGCAATCCGAATACGACGGAATTTACTCCGGAAGAAATCAAGGCGGTTGTGGATGAGGCAAAATCTTTTGGCCTCCGCGTGGAAGCACACGCGCACGCGGCTGAAGGCATCAAGAACGCGATTCGCGCCGGGGTCGCTTCTGTTGAGCATGCCACTTTGATTGACGACGAGGGCATTGCGCTAGCCAAAGAGCACGGCACGTATCTCGACATGGATATTTACGATGACGAGTGCATTCAAAGCGACAAGGCTACGCCGAAGGATTTTCTGGAGCACGACGCGGCATTGGGCGAAGCTCAGAGGCAGAATTTTCGGAAAGCTGTGAAGGCGGGTGTAAAGATGTCTTTTGGAACCGATGCCGGTGTTTGCCCCTACGATGCCGCTCCGAAACAGTTCGCCTTCATGGTGAAGTATGGGATGACGCCGATGCAGGCGATTCAAGCCGCCACCACCAACGCGGCGGATTTGCTGGGGAAATCGGATCTGCTGGGTTCAATCAAGGCTGGGAAATATGCCGATGTCGTTGCCGTGGCGGGAAACCCGCTAGAGGATATTCGGGCGCTCGAGCACGTTAAGTTCGTGATGAAGGACGGGAAGGTTTACAAGCAGTAAACGCCCTCAATTTGTCATTCCGACCCCGAGTGTTCTTTGCGAAGGGGAGGAATCCCTTTTGTTACAAGAGTCTCGCAGCGAAAGCGATTCCTCGCTGCGCTCAGGATACTCTATCCCATCCCCAAATCGTCCGACGACTCCAGCGGAGTTCCGCACCGACGGCATATTACCGCCGAACAATCTCCGCAGGTCAGCGGATCGGAAACTTCGCACGCGCACTGCGGACAATAGAGCGGGACGGCAGGTACTTGTGTGTCCGACTCGGGGGTTGGAGTCATCTGGATGCTCAATGTAGCATACGAGCGAGAGTTTTAGGACACCTGTGCGAGGGCTCCCCCCATGACCAACGAAACATTAGAAAAACCCGACGAGATTCTTCAGCTCGAATTCAACCGCTGGGCCGCCGCTGGCGAAGGCGAGAAGATGGAGTCGCATCATCTTGACATCACCCAGAAGACGCTGCTTCTGATGGGGCTTGCTGCTGGTCAACGTGTTCTGGATCTCGGCTGCGGGGCGGGCTGGGCCACGCGGTTGTTGGCGCGGGCGGTTGCAGCGGACGGCGCGTCCTCCACGGAGGTCGATTCAAGCCAGGTGGTCTCCAGCCAGGTTGTGGGCCTTGACGTTTCGGATGAAATGATTCGGCTGGCGCGGGAAGCTTCCAGAGGCTTCAGCAACGTTCAATACGTTTGCGGCTCGGCCATGCAAATCCCCTGGCAGGATGATTTTTTCGATCGAGTGCTTTCCGTGGAGTCTTTCTACTACTATCCCGATCAGGACCGCGCGCTGAAGGAATTACATCGCGTGATCGCGCCTGGTGGCAGGCTGTTCATCTTGATCAATCTCTATTCCGACAACGAATACTCCCTGCAATGGGTGGATAAGCTGAAAGTTCCCGTGCACGTGCGTTCCGCTGCCGAATATGTCGAAATGCTGAAGCGATACGGTTTTGAGAACGCGGAATCGCGGCAGATTCCTGACGACACCCCCACTCCGGATGACTATAAAACGAAATCGTTCCATAGCCTGGAGGACTTGCGTGCCTTCAAACGAACCGGCGCGCTATTGCTGATGGCCGCAAAACCCTTGTAGCGCGAGCAAATGTAGCGCCCACAAAGCCGCTGGCGCTACAAAGGCCGCTACCTCATTCGCGCTTTGCCTTAGAGCACCCCATGCTCGTCATCGTCGTCTTTGTCACTATCGCCGCTGTTGCTGCGCGAGGCCGGGCTCATCGTTTTGCCGTCGCCTGCATGCCGCAACTCGATCCGGCCATTTACATTGGAAAGCTCGATCTCCGTTCCCCCGTTCCCCAACCGTCCCTCCATATTGTGTCCGACCCACTGCTGTTTCCGGATGTTTAATCCGAAATCGGTTTCGATTCCGCCCGATACTGTGCTGGCTCGGACCTCGGCGTTCGCATTGGAAGGAATTGTCACCGTAAGGGATCCGTTGACCGACGAAATCTTTACTGAGGACTTCGGCAACTGCCGGAAAGATACGTCCGTACGGCCATTGACGGAAGAAAGCTCCGTGCGTCCCGCGAGATCCTTGGCCATCACGCGGCCATTCACCGCGGAGGCATGAACCGCTCCGGAAACTTCCTGAATATCCAGTGCTCCGTTCACGAGCTTCACTTCATCCAATCGGGCCTGCACAGGTATATGCAAGGTGTATTCGACGGAAGCGGGATCGTTCTCGCCGTGGTTGAACGTGTGATCGTGCCCGGGGTAGTCGGTGCGAATCGAAATCGAATTGGCGTTGGATTCAATCACGATTTTTGCCTCGTCGAGTCGCTCCTGCCGGTAGGCGCGCTTCACCGCGTCGACCTGGACCTCGTTACGATTCCAGCCGGTGATGTGCACGGCGCCGTTAATGTTTTCCAATTCGACGCGACCGTCGGCGCTGAGCGCGTAGGTCTGGTGGAATTCCTGCGTCAGGGCGTCGCTTGCCGAGGCGCGACCGACCAGCAGTACCGCGCACATGGTTCCGATCAATATTCCGAGCCAGGTTGCTAAACGCTTCCGATTCCGCATATCCGCTCCTTTACTTCACCCACTAAAATCGCCTTCGCAAGGTTTGACGGTAGATACGGGAATTGGTTATCGAAGGTTCCCACTAAAAAATGGCCTCCAGGCAGGGTCTGGAAGCCGTTAGGATAGAAAGCACCGGAAGGGTGCCAATTCGTGGAACTACTGCTGACCGATGTTGAAGTGCGGGTGCTGGGATCGCTAGTGGAGAAGGATGCCACCACGCCGGATTACTATCCGTTGTCGCTGAATGCGCTCGTGAATGCGTGCAATCAGAAGTCGAATCGCGATCCGTTCATGAGTCTCGATGAGAATGCCGTGCGGGATGCGCTCTCGTCATTACAGGAAAAGCGTCTTGCGGGTCCGGTGAATAGCGCGGATAGTCGCGTGACGAAATACGAACATCGCATGCAGGAGGTATTCAATTTCAGCCGCGGTGAAAATGCTGTTTTATGTGTGCTGCTTTTGCGCGGACCACAGACTCCCGGTGAGTTGCGCGGGCGCACCGAGCGCATGCATCGCTTCAATGATTTGGATGAAGTGCAGTTTGCCCTGCAGCGCTTGATGCAGCGGGAGCCTCCTCTTGCCAAAGTGCTGCCGCGCCAGCCGGGCACGAAGGAATCACGCTACGCGCATCTGCTGGCGGGAGATGTAGAGGGGGCTGCGACATTCATCGCGCCACATGCCGCATCGATTGAAACTGCGGCGAGTTCAGAGCGGATTGAGGAGCTTGAGGAGAACGTGATTTTGCTACGACGGGAAATTGAGAATTTGAAACAACAGTTCGCGAGCTTCCGCAAACAATTTGAGTAGTCCATTGAAAGCGAGGCGGGTGGGGACGCCCTTGCATCCATCGAAATCGCTATGTCTGAATTCGTAAAACTCGCCGCGAAGTCTGAAATGCCCACTGAAGGTGAGGCGAAAGAGTTCTTGCTCGGCTGGAACGCGGTCTGTGTTGCGCGGATCAACGGGGAACTGTGTGCCCTGAATAACGAGTGCATTCATCAGGGAGGTCCGCTGGCCGACGGTACAATCGAAGGCAGCAAGATCGTTTGCCCATGGCATGGCTGGGAGTTTGACTTGAAATCTGGCCAAGCCACCTATCCCTCGAGTGCGAAAGCGAAAGTCTACGCGCTCAAGATCGAGGGCGACGACGTTCTGATTCAGATGTAGCCCAATGCTCTGGGAAACTCTGATCTAGCTCACTTTGTCATCCCAAGTTCAATCTGTCATCCCGACCGAAGGGGAATCGCCGGTTTACCGGCGATGCCCCGGAGTGGAGGGACCTGCTTTTCACTGGGGAACGATCGGATCAGCAAAAACACCGGTCTATTTCAGATTTTCCAAAAACATCTTGACTTAAGCTTCGTTCCGCTCTGAGAATTGAAACAGGTGATCACAAGCGCTTGCGGTCACGCTTCAAAGGCTCCTTGCCGCGATACAGACCATGCACGGCAAATAGCCGCAAAAATGTGCCGGACGCGCAACTCGCCTTTGTAAGTCCCAGCAACAAGGGGACTTAGCCAGCCAACCGCGCATCCGGGCAGCCAAAAAGGAATCGTCCCAGGCACCGGTCTAAAGTCCGGAATAGGCCCTGGCTCGATTCTGCAACACTCAGGAAATCGACCCTCCAGGCACCGGTACGAGTCCGGAATAAGCCCTGGCCGATTTCCGTAGCGCACTGCTGTAACGCGGCGGGAGTACTGTTCGCGGCAAGGGGCCATTATGAAATTACATCCCAACCCGATTCGCCAGCGTGGAATTTAATTCCGGACGCCCACCCGGATGTGTGTCCCGAGAAGCTCTGAACAAGTCTTTCGAGTCTTTCAATCTTGCGGGATTGTCATTCCGAAGCGCAGCGAGGAATCCCCGTCGTGCCGAGAGTAGCAAGTTACTTTCAATCTTTCTCACGAGGACACAGCGCGACGAGAAAGCTGGTAAGAGTTGTGACAGGTCGAAGGTGTGGGGATTCCTCGCTGCGCTTCGGAATGACAATCCTGAAGAATTGAAAACTCGGTCAGAGCCGCCTTCGGCAACGTCCTATTTCCGAACCCTTTTCTTCTTTGCGGCCTTCTTCCGAGCAGCCGCTCTCTTCTTCTTCGCCAGCGCCATCTTCTTCCGCAACTTCGCGCGGCGCTTGAGTTCCCACTCCGAATACATGGTCCCGCGACACTTCTTCGCTCCGCAATGGCAAGGGGACTCGTCGTCCAGCTCGCCGTCATAGAGACTGTAGTCGTACGTCAGTTCCTCGCCGGGCTTGATGTCCCGCAAGGCAAAAATCCAGACACGCCCTGCAATTTCGTCGGGCTCGCAATTCGGATCGCACGAGTGATTCATGAACGCTGCGGTACCTTCGCCATCGATCACATGCTTTTCGTCGTCGAGGCCAAACAAATAAGTACGGGTCGCGTGCTTATATTTCTTGTTGGCTTCGCGCACGGTTAGAAGCGGGCCGGTGTACTCAATGACCTGCGTGCCCTTTTTGATCCGGTGGTTGGTGTAGCATCCGGCGTTATGAATTTTGGAACGGCGAACGACAAGGCTCATAGGTAGGATGTCGAACTTTCTATGTGGGTACAGGTTGTCAGGATTTTAGCAGCAAGTCTGCAATGCACTCGTGGGGCAGGCGCCCTCGCCTGCCCAGTACAACAATCACGCCGTCACGGCACTAGCCTCTTTCGAACGCATGCTTCTGGTTGAGCGCCTCAAGCGCCGACTCCTGGGCAGCCTCAAACGCAGCTGCATGTTGCAGCAACCCGTCGAGCGCTCTGGCCGAATTGCCTTCCACCTTCATCACGCCCCGAGCGGCCATATTCTGCGCCAGCTCCAAAAGCTTTTCCGGTGTTGTTCCCAGATATTGAGCATCCACCGGATCGGCAATTAAAACATCGCCGCCGCTGACCTTCGCTTGCCAGTAAACCTTGCGCAACAGAAACTCCGAAATTTGTTCGTCCGTCGCGGGATGAAACGCCCACTTGTTTCGTTTGAAGTCATAGCTGCGGCTGGAAAACGCCAGCGGAATCAGCTTGGCTGACTTCAGGAACTCCACCTGGTAAGCGTCGATCTGTTTGCGCAACGCGTTCAACGTGGGAGACTCGGCGTCTTTCGGCTCGAGCGATGGCAGCACGTCGCGGACGGTCGCCGAAGCATTCACGGCGACCAAAGCCCGCAGATCCTTGCCGACAGGGCGTACCTCGGAATGGAGCGTCCAAAAATCCGCTCCCGAAGTGGAAGGATGATACGGCCACTCCAACTTAATCAATAGCGCTAGCCCTGAAACCGTTACGTAGACTTTCTGGTTGCTACCGTCCTGCGTCATTGCTTCTGAATCCTCGTCTCGCTGGTGAACTATCTAGTCTCGCAAAGAGCCTGGTTTTCTACAATGCCCGATTGCGGTAGTGGGTAGGTTGATTGGCTACTGGCAACTAACGACCGGCAACTGTTTCGCACGCGCTTCGAAGAATTGCTCCACACTCCCCAGAATCTCCGGGCCGTTGCGCGCTTCGTAAATCGCCTTGCGCAAGATGGCTCCGCCCGGCACGCCGTGGGTAAACCACGAGGCGAACTGCTTCATCTTGCCTTCGGTCCCGGGCATTTCTTCTTCAATCAGCATCTGGAAGTAGGTGCGGATCATGGCATACCGATCCGCTTCAGTCGGCTGCGTGTATGTGCCGGTTTCCGTGTACTCGGCGATCTGGCGGAAGATCCACGGATTCGCGGGAGCCATGCGTCCAATCATGACTGCGTCGCAGCCGGTCTGCGCGACCATCGCCGCCGCGTCTTCGGGAGAGCGCACATCGCCATTGCCAATGACTTTGATCTTCACGGCATCTTTGATCGCGGCAATCCACTCCCAACGCGCGTTGCCGCTATAGCCCTGTTCACGGGTGCGAGCATGTAACGCAACAGCACACAAGCCTGACGCTTCGGCCAGTTTCGCGAGTTCGACGCAGACAATTTCGTCGTCATTCCATCCGGCACGAAACTTAACGGTAAATGGAATCTTTACCGCCGACCGAACTGTCTCGAAAATCTTTCCGATGAGCGGCAGATCGCGCAGCAACCCGGAACCACCGTTACACTTCACAACTTTCTTCGCAGGGCATCCCAGGTTCAAGTCGACCAGGTCGAACCCCAGGTCCTCGACAATCTTCGCAGCTTCCCCCAGCACGGCTGGGTTGCTGCCAAACAACTGTGCCGAGACGGGATGCTCGTCTTCATAGAAATGCAAATATCGCCCACGCACCCGCTGATCGCGCAGAACGCCGTCGGCAGAAGTGAACTCCGTCATGATGAGCCCGCACCCACCAAGGTTCTTGATGAAGCGACGGAACACGGTGTCGGTCACCCCAGCCATAGGCGCCAGCACGGTAGCCGGACGAATCTCCACGCCGCCGAGTGAACACGATGGAGGCACGGGCGTCCCCGCCCGTGCGGAAGCGGGAGTGCCGTCTGGCCCGCCGTTCCCCGAATTATCCCAATACTTGCGCACGTTTCTATTTTAGCGGGTTCGGCTGAAAGAGTCCGAATCCTTCGCCTCGCGAACGGGCGGCACATCTGCGTCCCAAGATCGCTACTGAATCTGGAAGGCGCACTGTACGGTTGCACTAACCGTAATTTGTTGCGGTCGCGATGGTAGGGGGGGCTGAGGAGCATTGGATCGATTCCTCCCGACCTCAGCTTCCGACGTGAACCCGAAATTTGCATCAACGAGCTGCGCCACTCCAACCAGTTGCCGCACATCCAGATTCGCGTACCGCAGCGCACCCACCTTCTGTCCCTTTTGCTCCAGCGCGGTCTTCGCGCGCCCAATAGCCCGCTGCATGGCCTGCGCCACCGCATGCTCCTTGGCAGCCTCTTCATCCGATAGGGAATAGGTTAGAGACCGGAAATCTGCGATACCATCCTCCACGGACCCATCCAGAATCTGCCCAATTGCCGCAAAGTCCCTCACCTTCAGGATCACTTGCCCTTGCACATAGTAAGAACGCGCCCTTTTCTTTCTGTCGCCCTCGTAGATAGGAGCAACCGTCAGCGCACCGGTGGCAATATCTTCTTTCTTGAGGTTGCTCTTCTCGGCGAGAGCAACAATCCGCTGCATCGATTGCGACGCCGCATCATAGGCTTTTTTCAGTTCCTTCTCCTGCGACGAAATCTGGAACGTAATAGTAGCCAGGTCTGGGTCGGCCTCGTAACTTCCCTCGGCCTGGACAACGAGGGTATCGGCCACGAACTTGAGCTCAGGAGACTGGGCCCTTGCAGGCAGGATACAAAGAGTTACGACAGCGAGGAGAACCAATGTTCGCATAATAAAAACGCTCCAAGGCTTGAATTGAGGATTGTGCCAGATGCAATCATAGCCCGGTTCTAGAACGCCAAGCTCGCAGGTGCTTGCGGATTATTCTTGTCAGCGGTTGGCGAGGGTAGCGATGTTTCCAAGGCCCAGCAGGCGGGTATCCGCGGTGACAAGCGTTAATCCTAGTACGAGTGCGGTGGCGGCCAGGAAGCGGTCTGCGGGGTCGTTGTGGAGTTCCAGTTCGTGAGCGGCGACAACGATGTCTTGCGTCAAGGCAACCTCTCGCAAGCTCTGCGCTGCCAGCCGTACCCATTGCACCGGGTCGGTATCCAGATAGATTCTCTTCTTCTTATGCAGCAGAAGAGCCTCCCAGCTGCTTACTGAGGACAGCCAAAGCTCGTGCTCCGGGCTTCCCAGAATTTGACGGACACGTTTTCCCAGGCGGTCGGGCTCCAACACACTCCACACCCAGATGTGCGTATCAAGAAGCAGCCTCAATCTTGCGCGGCCTCCCAGTCGCTCTCGTCCATGACGGGAGAAACAATGTCGCCAAGAATTTTCCCCGTTCCCCTCATCGAGCCGATCCACGAGCCGTCATTTTTCGGCGGTGCCGGGGGCACGATGTCAGCGACGGGTTTGCCGTAGCGCGTTACGCGGAGAGGCTTCTTGGTCTTCTGCACTTGCTCCAGCAGCGCCAGACACTTGGCTTTGAATTCGGAGATGGCTACTTCCTGCATGATTCCGGCTCCCTAGTCTAATGAATCGTACCATGGTCAACATAAGTGGTCAACCATCCGAGCCGGCCTCCCGTCGAGCGCCAAAACAAAAGCCCCCGATTTCTCGGAGGCTCTTGCGCATATTTGTTGGCCGCTAGGCTGAACCGCGTTACTGCTTGGTAGCAGGTTTTGCGTCGCCGGGCTTGGCGTACTTGCGACGGAAGCGTTCCACGCGTCCTGCGGTATCCATCAGCTTGTGCTTACCGGTGAAAAAAGGATGGCAATTGGAGCAGATTTCGACGGAAACGTCGTTCTTGCTTGTCGACCGCGTCGTAAACAGATTGCCGCACGCACAATGCACGCGCGTCTCGTTGTACTGGGGATGAATTCCTGCCTTCATAGCTCTTCCCAACCCTTCTATGGAATCTCTCTATCTTACCGGATTTCCACAGGCCGGGCAAACCGCAAACAAAAGGGTAGAGTTCCCGTTGCCGCACTTCCTCCAATGAGCAATGGGGCTCACCTCTCATACCCCGACTTGTGGCCCGGCGAAAGGAGATCTGGTGCAGGTTCCGAGCGCTATCGCCTGATATAGTCAGTCATTCTGGAATTTTCTCGAAGACGCTGAGAATAAAGCGCGGTATCCAATCGCATGTCCACTCCTAAATTGATCTTGGTCGACCCAAACCGCGAGTTGTGCGAATGCTGGAAACATCAATTCCGCGGCCTATCCGGCGTTGAAATAGTGAACGGGAAGTTCGAGGAACTGGAGGAGTTTGACTGCATGGTGAGCGCAGCCAACTCTTTCGGATTAATGGACGGTGGGGTTGACCTCGCAATCATTTGCTACTTCGGCGTCGAGTTGATGGACCGAGTGCAGGAGAGAATCATTCGGGACTATCTGGGGGAGCAACCTGTCGGAACCTCGGTTATTCTCGAGACTGGCAACCGTAAGCACCCTTTTATCGCACACACTCCGACGATGCGCGTGCCAATGACAATTGCTACCACGGACTATGTCTTTGCTGCGATGTGGGCAATGCTGGTTGCTGTGCATCAGCACAATCGCCAAGCCATGCGCAAGATTAACTCCATCGCTTGTCCCGGCCTCGGCACCTCCTGCGGAATGGTCGCGCCAGAAGAGGCAGCACGGCAAATGGCACTTGCTTACCGCTGGTCCCTCGAACCACCTGCATCGATTAGCTGGGCGCTCGCAAAGGCACGTCAAGGTGCGGTTGGGCGTGGCGGCGATTCGACCCCGCGGAAATAGCTGTCAAGCAGGCAACAAGACCTGTTGCCTACCATCCTGGAAGCCGTCCAGAGAGCTTTCAATAATTTAGTCCGTGTGCGATGGTGAGCAAGAAATCGCCACTGCACTCGTTGACCGAGGTGAGCTGCGCGTAACACTGAAGCGGCACCCAAATGGGTTTCTGGTTCCGAGTGTAATCGCCTTGGGTGTAACACCTTGCGATATAGTTGCAGGATCATGAATCCAAGAGCAGGCAACCGATGGTGGATGGCAGTTTCGACGTTATTCGCGATAGTGTTGAGCGCGGGAAGACCAATTCCCGTGCAAGCCTGTTCCTGCGTTAACACCTGCAAACCAGAATCGAAATGCATTCAGGAATCCTTCAAGCATGCAGCCGCAGTATTCGTTGGCACACCCATTCAGGTGGTTGCAGAACCTGTTGAATTCAAAATTGGAAACCGGACTTTCCAAGACGTCAACTACCACATTCGATTCGCTGTCAAAGAGTCATTTAAGGGCGTAAACACCGTCTACGCAACGTCAGATAACGGCTCGGGTGGGGGAGATTGCTCGTGGGGCTCCATGAACGAAGGCCGCGAATACCTCATCTATGCGGACTTGATTTCTGGTGACTCAAACGTTGCAATTCATGCCTGCGGCCGGACTCGACCCCTTGATGCGGGACTGGGGTGGAGGGCATCTGCTGACTCCGGCCGGTCGGAAGATAGTAAGAAATCGATGTCGGCAGGCGAAAAAGCGCTCCGGAAGGAATTGATTGCGTTGCGGAAGTTACGAAAGCGCGCGTTATCCGCGACTCACTAGTAGTTCGTGGCCAATTAAGTCGTGTATTCCTCGATTGCTGCTGAAATATCTCTTACACTCATTGACCGAGGCGGACTGCGCGTAACACTCAAGCGGCCCCAAGCGGGTTTTCTCGTCATTGAGTCCTGAATCGTCGTCGACTCGAAACTGACCCGCTAGCCCAAAAAACGGCAGAGCCTATGCCCTGCCGTCTGGTCCAACGTGTCCTGAAATTACTTCTTGTTAATGGCCTTCTTCAGGTCCGCGCCTGGCGTGAACCGTGCGACCTTGCGGGCTGCGATCTTAATGGTTGCACCCGTCTGCGGATTCCGTCCATTGCGGGCCTTGCGCGCTGCCACCGCGAATGTTCCAAATCCGATAAGCGCCACGCGGTCTCCCTTTTTCAGAGCGTGCGTGATGCTTTCTACAGTTGTATCGATGGCCGAAGCAGCCTGAGTTTTCGTCAGTCCGCATCCCGCCGCGATCTTGTCGACCAAATCACCTTTGTTCATTTCGTCTCTCCTGAACCGAGAAGTTTGGGGACTGGCGCGTAGGGGAACGGCCAGAACCTTCGATCTCGTTCATTGTGACCCCGATTTCCGGAATGTCAACTGTGAAAATCCGCGCCAAATGGCCCTTTCAGGCTATAGAGCGGCTGAAACCCTGAAATAACGGCCGATTCCGCGATATAGTTCCGAGAAAGTGAACATGGCTAGTCATGGCACGAGTGGGTAGCACATGTCGCGAGGCTCCTGCCTCTTGCTGCTTGCTTTGCAGGAAGATGGACGCAATCGACAAGTTGTTCGCGTCCTTCCACAACTTTCCGCTGTCCTCCACAGCTTCTGCACAGCCTCCGCATGCCTCCCGCTTGCGCGATTGACCCATGCCGTAGCAAAGTGGAAGTACGTCATGAATCAAGCATTGCCCATTTCGGCGCGGCCCGATGTATGCCCTCTCTGCGAGGGAACGGGCTGGAAGCCGCTTTCCCAGGGCAACGTTCGCCGGGTAACGCGCTGCGATTGCCGCCTGCATGCCCGTTCGCGCTCTTTGCTGGATGCTGCCCGCATCCCGAAGCGCTATGAGCATTGCGAACTTGCCAACTTTGAGTGCGACGGACCGCACCGCTCGCTCTTCCCGGCCCGTCACGCGGCCAACAAGTTTGCTGAAGAGTATCCCCTGGATACTACCGGGCTGCTTCTCATCGGGTCGATTGGTGTCGGCAAGACACATCTCGCGGTTGGCATCCTCAAGGAACTTATCCAGAGCAAGGGCGTGGCCTGCCTCTTTTATGACTACCGCGAGTTGTTGAAGGAGATTCAGAATTCCTACAACAGTTCGGTGCAAGCCACGGAGCTGGACGTGCTACGACCCGTATTTGAAACAGAGGTCCTGGTGCTGGATGAGCTCGGCGCGGTGAAGCCGACGGAGTGGGTCTGGGACACGGTATCGCTGATTCTGAATAGCCGCTACAACGACAACAAGACCACGATCATCACAACCAACTTCCCTAACGAACCGGCGCACACCGCTGAAGCTGCGAACTCCGAGTTCACGCGTGCCCGCCGCGCCACCGCTGGAGAAACTCTAGGCGACCGTATCGGTGAGCGTATGCGTTCTCGCCTGCATGAAATGTGCCGCATCGTCCAGCTGCAAGGCGCCGACTTCCGGCAGACTATGAAGAGCGCCAGCTTCCGGTAAGTGGGCAGAGTCATTTTCAGGATTGTCATTCCGAAGCGCAGCGAGGAATCCCTAGGCCCTCGACTTGTCCAACTCTAGCCGGATTTCTTCTAAGTAGCGCCCTCGCAAGAAAGCTTAAGGGCACCTTGCCATTCTCTGCACCCTGGGGATTCCTCGCTGCGCTTCGGAATGACAAGTTCACGAAGATACTGGTTTAGAGTTTCCCCAGGATGTTACGGGCGCAGGCTTTTCGTTAGCTCTTGGGGCCCGTCCCTCCAGCTAACTTTGTTAGAATTAAGTAAGTAGTTACTACGAAGGGGAAAAACATGTCTAACCTGATACAGATCGTCGAAGAGCTCCAAAGCAAGCGCGAGCAGTTACACCTCGAACTTACTCGTGTGGATGCAGCGATCGAAGCATTGCGCGGCGTCACCGGGGGTAAGTCCACCCTGAAAGTTGTTCCAAACTTGGACGCCGCGAAACCACGCCGCGTCCTCTCACTCGGTGCTCGCCGCCGCATTGCCGCTGCGCAACGCGCTCGTTGGGCCAAGGTCCGCGGTCAACACAAGGACGCTGCGGTTACTGCCGTCAGCCCCAAGCGCGTCATGTCGATCGGCGCCCGCCGACGTATTGCCGCCGCACAACGTGCCCGTTGGGCGAAAGTTCGGGCCCAGAAGAAAGCTGCCTAGTATCGTCTGGGAATGCCTGCCCAGCGAGCAGTCGGGCAGGCGTTACTTAGAACTCCCACCTTGTTTCGTAAATAGCTCCAGCATATTGAAGAACGTCACCTCAGGGGCTAAAGCCCGTATTTTTTGTGGCTTTTGCGTCACGGCTGAAGCCGTGACCTACCCAAAGGCATTTACGAAACACGCCCTAATGTGAAACACGCTCTAATCAGAGTTCCTCAAATACTCCTCCACCTTCTCCAGATTCATCTCCAGAGCCAACTCCGTGTGCACAACTAGCTTGGGTCGAGTAATCTCCTCAAACTTGGCTTTCACCGCGTGATAAAGATTGGCGTCTCGATTCTTCGCGACGTGCTGACCTCGATCTTCCTGAATCCGCTGCAGGGCCAGTTCCTCTGGACAAGTGCATTCGACAATTCGCCAAGGGGTACCGATCTGCTCGGCGTTAGAAACAACCGCGTCGACTTGATACCTCCGGCTAAACGGACGACCGTCGATAAAGACAGCTAACTGCGGATCGCTGCGAAGAAGATACTCCGCAGTCGTCAAAATGACTTGGATGACAAAGTCGTCTTGCGTAGTGGAATAGGCGACTAGCGGCTCAGAAAAAAGAGCCGCTCGGACGGTATCCTTGTCCAGGACGACGCCGGCGACTCTCTGTGCTACAGCCCGGGCCAGCGTGCTCTTGCCGGTCCCGGGCAATCCCGCCATTAGGACAATCAGACAAACCTCCAGTTTTGAGACTGTCATTCCGAGGCGCGGCGAGGAATCCCCACACTCTCGCCCCGCCCAACTCCCGCCAGCTTTCTTCTGGCACAGCGTCTCGCAAGAAAGCTGGAAAGCACTCTGCTACTCTCGGCACCCTGGGGATTCCTCGCTGCGCTTCGGAATGACAAGTACGAAAAAATGATACTTGTTCAGAGTTGCCTTAGGAACAGCGATGTCGTCTGGTCCTGCCCGATTCAGGTTTTCGCCAGAACTTCCTTCTCCCGCGCCTTTTCTCTCTCCACCGCGAACGCGAGCTTCCCGTCCGCGCCGTCGGCGTCGATCACCACATGGTCGCCATGCAGCACTTCGCCGTCGAGAATCTTCATGGCCAGCGGATCCTGCACCAGCTTCTGAATCGCGCGCTTCATCGGACGTGCTCCGTAGTTCGGATCGTAGCCTTCGCGGAATAGCGCTTCTTTTGCCGCCGGAGTCAGATCGAGCGTAATCTTCCGGTCCACCAGCAAGCGCTTCACATCTTCCAGCCGCAGGTCGACAATCCTCGTGAGTTGCGCCTGGCCGAGCGGATTGAAGATCAAAATATCATCCACGCGGTTCAGGAACTCCGGTTTGAAGTGCGTCTTTACCTGCTGCAAGATGGCCTTGTGCGCGAGTTCGATTTCGCGCGCGCGGCCTTCATCTTCCCCGGACTCTTTCTTCGATTTCCCGCTCTTGCCGTTGGGCAAAAAACCAATCGGCTGATACAGGTTGTGAAAATGCTCTGACCCAAGATTCGAAGTCATCACGATCACCACGTTCTTGAAATCGACCGTACGGCCTTTGCCATCCGTCAGGCGGCCGTCGTCCATCACTTGCAGAAGCACGTTGAAAACATCGGGATGCGCCTTCTCCAACTCGTCCAGCAACAGTACCGAGTATGGACGCCGACGCACTTGCTCCGTCAGTTGGCCGCCTTCTTCGTAGCCCACATACCCGGGAGGCGCGCCAATCAGACGAGAGACCGTATGCTTCTCCATGTATTCGGACATGTCGATGCGCAGCATCGCCTTCTCGTCGTCGAACAGGAATTCGGCGAGAGCGCGCGCCAGTTCCGTTTTTCCAACGCCGGTCGGGCCGAGGAAAATAAACGAGCCAATCGGCTTGCGCGGATCGCTCAACCCCGCCCGCGATCGCCGGATCGCGTTCGACACATGCTGCACAGCCTCGTCCTGGCCAATCACGCGTTCCTTCAGGCGCTCTTCCATGGTGACCAGTTTCTTCACTTCACCTTCGAGCATGCGAGACACGGGAATGCCCGTCCAGCGGGAGACGATTCGCGCGACGTCTTCCTCGTCGACCTCTTCTTTCAGCATCCGAGCCGCCCGCGTGCCTTGCTGGTCGGTTAGCTGCTTCAGTTCTTCTTCGGTCTGGACCAGGAGGCCGTAACGAATTTCCGCGACGCGAGAGAGATTTCCTTTGCGCTCTTCCGCCTGTTCTTCCTGTTTGAGCTGGTCGATCTTTTCTTTCAGCTCGCGCGCTTGCGCAATGCCTTCCTTCTCCTGCTTCCAATGCGCCTTCAGGACGTTGGCTTGCTCGCGGACTTCGGCCAACTCTTTCTCGATGACCTGCAGCCGTTCCTTCGAGCTGCGGTCGTCTTCCTTCTTCAAGGCTTGCCGCTCGATTTCGAGATGCGTCGCCTTCCGCTCGAGCTGATCGATCTCGGTTGGCATGGAATCGATCTGGATTCGGAGTGAGGCAGCCGCTTCGTCGATCAAGTCAATGGCCTTGTCAGGCAAAAACCGATCGGAGATGTAGCGATGCGACAAGGTTGCCGCCGCCACGATCGCGGAGTCCTTGATGCGAACGCCGTGATGGACTTCGTAGCGCTCTTTCAATCCGCGCAGAATCGCGATCGTGTCTTCGACGTTCGGCTCACCTACAAATACGATCTGGAAACGGCGTTCCAGAGCAGTATCTTTTTCGATGTGCTTTCGATACTCGTTGAGCGTGGTGGCGCCGATTGCGCGCAGCTCTCCACGCGCCAGGGCCGGCTTCAGCATGTTGGAGGCATCGATTGCTCCTTCCGCCGCGCCTGCTCCTACGATCGTATGCAGTTCGTCGATGAAGAGAATGATCTTGCCTTCCGCATCTTCAATTTCTTTCAGAACGGCTTTCAGGCGGTCTTCGAACTCGCCGCGGAATTTCGCGCCCGCCAGCATCGCGCCGAGATCGAGCGCAACGACGCGCTTGTTGCGTAAGGCCTCGGGCACGTCGCCGGAGATGATGCGTTGCGCCAAGCCTTCCACAATGGCCGTCTTGCCAACGCCGGGCTCGCCAATCAATACGGGATTGTTCTTGGTGCGACGCGAGAGCACCTGAATCACGCGGCGAATCTCTTCGTCACGACCAATCACGGGATCGAGCTTCCCTTTGCGCGCTTTTTCGGTCAGATCCTGTGCGTAGCGCTCCAACGCCTGGTACTTCGCTTCTGGATTCGGATCGGTAATCCTCTGCGAACCCCGCACTGCGGTGAGCGCCTTCAGAATTGCTTCATGAGTGGCGCCGAACGTCGCCAGAATCTGTTGCGCGGCATCGCGTTTTCCCTTGGTTGCTGCAAGGAGTAGGTGCTCGGTCGAGACATACTCGTCCTTGAACGCGTCCGCTTCCTTGAACGCCTGCTCAAACAGCGACTGCACCGCCTGTGAAAGCTGCGCCTGCTGCACCGCGCCGCCCGACACTTTGGGCAGCTTGTCGATTTCTTTGGCCGCCTCGGCCGCAACCTGCTCCGCGCTGATGCCAATCTTCTCCAGCACCGGGGGCACGATGCCCTCCGCATCCCGAACGAGCGACGCTAGCAGATGCACCGGGAGAATCTCCGGGCTTCCATGTTCGGAAGCGAACTCCACCGCCTTTTGCACCGCTTCCTGCGCTTTCAACGTAAATTTGTCCCAACGGATTGCCATGATGATGACTCCAGTTTCCTAAGAGCTAGTTTCGAGTCTCTGGTTTCAAGTTTCAAGTGCTCGATTTTTGAAATGGTCGATCTTTGAAGAGCTCGAGCCAAGACAGATCAACAGGAAATGCAAAGCGGGAAACGGTAATCACCGCCTCCCGCCTGGGCTGCCAACTGGCAGCAGTTTGCTGCAACGGACAGCCGATCTTTATATCGTTCGATCTTTATGTAGTTAGATCTTAGGCTGCTTTGCCCTGGCTCTTTACAGCCTCGATCTGCTTGCCGATCGTGACTTTGATCTGCTTCGGCTTCGCTTCCGCCTTCTTGGCGAGGCGAACCTTCAGCAGGCCTTTGTCGTAGTCCGCCGTCACGTTTTCGCTGTCGATGGTTGCCGGCAGCGTAAACGAGCGCACAAACGACCCATACCGGCGCTCCACGCGGCGATAGTTCTCTTCCTTCTCGTCCTTTTCGAACTTCCGCTCGCCAGTGACGGTCAGAGTGTTGTTTTCCAGCTTGACGTCAATGTCCTTCTCGTCAATGCCCGGAACCTCGAGTTTCAGGGTGTAGCTGTGTTCGTCCTCGTAGATGTCCACCGGAGGCGCGAAACGGGTCTGAAGCAGCGATTCCTCGCCACCAGCAGGCTCTTCCCGCAACAGACGGTTCATCTGGTTCTGCAGGCTGGCAAATTCACGAAACGGTTCAAAACGAGTTAAGAATGTCATATGCAACTCCTCTCAAAAGTGTTCTGGATGATTTCGCGCTAGGGCGACTCAATCCATTGGATTCGTAATAACTATGAAAGAAGCATAAAATATGAGTGTATGATTGTCAAGTTATAGATACCGTTTATTTTCATTGGTTTAGCGGGCCGATGGGTCCTTCGGTGGTTGCCAACGGAACCGTCAGAGTTTGCGCCGCGACCTGCTGCAGGGTGAGACTCGAAGGTCTACACAGTCCGCAGTTGAAGAACGCTGGTTGTATTATCCAGACTAAGAGTTCCGGCTCGGAGGAATGCAAATGCGCTGTCAACCTTTTTTGACCTGCTCGACATACCTTTTTCTCTTCCTGCTCGCCGCACCTCTTGTAGCGCAAACCCCCTCGACATCAACTTCCGAGGCCGAAGCGCCGCGGTTCAAAGCTCCGGAGCATCCCATCACCGCGGAGCAGATGCAAAGCTACTTCAGGCTTTGCCACATCCCAAGCGTTTCGCGCGGGCTGACGCACGAGAAGATGGAAGCGCAGCGGAAGCAGCTTCCGGCCTGGTATCCTCCGGCGGTGTGGGATGAAATTGAGGATGCGATCGACAAGATCGATTTGCCGGAGGTTGGGTTGCCGGTCTACCAGAAATACATGAGCGCTGAACGCGCGGCGTTCCTGATTCAGCTGTTTTCCATGCCGGAGGGGCGGCAAATCGTGAGCGCCATGGTCGACGCGATGGTGCGCGCGCAGCACGCGGGAGCCACTCCCGAGGAGTCGCACAAACTCGCACTGACCTACATCTCGCCGGAAGAAAACCGGGAGACGGCGCACCTCGTTAACAAGCTGAGTCCGGCCGAAAAGGAAAAGATCGAGGCGCACTATTCCGATTTGAAGAAGATGCAGCCGATGCTGGCCCAGCTCCAACGGGAGTACTCGCTGGCAGTCATCGACAAGCAGACACAACTGATCAAGGAAATCACGGAGAAGCACCAGGCGGATCTGCGGGAAGCGAAACGGAACTTCAACGCGGGACACTGATCGTGTTGGGCCCCGCGGGGTCCCATGCAAGCGCGCCGTTGGCTTGTGTGGGGATTTAAAGTGAAGTTTTCTATTTGTGAAAATGAAAAGCGAGAAGTGTCACTATCCCACACAACGAACGCCGCGTTGTGTGGGGCGCCTGCTACGATAGACTCACTGCGTCGAAACAGTCAGGCCTTGACGCAACGATCCTATGTTCGAACGCTATACAGACGATGCCAAGAGAGCGATATTCTACGCCCGCACCGAGGCGCTCTTCCGCAAGGAATCAGTAATTTCCACGAAAGACATCCTGTTAGGCCTTACGCGAGAGGAGAAATCGCGTGCCAATCAGATTGGTGCGCTAAAAGCCCATGCCGTCGATTTGCGCTCCTCGTTCGGCATTGCGCCACTACCTCAACGCCTTGATCGTTCACTTCTGGAGTCAAAAACCGAAATACCTTTGGACGGCGACGCAAAGAAGACGCTGGCTTACGCCGCCAAAGAAGCGGACTTCGAACGGGAATTCTGGATCGACTCAGACCACCTACTGCGCGGGCTACTCAGGTTTCCCAACGCCGCTGCGGATGCGCTCTCGAAGATCGACGTAGGATTGGAATCGGCGCGCGCGAAGTCTATCCGAAACAGAGAGGAAGTTCCCCCCGCTCCTGTTCCCAGACGATCAAAACTCAAGGCTGCCCTTAAGAAATATCGGTGGCGGCTGCTCCTGATCGCTGTTCTGATGATGATCTTTCTTTATCTCAAACAACAGGGCTAAGTGGGAGAAGCCCTATTGCACCCGAGAACGGGTGAATCCCTGTGGTGACTCCAATCGATTTTTGTAGCTACGGTTCCCGCGGTCGCAGGATGAAAACAGGTCCCCTTCGGCGACGCTCAGGGCAGGCTCTCCACTTCGCGGAATCGCCAAAAGCCGATTCCGCTCCGGTCGGGATGACAAGATGAACTGGGAGTGTTTCCGAGACGCAAACTTTGCTGTCTAGGCTAAATATCCAGGTTCTTCACATCCAACGCATTATCTTCGATGAACTTGCGGCGGGATTCCACGTCCTCGCCCATCAGCGTGGTGAAGATCGTTTCGCACTCGGCAATGTCTTCCATCTTGACGGAGAGCAGCGTGCGCGTCTCCGGGTTCATGGTTGTGGACCAGAGTTGCTCGGCCGTCATTTCGCCCAGGCCTTTGTAGCGCTGGACGATGAAGTCTTTCTTGCCTTCGCCTAGAACGTATTCCAAAAGCTCGCGCGGAGTGGATTTTTCTACCGGCTCGCGTTCGGCAACGCGGCGGGCAGTCTTGGCGGATTTCTTCTCCGCCTTTTCGGCTTTCTCTTCGACGGTCGCCTCTGCCGCGTCGGATTCCGCTTCTTCGTCGGCTTCGATCTTTGCAGCGGCGGAGGTCTTGGCCAAGTGCTCGACCACGAACGGCGGCTCAAGACTATCTTCGATCAGGCGGTACTTTGAAAGCATCTGGCGGCACTCGGCGCTGGTGGCCAGTTCCCAGTTGATGACATGCTCGGCGCCCTGATTATTTGTGTAAGCGGCGGCCCACAGATTGTGCTCTTCATCGAAGCGCAGCTCAACACTCTTGAAGCCGTGCTCTTTGGTCATGCCCTTGAGCGCCTTCTCCAGCTTTTGCAGCTTTAACGGCGCGGTATTTTTGTCGCCTTCAAAATCGGCGCGCTTCGAGAGATCGAGCTTGGGGAGCAGCTCAGTGACTTTCTCGTCGCGCAGGCGCTTATTGACCTTTTCCGCGAACCCAAGATATTCATTCAGTAGCGTGATGAACTTCGCCAGCGCCGAGCCTTCGAGCTTGGCAGCACCTTCTCCGTGGCGGATGGTGATGCCTTCCGAGGCGCGTTTCACCATGACCTTCACGAATTCGCGGTCGTCCTTGATGAACTGCAGCGACTTACCCTTCTTGATCGAGTACAACGGCGGCTGTGCGATGTAGACGTGACCGCGCTTGATGAGTTCCTGCATGTGCCGGAAGAAGAACGTCAGCAGCAGCGTTCGGATGTGCGATCCGTCGACGTCCGCGTCGGTCATCAGAATGATCTTGCCGTAGCGGACCTTCGACGGGTCAAAGTCATCCTTCGAGATACCGGTGCCGAGCGCGGTAATCATGCAGCGAATTTCTTCGTGGGCCAGCATTTTGTCGTAGCGGGCTTTTTCCACGTTGAGAATTTTACCCTTGAGCGGCAGAATGGCCTGGAAGCGGCGGTCGCGGCCTTGCTTGGCGGTGCCGCCTGCGGATTCTCCTTCGACCAGGTAGAGTTCGCAGCGTTCCGGGTTGCGCTCAGAGCAGTCGGCCAGCTTGCCGGGAAGGCCTCCGCCATCCAGCACACCTTTGCGGCGCGTGAGGTCGCGAGCCTTACGGGCAGCCTCGCGCGCGCGGGCCGCATCGATGGCCTTGTTGATGACCTTGCGGGCGACGGTTGTGTTCTGCTCGAAGAATGCGCCCAGCTTTTCGTTGACGAACGCCTGCACGGTGCCGGCGATATCGGAATTGAGCTTGCCCTTGGTTTGACCTTCAAACTGCGGCTGCGAGAGCTTTACGCTGATCACGGCAACCAGGCCTTCGCGAACATCGTCGCCCGTCAGGTTTTCTTTTACGTCTTTGAACAGGCCCAACTGTTGGCCTGCCGTGTTGATCGTACGTGTGAGCGCCTGACGGAACCCAGTAAGATGCGTGCCGCCGTCAACGGTATTGATGTTGTTCGCAAAACTGAACACGCTTTCGGAATAGGCGTCGTTGTACTGAATGCCGATTTCCATGGCGACGTTATCGCGCTCGTCTTCCATGTAGATGGGCTTTTCATGCAGCACTTGCTTGCCGCGGTTCAGATGCTTGATGAATTCGGTGATGCCGCCGGAGTACTTGAATTCCGCCAGCTTCGCTTCGCCCGTCTTGGCGTCGGTGTGACGCTCATCGGTGAGCGTGATTACCAGACCTTTGTTCAGGAACGCCAGTTCGCGCAAGCGCGTGGCTAGGGTGTCGAAGTTGTATTCGGTCGCCGTGAAGATAGTACGATCCGGCAAAAAGTGAATCTTGGTGCCGCGCTTCTTCGACGCGCCAGCTTTCTTCAGCTTGGTGGTCGGATCGCCCTTCGAGTAGCTTTGCTCCCAGGTGAATCCATCGCGCCAGATTTCGAGATCGAATTCTTCACTCAGCGCGTTCACGCAGGACACGCCGACGCCGTGCAGTCCACCGGAAACCTTGTAAGTGGACGAGTCGAATTTTCCGCCAGCGTGCAGCGTGGTCATGACAACCTGCGCGGCGGGAATTTTTTCGCCGTCGATATCCATCGTGTCCACCGGGATACCGCGGCCGTTGTCGACCACCGTTACCGAGTTGTCGATGTGGATCGTGACTTCAATCTTGTCGGCGTGCCCCGCGAGCGCTTCATCGACAGAGTTATCCACCACTTCGTAGACGAGGTGGTGCAAACCAATGTCACCGGTCGAACCGATGTACATGGCGGGGCGTTTCCGCACAGCCTCCATGCCACCGAGGACTTTGATGGAATCCGCGTTGTAGTCGCCGTTGTTGATGGGAGTCACTTTGCCGCTTTTTGTTTTTGTGTCTGCCGTTTTTAGATCAGCGCTAGTGTCAGAAAGCATTTCTTTAGTGGCCATTCGATACCGTATTGGTCGTTGTCGTCTTCAGGCTGTTTTCTTCAGGCTGGAAGTGCAAGTTCTTTGGCCCATTTGGAGCGATTGCAAGAGTGCTTTGCGGGCCGCCCTTAGGTCGCGTCAAATTATTGAAATTAGACCTAGTTAGGGACTTTTTAACTAGGTCAATTATAGCACAGAAAAGGGCTCTTTTTGAGGGTGGAATCGAGGCTGTAAACCTAGGCGTTGGCAGGGGTTAGGAGGTTGTTCAGGAAGCCGGACGCCTCCACGATTAATGGGAAAGGCGGAATTGTACCTCGACCTGTGTATCGACCTCGATGGGCTCTCGATTCAAGAGAAACGGTTTGTATTTCCACTGCTTCACCGCCTCAATCGCGGCAGGCGCTAGAAGCGGATCGCCCGTCACAAGTCTAGCGACTTCCACCTCGCCAGTCGTACTTATTATGACGTTTAAGATCACGTTGCCCTGAATGTGAGCGTCCTTCGCTTCCTGCGGATATTTGGGCTCGACCCTGGTCTGGAGAAGAGCTGCCATCACTCCTGAGGATACGCGGGCACGCGTGGGTCGGGTTGCTGGACCTGGCGTGTCTTTTGGAGATGTTTGAGGTGGCTGCGATTGGTTGGATTGGGCTAGCGAGCAAGCTGTCAGAAGTAGCGCAATCGCAATGTGGCGAGTCAGGAGATGCACGGTGTCTCCATAAGTTCGGTACTTATCCTACACTCGCCAGCTAAAAAATGAAAAGCCCGCGAACAGGGTCACGGGCTTTGCTACGAACGGTGAATTGCGAGAATCCCTAGGCCGCTGGCTGAGCGCAGTGCGAACAGCGGCGGGCGGCGATTGGAATCTCGCTGAGGCATTCCTTACACGGCTTGGTGGTGGGAGCCGCAGGGGCTTGACCTTTGTTCATGCGCGCCGTGATTGCATTCATCGGCATCACGACGAAGAAGTAAATGGCGAAAGCAACCAGCAGGAACGCCACGACTGCATTGAGAAAGTTTCCATAAAGGAAGGGGCCAGCCTTGAGAGCGGAAAAATCTGTCTTGCCAGCCGCCGCGCCGACTAAGGGCATCAGAATATCCTTGGTGAGCGACGCGACTACGGCACCGAACGCTCCGCCGATGACCACGCCGACTGCAAGATCGACGACGTTGCCACGCATGATGAATTGCCTGAAGCCTGAAAGCATTGGTATTCCTCCCGAGCAGAATTTAGTGTGGGAGAAATTTAAGTGTTTGGAAGCAGGGAGTCAAGCGGACGCTAGGGCACGCGACTATCGCCCGTGAACTGAACCCAAAATGGAACTGCGACGGGTTTCCCGGCTAGTTTAGCGGGATCGAACTTCCATGCAGCGACCCGTTTGATTTCATTTTCGTCTAGACCAAGCCCCACGCGACGCACGATTTTGAGAATTTCTGGCCGGCCGCGCTCATTGACAACGATGAGCAGCAGCGCACCCTCGCCCGTGACAAAGACCTCACGCCCGACGCCTATATCTGCAGGATCCCGTGCTTCGAGAACTTTAGGATCCTCGTACCCGGCCTCCGGACAGTCCGTGAGGGTGGGATAAACAGGACGGTCCGGACCCAACATCCCGATGGGTTTTGTCTCGCCGCAGGGAGAGAGCAATGCTTTCGCTGGCGGCTTGTGCATAGGCAGCATGGGCACAGCTCGGAAGAGAGCCTCGTAGGGAGCGAGTTCCGCAGCCCTTTCCTCCTCCGATTCGAAAGCCCGCGTTATGACCGTTGTGACGGATGGCACGTCAGTCAAAGGTGCAGAAATTTGGAAATTGAGAACAAGCCGGTATGGGTCGGGGATTTCCAACTTTACAGCTGCGTCAGCCGCCACAGCTGTGCCAATCAGGCGAGTACCACTTACGGTCAACCTGTTCTCCGACCGCGATATCCCGTCTATGTGAAATGCGCTATAAAGAGCCCAGTTGCCAGGCCGACAGTCGTCGGTGATTTCGCCGAGGGCGTTGAAATTCAAGACCGACTTTGGACAAGTGCTTTTTAAGGTGTAGGTCTTGCCGACGAAGGCACGACGGAGTTCCTTGTCGAGTTTTGGTTTTGCCACGGCAGCGACGGCAAAGACGAAGGTAACGGTTAGAACACAGGCTAATCTGCTCGATTGGGACATGCGGTTACCTACTCCAGACTTACGACCACACGGGCGAGAGCGCCCGCGCCACACAGGCCAATCAAATCCGCATGGGCATTACGATGTAGCGGTACTTGTAGTCTTCGCTCTCTTCGGGGCGGAGCTGGCCGGCGGATTGCGAATCTTTGAACTCCAGGCGCACCTGGTCGGCTCCGGCGGCCTTCAGGAAGTCCAGCAGGTAGGCTGAATTGAAGCCCATGGTGACAAGGTCGCCGTCATACGTGGTTTCCAGCGAATCCTCGGATTCGCCGGTTTCGGTGGAGGACGAGGAAATCTTCAGCTCGTTCTTTTCTAGGCGCATCTTGATGGCGCCGGAGCGCTCGTCGGCGAACTGCGCGACGCGCTGGATGGCGCTGGAGAAATCGGCGCTACGCACGGTAATCGACTTGTTGTTGTCCTTGGGCAGAACCGCCTCGTAGTTGGGGAACTGTCCGGTGAGCTGGCGTGAGGTCAGCAGGCGCTGGCCAATGCGGAAGAAGAGTGTGGATTCGTCTTTCGCAAACTCAATGTGTTCGGCGTCGGTGGCATCGAGCAGGACGCGCAGCTCGTTCATTGCTTTCTTGGGAACCAGCGTTTTCAGCTCGCCGGAGATGCCTTCGAATTTTTCTCCTGGACGCTCGACGTGTGCCAGGCGGTGGCCATCGGTAGCAACCATCGTGATGGATTCCGGCTTCAACACCATCAACGCGCCGTTGAGCGTGTAGCGGGATTCTTCATTGGCGATGGCAAAAATGGTGCGGCCAATCATCGCGCGTAGGATTTTTGCCGGGATACTGATCACGCCAGCCGTCGGAAACACAGGCAGCGTGGGAAAATTCGCGCGCGCCATGCCAACCATTTTGGTATTGGAACGACCGCAGCGAATCTGAATCCAGTGATTTTCCAGCAGCTTGATGGAAATATCGCCATCCGGCAGGAGCTTTACGTAGTCGTAGAGTTTGCGCGCGGGGATGGTGCAAGAGCCTTCTTTCTTGACCTTCGCCGCGCAGGACGTTCGCAGGCTGAGGTCAAGATCCGTCGCGGTGAGGGAGAGGGTGTCGCCGGCCGCCTCGAACAGATAGTTCGAAAGAATCGGGATGGTGGTCTTGCGCTCGACCACGCCCTGCGTCGCCGTCAGTTCCTTCAGAAGCTCAAACTTGCTGAGTGTGATTTCCATTGTTGCAGCCCCCGTTGCCACTAGAGTTTCCACGGGCATAACCGAATGGCCTCCGCCGATAATTCAATCTCTAATTCTAACGCTCGGGAATGCTCACCCGCTTG
>Ga0075021_10000289_pt1 | contig 27704 bp, 30 predicted proteins | sample ColStrG_CSR_2012_FD_72749 | JGI IMG/M metagenome (GOLD analysis project Ga0075021, IMG submission 72749) | Freshwater sediment microbial communities in response to fracking from Pennsylvania, USA - Cold Stream Run_MetaG_CSR_2012 | ecosystem: Environmental > Aquatic > Freshwater > Creek >...
CAAGACAGGAGCACCCCGATGAGTGAGAAGCCCATCAGCCCGCTGCGCCGGCGCATGATCGAAGACATGACGGTGCGCAACTTCGTCGAGAAGACGCGCAACGACTATATCCGGCACGTGAGGACGTTCACAGCCTTCCTCGGCCGTTCGCCGGATACGGCCATGCCTGAGGATCTTCGCCGTTTCCAGCTGCATCAGACGCGGGCCGGCGTACGTCCGCCGAGCATCAACGGCTCGGTTGCGGCGCTGCGCTTCTTCTTCACCGTGACGCTCGACCGGCCCGAGATGGCCCGGCACCTCACGTTCGTGCGCGAGCCGCGCAAGATGCCGGCGGTCTTGAGCCCCGAAGAGGTGGCGCGGCTCTTGGAGGCCGCCCCCGGACCGAAGTACAAGGCCGCGCTGAGCGCCGCCTACGCCGCGGGTCTGCGGGTCTCCGAGGTGGTGGCGCTGAAGGTGTCGGACATCGATTCCGAGCGCCTGCTGCTGCGGATCGAACAGGGCAAGGGGCGCAAGGATCGCTTTGCGATGCTCTCACCAAAGCTGTTGGAGCTGCTGCGCGACTGGTATCGCATCGCCCATCCGGCGGTCTGGCTGTTCCCCGGCCAGGACCCGATGCTGCCGATGACGACGCGGCAGTTCAATCGCGCGGTTCACGCCGCCGCCGAGATGGCCGCGATCAAGAAGCGGGTAACGCCGCACACCTTGCGGCATAGCTTTGCCACCCACCTGCTCGAGCAGAAAACCGATGTGCGTTTGATCCAAGTCTTGCTCGGACACGCCAAGGTCGACACCACCGCACTGTACGCGCAGGTCGCCACCAACGTGATCCGCGCGGTCATGAGCCCGCTCGATCGGCTCACGCCGCTGACCCCCGGGAAGAACAGGAGCGACCAGCCGCCGGCGTAACGGCGCCGTGTCCCGTCCAACCCTGGAGGTCGCGGATATCTTCCGCGGCCACGGGGCGGCGTGGCGTCAGGCCAATGCCGGCCATGTGAGCCTCGACCAGCTGAAGGTGATGACTGCCATCGAGCGCTGCCGCACGGCGGCGCTGGGCGGCCATATCATGCGCTGCGAAGATTGCACCCATGAGGTCATCGCCTACAACAGCTGCCGTAACCGGCATTGCCCGAAGTGTCAGGGCGCCGCCGCCAGGGAATGGCTCGCCGAGCGCGAGGCCGAGCTCCTGCCGGTGCCCTACTTCCATGTCGTGTTCACGCTGCCGGCCAGAATCGCCGCCATCGCGTATCAGAACAAGGCCGTGGTCTACGACCTGCTGTTCAAGGCCTCATCCGAGGCCGTGCTGACGATCGCGGCCGATCCCGAGCACCTGGGCGGGCGCATCGGCATCACCGCCGTGCTCCACACCTGGGGCTCGACCATGACCCATCACCCGCACGTGCACATGATCGTGCCGGGCGGCGGCATTGCCCTGGATGGCAAGCGATGGCTGGCGTGCCAGCCCCGCTTCCTGCTGCCGGTGCCCGTGCTCACCGCGCTGTTCCGGGGGCGGATGCTTGCCAAGCTCCTCGCCGCCCACAAGGCCGGCCGGCTCACATTCTTCGGCCAGCATGCTTACCTCGCGGAGCGCAAGGCCTTCGCGGCCTACCTGGCACCGCTGCGCAGGATCAAGTGGTACGTCTATGCAAAGCCTCCCTTCGGCGGGCCCGAGGCGGTGCTCGCCTATCTGGCGCGCTACACCCACCGCGTCGCCATCTCCAACCGCCGGCTGATCGCGTTCGACCAGGACGGCGTCACCTTCCGGTACAAGGATTATCGCGCCGACGGCCGCGCGCAGTACAAGCGGATGACGCTCGCCACCGATGAGTTCATCCGCCGCTTCCTGATGCACGTCCTGCCCAAAGGCTTCCACCGCATCCGCCACTACGGCCTGCTCGCCAGACCGTCCTGCGCCGACAACATCGCGCGCGCCCGCGAGCTGCTCGCCGTGCCCATGCCGCAAGACCACAATGCCGATGCGGATGCCGCCAGCCCCAACGAGCCGCCCACCCCCTCGCATCCCTGTCCGTGCTGCGGCGGGCGCATGATCACGATCGAGATATTCGAGCGCGGCTCGACGCCGCGTCATCGACCAACCGGTCCGATCGTCGCCATCAGGATCGACACGTCATGACCACGATCGCTATGCCGCGACAACGCAGTGACAACCTCGCTCGGCGCTGGTCGCGGACCGGCGGCGACCACGCTCGCGCAGATCCGTCGTCCCATCAGCGAAGTCCGACCGCAATTGCTGCTTTCTACGATAATCTCGACCATCAAGCCGAGCGCCTGCTGTCCGACGAGCGCGCGATCAACCACCTCGAAGAGGTCTGCGCACTACCGCTCGCGCCTGCCGCCTCAGTCAAATCCCCATAGCGGAGTGCGCGGCGCCCTCCGCCCATCACCTCCGCGGGTTCGTTCCTTGGCGGCTTTCGGACGCCGGCCGCCAGTGGATGTCGCACGTCTCGCGCTGGCCGGCATCCGAAACCCTGCACACTTCCAGACTCATGCACCGCAGCAACACAGCAGTTTTATCCGATCACGTCGTCGGCTGGGGAAAGAAACCAGCTCGGTACACGCGGCACGGTTCGGTTCCGGACTGATAAGGATCGGAAGCGGATTAGAATTCCATTAGATCCTTCGCGACAAGCACTGGACCGGAATAATTCTTCTTAACTTGATCAGCAAACCGCTTGTAATCGTCTTTCGGATCAGCTGTGTCAGCAAGGTGCGTCAGCACCACGGTTTTAACACCAGCACGCGCTGCCATCTTCGCCACTTCCTCTGGAATTAGATGCTCCTCTTTCATATGACGAACGAAACCAGCCTGGTTAGCAGGCGACATTTTGTCCCAAAGGCCGGCTTTCTTCCTGGCTTCGATTACCTCGTCAACAGAGGTGATCTCCGATACAAGCAGATCGGCCCCCTTCGCAAGTTCGGTGACTGCATCACTAGGCCCGGTATCTCCTGTAAACACGACCACTCGGCCGGGCGTCTCAAAGCGATAAGAGTAAGACTTAGCTTTTCCATAGGCGGGACTGCCCACAGGAAAATGGAAATGAGTGTTTTCAGCCGTCGATATCTTGACGTTTGCGTCCTGAAGGATGAGGCCGGTGCCAACATCATGGCCGATCAGTAATTGTGCTATTGGAAACGACTTTGTTCCGTCGCTCATCCTGATCTCGGAATCCACGGTGAGCAATTGTGCAGCGGCATCGACCATCCTTCCGGTGGGTGGTGGGCCGTAGATGTTAATAGGTTTAGCGCGAGACATGGCATATTCCGCAGACAGCAACTCTGCCAAGCCATCGGTGTGATCACTGTGGTCGTGCGAAAGGAAAATGTTATCGATGTCACGAACGCTGATGCCTGCCCTTGTTAGCCGGCGAGTGACACCAGGACCCGCATCTATGAGATATAGGGAACCATTTACGATTAGCAGGTTCGATGACTGAGCCCGACCAATAGCAGGAAGTGGCCCGGCTCTAGTGCCCAAAGTGATGAGCCGGGTGCCAGATTTCGGTGGTGACACCCCCGCGTTCGGTTGCGCGCGACTCCAGCCAGCCAGTGACACGATGCCGATTGTTATGAGGCCAACGATTAGCAATGACGATATTCTCTGCACATTCCCCTCCATGCGGGCAGGATAGAGGCTTTCCCTCAGCTACCGCTACATCCGGGTCGCCAAGTAAACCGTGATGCCGAGCAGGGCTCCGAACAGCGCAAACCTACGGAACATTGTACGCACCTGAGCCTTGGATCAACTTGCCCGAGGGCATTGGTCGGTATCTTCTACCTTGGATTAGCAGTCGTGGCAATCGCGTCCGGGAGGAGTGATCCAGGAAATACTATTCAGATACCCTTCTCCACAACATAAGTGATCGCGATTCTCGTTTTCTTGTCGCTTGGTTTGCCCCCAGCATGACTCATCGGGCTAAAGCTGCTGTGCCGCCGAGCGGTCGGATCATTTCAGAACTCGACTAAATATACGGGGTTCATTGCAACTGATGCATCGGCGCAGAGCGCACCGCCGGTCTCGGTGGACGCGTATGGTCCCAATCCCAAGGGCTCTCTAATCTTTGAAGGCAAAGGGATGCGTGTGTCGCGCGACCGTCGCTCCAGCTTCTACTTCGCGCTTCCCCGCGCCCGGGCAGCCACCTCAAGCCTCCAGCTCTTCCAATTAGCCGGCCGAGGCGCTCGTCAGCCAGCAGATCAATCGACAACTCTCTGGATGGAATCTTCCTCCACTGGTGATCAGCGCCTTTCGGAGTGCACGGCCACGAACCGATATACGCTTCGGTGGCTGAATAGCCCCGCGACGAGATTCAAATGTGATCTAGATCAAAGTCGGCGATTGGAATTGGGTTTAATATTGATGTTTTATTATTGCAATGGGAGGAGCTCAATGCACGCACTTCAGTCAACGGGAAGAGCTCACCACGCCGCGCCCACCAAAGCGTTGCTGCCGCTTGCAAGGGCATGTCGGACGGGCGTGCTCTGGGCGCTCGCCGTTTTGATAATCATGTCACAGACGGGGCGCGCGGCTGAAATCAAAGTCCTGAGCACTCACGCCGCCTCGGAAGTGTTGAGCGAACTTGGCCCACAGTTCGAGCGTACGACCGGCCACAGGCTGTCATTCAGTTACGATCCAGCCAATGTAATAAAGCGCCAGATCGAGGGCGGTGCTGCATTCGATGTTGCCATAGTTACGAGGCAGGTGATCGACGATTTGGCCAAACAGGGCAAGATTGTACCCGACACCCGCACTGATATCGGCCGTTCAGGGCTCGGCGTGGCAGTACGCAAGGGCGCGCTCAAGCCGGACATCAGTACAATCGAAGGGTTCAAGCGCGCAATGCTCTCCACGAATTCGGTCGTCCGTTCCACGGAAGGTACGAGCGGCCTATATTTTGAGAAGCTTCTGGACCGCCTTGGCATTGCCGAGGATATGCGTGGCAAGATCAGGTTGGGGCCAAGTGGCTTCATTGCCGAGCTTGTCGCTAGCGGTGAAGTGGAGATGGCTGTGCAGCAGATCAGCGAACTCTTGCCCGTAACGGGCGCGGAATTCGTTGGCCCGTTTCCGCCGGAATTGCAGCTTTACACGGTCTTTTCTGCGGGCGTCAGCACTGCATCCAAGGATCGGGAAGCCGCCAAGGCCCTCATCAACACTTTGACGGCGCCTGCGATGGTTCAGCTGCTCAAAGCTAAAGGGCTTGAACACATACTTGGTGACGGACAATAGCCAGATCCATCCCGGCGGAAGCAGCCGTATTTTTGCACCGCAGCGATCGACAGAAACGTCCCATTAACGATCAAGAATGGTATGAGTATATTGTCAACACTCTTCACAGACGCTCTCGACAAGAATCGGTCGCATATTCAGCGCTGCGAACTTGGTTGTGTCTGACAATGGAGAGATGCATGTTCGCCTGTCGGCCAGTTCGCCGTTGAGGTCGTTGCAAGAGGTGAAGCCGAGATTGCCCTGTCGCAACCCATGGAGGTCCTCGGCCAGAGTGGCGTCGAACTCGTCGGTCTGCTGCCACGCGAGCTACAAGACCCCCGAAACTTCACCTTTTCGGCAAGTGTTCTTGCCACAGCAAAGGAGCCTCAGACCGCACACGCACTGATCGGTGTGCTCTCGGGACCGGCCGCCGCGTCCGTGCTTAAAGCAAAAGGCATGGAGCCGGGCTGATCGCAAACAGTGGGGCTGCTTAAAGTGTCACACGGCCCGGCCTCTGAGTTCCGCTTCGGGTCGTGTGTCCGGAGCGTCGTTTGAGGCCCCTCGCTCTCCCCGCAAATCAATATTGTCGTGCATGCTGCGATGCACACGCGGCGTCCGAGATGGGTCAATTGCAGACTGTCGCGGTGCAGCAAACGCTCCTCGTTTGTTCGATGACCTCGTCGGCGCGGGTGAGCAGCGCAAGCGGGACGGTGAGACCGAGCGTCTTCGCCGTCTTGAGGTTGATGACAAGCTCGTTACGGCAGATGCGCCTGACAGGCATTGCCTAATAACGCCAAGCCTCGTTCGGCGTGTCTGCTTTAGATCGGCTCCAAGTCGGCTCGGGGTTAGATTCGGCAATCCCGGTGGTGTCGCCCCGGCTCTGACACAACTCCAGCGGTATGTTTCATATCGCCGCGTTGTGCCGTAGAGTGGATCGTCGTGGTTCGCGGGCATCTGTTATTCGAAGCTGTGGTAAACAGGTTGTAGCGTGCCATCGCATTCCGAGCCGCACCGGGATGCCATACGGAACGTCCCTCGCCAATTGGTTTCTCATTTTAAGGGGACGCAACGCCAACAACCGAACGGCCCCGCCTATCGGAAGCACCTAATCCAATAGTCGATTTCCCGCCGGAACTCCCGCATGTCCAGTCGCGATCCAAAATATTCGATGTCAATTGCTAGGATTGCCTTGGATCATATCGCAGCTCTGAATCTCCCTGCTGACCCTCCCAGTTTCGCGCTTTGGTACGCATATGCGGGCGGGCAAAATCCTAAAATAAACCAGCAAATAAATGATCTGCTTGCTGGAAATGCCAAGCTTTCGATAGCAGATATCGATCGGATTTGTGATCAGCATTTGCCACCGCTAGGCGCTCTTCCTCGCCTTGAGAAAGTGGGAGGCGAACTCGCCACAGAGGTCGACCATATCGTCGACTTGGTCGAGGCGGCGGCCGGTAGCGCCGCCGCCTATCGGGCGGACCTTACCGACGCTGATCGTGAGCTTGGCCGCCCTGTCGATCGCCACGCGATCCGGAGAGTTGTCCAAACGCTGGTGCAATCGACCAACGAGATGGGACAGCGGAACGGCACATTGGAAACAGCACTTAGGGTCTCCAAGCAAGTGATCGAAGATCTGAAAGGTGATGTGGACCACATCCGCGGTGAAAGTCTTAGAGACCCGCTGACGTCACTTTCCAATCGGAGACATTTTGAGCAGACGCTGGCGCAAACAATCGCAATGCGGGCCAGCATGGCGGATCAAGCTCCATTTTCTGTTTTGCTCATTGACATCGACCATTTCAAGCAATTCAACGACACGCATGGTCACCAAATCGGTGACGATGTGTTGCGGCTTATCGCTCAAGCTTTGAAGGAATCGGTAAAGGGTCATGACTTGGCGGCGCGTTATGGTGGCGAGGAATTCTCCGTACTGTTGCCCAATACCGATCTGGACGGCGCTAAGGTCGTTGCAGAAAGCATTCGTACCGCGATCAGCCGGAAGGTATTGCGCAAGCGATCGACGGGAGAAACTCTTGGGCGGGTTACCGTCTCAATCGGTGGTGTGGAATATCAGCAACCCGAAAATTCGGAAGGGCTCATCTACCGTGTAGATCGCTTGCTGTATGCAGCCAAGCAAGCAGGACGAAACATCGTATGCTGCTGAAGCAGCACTGAGCCCGGGGTCGGGTATAGGGCCCCTCGGCGGCGCCCGTTGGGCGAGTGGAACGAAATGGTCTGCGCCGAAAACCCGCATGAATACTATGCCGGAAAGGACACCGCGGTGCCGACTGCGGACCAGCCGGATTTCTGAGCGGGATCGGACCCTGAGACTCTCTAGCCCCTTCGCGGCACGGCTGGTTTACCCCAGAGAGCCGACATTCGGCCGCGCAAGGTGTTGGTCTCCTGAGGGCCAACAAGAGACTCATGCACTGCAACAAAAACGGCGACGCCCCCTTTCGCCTACGCGCGAAACTGGTGTAGCATTTTACCCATACTGCTAGATCGGATATCTCCTGGCGGAGCCTGATAGGTGTTTCGGCGCGCACTTTGGCGGCCGGGTTCGCTGAAAGCGAGTCTTGGCTTGCTTAGCGCACGGTATGAGGGTGGAGGTGGCGCGCCAAGGCCTTGCGGGAGCATCGTCTGCGATGTCGGCGCGGCGTGCTCGGCTCAACTGGTGTCGGCGGGGAGGGCCCGATGGGCTGCCTAACCCGGCAGAGGCTCCACTTATCGACCTGGAAAAACTGTTCAGACAACCGGAACCGCTCTGACTTCTGCGACCGGCAGGTCATCATTGGAGCTGAGTGAGGGGGCGGAATTCGGCCTGTAAGTCTCTGGGAACCCAAACATCATTCGATATGGGAGATCGCGATGGCGACAGCGCGTACACTGAGCTTCGGCATGACCGGGACGGACGTAAGGAATCTACAGGCGGCGCTAAATTATCATTTGCGCCCACCAAATCCTCCTCATACGCCGCCCGGTAACCCGCGGCCTCCGCTTGCCACCGACGGCGTCTTTGGCCCGTTGACCGATGCGCGCATCAAAGAGTTCCAGCGTCTCAATGATCTCGTCGACGACGGGATCGTCGGCCATCTGACGCGTCCGCGGTTGACGTCCACGCGAAGCGTTTTGGTCAAGATTCCGATCAGCAGAACGCGTGATCGGATCGAGTTTTCACAGGGCGGTGTTCGCAGCTTTGCTCCGATCTCGCGGTTCAATCTAGGTGCAGGGCCGGTTACGCAGCAGCAGCCGGCGCCATCAACTCCGCTCATTTCACCGGTCAAGCTGCAAAATCGGCAGATCCAGCTCGGCGGAAACCTGACCCTCGATCCGATCGTCGGACCAGGGACGCAGGCCAAAGCGCTGTTCCTTGCGGTACAATGGACTTGGGTCGAGCAAAAGGACGGCCGACATCTAGAACTCGCATTGGGAGGACAGGTCGCCACGGCTCTAACCCAAGACCCCTTGGGCCTTGCACCGAGTGTACAATCATTTGCCCAAGTCACCATCGCCGATGTTCTGGCATTCGATTCGGCCAACTTCCATCTATTCAGTCCATCGGCTCAATTCGCCTATCAAAGCAATTTCGTCGGTTCGGTTCTCAAGAGCAATAGCATCGGCTTTAGTGCACAGAATCAAATTACTTGGGATGCGACCAAGACTGCAGATGGCAAGAACGCGACGTTCTCATTGTTCTGTCAACAGCAGATGGCGTGGACCTACGATCTGGCTGCGCGGAAGGGAACAGTTGCGCCATCGTTTCTGGTTGGGGCGGTCTGGACAACGAACTTTTTCTAGGACATTCAAGAATTGACAGAGCGCTGACGGGCAGTCGTCCGGAAAACCTACGAGCCAAATCTGAGGGCGGTCCTTCAAACACATAGCGCTACCCCAGGCCAAACGCGCGCCGTCTACTGAGCGTCCGCTTCGCCCTCCATTGCGGGCATTGTGCTGCAATGCCGCGAACTGACAAAATGGGCCAGCAGGAGACATCGCGCGCCCCTTCATGCACAAAATAGAAATAGATAGTGAGCAATTTTATATAGACTTCCTTTGAAAAGGAGTTCACGCTGCAGCCTCTGGCACCATCAAAGAAACTCATGCGCGACTAAGGTCGTATCGATGTCGGACGTCCCCTGGAAGTTCAGCGCTGTGGCCGCGGCCTCGTTGCTGGCATCGACCGGTACAAGTCTTCCAGACAGTAGCGGACAGCGTGCTAGCGCTCCGCCAAGCTCAAGCCACGAGTCTGTTTTGATTCTAGCTGAAAATCAGTCCGCTCAGAATTCGTCAGATGTCCTTGTCCGTGAGGCCCTTAATGCTCTTAGAGATTCAGCAACATGCCCGATGGGTCGCCGGGAAGACCTTGTATATGGCTATGAGCCTTCATCTTCGGTGACGATAAACCGTTTTTCGGGGGACGCGACTCTATTTCGGTGGGAGAGCAGAAGCAAAGTAGTCATCCGACAACGTGACGTATGGACGGATGATAGTGCCCATCCTACTGTATCAGTACGATACTCCGATATTAGAGCCGTCCAGATTGGCGGTGGGGGAATAACCGGTGAGCGTGAGTCCGGGTATGAAAAGTTGTTCACAATCGTCTGTGCTCGCCCCAACTGTATTGACGAAGGGAACTCTCGTGAGTCAGTTATCCACCGCGACGCTTGCAATGCGAGGATGGCAAAGGCCATCAAAATAGGGATCGAGACGTTACGATTAACAAACAGCGGCGTTGCGACCAACTTTTCAATTCGAAAGAACGTTGATTTGGTGGGGGGCGACCTAGGCCCGCCGCTAAAGAAAGTCGAATATGCTGAGTGCGCCGTAGCTTGCAAAAGCAATAGCGGCTGTCGAGCCTTCAGCTACGATAAATGGAATAAATATTGCTATCTCAAACAGACGATTACCTCCATGCACCTTGATCCGCATTCCGACACTGGGTGGGATAACACCCTACCGGAGCCAGCGCGCGCACGCACACCTGAAACCATTACTGACTTTAGCCGTTATCTCGTCGGTAGTATTTACCGAAATGCAACTGTGGGGTCTCGCGCCGCTTGTGCGAGTATCTGCTCGAAAGAATCCAATTGCGTTGGATATGACGCCAGCTTTTCTGGTAGTGCCTGTTTCTTATATAGTGAAATTGATGACACGCTTCCAGGCCATCAGGAGACGGGTATCAAAATGCAACGGGACTCAAAATAATAGCCGAATCGTGTCGGAGAGTGCGCGCTTATGAAAATACGGTTATGCATGATGGGGGCGGTAGCTACCGCAGTGCTGACCATCCAGGCTTTCAGCGCTGAAATGGATGATCTAAAGAGGGTCACGGGAAATTATTGTCCGGCTGATCTGGCGATTTATAACCTACCTACTCCTACCGCTTATTGTGGACGTGATAACTGTCGCGCGGAGACGCAGTGCACGCAGAAACGTCTTGCATGTCTGAATGAGCTGTTGGAGGTTCAACACCAGATTATGGACTATAATTCGTGGATATATTCATGCAGGGCAGAGGCTGCCCGAAAAGAACAAGAAGTTCAACGGGCGGCGCGGAATGTGAAACCGGCGAGAATTCCGAACCCATTCGTGGAGGAGCCAGACATCGCGGAGATCGCGAAAGAGGCAAAACGGAACGCGCAGGGAGCTAATCGAGCTAATTCCCAAGCAATGGATGAATTGAATGGGTTCGAAGCAAGGGAGAGGCAGAAGTTCCGCGACGAATTGATTGAAAAGAAGAGGCGCCAACTTGCGATGGAGGCGGCAAGAATAGAACAATTTCGCCGCCGACTCGAACGACAGAGAGCCGACGATGAAACAGTGGCTGCCTTCAACTCAATGATGGCTGGATTTACAAGCGCCCTTGGTGCGAGATCGGCGCCATTACCCCCGCCAGTATCGTCCTACCAACCCCCGCCTCCTTCACGACCCGCACCTTCAGGTGGTGGTAGTATTCAGTGCCCTAACGGATCGGTATGCGCGACGAGGTGATCTCTTATTATTATCAGGAAGTTCCCTAACAATATGATACTCGTGACCTATCCTAAACAGGTTACTCGGGCGGTGATGATCTCATTGTTCTCGGTCCTTGCCTCGCAATGTCTTTTGTCTCCCGAAGCGACAGCTCAGAACGATCCGCAGAGTTGTCTAGTTGCTAGGCCATTACCTGAGGAACGGCGCACAGAGGTCCTACCGAAAGGTGTGTGTCCGATAAAGCTGGGCCAAGTCTGCTACGACAAAAGTTATGGCTTGGAGACCTCTAATAAATGCGGGATACCAATTCGAATTTACATTGAGGCTGGTACCCCGGGAACATGGGCGGGCTCGACAGGCGTATATACTCTCCCGGGAAACGCTAAGCGGGAATTCCGCTGCTTAGAGTCAAACAGCCAATGCAAAGGAGTTCAAGCTCGTGTTCTCGGGTTCTCTGGAAGTCAACAAACTGTACCGCCAAAAGCTGCAATGCGGGATGGAAACGGTACTTCAAGTGTCTTCTTTGTTCGAGATGGAACCGTACTGCCTAATGAATACGGAGGAAAAGATCTCTATTATCTGAAAGGCGACCAATGGTTTGTTACGAGGACAGGAACAAATCCTAAGGTTCCCGACTACACAACAGACGAGTCAGTTAAATTCTACGCGGATCCCAAGGGTGGTTTTTACGTGGTCGGGTCGTCCGGTGACACATGGTGGGTTCGCCCCAACCCGCCGAATCGTTGAGGGGCTCAGGATAAGGTGATGGGCACTTTCCTATAAACATGCCGCCAACGCTAATCACGCTCGTGTCGGCGCCGATTCGAGGAAATGGCTTGTCGGAGTCCGGTCCGGGTCAAAACCCGAAATCCTCAAAGCGAGTAAATCTTGGCCGCTATTCATTGAAACCGGACATTGACGTGATCCTGCCGGGCGGCACTCGAGATCAAAGGGGCTGAAGTCGATCAAATTGTTTTGCGCGAATTCGTTCGGCGATGACGCAGCCATATTTCCCTGTTCTTCCACAAAAATTCCCTGTTGCACCTGCAAGAATTCCCTGTTCCGTCAAATAGGGAATTGGTCGGCAAGCCATTGAATTCGCGCGCCGACTGGGCGCAAGAATCGTAACCCTCCGGTGAGCACCGCGGTCAGGAGCGGTGCTTGCGCCTTGCGGCAGGTTTTCGCGACCAATATTTGGCAAGTGCGGTGACCTCATTGGCGAGCCCATCGATATCGACGAGGTTGGGATCGAAGTCGTCTCCGATCCATTCGCTGAGTTCCGCGTGGCGTTCGTGCTTGGGGTCGCGGATCGCGTCAAGGAACTCGGGATAGCCCCACGGACCGCCGACATCTTCGGGTGGGCAGCGGCCGGTAGCCTCGATCAAGCGTGGATAGATCAGACCCGGCTCGGCATCGATGAGCCGCTCGACCTTGATCGTGTGCTCCCAGCCGTCGCCGAAGTCATAGAGATATCGCAGTGTCTTTGCGTCTTCGAGCGCGTCGACGAGGCGGGCTTTGCGTGCGTCGAGCGGACCATCGCCCCAATCCGGGTCGGTCATGCCCCATCCGACGTCGCCGGCGCGGATCTCGTAGAGATGACTGTTGGTCCAGCCGATCGCCGCCTGCAGCGTGAGGTGCAGGCGGTCGAGCCGAATATCGAATGGCACTTCGATGCGGCGTAGAACCGTCGGTTTGACATCGTCGAGCGTGATTTTAAGGCGGGCGATAGTCTTGGGGCTCATGCCGCCAGCTTACGACGCTCCATCTCGGCGGCCCAGTGCCATGGCAGCAGCTGATCCAGCCTGTGGATGTTGTGATCGGCGATGCGAGCCAGCACATCGGCGAGCCAGGCTCGGGGATCGATGCCGCTGAGCTTGGCCGAGTAGATCAGCGTGAACATGACCGCGGCGCGATCGCCGCCGCGATCGGAGCCGGCAAAGAGCCAAGCCTTGCGGCCGAGCGCGATCCCGCGCATCGCCCGCTCGGCGGCGTTGTTGCTGAGGCAGATGCGACCATCATCGAGGAAGCGCGTGAACGCGTCGATCCTTCTCAGCATGTAATCCATGGCTTTGGCCACCTCGTTGTGGCGCGAGAGCTTGGCCCGTTCGCGTGTCATCCAGGCGATGAACTCGCGGACCAATGGTGCAATGTCCGTGCGGCGCCCCGCAAGCCGCGCATCCGGCGGCAGTCCATTGATCGACCGCTCGGCCATGAAGATGGCATCGATCTTTCGCACCGCCTCCAAGGCCATGGGCGAGATCGTGGTCGGCTTGTTGTTGCGCGCCTTCGACGCAATATCGGCGAGCTCGAAGAACTTGCGTCTCCCATGCGCCCAGCACGCCGCTTCGGTGATCGGACCCGGCTTTCGGTCCGGTTTGTAGAGCGTGTTGAATCCAGCGTAGGCGTCGGCCTGAAGAATCCCGGAATATCCGGCGAGATGCCGCTCGGGATGGATGCCGGCCCGATCGGCCGAGTAGAAGAACACGGCCGCCGGCGGGTCGGAGCCGCCAAAGGGTTGGTCGTCGCGCACATAGGTCCAAAGTCGGCCGGTCCGGGTCTTGATCTTGGCAAGCACCGGCACGGTGGTATCGTCGCCGGGAATGCGCGCGGCGGCGAACACGTGCGCCTTGATCAGCTCGAAGAGCGGCATCAGCACTGCCGCGCAGGCGCCGACGTGATCCGCCATGGTCGAGAGCGAGAGCGCGATCCCCTCGCGCTCGTATTGCTCGCTCTGGCGATTGAGCGGCTGATGGTTGGCGTATTTCTCCACCAGGATCATCGCCAGCAGGCTCGGCCCGGCAAAGCCCCGCGTGATCGCATGGAACGGCGCGGGCGGCTGCGTGATCTTCTCGCAGGACCGGCAGCTGAACTTCTCGCGCACATGCTGGGTCACGAACCATTGCCGCGGCACCACGTCGAGCGTCTCGGTGACGTCCTCGCCGATCTTGGAGAGCTTGCCGCCGCCGCCGCAGGGGCACGACGTCGGGGCCGGGTGAACGACGCGCCGCCGCGGCAGGTGATCGGGAAAGTTCCGGCGCGTCGCTGGGCGCCGCGTGAAGCCTTGAACCCGGATGCCGGTGCTCTCCGCCTTGGCCTCATCCTCTCCCGCCGCCGCAACCAATTCCTCGAGCTGCAGCTCCATCTGGTCGATCAGCCGCTGGCTACGCTCGGAGCGCGGACCGAAGCGCTCGCGCTTCATCTTGGCGATCACCAGCTGAAGATGCTCGATCAGCGCCGTCGCGCCGGAGAGCCTGGCGCGCGCTTCCGTCAGCGCCGCCTTGAGCGCATCTACGTCGTCGGGGAGTTGATCCGATGCGGTCGCCATGAAGGCGACTGAATCACAACTGAAGTGATTCGTGGACTAAAATCGGCGCGATGAGTCAACGCGTCCCACGCGAGCTTCGACAATAACTCAGCCTGCTGCGGTGGGCCGCCACGTTTGTTGGGGATTTCTCCAGAGGCGCTTGCCCCGGGCGCGTCGGTTTGCGAGGTCGCGCGGCGGCTTGAAACAAATACTTTAGTGCCAGCGTTTTCCACGCCGGCGTCTGTCAACAACGCCGTGAATGCCTTCCACATGGCCATGGGGTACTGTGTCGGACCTATAATGACCCGCTCGATCAGTGCAGGAATTTCGACGCCGACCAAACCTTCAGTTGGAACATCCTTCAGAGGTATTTTGAATATGGGTTGAGGCGCCCCACTGATCGCCTGGATATCCCTGATCAGGTAGTCGGATTTCTCCAAAGAGGGGCAATAGATAACGCGCCACTCTTTCTCCTCGGCGAAACTCGGATGCTTGGTACAGAGAGCCGCAAACATGAGCACTCGAAAAGCAGTGTTGAAAATGAGCTGACGGTCCAGCGTCCGGAGAAACTCGGCCTCTGCCTCAATGGCGCTTCTAACCTTGTCAAATTCCTTTGTAAATCCCTTGTCATCAAGATAGGCGACCGGGCTCGAATAGGCCTTGAGCGCAGTGGACTCCGCAAGGAAGGCAGAATTGTTCATAACAAGCGCGACACCGGTTGCTCCGCTATATGCCCGCCACATGGAGAGCCGGCCAAAGGTATCCTCCTTAGAGTCTGTCCGGAAACATCAAGCTGGATTGCAGAGTTTTCGGAGCATGAGGCGGATTGAGGCGAGGCGCAAGAACGCGAGCGCCTTGCGATTGAGGTTCTCCCAATCCTTGGCAAGCCTTCGGCAGCGATTGAGCCAGGCAATGGTGCGCTCGACCAACGCCCGTACAATGTTGCCAAGAGCCGCTCGCGTCGGTCGGTGATGGTCCGGATGGGCCGTTCGGAGGCGGAACCCGAAAGATGACCTCGATGTGGCTGTCGTCGATTTCGATCCGGCGTACGAGTGCGCGGATGATAGCTTGCATGCTGGACCGATCGAGATCGTCGAGGCGCTTTGTCACCCTAGCGGAGAAGTCTTCCAGACGGCTGATAACGAGCGAAAGGTCACGCTCGCTCTCGGCTGTTTCGAGCGCGGCCTGATGCCGCTCCTGGAGCCGGGATAGGCGCTGTTTTAGGCCCGCGATACGCGGCTCGAACTCCGCCTTGTCGATGATGCCCTCGGCATAGCTATCGATGAGCCGGCCGATGCCGCGCCGCATCGTCGTTATCTGCTGATTGAGGCGGACGATCTCGTCCGGCATGGCGGCTCCATCGCGCGCCTGGCCGATACGTCGGCGATATTCGTTGGCGACGCGGCTTGGCTCTTCCAAGATAGATCTCACCTGATCCCAAACGACTTGTTCCAAGTGGTCGCTGCGCACGGGGCCGTTGTGGCATACCGCCTTGCCGTTGAAGCGGTAGCCGTCCGCGCCGGTACAGCGATAATAGCGCAAAATGCTTGCCGGATCGTACTTGCGTGAGCGCGGGTGTCGTGAGCGCGGTGCGGTCTTGCCATAGTAGGCATATCCGCATCGCTGGCAAACCGTCAGGCCTTGCAGCAGCCAGAACTGGCTGGGCTTGCGATCCCGTTTGCGGCTCCGATTCTCCTCCAGTTGGTCGCGAACAGCTTCGAACATTGTCGGATCAACCAATGGTGGAACTGGAATCTCGATCCATTCTGCGCGTGGCACAGCAACGCGTGAGGTTGCGCGCGGCGATGGTTTCAGATGTCCCCGGATCGGCCGCAGGCGAGGCCGCGGAGGCAGGAAGCGTGCTCGTCCAAAGGCTGCGCGCCCCACATAGGCTGGATTATCCAGCATGCCGTGGATCGTGGAAGCATACCAATCTGTCGAGCCGCGCCGGGTCTGACAGCCCATCTGATGCAAGCGCCGGCACACTTCGCGCATACTCAGTCGATCCAGACTTACCCATGCGAAGATAAGACGTACGATGTGCGCCTCATCTTCCACCACTTCGAAGCGCGCCACGCCGCCGCCCTGAGTTCGGCTCACGTAGCGATAGCCGAAGGGAGCGCCCGTCAGCGCACTGACAGAGCCTGAGCGCGCAGCATGGAGACGGCCGCGCCGCCCGCGCTCCAGAATTTTGGCGCGCTCGTATTCCGCGATCACACCTTGCACCTGAAGCAAGAGATCGTCCTCCGCGGTGCCGCCGATCGGGCGGTTCAGGAAAACGACCTCAGCCCCGGCGCGACGAAACTCATCGATCACGAGCACTTGATGGGCGTAACGACGGGCAAGCCGATCCGGAGCGTGGACATAAATGCGCTCGATATGGCCACCGGCAACCGCATCGCGCAAACGCTCGAGGGCCGGGCGCGCCAGGATAGAACCGCTGTAGCCTTCATCGACATAGCTCTGATCCGGTTCGAGCGAGAAGCCTTCGGCGGCGATGCGCTCGCGTAGCGCCATGACCTGACTGGCGATCGTATTGTCGCGCGCCTGGCTCTCGGTCGACACGCGCGCATAGAGCGCACACAGCCCTTCGATCATGCCTCACCTCCCGCTGCCGCCGTCCGTATTTTCGCTTTTACCAATCGCGCCCCCTCGCGTTTCGATCGCGGGCTCGTGCGCCGCACCGTCGGCACAAGACGGGCGTAGGCTTCGATCAGATGTTGTGGACCGAACCTTGTCGCTTCGAACGATACGCGCACTTGCAGCAGAGGGCGATCCGTGCGCCGGACCATGTGCGCCTCCATCGGGGGATCCGCCAGTGGACTGGCGATGGCGCATCAAATCTTGCGATGAGGCTGAGTCGCCTGTGACAAATTGACTCGCTTGCCGGTCGCGACTTACCGCAACGAGAAGCGGCTGCCGACTACGGCCTTGCCGGCGTTCGATGAGCGAGGTCCACTCAAAGCCTAACTTGGCAATATTGTACGAACGGTCACGATCCAGCGCTTGGGCAACACAACAAATCCTTTGGCCTGATCGGAGCGCCTGACGATTTCAGTTTCGAGGTGCGGCAGGACTTTCGCCAAGGCGTTGTGGAACCCCGGCCCCTGATAGGCAGCGTCGGCAAAGAGTTTCTTCAAGAAAGGATACATCCCGCGCAGGGTGGCAAGCAGAAGGATGCCACCGTCGCGATCCTGGATATCGGCCGGATGAACGATGGCGTGGAGCAGCAAACCCATCGTGTCTACGAGAATGTGGCGCTTCTTGCCCTTGATCTTCTTGCCCGCATCATAGCCATGCGGATCAATCCAGGCCCCCCTTTTTCGGCGCTCTTCACGCTTTGGCTGTCGATGATGGCGACGGTTGGGCTGGCTTCCCGCTCGCCGTGCTCCCGGCATTCCACGTAAAGCGCGTGATGGATGCGATCCAGTGTGCCGTCCCAGCTCCACAAGTCGAGATAGCCGAACAGCGTGCTGCGCGCCGGCAGGTCTTTCGGGATCGCCCGCCACTGGCATCCGGTGCTCAAAACATACATGATCCCGTTCATCACTTCGCGCGCCTCGACGTGGCGCCTGTTGCCGCCCCGCTTGGCCGGCGGAATTAACGGCTCGACATGCGCCCATTCATCGTCGGTCAGATCGCTGGGATATCGCAATTTGCTGCGGTCGTAACGCCCGCGGTTCTTCGAAGTCCACATCGGTGAGCCTCCTCGAATCAACCCACCTCTCTTGAATCACAAACGATTCACATGATTCAACTTGTTTCTGGACAGACACTTAGGATCGTGCTCCGAAACACAGGTCAGGTAGGTATCATTGCGAAGATGCGGCACCCAGCCATCGAAGAACTTCTCGATGTCTTCACCAATACCCGAAAAAATCGAATCCAGAGCACGCTTAAATGCCTTGTCGCCCGCACTGTAAGCCGCGACGACGCAGTTTAGCCCATGCTGAAATTCCATAAAGTCATTCATGCAAGAGGACTCTCGCATCCAAACCTCCTTGGTGCGGAGAATGCTCATGGCAGCTTCAGCATTTGTGTAGTGAACAAAACGAGCTCCCTTCGATTTCACGTACGATTGCCGTGCGTGCGCGAACGGAAAGAAGATGCGCAAGAGTCGTTCTTGCTCAGGAGTAAGCGGCATGAGAGATTTACTTTCTAGAATCAATGGAATGGCAGACTACCGCAGATTCGATTGCAGTGTGACGTGACTTTGGATTGAATGTCTCGCCGCCGAATTTCTCCCGGAAGAGGTCGGCATGCTCCACATCGGCGAAGCAGTAAACCAGATGCCAGCGGTCCTGATGGAATAGCGAATGATGCCGCGGTCCCAGCGTCAGATTCCTGCAAACGTTCTCGATGACCGCGCTGTTAGCACCGATGCATCGGTCCGCGGGTACGATGACCTGGTGAGGAAATTCGCGATCAAGCCGGCTCCTGCTGTATTCGCCTTTGCGCCTCGTCATCCAATGACACGCGCTTCACGCCTCCCTGAAATCCTCCGGCACGTCGCCGAAAGTTTTCAGAATTACGGCGTCGTCGAAGTCGCCGAGGTTCGGATCGCCGCGCCTTGAGAAGGCGACCGCTCCCGCATTGCCCGCATTGCCCGCATGGCGCGACATGGCCTCCGCGCGCCGGATGGCTGCGGTTTCGCCCGGACATTCCACCGCCTGGCCCGGAGCCAGGCCGCTTTCCCCCGGCGTGAAGGGCAGCGCCACATAATAGAGCATCGCGGACTCCGATCCCGGAGCAGGCAAGGCGGCAGCGTCGAGCTCCGGGCATCCTTGACTCCGGGACGGAGATGTTCTGTTTATGTTCTCATGAAGTCAAGAGCCTAAAAGACCGATGAGGCTCTGCCGATGGCTCGACGAGCGCGCGGCCGAAGCGATGAAGACAGCCGGAATTATTACGGGCTCCGACGCGGGCATAGCGGTGTCGAAAGTAATCGATGTGCAATCTCTATTCCCTCACCAAGGGGCAGGCAGCGATCATCGCGCTCGTTCGCGCGATGCGCGATCGCACCGGAAATCTCCCGCCGATGCCCGGGGTCTTTCCGGATTTTATGGCCCCGATCGCGCGCAATGCGCTCGATGGCGTTCGCGAGCTCGCTATGGCGCGGTGGGGCATGCCGGGCCCGCCCGCCTTTGGCGGCGCCCCGATCACCAACAACCGCAACGTGAAGAGCCCGCATTGGCGCGCTTGGCTGAAGCCGGAGAACCGTTGCGTGGTGCCCTTCACGTCATTTTGCGAATACGCGGATACGAAGCCGCGAAAGACACCGACCTGGTTCGCGCTGAGTGAAGACCGGCCGCTCGCCGTCTTCGCCGGCATCTGGACGACATGGCACGGAAGGCGCGGCACCAAGGCGAACCCGGTGGTGGGCCAACACGAGCTGTTTGGGTTTCTGACTACCGATGCGAATGCCGAAGTCGGCGCAGTTCATCCCAAAGCTATGCCGGTCATTCTGACCACAGAGAATGAAATCGAGCAGTGGATGATTGCGCCGACGCAAGACGCGCTGAAGCTTCAGCGTCCGCTGCCGGACGGCACCCTCAAGATCGTCATGACAGGAGAGAAGGAAGACCCAATAGCACACGCAGCCACATAGGATTAGATTGCGCTAATGCTCGACATCGACGACACAATTGACTCTTTCCGCCGGGGCACGCTCGACTTCGACTGCAAGCGGATCGTGCTAACCCAACGGAAGAAAGGCGGGGAGCAGTTCGAGGGCCCAGGCTACATCCGCCAGTCCACGGACGGCACGCTTGTGTTCAAAATATACGTCACTCAGCATAACGCTAAGCCATTCGGCCATCTGCAAGCTATTCTGGGCGGCAAGTCAGGCGAGATTTATGGCGACGACGCGTTTTACGATCTAGAAGCAACCGGACACGATGGCACGCGCTGGACTGCAACGCGCATTCTGCCAGCGCCTCACTGGAACGCCTCAGATATGAGCGTTCTGGTCAACGGTAATTTGCAATCCGTCACGGCACATCTCGATATGCCGCAACCACGGCACTGTCTACGCCTGCATTTTTTCGATGAATACGAAGTCCCACTTGATCGCATGAGTGAGACCGAACGGCACGGAAATCGTTGGATGGTGCGCGACCGTGCCGAGTTTGAAGCATGCGGATCGACGTTCGAGGTTCGCAAGCGAGACGGGTCCGGCGATACTATCGTGGAAGCAATTTCTGAAAGTCCCTTTCCTACGGCATTCAATCTGAGAATTCAGGAAGCGCTCCAATACATAACGGCGAAGACAGCGATCTGGCGTGCGCGCCTGGAGAGCGCGGGCGAGGAGCTGCACCTTGAACTCGCATCGCCGTGGCGCAAGTCCCCTCGGACTCAATTCACTCCGCCGATCTCGCCTACCTCTATCTATTTTCTTGAGCACGGATGGCGCTTGTTTGGGAAATATTTGGCGTACATGCTCTCTAGTACCAGAGGCACCTACTGGAACCCTGTTGCATATCACCTGAACAACGCTTGCGAAGCGACAGCGGGCTCCCTCGACGCTTGGGCCCTAGGCGTATCCGTCGCCGTTGAGGCGGTGGCAAGTTTAATCAGCGTTAAAGGTGACGAAGAAAAGGCCAAACGAGAGGGCCTCCTTCAAGATCGAATGCGCAAGTGGTTTGCAGAGCAGTCTGACCTTCAGGACCTGGCTCACCGAGTAAAGGGGCAGATCGATGCGATGAGCAAAAAACGCGCACGGGATACTTTACACACGCTCGCCGCAACGGGACACGTGGAAGAGGACTATATTAAAGCGTGGACTCACCTTCGTAACCGGCACGCCCACCCGACAATAAAGGATTTGAAGAAGCCCGATCAGGTCGATTACCAAAAGCTTATCGACCGCATACATCGTGTCGAAGTTCTCCTCCGGCAGCTAACGTTTTATTTGATAGAATATGAAGGACCGTTCACCGATTATGGTGTTCACGGCGGTCAAGCCTTTCCGTCAAAGCAATATCCCATCAAAGTGGCGTAGGTGCCCCAGCCACCAAATAGCGATATGCAGAAGCCTGGTGCGGTTATCCGCCGTAGAATGAGCTTACAGCAGCTCCAGCGAGGGTTCGATTCGCTGCCGTCTGCGGTGAGAGAAAATGGACAAACGGAATCGTTGGCATTGGCCAACGGTGTCCTGCGCGCCTTCATGGATGCGGATTGGGTCGAGCGGCACGTCGTCTCCGACGGTCGAAAGAAAGGATTCCTTTCCATCGATGAATCGGACACACATCGCCGCGAGATGTCGTTCTTTCGCGTAATGGACCTGGCCGAAGTGATTTACAATCTACAGTCGGTGCCCGGCTTTGACGAATGCATTACGCGAATGCGTGATGGCGATATCGAAGGAACATACGCCGAGCTTGATTTCGGTCGAATGCTCTATTTGAATCAGGTGCCGTTTCGTTTTGTCGTACCTCAGGGCACGACCGGATTCGACTACGATATCGAAGTCGAATATCCCAATGGGATCATTGCGTCCGCTGACGCCAAGTGCAAGATTGAAAGCACGGATTTCAGCGAAAACTCAATCACAAACACTCTGAAGAAGGCGCGAAAACAACTGCCCGATGACAGTCCAGGAATTGTATTCGTTAAAGTTCCTCCGCGATGGATTGTAAGCTCGGAAATCACTGCTGCAATGCTCGACGTGGCGCGGTCGTTCTTGCGTGGAACCCGCAGGGTGGTGTCGGTAAAATATTATTCGTCACCAATTACTCTTACAAAGAATATGCTGAGACACGACCACGCCTACAAGGAAATATCCAACCCGTTGACCGATTTTGGAGACAACGCGGATTGGAGCATATTCAAGAAGTTCATATTGCCCCCTGAAATGAACGGGATGCCCCCTCACTGGCAACGACTTATTTTCTTTCCGGATGGGAAGCCTCGTTGAAGTTATCGAAAGAAGTTGATTTCTCTCACGTCGCATCCTCATTTGTGAGGCTGAGCAAATCGAGCGCGGTGGCCTGATGTGGGGCCCCGTTCACGCTTACATGGTGGAGCGTGCCATTTTCGGCATCGATCCAGAGAAAAAGATCGATCTTGCCCGCAGCACTCAACACCTGTTCCTGCATCTTGCGTGGCAGCATAAAGATGCGTTTGCCATCAGGCGCGGGCAGTCCTGCTACCGTCGCGTGGAGATCGCGCCGCTCTATATCGGGCGCATGGGTCACGAAGACCATGATGTTCGGAAGGCTGCGATCCGGGTTCACCGCGTCAAACTGCTGGCCCGCATGGCGTATGTGGCTGCCCAGTTTTCTGTGAAAGGGTAGATTCTTCCGAACGGCGGCTTCGCCCGCCTCAGGACGCTCAAATATATAGTCGTCACAGGGCGATTTCAGTTCGCAGAACCCGCAGAGCTTGCCGTCCTTGAGCAGCTTGAAATCCGGTGTCTTTCCTCTCTTTAGCTCAGCCTCACCATAAGGCTCCAGTACGATGTTGTGCGCATCAAATGCGAGTTTGCGCATCAACGCCACGTCAGCGGCCTCGTCGTAAACCGGAGGCATTTGAGGCGGTTTCGGTGCCGCCGGATCATGGTTGATTTGAACGAGATGGGAAACTTTGTCGATCATGCCGCGGGACGCCGGCGTGTCTTTCACCCACCTGACACGTCCGATCCGGTTAAGCCCGAGCCCGATCAGCGTCGCCCGCTGGCTATGATGGCGTCGTATGGGACTGCGTACCTGCTGAATCTCGATGAATCGCATGTTCATCGGTCCCGAGGTTGAGTTCACGAACTGCGATGCCGCACACATGGCGCAGTCTATGCACCGTAGGCCAGTCTCAATGCGTGCCGGCGCGAGCTTGCTCTAATTTCAGGTGGTTCAACAAGTCGGCGAGGTCATCCGCGTCCTCGAGGGGAAGGCCGGTCTGCGGAACGTGATTGACCATCGCAGGCGAGCCCGTAAGGATGTCGTACACCGTCCAGCCATTCATTTCGGACCGAATATCGTACCGTGCGATCATTCCTTATCATGACATACGGCAGGGTTGCTTTCAAACGGCATTTGCAAAATGTCGGCGTACTCCTTGCTGACTGCGCTTTTTTTCGGTGTTACGGGGGCGCGTCCGGCTTCGCCGGTCTGGCTCTATTCGCTGCGCTCACCGAGCCCCGCGGATCCCGGAAGAGTCGGGATGCCGGGTCTCGGCCCATGCGGGTGACGATCCTTCGCGCAAGGGCTTCGGAACCCCTCGCCGGGGGCACTCGGTCCCGTGTTGTTCGGACACTCACACGTATTTCCAAAAGCCGCTTATGACGGCGGTTGAGTGACCGGTCGCTATGCTCACGCTCCTGCGGCTGCCCGGTCATCGTGCCGGGCACTAGGCTGGCCGCTGAGGCAGATGGTTTGGCCGCATCCGGATTGTTCAGAGGGCCCTAGAGGTTGCTATGGTCAGCTCCACAGCTGCCGGCTGGCAATCCGCGCGCCTTCGGCGAGGCTCTGGAACTTGGCCCAGACGATCTCGGGCTCGACTTCCGGCCGCTGCCCGGGAACGAGCGTCGAGGCAAAGCCGCAATCGGCGCCGGCGATGACGCGCTCGCGGCCGACCAGCTTGGCCAGCCGGACGATCCGCTCCGCGACGAGCTCGGGATGCTCGACGATGACGGACGCGTGCGTGATGCAGCCTGGGATCAGGACCTTGTCGTCCGGCAACCTGACGTGCTCCCACACCCGCCATTCGTGCTCGTGGCGCGGATTGGCCATCTCGAAGGAATAGAAGCCGGCCCGGATCGTCACGATGATGTCGGCAAGATGCTTCATCTCCATGTCGTTGGTGCGCGGGCCCATATTGATGCCGTAGCAGGTATGGTGGCGCACGCGCTCCGGCGGAATGTTGCGCAAAGCGTGGTTCAACTGCTCAACTCGTCGCCAGGCCCAACCACGCGCTTGCTCGACGTTCTCGTCGGGGGTGAGCATGTAGTGCATCGCAAGGCGCGGATCGTCGATCTGCACCTGGAAGCCGGCCGCGACGATTGCCTCGTATTCCTCCCGCATCGCCTCCGCCACCGCGGTGACGTGCTCCTCGTCGCTCTTGTAGTAGCGGTTCTCCATGATGCCGGCGCAGCTCGACGGCGACACCGACGGCATAAAGACAGCGGGAGCAGCGCCAGCTATGGCGCGCTTAAGATTTTGCAGGTCGGCCGCCAAGGCTGCATGCCCGATATATTTGATCGGCCCGGTGCAGGCCCATCGGGGCCAGGCCGAGCCCGAATGCGCGCCGCCGCGATAGAACCCCGGAAAGGCCATGTTCTCGCGCGTGCGCCGCTCGCCGTCCGCCGGTGCTATCGGCTCGAGGCCCGACAGCCGCTCGGCGGCGTAAGCCTGAAAGCTCACCTTGGATTGTTCGCCGTCGCTGACGACGTCGAGGCCGAGGTCGATCTGCTGTCGCACGATCGCGGCCACCGACTCGGTCGCTTGGCGCGCCAGCTCGGCTGCGTCATAGGGCTTGCCGCTCGTGCGCGCAAACAGGAGGCCGGAAAGCGCGTCAGGGCGCGGTAGACTGCCGGTATGGGTGGTCAAGATTCGCTGCTGGCGTTCGTCGAGCCGGGACATGCGCAAACCTCGCTGATGACTAGGATGCCGGCTTGCCTTAGCGCATTTCGTCGCGCGCTGGAATGTTGATGTTGCGTTAGTGCAGGGACTTGCGGTCTGCCGCCATCCTCCCTTAAACGCCCCTTGTGCTCCGGCAGCAGGATCATACATGGCGCGTCCCTGCCATCGTTGATGGGGCGGGGCCAGATTCTGATCGCCCGCCGACGCGGTCGCCTCGGTGCGGCTCACCGAGTCCCGGCAGATTCCACGAGCGGGAAACCAGGTCTCGGCCTGGCGTTCACGACCGACGGTGCCGCAGTTACACCAAAATGCCAGTGCGCCGACATCAGCGTAGCGCTCACGTGCGAATTCTGTGCGAGTCGGCGGAAACGGAAATAGTTTCAATCGACTGCCCGTCATGCTCCATGACGTGCTCCCGGCTTCCTGGTGGGCTTGGCGTGCTTCGCGAGCTAGGATGACACTCAAGCACCGCAAATGCGGCTGCGCGCGGCGCAACCTACTCGCCGATCAATGAGGGCACAGCGGAGGCGCTCAGGTGAGCTCTGCGATTCATTCGACTTGCGATGCTGGCGTCGCAAAAGCTGCGGAGTGCCGTTCGCATCCGAGACATCCGAAGCTTGTTCTCGCCACCACCATCTTGGCTTCGAGCCTCGCTTTTATTGACGGTTCCGTGGTCAATGTCGGCTTGCCTGCAATCGGCGAAACCTTCCAGGGCGGGGCAGAAGATCTCCAATGGGTGATCAACGCCTATCTTCTGCCGCTGAGCGCCCTGCTGCTTTTGGGTGGCGGGGCAGGTGATCGCTTTGGTCGGGTCCGTCTTCTGGTCGCCGGGACTTTGCTTTTTGGCATGGCCTCGGTCGCCTGCGCTGTCGCCCCGAGCCTGCCTTGGTTGTTCCTGGCCCGCGGCATCCAAGGAACCGGTGCCGCACTATTGATGCCGAATAGCCTAGCGATCCTGGGGGGCTCCTTCTCCGGCGAAGCGCGTGGACGGGCTATCGGGATCTGGGCGTCGATGGGCGCCGTGATGGGCGCTGCTGGCCCCGTTCTGGGAGGATGGCTGATCGACACAGTCGGTTGGCGGTCGATATTTCTGATTAATGTTCCTTTGGCCGCCGGCGCGATCGTGCTGGCCGTCACCATTGTTCGCGACGCGCCAACGGACGGGAAGCGCCAGCCACTGGATATTCAGGGAGGCATTCTGGCGACGCTGGCCCTTGGCGCTCTGACCTGGGGCCTGACTATCGGATCGGGGCACGCGGGATGGACACCGCCCGCTGTCGTTTCGCTCGTTGCCGGACTTGGCCTGCTCGTCGCCTTCATCTGGGTCGAAAACGTCCGCGGCGAAAACGCCATGATGCCTTTGGGGCTGTTCGGGTCATCCAGTTTCATTGGGCTGACCCTTCTGACGTTTCTGCTCTATTGCGCGCTGGGCGGCCTGATCGTGCTCGTTCCCTATGTGCTCATCCAGGCCGCCGGCTATTCCGGCGCGGCTGCGGGCGCCGCGTTGCTTCCCTTCGCGGTGGTTCTTGCGCTCACCTCGCCGCTGATCGGCGGGCTTTCAGGTCGGATCGGAGCCCGGGCGCCACTCACGGTCGGGTCGTTGATGGTTGCTGCAGGCTTTCTGCTGCTCCTGAGAATCGGCGCCGACGGGAAATATTGGACGAGCGTTTTGCCTGCGTTGTTGCTCATCGCGTTCGGCATGGCCGGGGCGGTCGCGCCTCTTACAACCGCCGTTCTGGCATCCGTCGACGCTCGTCACACCGGAGCGGCCTCGGGTCTCAACAGCGCTGTGGCGCGAACCGGCGGGCTGATCGCGACCGCCCTGCTCGGCGGCGTGCTCGGGGAGGGCGGGTCTCGCCTGATCTTGGGATTCCATGTTGCGGCGGTCGTCGGCGCGATTGCGTCAGTCGGCGCCTCCGCTGCAGCCATCCTTCTCGTCAAAGACACACGAGAGCGCTCGTGAGTTGGCCTTCGACTGTGAGACTGGCCATCGAGTGGACGCAAGGGTTCAAAAATCCAGCTCCGATAACGATAGGGATGTCTTCCTGGGCCCGCGCGAATGTAGCGATTAGAGCGATTCTGGATGGGCCTGCGCCATGATTGGGGACCGGGATGATGGCCCTTCCGTGCCTGTTTGAGGCCCAGGCCTCGAATTTGTCGGCATCGTTGGGATTGGCGGCTCGGTGCAGGTCTCGTCAACTCCGGAAAGGACGTGCTCACGGCTTGGCGCACAATCTCGGAGTTCGGCAATTGGCCTACTAGGAGACGCGCCTCGTCTGGCGCCTATACGCGCCGGCTCCCTTGGGGCGATTACAGCAGATAACTCAGAATTATGGCGCGGTCCGATCCATCATACTTCGCGCGAATGAGGAAAAAGGGGGGCTATCCAGAACCGGTCGAGCCGAGCGACGGTCAGAGGTAAATTCCTGGCGTCATATTGTGGGATCCAACGCCGCACAAGGACCTATCGGCCATCGTCATTCGCGGCAATAGCGAAGAGACTCGGCTTCGATGCCGCCAAGATCGCGCCGTTCCTGCCGGAACGGTATCCGAAGATGTCGGGCATGTCGTTGACGCGCCTGGAGGCCGCCGATCTCGCGGCGACATCGGATTGTTGGCGAAATAGAGGTTCCAG
>Ga0075021_10000291_pt1 | contig 27630 bp, 24 predicted proteins | sample ColStrG_CSR_2012_FD_72749 | JGI IMG/M metagenome (GOLD analysis project Ga0075021, IMG submission 72749) | Freshwater sediment microbial communities in response to fracking from Pennsylvania, USA - Cold Stream Run_MetaG_CSR_2012 | ecosystem: Environmental > Aquatic > Freshwater > Creek >...
ACGAACTTCCCCATGTTCGAGTACGACGAAGGCGATCGGCGCTGGGTCGCCGCACACCACCCCTTCACCTCGCCGCACGATGAAGACATGGACAAGCTCGAAACCGACCCGGCCATGGTGCGCGCTCTCGCCTACGACGTGGTGCTGAACGGAACGGAGCTTGGCTCAGGCTCGATCCGTATCCACCGCCAGGATGTGCAGCGCAGAATCTTCCACGCCCTCGGCATGACCGAAGAAGAAGCGCGCTCGCGCTTCGGCTTCTTCCTGGAAGCGCTGGAGTACGGCACGCCGCCGCACGGAGGCATTGCCCTAGGACTGGACCGAATCGTGATGATCCTCGCCGGCGCCGATAGCCTCCGCGAAGTAATCCCTTTCCCCAAAACCGCCGCTGCCAAAGACCTCATGGTGGAGGCGCCGACGCCCGTGGCCGAGGGGCAGTTGCGGGAGTTGGGGATTGCGGTGGTGGTGAAGAGGTGAGGTGCAGATCAAACCCCACGCATTCTCCGGTAAGTAGTGTTTCGCTATCGAGGGTCAGGCGTCGAATGTCCCATGCTGGTCTGCACTGACCGTGGTAGGTAACTTCTTGGATACTGCCCACTCGAAATCCGGGTCAGGCACTTCAAGATGATGAACGCCGCCGGGGAAGCGAATCATTAGTTTTTGGTACTCTGCTCTCTGCTCTACGGTCTTCAATACGTCTTCCTTAGCATTGGGACTCCATTCGTGGAGGTAATAGACTGTGTGCACTTGCGCTTGAAGCATTTCCTTGGCGCACCCGAAGCAGGGACGCAGCGTCGTATAAACTGTGCTTCCCTGTATCGCAATGCCAAATCTTGCCGCCGCTAGAATTGCATTCTGTTCGGCATGAACGCAGATGCACAGGTCATAGGCCTCACCCGACTTGTAGGTCTTGTCCCGATTTGCACACCTATAACACCCTCCGTCGAGGCAGTTAGGCATGTTCTCTGGCGTTCCGTTGTAACCGGTTGAGATGATGCGATTGTTCGACGCAATCAAGGCTCCGACGCGGTTGCCCTTACAATTGGCCCTGGACCTTACGGCCATCGCAATGTTCATGACATATTTGTGGCGATTTTCGCGCGCGTTCGTGGCTGACGTTGGCTCGCGGTGGCTGCTATCGGCCGACCCTGCGAGTGCGGGTGCTGCCGGTTCTTTCAGCAGGTCCCCACCCTTGTCATGCGCTCGTCTATGGCGTCCACTTTGACTTGGCACTCTACCCTCCTTGTTTCGTCTCTTGTGCGGCGTTCGATCTCCTGCTGCCATTTTATTCAGCGTGATACCAGTGGCGGAAGCGTCCGACAAAGTTAATACTCAGACCTACAACTGACAGGAGCGAGAAGAACCCCAATGCCTTACCGCCCTGACTGCCGCACGATGCGAGCATGCCGAGCAGACCTACCATAAAAACCAAGCCTCCCCATATTTGTTGGTCTTTGCCGATATATGCGTTGCGAATGGTGACGGATGGCGTCGTAAGGGCGCTCGTCTTGGTCGTAACGGCACCCTGAGGCTGGCCACACGATCTACAGAACTGATCGTCCTCGTTCGCTTCACTACCGCATCGCCGACAAAACACAGCCCGCCTCCGTGACAATCAAGACTAGGCGGAACGGCAAGAACGTTCTGTGAGGCCAATCACATTCTGTTAGTGATGATTTTCGCGGGCTGGTCCACCCTTTCCCCAAAGCCAACCGAGGTTGCCCCACTCTTGCCGCGTTCTTTGCGGCAAGGGTGGGCAAGGCACGGTTCGCACACCAGTGACGCTCCATTTCATATCAAGAGCATCGCCGCCCACCCTTCGCAAAGTGCGCGAAGGATGGGGGCACCCCCTGGGTTGGTAGTGCCAGCGAGATCAAAACCCTGGACGATCAAGGATGGGACAACCATGTGGGCTCGGGGTGAGCAGGCCCGACTCGATGGTGATACGAAATCGAGTCGTTAACCGTCGGGCGGGAAGGTGGGCCGTTGCTCATGGGACAAGGACCGCTGTTTCTTGTCTCTCTCAAACCACCACATTTCGCGCGATGACCTCGCGGTAGAAATCGGCGCTCAACTTCGGCACTCGCTTCTGGGTTTCAAAATTCACGTAAAAAAGACCGAAGCGCTTGGTGTATCCGTCATTCCACTCGAAATTGTCGAGCAGACTCCAGCAGAAGTATCCCCGCAGCGGCCAGCCTTCCACGACCGCCCGCTGCGCGTGCGTCAAATTGTTGCGCAGATACATGACCCGGTCCGTGTCGTAGACCTTTCCGTCCGCCGCCGGCCGGTCGTGCGACGAGCAACCATTCTCGGTGATGAAAACGTTCTCCACTCCCCAGATTTCTTTCAGGTGCCGCGGGGCCCAGTACAGGATCTCCGGCCCAATGGCCAGCCACGGCGATTCCATGTGCGGATAGGACTGAGGATTCGGTACAACGGCAAACCCCAGTGGGTTGGTGCTATCCGCGCGCACGTAGGTCGGCCCATAGCAATTCAGGCCAACCAGGTCGAGAGGAGCGGAGATGGTCTTCATATCCTCGGCCGTGAATTCCGGGGCGTTGTTCCCCTCGGTGGCAAGGTAGTTCTCCGTGTATTTCCCTTCAAGAATCGCGGTGAGGAACTGGGCGTTCACTTCGCGCATCGCGGTTCGCGCCGCTGCAATATGCGCCCCCGACTCAATCACGGGCACACAGAGACTCGGGTTCTCTGCCAGTCCGATCTGTATTGGACGCCGAGCTGCGGCCCGCAGCGCCCCAACCGCCATTCCGTGTCCCAGCACGGCATGGTGGCGCGCCTGATTGCGGATTTTGTTTCCCAATACCTTGCCCGGCGCTTTCGTACCCGAACCGTAGCCTTCGTCCACAAAACAGGAAAACTCATTGATCGTAAAGAAATGAGCGATCCGGTCGGAGAGTCTGTTGGCGACCGCCCCCGCGTAGTCGGCGAAATGCTTGGCGGTCTCGCGCGATTGCCAGCCGCCGTACTGATCTTCCAAAGCCTGTGGCAGATCCCAGTGGAACAACGTCGCGTAGGGCTCGATCCCATGCTTCAACAACTCATCGACCAGGCGATCGTAGTAGGCGAAGCCCTTTTCATTCGCCTGACCAAAACCGTCTGGAAAAACGCGCTCCCACGAGATCGAAAACCGGTACGCTTTGCATCCCAGCCACTGAAGGTGCTCAATGTCCTCCTTGTAGCGATGGTATTGATCCACCGCCACGTCGCCGTTTTGATCCATTTCGACCCGCCCCGGCGCGTGGGAATACGTGTCCCAGACCGATGGCTTCCGCCCATCTTCCTGAGCCGCCCCTTCCACCTGGTACGAAGCCGTGGCGCATCCCCACACGAACGATGGCGGGAACAGCCCCGACGAACTTCCCGCTTTCCCGGGTTCGCTCGCAGCTGGCTTCGCACTCATGCCGAGCGCCGCCACGCCCGCGATTTGAGCAAAGTGACGTCGCGTGAAGAGACTCATGATTTCGCTCCCCTGGCTTTCTTGCAGGCTATGGTCGGCATGAATCGTATAAGACCGGCACAGTGCCCCGGCAAAGCCCTCCCAGACTCACACAGGCTCCCGGGGATTGCGACTTGAGCCATGCGCTCAGCGCGCCGAGAACTTGTAGATCGTCACCGTGTGATAGCTTTGTCCCGGCTTGAGCACAGTGGACGGAAAATTCGGGTGATTCGGCGAGTCCGGAAAGTGCTGCGTCTCCAGACACAACGCATAGCGACGTTCGTAGGCTTTCCCGCCCTTCCCCTTCGGCCCGACCAGGAAATTGCCGGTATAGAACTGAACGCCTGGTTCCGTCGTCCACACTTCGAGTACCCGCCCTGTTCCAGACTCGTACACGCTAGCCGCCAGCGCCGGCGTTTTACTCCCGCCGCTTTCCAGCACCCAATTATGGTCGTAGCCATGCCCATATTTCAGCTGCTGATCCTCCTGGTCAATGCGCGCGCCAACCGCTGTCGGTGTCCGAAAGTCCATCGGAGTGCCCTGCACGCTGCGCAACTCCCCAGTTGGAATCAGTGACTCGCTCACCGGCGTGAACTTGTCGGCTCGCAGCACCACCTGGTGCTCCAGGATATCGCCGTTGCCCGCCCCCGCCAGATTGAAATAGGAATGATTCGTAAGATTGACCACTGTCTCTTTGTCGGTCGTCGCGCTGTACTCGATCTTGAGTTCATTTTCCTCAGTCAACGTGTAGATGACCTTGACCGAAAGGTTGCCCGGGAATCCTTCCTCTCCGTCTTTGCTCAAATACTCCAATTGCAGGGCCGGGCCGTTCTCGGTCCGGAGTTCCTTGGCCCGCCAAAGCGCCTGGTTGAAGCCTTTGAGCCCGCCGTGAAGCGTGTTCTCGTCGTTGTTGCGCGGCAGCGTGTATACCTTCCCGCCCAGGCTGAATTTTCCCTGAGCAATCCGGTTCCCATAGCGCCCAATCAGCGCCCCAAAATACGCCTTGTCGTGGATGTAGCCTTCCAGGTCGTCGTAGCCAAGCACGACGTCCGCCATGTTCCCCTTGCGGTCAGGCACGCGCAACTGCACCACAATGCCGCCATAGTTCGTGATGGCGACCTCCATGCCTTTGCGATTGGTGAGCGTGTAGAGTTCGGCCACACCGCCGTCCGGCGTCTTCCCGAAGGGTTGCTTTTGGATGTTCGTTTTCGCCTCCGTCGCGTAACCGCCCAGCAAACTCAACGCTAACATGCAGCTTAGGATCACGATCTTCATGAATTAGGCTCCGATTCCGTTTGATTCCAAGACCTGAAGGCTCAGTGTACCTGACCGCACCCTCCGCGGACGCAAAAAACAGCCGCCCGCGCTGGCCCGTCTGCCGCCGACAGGTCGTCACGCGAATCGGTGATCTACGTCACAGCACAAATGTTTGCCCCGCAGCTAGAAATATTCCACGGGGGAAGGGTGAAATGGCGGCTCTTGGAAAAAATTGGATTCCATCGCTCGAACTGCAAGAGCAACTCGAACGTCTGGCGACCATCGTTTTCAAACCAAAGGGCTCCATCTTGTTTCGTCGCGGCGACGACGCTTCCGGCCTGTTCCTTATTCGCCGCGGACAAGTCAGTCTGGGCCTCGATTGTGAAACGTCCGTCTACCCCCCTAGGATCCTGGGGCCGGGGGCCATCGCCGGACTGCCGGCGACAGTCTCGGGCAACCCCTATAGCTTGACTGCCGAAGTGGTGGACGACGCGGAACTCGCTTTTGTTCCTCGCGATGCGGTAATGGAGAGCCTCCAGGACAATCCCATCCTCTGTTTTCAAGTAATGGACATGCTCAGCGGCGAGATCTCCGGCATCCGCTCCGCACTCAAGCAGAACGATTTAAGCCGCCGAGCCAAGACATAGCGCCGCTTCCCAGCTCAGTCGCATCTCGGCTCTCCTCACTCCCACCGGTGACCGCGATCACTGCCTTCGCGGCAACGGACAGGTATAAACAGTCTAGATTCGTTGCCGCCTGACAGGAGGTGCATCATGGCGACTTCCCAGGCAAGTACCCGCATCGCTTTCAGCACCATCTTGTTTGCCACAGACTTCTCCCCATCTTCAGAGGCTGCCTTCCCATACGCGTTGAGCCTCGCTCACTGCTACGACTCGAAGGTGATTGTGGCCCACGCCGTGCCTATCGAACCCCTTGTCGGAATCACGCCGGTGCCCGCGCCCGCAGATCTCGACTTCGATTGGCAGGACGCAAAGCAGGGAATGCTGAAATATATCGATACCAGGGATTTCGAGGGCCTGCGCCACGAGTTCTTGGTCGAACGCGGATATCCACCGTCCATCATCACCAACCTGATTGAACATGAGCACGTCGATCTAGTCGTGATTGGCACTCACGGGCGCAAGGGACTCTCCAAGCTTTTCATGGGTTCCGTGGCGGAACAAATCTTCCGCAAGGCCACGTGCCCTGTCCTCACCGTGGGGCCCGTCTCGGAGCTAAACCCAAAGAAGATTTGGCAACCAGCTTGTATCATCCTGGCCACCGACTTCTCGCCAGGCTCAGTTCATGCATTGCCCTACGCCATCGCCCTGGCGGAAGAGACACGGGCCGAGTTGGTTCTGTTGCACGCCGCCCCGCTCATTCCCTGGGAGCAGCAGTCAGAGATGGAGATTCACTATCAGAAGCGTCTGGAAGAGATGATTCCTCCAACTCCCCAACCCAGTTGCAAGATTGATTGCGCGGTCCGCTTCGACCTGGCGGCGCCTGCAATCCTGAGCGTGGCTAGTGACAGGCAAGCCCATCTCATCGTGATGGGTGTCCATCACACGCCGCTGCCCGCCGTCGATTCGCATGTGCCCTGGACGACCACCTGCGAAGTGATCAGCGAAGCGCACTGCCCAGTACTGACAGTCCGCGCCTGAAGTAGCGCCGCCGTCCCGGCGGCAGATGTCACGAACCCGGAGGTCTCCATGCAACTCCATTTTTTGCCCGAGGAACTGAACCTGCTTGCCGAGATCCTTCTCAACCACGGCGATCCCGTCTGCGTCCTCGACCGCATCATGGCTCACGACCTCCGCTTCGACTTCGACGAACTCGACCAATTGCGCGAAATCCTGGTCGCGAATTGGAGCAACGCAACCAGTGACGCCGCAGCCTGTCCCGATCCGGTGGGAAAAAAGAAGCTCGAAGCACGCCAGGCCGCGCTGGAATGCATGATCGAGCGAGTCAGCGAAGCCTGCGCCATGCTCTGACTTCGCGTCCAGCCGCCGAACCGTCACCCCGCCCAGTCAGGCTATACCCTCTCCGCTCCTCAAGAGGTTGCCATGGACCGAGTTCGAGCTAAGACTTTTCGGCCAAGTGGTCCCCAATGGCAGTAAAACCCCATCCGCAACAATCGGCCGTTGGCTTGTTCAACCCAAGGCTCTGCCCAAAACTCCAGTTGCTTATCAAGGCTGATTAAGAGGAGAATGTGCGGCACAGGGCCTCGGGCGAGGCGGCCCGGGTTGTAGGGCCAGTGGGGGCCATGAACGCTTCATCGCACGATGTCCTTTTTGTGAGGGGCGAAGGTGCAAGACTGCGCGCCGCCATCGCTGTTACCGAAGCAGATCCCAAGCTCAAGATTGCCGTTGTTTCCAAGGTGTACCCCATGCGAAGCCACACGGTTTCGGCAGAGGGCAGCTCCGCGCGGGCCTACATAGTGCGAGGTGACAAACATGGAATCGCTTTACAGCGTTCTGAGTTGGATTTGGTCGAAGATCGGAAAATACGTCGAAGTTTTCTTGTCGAGTTACGGTCTTCCGGTGGCCGCTGCCGCATTAGTCGGAGCGCTTGTTTGCGTGTACTTCTGGGTTTCTCAGGTGGAAACCATTTTGTCTTTCTCCGCTCAAGCCCTCCGGCAGGAGCGCGAGCCTGTCGCCCAACGATTCAGTGCGCTCGAATCGCTTGTTCTCTCGGGATTTGAGAGGCCTCCGGAGGAAGGCAACGTCAAAGATCACGCCCGGCACATTCTTGACTCGCTCGATCTGGAACTCACAAAACTGACGCCCCAGGGCGGAGCAGCGTTATCGCAGCAAATTCGACTTGCAGGGTCAGAGACCAATCCCACTTCGCTGCACAAGCAATACTTGACCATTGCTGGCTCACACGAAGCCGGGGCAGGGTCCGCGGGTTCGCATCATGCGCATTCGCTCTTTGTTCCAGCGATTCTGCTTCCAACCGACCGGGGAAGAACCGATCGAGAGGGAAATGCTCTGGCCCAAGGCGAGCTGGCAAGAATTCTCGATCGAGCTCCACAGCTGGAAACGGACATCACCGCAAGCCTCCACGTTTTCCCTTTTCTGGAAAACCTAACCAAGGCGGACTTTGGGTCGTGGGACTCCCCATTGCAAGCGTATTTCATCACCCGGACGGGGATATTTGCCGGCGTTCTCGGCTCGGTGCGTGCCAAAACACAACGCTCGCCAACCCGCATCTATTTTGCGGAACGTCCCTATTTTTGGAGGACGGTCGCTCTGCAACAAGGAGAGTTTTATATTACGTATCCGTATATTGACCTGTTGGGGAAAGGGGTTGTCTTTACGGTTTGCCGAGCTGTAATCTCCGCTCAGGTCAGCAACGCGATCGTCTGCGTTGACTTTCCCATGGCCCATGCCATCGAAGGCCTTAAGAGTCGACTCAAGCCGTTTCAACTTGCCGAGCCCGTTTCCGTATTTTGCAAGGTCACCGCTGACGGAGTCGTGGAAGACTGCGCGGAGCAATCGAGACGCAGCGACCACAGCCAAACCGTCGATATCGTGAACGCGAATCTGAAAAAACTCAGCGACGCGGGCAGCCTCGACCAGATGACCGGAGGCGTTTTTAGATTAGAGGGCAGTGGTGGCTATCGGAAGTCGCGGTGGAGAAGCTGGTTTGCATCGGGCTTGAAGTATCTGGACTTGGCCATCACCAGCCCAACCAGCGAGGCAATGTACTTCACGGTTCCAGCCGGGAAGGAAAAAGACCAGCAGAGTTTTCTGGTCTATGTGATCGACGTCAACGAGCCTCAATGGGCGCTGCTGGGCTATGGTATCGGCTTTGCGTTTTGCCTGGTTTTGCTCGCGCTATCGCTCTATTACACGCATCAAGCTCGAGTACTGGCGATGAAGTTTGTCCACGATCTGCAGAGAGTGATGGAAATCAGTCCCACTGCGTTTGTCCACTTGAATGAAGACACACATATTGTGGGATCGAACCCGGCCTTTCGGCTTCTGTCCGGGTACTCCGCGGAGGAACTCGAAAAGCGCACCCTGTCGTCCATCTTGTCGAAAAAAAGCGGTTTGCGGTATGGCAAGGTAGCGGAATTTCGCCAGCAGTATCAGATGACCAACCCGTACGAAGTCGAACTGGTCTGCGCAGACGGACACAAACAAAAACTGGTGGTGCAAGGCGCCCCTCTTCACATGCCTCCCACTAAGCTGGCGCGCATGATCAGACGAAGGAAAGGTGGAAAGGGGACGCTCGCATCTCCCCATACATTCGGAATTTTGATCCCTTCTTCTCAGGCGCGGGTGAGGTATGTCGACCTGACCGTAGGAGACGACTTGTTCGCGGTCGCTTTGAGTGCCGACCTGCAGGAGTTTGCCGAGGGTGAGGATAGTTCCGAAAAGTTGCCGGCCTAGGGCTGCTTAGCTCCTTGCCAGCGAATGTGCCGCAACGAACAATTCGCGCCCAACCTTTCCGCTCCGGAGGAGGACTTGGAAGGGTCGGATCTCATGCCAACTTGTCCAACGAGTGCTCAAGGTCCGCCTTCAAATCGTCCACCGCCTCCAGCCCAATGTTCAGCCGCACAATGCGATGCCCATAGTCGGGACGTCCTGGCGTGGCGTGAAAGTTGTACGCTACAGCCAGGCTTGTTACTCCCGCCCAGCTATATCCGATCTCAAACAATTCCAGCTTGTCCACGAATTCCTGGACCTGTGCCTTGCTAAAGCGTGGCTGAAACACGATCGAGAACACGCCCGCTGATCCCGTGAAGTCCCGCTTCCAGAATTCATGCCCTGGACAAGACGGAAGCGCCGGATGCAGCACGCGTTCAATTTCCGGCCGCTCACCAAGCCAGCGCGCCAAAGTCAGAGCCGCTTCTTCAATCGCCTTCAGCCGCACCGCCAGCGTCTTCAACCCCCGCAGCGCCAGACTGCAATCATCCGGAGAAGCCGCGCATCCCACCAGTTGATGGCTAGCGCCGAGCTGCCGCCAAGCCTTCTCCTCCCGCACGGTGATCGACCCAAGCAATAGATCGCTATGCCCGCCGACATACTTCGTGAGCGCCTGCATCGTCACATCGACGCCGTGCGCGAAAGCATCGAAGTGGACGCCTGCCGACCAGGTGTTGTCCATCACGACCATTGCCCCAGCGCGATGCGTAGCCTCTGCGATTGCCGGCACGTCCTGTACGTCCATGGTGATCGACCCCGGGCTCTCGCACCACACCATCCGCGTGTTCGGGCGAAACAATTCTTGAATCGCGGCGCCCGCCTCCGGAGCGTAGAATCCCACCTCGACGCCGAACCGGCGCAGCACCTGCACCGCAAACTTGCGACTCGGGGTATATACACTTTCCGGGATCAAAACGTGATCTCCCGTTTTCAGAAACGCCAGATCGATCAGCGAGATCGCGCACTGCCCACCCGGCGTGATCAGCGTCCGGAACCCGCCCTCCAACTCGCAGATGCGAGCCGCCAGTTCGAGGGTCGTCGGAGTTCCATACAACCCGTACGTGAATCCGACTTCGTATTGATCCCAGTTGTCCTTCACCGACGCCGCATCCGGAAACAGCACCGTCGAAGCGCGCTGCACGCCGACCGATAGGGACCGGAATCCTTCCGGAATCTTAGCGTCCGAATGAATCAGCCTGGTCTTCCAATTCTTAGCCATGGCCAAGAGTCTAAACGACAACCTTGTGACAAGGGATTTGGCTCTTATGTTCCGGATGGAAGGCGCTGGGCTCTGAGCGTTTCTTGAGCAGGAGCGGTCGTGCCCCCTTGGATGATTTCAAGATTGGGCAGTCCCTTCCACTCACTTTGTTTGGCAGCGGCCGCCTCCACCACCAGATAAAGGCTGTGGGAAGCGTCCCTTTTGGCGCGGCTCCAGATGCGGCGGAGCGGGATGGATTTAGGATTTCGCCATACGATTGCCGGCGCCGTCATAACAACTCCTTGCCACTGTTTCGGAGTATTGCCCAGGACCGGCGGGCCTACGGTAGGGACAGTCACACCTTAGAGTGATGTGGATCACAACGGATTTGATTGCCCTTCAGGTGAACATGCTCCCGCTGGCGCTCTTTTTGCCGAGTCATCCTGCGCGAGCACGGAGCGGCTGGGTGTTCTCAGGCGATGTTTCCAGCTCAAGTCGAGCGGCGTCTTGTGCTGTACAAATCAGGAGCATTCATATACAAATAGCGAACATCCCGCACCCCTTTACGGGGGACGACCTCACTCCGGGGATTCGCGTTTGTACATAAAACCCACAACGTTGGACGAAGCAGTTTTTGCGCTCGCTGCTGAGCCGGCTCAGATTCTGGCGGGCGGGACAGATTTTTATCCCGCGCTTGGCGACCGTCCGGTACGGGTACCTGTGGTCGACGTGTCGGGTTTGGACGAGTTGCGAGGAATTTCTTTCCAGCAAGACCGCATTCGGATTGGCGCGCTCACGACCTGGAGCGCAATCATCCGGACTCCTCTTCCCCATTGTTTCGATGCGCTGAAGGCAGCAGCGCGGGAAGTGGGGTCGGTGCAGATTCAGAATCGGGGAACGGTGGCGGGGAATTTGTGCAACGCCTCCCCGGCCGCGGATGGTGTGCCTCCGCTGTTGGCGCTGGATGCGGAAGTCGAACTGGTCTCTAAGGCGGGAACGCGGCGCTTGTCGCTGGAGGACTTCATCGTGGGGAACCGGAAGACGCAGCGGCGCTCGGATGAGTTGTTGACGGCGGTGTTGGTGCCGAGGGTCGTCGAGGATGCGGCGTCGGCGTTTGTGAAGCTGGGTGCGCGGCGATATCTGGTGATTTCGATTGCGATGGTCGGGGCCGTGGTTTTGGTGGACGACTCGGGACGGGTCGCTGACGCGAGGATCGCCGTGGGATCGTGTTCGGCCGTCGCTCGACGGCTGCGCACCCTTGAGCGGGAACTGATCGGGGAGGCAGTTCGCGGGGGACTTGGGAAACGAGTGAGGCCGCAGCACCTCCAGCCCTTGTCCCCGATTGACGATGTGCGGGCCACGGCTGAATACCGGATGGACGCTTCGCTCAAGCTGGTGCAGAGGGTTCTGAACTCTTGCGTGGGAGCTGCTTGAGATGGCGACTACGCGAGAGTTTGCGGCGCAAGCAGAGACGCGGCCAATTGCGTTCTCGGTGAACGGACGCAAGGCAGCTGTGACGATTTTACCCATGCAGCGGCTTTCGCGAGTGTTACGCGATGACCTTGGTCTGACTGGAACCAAGGTGGGATGCGACGCGGGAGACTGCGGAGCGTGCACCGTGCTGTTGGATGGGGATGCGGTCTGCGCTTGTCTGGTGGCGGCAGGGCAAGTTGAGGGTTGTGAGATCACGACCGTCGAGGGATTGACCCAACGGGAGGCTGGCGTTCGCTTGCAACAGTCGTTTCTGGAGCACGGTGCCGCACAGTGCGGGGCCTGCACGCCCGGAATGCTCGTTTCCGCGACGGCACTGATCGAGAAAAAGCCATCGCCGGATGAACGTGAGGTCCTGGATGCGATCGGTGGCGTGCTGTGCCGATGCACGGGGTATCGGAAGATTATTGCCGCGATTCTCGATGCAGGAACTGCGGGACGCGACACAGCCCCGACGCCTCCCGCTGGTGCTGCGGTGGGCTGCCGATTGGTCCGGCTGGATGGCAAGGGGAAGGTTGAAGGCAGCGAAATTTTCGGCGCAGATGAGACGCCCACCGGGGCCCTGGCGGTCCGGGCGATCCGGTGTCCGCATGATCGCGCTCGATTTCAGTTTGACGATCTGGCGGCGTTTGTGCGGGAGAATCTGGGCATCGAGGCAGTGTTCACCGCCAAGGATGTTCCAGGGAAGAATCGCTACGGCGTGATCCCCCGATTTGCCGATCAGCCGGTGTTTGCGGAAACCGAAGCACGGTTTCGGGGAGAGGCGGTGGCCGCGGTGGTGGGAGAGGCGGCGGCGATTGAGGCTCTGGATGTCGCGGGGTTTCCGGTGACGTGGGAGGAACTTCCGGCGCTGCGGGAGATCGATGCGGCACTCGCTCGGGATGCGGCACGGCTGCACGCAAATCGCGAAGAGAACGTGTTGGTGCGTGGGCGCGTAGTGCGCGGGGACGCGGAGAAGGCTCTGGCTGCTGCAGACATTGTGGTGGAAGGCGAGTACGAGACCGGCTTTGTGGAGCACGCCTACATTGAGCCGGAAGCGGGATTCGCACAGCGAGTGGGCGATCAGATTGAGGTGCAGGCGTGCACGCAGTCTCCCTACATGGATCGCGCTGACCTGGCCACGATTTTGGGGATTCCCCAAGAGCACGTGCGCATCATTCCTACGGCGGTGGGCGGGGGATTCGGATCGAAGCTGGATCTCTCTGTGCAGCCATTTGTGGCACTGGCGGCCTGGTATCTTCGCAAGCCGGTGCGGATGGTGTATTCGCGGAACGAATCGATGGTGTCGACCACGAAACGGCATCCGGCGCGGATGCGATTGCGCGGCGGGTGCTCGCGCGATGGCAAGTTGGTCGGGCTTGACCTGGTGGCGGACTTCAACACGGGGGCATATTCGTCGTGGGGCCCAACGGTGGCGGCTCGCGTGCCGGTGCACGGTTCCGGACCTTACTATGTGCCGCACTACCGCGCGCTGACCCGGGCGGTGCATACCAACCTTGTGCCTGCGGGCGCGTTTCGTGGATTCGGGGTGCCACAAGCTGCGATTGCTCAGGAGCAACTCTATGACGAACTCGCGGACCGTGTTGGCATGGACCGGCTGGAGTTCCGGATTCTGAATGCGCTGGACAATCACACTCCAACCGTGACAGGGCAAGTGCTGGGAGAGGGAGTGGGAATTCGCGCGTGCTTGGAAGCATTGCGTCCGAAATGGCAAGGTGCCCGTCAGGCTGCGGCAGAATTCAACTCCAAAGCGAGCGGCCCCCTGCGGCGGGGCGTGGGAATAGCGGGGATGTGGTATGGATGCGGCAATACTTCCCTTCCCAATCCGTCGACAGTACGAATTGGACTCAAGCGCGACGGGCGGATTGCGCTGCACCAGGGCGCGGTGGATATTGGCCAGGGATCGAATACAGTCGTGACGCAAATTTGCGCGGATGCGCTGGGTGCGCCGATTGCCCGCTTCGACCTGGTCTCCGGAGACACCGCTATCACGCCGGATTGCGGAAAGACTTCGGCTTCACGACAGACGTTTGTCACGGGCAAGGCCGCTTGCATGGCGGGGACGCAACTGCGGCGTGCGATTCTTGCGCTCGCTGATGCTTGCTCGTGCGCCAGTATTGAGTTTGAAGATGGCGCGGTGGTGATGCGGGGGGATGGCAAGTCTCGCTTGATCGCGCTGGGCGATTTGCCGCTTGATCAGCATGGGTATGTGATCACGAGTGAGGCCACGTTCGATCCGCCAACCAGCCCGCTGGATGAGAATGGACAAGGCACGCCCTACGCAGTATTCGGGTTTGGAGCGCACATGGCGGAAATCGAGGTGGATACAGAACTCGGGACAGTGCGCGTTTTGAAGGTGACGGCAGCGCACGACGTGGGGCGCGCGATTAATCCGACGCTAATCGAGGGGCAGATTGAGGGCGGAGTGGCGCAGGGGCTGGGGATGGCTTTGATGGAGGAATTCTTTCCCGGGAAAGGCGAGAACCTGCACGATTACCTGATTCCCTCGGCGGGGGATATTCCTCCGGTGGAATCGATTCTTATCGAGGATCCGTCGCCGATTGGGCCGTTTGGAGCGAAGGGGATTGGTGAGCAGGCCGTGATTCCCACGGCGCCGGCGATCTTAAATGCGCTGCATGACGCCGTGGGCGTGCGGCTGAAGAAGGTGCCAGCGACTCCGGACCGCGTGCGGGCAGCGATTCTCGTGCTGCAGAATGGAAATGCGCGTGGTTGACGACGCGATCCGCTGCGATGCTTGCCCGGTGCTGTGCTACATCAAGCCAGGTCGGACCGGGTCGTGCGACCGCTACGGCAATGTCGATGGACAACTCGCGCGACTGGATCCTCACGTCGTGCTGGATCGGGCGGTCTCACGCGGGGAGACGGTCGTGCCCTTCCTTCAGAAAACTCGCGAATGGGACGGCTCGCTGGTCAGCGGCGAAGAGACGTTTGTAACCGCGATTGGAGCTGGCACGACGTATCCGGATTACAAGCCGGCGCCGTTCATTATTTCGTCACAGATCGCAGGCGTGGATATGGTCACGGTGGTGACCGAGGGAATTTTTAGTTATTGCGGGATAAAGCTGAAGATCGACACCGACCGGCACCTGGGGGCAGAGTGCAGCACGGTGCGGGCGCAAGGCGAGGCGGTGGGGCACGTCACGACTAATGAGTATGGGTCGCAGATGCTGTCGCTCGGAGGCGTAAGGCATCTGACGGGTGGGAGCAGGCAGGAGGGCACGGTCACGTGCGACACGCTGCTAAGTCTTTGCAACCGCAAGGCAGTGGAGCTTGAGATCGAGAATGGCGCGAAGGTCCTCGTACAAGCGAACCAGCCTCCGATTGTCGACGGTACACGGGAGGAGCGGATGCGGGCGGGATGCGGATCGGCAACCATCGGCATGTTCGCGAAGCAATGGTTCGGCAAGGTTGATGAGGTGGTCGTGGTGGACGACCACATCACGGGCGTGTTATCGGAACACCAGGCGGGAAAGCTGTTGGGCGTGACCGAGACAGGCATCAAGATGAAAGGCCGGCGCTCAACTCCAGGCCGGTATTTTCGGGTCGCGGAGCCGGGCACATCGTGGGGCGGGACAAATATTGATGACCCGCTTTCCATTCTGGCGCCGTTTGATCCGGAAGTAGCAAGACCAGGCTTGCGGCTGCTGATGGTGAGCACGACAGGAGAGCACTCGGCGTATTTCCAATTGGATGAGGCACTTCGTCCTGTCGAGAAAGAACTGCCGGACGCGCTGAAAGAATCGGTGGCGCGCATTCGGGAGAACTGTGAACCAGCGCTCTGCACGGTGCTGTTCATGGCGGGTGCGGGTGGATCGCTGCGCGCGGGCGTGACGGAGAATCCAGTGAAGCTCACGCACTCGGTGGGGAACGCGCTTACTCGCGTCACGTGCGGCGGCGCGCCCGTTTACGTTTGGCCGGGCGGTGGAATTACGATCATGGTCGATGTCAGCCGCATGCCGGAAAACGCCTTCGGCTATGTGCCTACTCCGGCGCTGGTGGCGCCGATCGAATTCACACTTAAGCTCGCGGACTACGCGACGCTCGGCGGATACATGGATCACGTGCGACCGCTGAGTTCGATCAATCGCGATGACGAGGGGCGAAAGCGGGTCACGGCTCGTGCGGATAATCCGTGGCCGCTTGGTTACGGAACGAACGAAAAATGACGGGCAGGGCGCAAATTCGGATGCTTCCCGACGGTCGGCGACTGCACATGCAGGATGGGCCGATTGATTTGATCGTGGAGGGGTTTGGCGAGGCAGGGGAGATCGAAGCTGCTTATCGCGCAGCAGCCGGACGATTTGTGACGGTGCTGGATGAGTTGTGCGGTGAGCTGACTTTCTTGCGCCAACCGGCTAGGGTCGATTGTCCGCAGCCCGGCGGTGAGGTTGCGCGGCGGATGGTCGAGGCGGTACGGCCCTATGCGTCGAGACACTTCATCACGCCGATGGCGGCAGTTGCGGGTGCCGTAGCGGAAGAGATATTGGAAGCGATGACCTCGTCCGCGAAGCTTTCGCGCGTTTACGTGAACGACGGCGGAGATATTGCGCTGCACCTCGCGCCCAATGAGAAATTTGTGGTGGGGATGGTGGAGCGCCCAGACCGACCGTCACTATTTGGCACGACCACAATCGATTTTGGGCAGCCGCTTCGCGGCATTGCCACCAGCGGTTGGCGCGGACGCAGCTTCTCACTGGGGATAGCGGATGCGGTCACGGTGCTGGCCGATAAAGCGGCCATGGCGGATGCGGCGGCGACGATCATTGCCAATGCCGTGGACCTTCCTAACAATGACAAGATCGGGCGCGGGCGCGCTTGCGACCTTGCGCCGGATAGCGATTTGGGCGAGCTGTTGGTCACGCAGTCGGTCGGACAACTTTCGTCGTACGAGGTTTGCAAAGCTTTGGCTTCCGGAGAACGAGTTGCGGAGTCACTGCGCGAGGTGGGCCTGATTCGCGCGGCCGCCCTCAATCTTCAGGGAGAGACTCGAATCGTCGGTGTCGACACGGGATCACGCTTCATTGGTACCTCACCTGACAGGAGCGTTATTCATGCCTGAAGTGCGGGTTCGAAAGAAGGTGATCTCCGTAGAAGAGATCTTTCATGAGGGAGGACCGGTAGCGCGGAAGCCGTTGCGTCGTGCCGCGGCGCTGGCGGTGATCCGAAATCCTTATGCGGGCGCATACTTCGAGCAGATCGAGGGATTCATGGACGACTTGAAGCCGCTTGGGCTGGAGATGGCGCGGTCACTGGTGGCGGTGCTCGGCGGCGATCCGCAAGTGGTGGAGGGGTACGGCAAGGGTGCAATCATCGGCTCGGCGGGTGAGATCGAGCACGGGGCCCTTTGGCATGTTCCTGGCGGCTACGCAATGCGCGAGGTGCTGGGCGGGGCCAAGGCAATTGTCGCGTCGACGAAGAAAGTCGGGGGGCCAGGCACGCGACTCGACGTGCCGATCACGCATATCAATGCGTCATACGTTCGCAGCCACTTTGATGCGATGGAAGTGGGCATTGGGGACGCTCCGCGCGCGGATGAGATTCTGCTGGCGCTGGTCATGACGACGGGCGCCCGCGTTCATGCGCGGGTAGGTGGGTTGAAAGCGTCGGAGATCAAGGGAGAGGACGGCTTGCGATGACAGCAAATATCCGGAAGATCGCGACGTTTATGGAGGAGACCTGCGCGGAGATGGGGCGGAAGATTGATCCGCCGACGCGGCGGGCGGCGGCGGTCGCGGTGATTGAGAATCCGTATGCGAGACAGTTTGTCGAAGATCTTTCGGGGTTGATGACGATTGGCGAAGAGTTGGGTGAATTGCTGACCCAACGGGCGGTCGCAGCACTGGGGATTGCGGGATCTGCGGTCGAGAGCTATGGCAAGGCAGCGGCGGTGGGAGAAGATGGCGAGATCGAGCATGCGGCAGCGATTCTGCATCCGAAGCTTGGAACCCCGGTGCGGCGCGTGCTGGGGAAGGGCGCGGCATTGATTCCCTCCTCGAAGAAACGCGGTGGACCGGGGGTTGTGCTCGACATTCCGCTTGGGCATAAGGACGCGGCATATGTTCGCAGCCACTTTGATGGCATGGAAGTTCGGATCAACGATGCTCCGCGGGCTAACGAGATCATGGTCGCCATTGCGGTAACGGATAGCGGACGGCCGCTGGCTCGGGTCGGCGGGCTTACTAAAGACCAGATTAAGGGTGAGGATGGGCTGCGGTAAAACCTTTGACCACAGAGGTCACAGAGGAATCAGGATGACTCATAAAGGCGCCTGCTTGCTTTTTTGCGCGTTTCCAGCTTTCTTATCTATTTTTCTTTGCGGACAAACACCAACGGAGCGTGCGGATGCGATCGTCACTGGTGGCATGGTGGTCACCATGGACGGCGCTCGATCGATCCAAGAAGACGGGGCGGTTGTCATTACAGGGGACACGATTGTCGCGGTCGGTCCACGGGCTGAACTCGAAGCAAAGTACGAGGCCCGGCGAACCATTGATGCTAGAAACAAGCTGGTGCTGCCAGGATTCATCAACGGCCATACCCACGTCCCGATGACCCTATTCCGCGGGCTACATGACGATGTGACCCTCAACGACTGGCTCTACAAATACATCTTTCCTGCCGAAGCCAAGAACGTCAACGAAGATTTCGTGCGCTGGGGAACGCGCCTCGCTGCCGCCGAACAGATCCGCTCGGGGGTGACCACCTTCGCGGATATGTACTACTTCGAGGACGCGGTGGCGGAAGAGACCAAGGCAGCGGGAATGCGCGGCGTGCTGGGCGAGACTTTCATCGATTTTCCCGCGCCCGATAACAAGAGCAATGCCGCTATGCTCGCCTATACCGAGAAGTTCCTTCAGAAATGGCAGGGCGATCCGCTGATCCACGCGGCACCGGCGCCGCATTCGATTTACACGTGCTCCAAGAAGACTCTGCAGGATGCGGCGGCGCTCGCACGCAAATATCACGCGCCGATTCTCATCCACCTTTCTGAGATGAAGAAGGAAAACGACGACAGTCTCAAGAACAATGGCACCTCGCCCACGCAATACCTTGATCACATCGGTGTGCTGGGGCCGGATGTGGTCGGCGCCCACTGCATCTTCGTCGACGAGGCAGACCGCAAGATTCTTGCGCAGCGCAACGTGGGCTGCGTCCACAATCCGTCGAGCAATATGATGATTGCGAGCGGCGTTTCGCCCGTCGCCGAGATGCGTGCTGCCGGAATCGCTGTCGGGCTAGGGACCGATGGACCCGCCGGTAGCAACAACGACCTGGATTTGATGGAAGAGATCGATTTGGCAGCGAAGCTCGCGAAAATTACAAAAATGAGTCCGCTGGCGCTAAATGCTAAAGCAGTAGTTGAGATGGCAACGATTGATGGCGCTCGCGCTCTGCACATGGAGAAAGAGATCGGGTCACTGGAAAAAGGGAAGAAGGCGGATCTGATTCTGATCAGCCTGGACGAGCCGAATGCTGTGCCGATGTACGACGTTTATGCGCAGATCGCATACGCGTTAAAAGCCAGCGATGTGGAAACGGTCATCATCGGTGGGCGCCTGATAATGAAGGACCACAAGCTGCTGACGGTGGATGAAGAAGCAGCGATCGCGAAGGCGCGCGAGTACAGGAAGACGATCGCGGCGTCGCTGGGAATGCAGTGAGCCCGCGGGACGTCGGCGCTACTTCACCACTTCCGGTACTCCCGTTGCTGGCGGTGTGTTGCGGCTGCGGTGGGCGCTGACTGCTCCGTCGATGATGACCATGCCGATTCCCGGCAGATCTCCTTTTTGAATGCTGTCGAGCAAGTTCTTCCCTGCCGAGTGCTGGGCTTTGTCCATCAGCACGAACGAGGCTTCGCGGCCGGGCGCGATCATGCCGCAATCGAGGTTGCGCATCTTTGCCGTGTTTCCGGTGGCGAGGCAGATGGCGACTTCGGCGGGGATCTCGCCTAACGACGACAACAACGACATCATACGCACGATGCCGAGCGGCTGGACGCCCGATCCCGCGGGCGAGTCGGTGCCCAGAATCACGCGGTCGAGTTGTTTCAACTCCATTGCCGTGCGGAGAGTGAGCAGTGCGGCACGTTCGTTTCCGTTGTGGACGATTTCGAGAGCGCGAGTGGAACGCTCACACAGCGCCGTGATCTGATCGTCGGGAAGGGCGGTGTGGCCGCCGTTGACGTGGCCGATAACATCGGCATCGGTTTCGAGCACCATGTCTTTGTCGATCAGGCTGGAGCCGGGGATCGACGGGCCCCCGGTGTGAATCGTGCTCTGGATGCCGTATTTGCGCGCCCAGGAAACCATCTGTCGCGCGGTCTTGCCGTCCTTCACGCTGCCCAGGCCGACTTCGCCCAGAATCTTCACTCCTGCGGCGGCGAGTTCCTTGAAGTCGGCTTCGACCATACCGTGTTCCAGGACGGGAGCGCCCGCGTAGATCTTCACTCCACCGGGGCGGAAGGCGTGGAAGGCGCGCTGGGCGAAAATCGCCATTGCTTTCAGGCCGACGATGTCTTTGGGACGACCGGGTGTGTGAACTTCGCCGGCGGAGATCATGGTGGTGACGCCGCCATGGAGGTAGCTGTCGATCCAGCCGAGTTGATTCTGGCGGGGAGTCCAATCACCGCAGACGGGATGCACGTGGCTGTCGATGAGGCCGGGGGCAAGCGCAGTGCCTTTGGCATCGATGGTCACGGTGGCGCTTGAGGTATCGATGTCTTTTTGTTTGCCCACGGCCGTGATGCGGTCACCGGTGGTGACTACGGTGTCGGCATCGAGGACCGGATGGGCCAGATCTCCGCTGAGGAGAAGGCCGATGTTGCGGATCACTAACTTGGTTTGTGGCGCAGATTTCGAGGGTTCGTCGTGAGCCATGGTTCCCTTCCCGGTGCTAAACAGCCACGAGCACGGTGGCCGCTAGTATACAAATGGTGCAGCGTAACGACGAGCTGAGTTTTGCGCCGGGCACAGCGATGTGTTACAAGCATCGATACGAGGGGAAATGCGATCCAAGGATGTCGTCTTCTGGGAAGTCGATGTACAGGTGGATTTCATGCTGCCCGGCGGGAAGCTCTACGTGCCTGGGGCAGAGAAATTGCTGCCCAATATTCGCAAGCTGACGGATGCGGCAAGGCGCGACGAAGTGTTTCTGGTTTCAAGCGGTGATTTTCATCCGGTCAATGATCCGGAGTTCATGCAGTTCCCTCTTCATTGCTTGAAGGGCACGCCGGGAGCGGATTTGGTGCCGGAAGCTCTGACGGATAAAGTCGTGCGCGTCGAGAATTTGCCGACTGCAACGTTGCCGGCGGATCTCTCGCCCTACCAGCAGATCGTTCTGGAGAAACAGACACTTGACATCTTCCAGACCCTGCACGCAGATGAATTAGTAGAGCAGTTGGGGAGCAAGCCGGAATTTGTTGTCTTCGGCGTGGTGACCGAATACTGCGTAAGCTGCGCGGTCAAAGGCTTGCTGCAACGCAAACGGCGAGTGGCGGTGGTACGAGACGCAATCGAGACGCTGGCGGCTGAGGCTGGAGAGAAGACGCTAGCGGAGTTTCGGAGTCTGGGAGCGCGCGTGGTGACCACCGATGAGGCGCTGGCTGCAACGTGTGCGTAGGAGAATCCCACTCATCGCACAGAACGCGATGAGTGGGGCACCCTCGATTCTTCAATAGATCCGCGCGGACAAGAGTGTCAGCGCCACACACTCACAAGAGCATGCCGGCGATCGAGGCGGACATCAGGTTCGCCATGGTTCCGGCCAGCATGGCGCGGATTCCGAGTCTCGCCAGCTCTCCTCTTTTATTTGGAGCCAGCGCTCCGATTCCACCGAGCTGAATTCCGATTGAGCTTAGATTTGCGAAACCGCAGAGCGCGAAGGTTGCGATCGTAAACGAACGGGGATCGAGCATCGCCTTCTGCGGTCCGAGCATCGAGAAAGCGACCAGTTCGTTCAGCACCATGCGCGTTCCGAGGAGGCTTCCGATGGCGGAACAGTCATGCCACGGGATTCCGATCACCCAAGCAATCGGGGCGAACAGCACTCCCAGAATTGACTCCAGGCTGGAAGGAAACCAGCCAACGTGCGCGTGAATTCCACCCATGATTCCGTTGAGCAGCGCAATCAGTGCGAGAAACGAGATGAGCATAGCCGCGATGTTGAGTGCCAGATGCAATCCGTCGGTGGTGCCGCGCGCGATCGCACCGAGCAGATTTTCTTTTTTCTCGGCGTCCACCTCTTCTTCGCTCATGATGACACGGCCCGCGGTTTTCGGATTCTCAGTTTCCGGCACCAGCATTTTCGACATCAGGATGGTACCGGGGGCCGTCATGATCACTGCGCTCAGCAGATGCTTCGGTTCGATACCAAAGGCAATATAGGCAGCCATGATGCCGCCGGACACGTGCGCCATGCCGCTGGTCATCACGGTCATCAGTTCCGAGCGAGTCAGGTCGGGAAGGAATGGGCGGATGGTGAGCGGAGCCTCGGTTTGCCCCATGAAGATGCTAGCCGCGACGTTCAGCGACTCGGCGCCGCTGGCCCCCATGAAGCGAGTCATCACCTTGGCGGCAAGTTTGATGATGATCTGCATGATGCCGTAGTGGTAGAGCACCGCGAAGAAGGCCGCGATGAAGATGACGGTGGGCAGCACCTGGAAGGCGAAGAAGAAGCCCATCGGCGAACGTTGCGCGCCGAGATCACCGAAAACGAACTTCGATCCGACGAAGGCATAGCTGAGCAGGCGGTTGACTGCGTCTCCGGCTTTCTGGAAGAGCGCACGGCCGAGTTCAACTTTTAGCACGAAGACTGCGAAGGCGACTTGGAGACCGAGACCCCATCCTACGGTCTTCAGGCGGATGGCGCGGCGGTTCGTGGAAAATGCGTAGCCGAGCGCTAGCATCGTGATCAGGCCGAGAATGCCGGTAAATCGTCCCATCTAGTGTTCCCCTTTATAGATCACGCGATGAATCAGGGAAGGTCTGTGCGCTGGAGGGACAGCTGAGAATTCGTAGCATTCTTCCAGCAATCTCCGGGCGCGCGCCGCTTGTGCATCGGAATGGCAATGGATCGTGCAGAGTGCATCGCCCGTTGACACTGTATCGCCGACTTTCTTGTGTATAACGATGCCCACGGCGGGATCAACAGAATCTTCTTTGCGCTCGCGGCCTCCGCCAAGAATGACGCACGCGGTGCCGACCTGTTCGGACTGGATTGCGGTCACATATCCGGCACCTGGACTCAGCACGTCAACACGATGCTCGGTGGCGGGCAGGCGCGTGGGGTCGTCAATGGTGCTGATGTCGCCGCCGTGGAGTTCGACCATGTGCCGAAATCTCTCGAACGCTTTGCCAGAGGCGATGATCTCTTCGGACAACTGCTTGCCCTGTGCCACGGTTTTTGAGGCGCCGCCCAGATAGAACATCCACGCGGCCAGGTGGAGACACAACTCACGTAGATCCGCTGGACCGCCACCGTGCAAAACGTCGATGCATTCCTGCACCTCCAGTGCGTTGCCGACCATTCGGCCGAGCGGTTGATCCATGTTCGTGATCAAGGCAACCATCTGCTTCCCCATGCGCTCGCCGGTTTCGACCATGAGTTCGGCAAGAAAGACAGCGTCTTCTTCTTTCTTCATGAACGCGCCCGAGCCGGTCTTCACGTCGAGCACGAGCGCATCGGTGCCTTCGGCAAGCTTTTTGCTCATGATCGAAGCGCAGATGAGATACGGACTTTCGACAGTCCCGGTCACGTCGCGCAGAGCGTAGAGCTTGCGGTCGGCGGGTGCGATTTTGTCCGTTTGTCCAATCATGGAAGCGCCGCAGGCCTTGAGCACCCGATGGAATTCGGATACCGACAGGCCGACGCGGAATCCGGGAATGGATTCGAGCTTGTCGAGTGTGCCCCCGGTATGACCCAGGCCGCGGCCACTGATCATCGGAACGTAGAGGCCTCCGGCAGCGACGAGGGGAGCCAGCACCAAAGACGTTTTGTCGCCGACACCCCCCGTAGAGTGCTTGTCGACTTTCTTCGCAGGAAGGAAATTGAGGTCGAGAACTTCCCCGGAATGCAGCATGGAGTGCGTGAGCGCGGCGGTTTCTTCGCGCGTCATGCCGCGCAGCACCACGGCCATCAGCCAGGCAGCCACCTGGTAATCGGGAACGTCGCCTCTCGTGTAGGCGTCGACAAGGTATCCGATTTCAGCGTCGGACAAAGCACCGCCGTCGCGCTTCCTGCGAATGAGATCAACGACTCGAAACGGCGGTTGCGAAACAGTGGGCTGGCTCACTTGAGGCGGAATCCCTCCGGCAGAAGATCGGTGATTGGAGTTTCCGTCCACCCCTTTTTGCCCTGGTAGAAGACGACGGCATCCGGACCGAATTCGTAGATGACCTGGCGACAGGCGCCACAAGGCGAGCAAGGCACGCCTTGCGCGTTCGTCACAGCTACGGCCAGGATCTCAAGCCGTGGCCCCTTTTCAGCGACGGCCGAGAAGATGGCGGTGCGCTCGGCGCAGTTCGTCATTCCGTAAGAGGAGTTCTCCACGTTGCATCCGAGAAACACGTCGCCCTTGGAAGTCAGAATCGCGGCCCCCACTTTGAAACGGGAAAACGGCGCGTAAGCATTTCTCATCGCTTTGCGCGCGGACCGCAGCAGGCGCTCGCGCATGCCTGCCGGTAGTTTCTTGTTCGGCATACTCAATCAGTAGAAACGGAACATCGCGTGGTGGGCCATTGTAAACCGACCTCGGGCTGGATCGTACGGGAATTTGCCAAATGTGGCCATCATTTTGGCGGACGAGAAAGCAGGGCGATCACCGTCTTGTTGAATTTCTCGAGATCGAGATCGGTTTGCACATGAACGATCTGCTCGCCGAGCCCCGGCTGGTTTCCGGGAACCCACACGAGCGTGTTGCCATAACCAGCACCGTGGGAGATGTCGATATCCATATAAACCGACTCCTCTTTCGTAATGATGCTGGGGTCCATCCAGGCGGCGGCGGCCAGTTCGTCCCAGAGAAACTCTTCATCGGCCCACGTGGCGATGTACTGAGCGGCGGGCGTTCCAGCTTTGGCGATCTGGTCGATCATCGCTTTCGTCATATGGGTCTTCACCGAGATGTCCACCGTAGTGACTGTGATTTTTTTCCAGGGAGCGCGCAGAACAATGTGGACGGCCTCCGGGTCCCACCAGAAATTGAATTCGCGACGATTGGACTGCGCCCAGGTCATCGGCACAACGGGCGCAATGCTGCCGCCCATGACGACCAGTTCCTGCGCCAGTTCGGAAAACTTCGGGTCGAGACTGATGGCTTGCGCGACGTTGGTGAGCGGGCCGCCCGCGTAGATTGCGACCTCATGCGGATACTGATGCACCATGCGGATCAGAAAGTGGGCTGCGTCTTCCGTTTCCGGTTTGAGGGCGGGATTGCCTTCGGGCAAAGGATTGGGCACTTCGAACGGACCGCGATACACGCCAGAGTTCCACGCGCCCGCGGGTTCAGAGCCGTTGGGAGCGTGGATCTTGTGCTCGTTCCAGGCGCCCTGGTAGCTCACTGTGCCGTAGAGTTTTTCCCAACGCCTGATCTCTTCCTTGCTATTGATCAGCGGAAACACGGCGCCTGGATAAACCCTGATGCCGGAGTGCCCGGTCAGTTCGAGCATTCGTAGCGTGTGTGCAACCTCTTCATCGCGCCACTGATCGCCGCTGACGATCGTAATGCCAAGGGTTTCGATCTCCGGCGACTGCAAGACGAGAAGCATAGACTGCTGGTCGGTCGTGGCCGGACCGCGGGCGTCTTGATCGAGGATTACTTTGCGGCGGGTCTGGGCATGGCTGCAGATTGCGGTCGTAGCGAAAAGGATGAGCAAGCAACGAATCGCGCGTCTCATGGTCTGGAGGGCTCCTGGTTGTGGAAATGCGGTATCTACTGAGTTTTGCCGCCGCTTTGCGCCAGCCGGTCCGCTTCCTGCCGTTCTTTGGCGCCTTGTGCAACGCGTCCGGTTGTCCTGTAGACCTCGGCCATAATCCGGTGCGGTTCGGGTTCCTGAGGCCGCAGCTTCGCGATTTCCTCTAGATATCGCAAGGACTCGGGATACTGACGGTCGGCCTGAGCTTTGCGCGCCAGGCTGAGCCCGGTCAGGAAAAGCAGGTCGCCGGTCGCAGCGTCCTGTGCGTTGAGTTCATGGGCGTGACGGAGCGACTGGTACGCCTGCACATCCTCGCCGAGTTTCGAAAGAACGGCTCCGTAGAGAGCGTTCAGCTGGAAGAGATCGGGCCAGCGCGCAAGCGCGTTGGCCAGCGGCGTGCGCGCTTCTTCGAACCGATTCAGCTGAAAATAAGCGAGCGCGAGGTTGTATTGCATCTGCGGCGCTTGGGGAGCCAGTTCCGCGGCGCGCCGCAAGGGCTTTAGCGCGGCATCTGCGTCTCCATGCTGGCCGTAGATGGTGCCCAAGGCGGTCAGCTTCTCCGCATTGTCGGGATCGTAGAGCGGTTCACACAGGGCACGCGCTTCTTCTCGCGGGCCTTGATCCAGCTTCTGCGCGCACTCCAGCCGCAGTTGGCTTTCGCTAGAATCACGCCGCCGCTGCTCGCTCGACAGAGCCATCGCCTTCTTCGCCTCTTCCTCCTTGCCTTGCTTTCGATACACCATTCCCAACTGGTACTGAACGCGGCTATCGTGCGGCATCAACTCAGCGGCCTGCCCCAACCACTTTTCTGCGTTTGCCAGATCGTCTCGCTTGAAATACGCGAATCCGAGATAGTATGCGGTATCGGGGAACGGGGGCTTCTGCACGGCCCGGCTGAAATTCCGGGTGGCGCTTTCGAAATTCTGATCTTCCAGGTCAAGCCGTCCCAGGTAGTACGCAATATTGGGGTGATCTCCCACCTCGCGGCGAACCGCTTCGAATTCGCGACGCGCTTCTTCCGGCTTCTTCATCTCAAACAGGGCGACTGCCAGAGGAAAACGCGCACGCTGAACCAGTTTGGGGTCAAGCTGCAAAGCGGCACGAAATTCATCCGCCGCGGCGTCGTAGCGGTCTTGCTTCATGGCCTCGTAGCCCCTGCCCAAATGAGATTCAGCCGTCTCTTGGGAAGAAGGTTTGGCCCCAGAGGGCTTCTGCCTCGCTGCCATTCCCGGTCGCGGCGCAGCCAGGACAACAACCAACACGGCGATCCAATGCAGCGCGAGCAGATTTTTCATCGCTTGGCTGAAAATCATCATTGCTGAAACCGAATCATTATAACGACATGTGCGGTCAGCCGGCGCCAATGCCGGCGCCAATGTTGACGGTCAGCAATGCCAGTGTTAGATTCGGCCTTCCGCGCGTAAACATTCGGAGGACCTGGTCTGAATCGGTCAAAGAAATTGTGTGCGCCAGTCGATCAGGGCCGTCGCGATTTTCTCGTCCGATGCTGCCAGAGTGCATCGGCAGCGCTCGTTCCTGCCGAACTTCAAAGCCTCGCCCTTCCCTTCACCAACGACCCTGCTTCTTCGGGAGCGCGTGTCCCGGCAGGCGAATTTCACCTGCATCCGCACTATCGAACTCCGCGGCCGCTCGACGCTCTGCTCCTCAAAGCTAAAGCAGGTCTCGACAGCTTCATTACCGAGAAGTATGCCGACGACATTGCAGCGATCCTAGGGACATGGAGTGCCAGCCTGCAGCGGTCGCCGCAAGACAGCCAAGCAATTGCGAAAGTACTTGCTTCGACTTTCTCAGGGACATCGCTGCATTCCGTGGAATCCCGGGTGGTGCGTCCAGGCCCGCCCATTG